>Ga0247717_1000228_pt1 | contig 17919 bp, 13 predicted proteins | sample 24E_NmetaG_FD_189047 | JGI IMG/M metagenome (GOLD analysis project Ga0247717, IMG submission 189047) | Soil microbial communities from hillslope of Landscape Evolution Observatory, University of Arizona, Oracle, AZ, United States - 2-4-E_N | ecosystem: Engineered > Artificial ecosystem >... | reverse complement strand
CCGTCGCCGCTTTGCCCGAACGCGGTTCGGGCGCGCGGGGACGCGGCCTTCCTCGCTTCGCTCAGAAGTCCCCGTCGCCGCTTTGCCCGAACGCGGTTCGGGCGCGCGGGGACGCGGCCTTCCTCGCTTCGCTCAGAAGTCCCCGTCCCCGCCCTCGCCGCCGGCGGGGGCCTTGAACTCCTTTGCGGCGATGACGTCGTCGATGCGGAGGATCATCGTCGCGACCTCGGTCGCCGACTGGAGCGCCTGCGTCTTTACGCGGAGCGGCTCCACGACGTTGTTCTTCTGCATGTTCTCGACCTTGCCGTTGTCGAGGTTGATGCCCGCCGTCTTCTGGCCCTTCTCGTGGGCCTGGCGGAGGTCGACGAGGACGTTGATCGCGTCGAGACCCGCGTTCTCCGCGAGCGTGCGGGGGATGACCTCGACCGCGTCCGCGAAGGCCTCGATCGCGAGCTGCTCGCGGCCGCCGACGGTCGCCGCGTACTTGCGGAGGCCGAGGGCGACCTCGATCTCGGGGGCGCCGCCGCCCGCGACGATCTTGCCGTCCTTGAGGGCCGTGCCGACGACGCCGATCGCGTCGTCGAGGGTGCGCTCGACCTCGTCGATGACGTGCTCCGTGCCGCCGCGGATGAGGATCGTGACCGACTTCGCGGTCGGGCAGTCGACGACGAACGTGAGGTTGTCGTCGCCGATCTTGCGCTCCTCGACGAGGCCCGCCTGGCCGAGGTCGTCCTTCGTGAGGTCCTTGAGGTTGCTCACGATCTTCGCGCCCGTGGCCTTCGCGAGCTTCTTCATGTCCTTCTCGGACACGCTCTTCACGGCGTACACGCCCTCCTTCGCGAGGAAGTGCTGGGCGAGGTCGTCGACGCCCTTCTGCGTGAAGAGGACCGTGGCGCCCGTGCCCTTGACCTGGTCGACGAAGCGGCGGAGGGTCCGCTCCTCCTCGTCGAGGAAGGCCTGGAGCTGGCTCGGGTCCGTGATCTCGATGTTCGCCTCGACCTCGGTCTTCTTGATCTCGAGGGCGGCGTTCACGAGCGCGATCTTCGCGTTCCTCACCGACTGGGGCATGCGGCTGTGCGCGCGCTCCTTGTCGAGGACGACGCCCTTGATGAGCTCCGTCTCCTGGACGGCGCCGCCGGTCTTCTTCTCGATCTTGATCGAGTCCTTGTCGACCGTGTAGGTGCCGTTCGCGTTCTTCTCGGCGACGCTCGTGACGGCCTTGACGGTCACGTCCGCGAGGACGTCGCTGTGGACGCTCGCGCCCTTCGAGGCCATGCTCGTGCGGGCGATGCGCTTGAGCGTCTCCGCGTCGTCGGCCTTGACCGTGATCGCGATGCCGTTCAGGATCTCGAGCGCCTTCTGCGAGGCGAGGCGGTAGCCCTGCGTGATGAGCGTCGGGTGGACGTCCTCGATGAGCTCCTCGGCCTTCGCGAGGAGGGCGCCCGCGAGCACGACCGACGACGTCGTGCCGTCGCCGACCTCGCTCTCCTGCGTCTTCGAGATCTCGATGATCATCTTCGCGGCGGGGTGCTGGACCTCGATCTCCTTGAGGATGGTCGCGCCGTCGTTCGTGATGACGACGTCGCCCATGCTGTCCACGAGCATCTTGTCCATGCCCTTGGGGCCGAGCGTCGAGCGGACCGCGTCGGCGACCGCCTTCGCGGCGAGGATGTTGTTCGACTGCGCGCCGCGACCCTTCGTGCGCTGCGTGCCTTCCTTCAGGATGATTACGGGTTGGTTGCCCATCATGGTGTTCTTCTCCTTGGTGTAGTCCCTACTGCACCTGCACGCGGTGGCCCGAATCGTCGGGGCCGCCCGCGCGCCGGATCGTGATGTCGAGGATGCCGTTCTTGTACGTGGCCTTGGCCGAGTCCGGCACGACCGCGGCCGGAAGCGCGATCTCCTTGTGGTACTTGCGCCCTTCCGCGACCTTGATCGTGATCTTGCGCTCCGCGACGTGGAGGTTGATGTCCTTCTTCTCCACGCCCGGAAGCTCCGCCGTCACGCTCACCGCGTCCTTCGACTCGATGACGTCCGTGAGCGGCTCGCGCCCCTCCGCCGCGGCGGGGGTGAACGGGCGCGTGTTCCCGAACTCCTGGAACTGGGGCTTGCCGTCGGGCGTCATGCGCATCGAGAAGCCGTAGACGAAGGGCTCGCCGGGCTCCTTCCCCGCGGCCTTCGAGGCCTCCTCGAGGAAGCGGTTCATCATGGCCCGCATGCGCTCCATCTCGGCCTCCATCCCGGCGAAGACGTCGTCGGGGAAGCCCATGGCCTTGCGGCGTTTCCGCCAGTCGTCCCAAGGATCCAAGCGGTCACCCTCGGAGGCCGGTAGACCAGCGGTTCTACTAATAGGTTGCGCCTGTCGGGTTCGGGGCTTTCAGCGGTGCACTTCATGACACGAGTTTCACACCGAGGTCGCGCTGCGGCGCGACCTCGGCTCGTGTCACTCCGTGCCAGAGTGGGGGCGCTGCGCGCGCCCCCTCTCTGGACTTTCGCCCGACCTGCGGGTCGGGCTCGCCGCGGCGGCGTGACGCCGCGGCCTCCCCCCAGCGCCAGGGGGCTGCCGCCCCCTGGACCCCCGACCCAAACCCGCGTCTCCTTCTCGAACGGTGCCCGGGTTCACGCCCCCTCCTTCGTAGGGTGCGGGCGCAGGGGGCGGCCCCTCGCGACGGTCCAACGTCAAACCTGGGCGCGAACACCGGCTGCGGTCCCGGTCCCGGTCCCGGTCCCGGTCCCGGTCCCGGTCCCGGTCCCGGTCCCGGTCCCGGTCCCGGACCCGGACCCGGACCCGGACCCGGACCCGGACCCGGCGCCCGGTCCCGAAACCCGGCACCCGGTCCCGAATCCCGGTCCCGAGTCCCGGTCCCGAGTCCCGGTCCCGAGTCCCGGTCCCGAGTCCCGGTCCCGAGTCCCGGTCCCGAGTCCCGGTCCCGAGTCCCGGTCCCGAGTCCCGGTCCCGAGTCCCGGTCCCTGCGCCCGCCGCCCACAGCCGCAGGGTGATGGCCGCGGCGCGCGGGCGTCGGGCGGCGCTCTCCGTCCCTCGAAGCCCTTTTAAACCAGGGTCGCTTAAGCCCGCCCGGGGATCCTTGATGCACGCGCGCGAGGCCGACGGGGACGAGGTCTTCGTGGACGAGCTCGAGGCCGACCGCGCGCCCATCCGGGACCATTGCGGGGTCGCGGGCCTCGCGGCGCAGGGCCTCTCCTCGGCGCCGCCGCTCTACGCGATGCTGCGGGCGCTCCAGCACCGGGGTCAGGAATCGGCCGGCATCACGGTCATCCGGAAGGGCGGGGCCGCGACGCACAAGGCGATGGGCCTCGTCGAGAACGTGTTTCCGCGCGAAATCCTGAACGAGCCGGACTCGGGCGTCGGGATCGGGCACGTCCGGTACTCGACGACGGGCGGCTCCTTCCTCGAGAACGCGCAGCCGGTCGTCGTCTCGTCGTCCGCGGGCGACGTCGCGATCGCGCACAACGGCGACATCGTGAACTCGGGCCAGCTCCGCGAGGAGCTCAAGGCGAAGGGCTGGAGCTTCCTCACGACGAACGACACGGAGGTCGCGGTGCGCCTCCTCGCGAACGAGCTCGCGCACACCGAGAACCGCGTGAAGGCGATCCGCAACGTGGTCCGGCGTCTCACGGGCTCGTTCTCCCTCGTGATCCTCGTCGGCGGCGCGCTCTTCGCGGTGCGCGACCCGCTCGGCATCAAGCCGCTCTGCGTCGGCAAGCTCGCGGGCGGCGCGGGCCACGTCGTCGCGAGCGAGTCGACGGCGCTGAACGCGATCGGCGCGGACCTCGTGCGCGACGTCGAGCCGGGCGAGATCCTCGAAATCGCGCCCGAGAAGATCGTGCCCCACCCGCTCGGCCACCGCGACGAGGCCGCGCACTGCATGTTCGAGTACGTCTATTTCGCGCGCGCCGACAGCGTCATCGACCAGCGGCCGGTGTACGACGTGCGCCACCGCATCGGCCACGCGCTTGCGACGGAGGCCCCCGCGGACGCCGACATCGTCGTCCCGGTGCCCGACTCGGGCCGCACGCACGCGCTCGGGTACGCCGCGAAGAGCGGCCTCCCGTTCGTCGAGGGCCTGATGAAGAACCGCTACGTGCACCGCACGTTCATCATGCCCGACCAGAAGGACCGCGACCAGTCGGTCCGCATGAAGCTCAATCCCGTGCGATCGCAGATCCAGGGCAAGCGCGTCGTCCTCCTCGACGACAGCATCGTGCGCGGCACCACGATGCGCCGCATCGTCGCGATGCTGCGCGACGCCGGCGCGCGGGAGGTGCACGTGCGGATCGGCTCCCCGCCGATCATCGCCCCCTGCTACCTGGGGATCGACATGAACACGCGCCAGCAGCTCGTCGCGGCCGAGCATCCGATCGCCGAGATCCAGAAGCTCATCGGGGCGGACTCGCTCGCCTACCTGTCGCTCGACGGCCTCGTGAAGGCGATCGACCTGCCGCGCCGCGACCTCTGCATGGGCTGCCTCACGGGCGCCTACCCCGTGGAGATTCCGGGAGAGCAGCACCGCCGGCAGCAGCGGCTCTTCTAACGGCGTACCAGAAGGGTCTTTGCGCGATGCGCGGGCGGGCGGCGCATGCCCCGATCATCCGTCCGCGTCCTCGCGATCGCCGCGGGCCTCGTCTCGGTCTCCGTCCTCTCGGCCGGATGCCTCGAGGCCGTCGGCTTCGGCATCGGAACGTTCCGCCCCGGCGGCGAAGGCCACTTCGAGATCAAGCCCCCGCGCCTGGTCTACGCCCCCGGGGAGCGCTTCACCGCGAAGATCTTCTTCATCAACGACGCGCAGAAGGACGTGAAGTCGCCGCAGCTCGAATCCTTCGAATGGTTCCTCATCGGGCCCGAGGGGCCCGTCGGCCACGGATGGATCGACCAGTCGCCGCCCGAGTCGGAGCGCGTCCACCCGCGCGACCGGGCCATCGTGGGCGAGGTCTCCTTCAACCTCGTCGACCCGGACTACGGGCAGCCGTATCCGCCCGGCCGCTACGCCGTCAAGATGCAGTGGAAGGACCTCTGGGGCGAGGGCTTCTTCGAGATCCAGGAACCCTCGGCCGTCGCGAAGCGCGAAGGGTCCGGCTGCGTCCAGGAAGGGTGCTGACGCGCGTCGGCTCAGGAATGGGAGGTGGACGCCCCCGCCGTTGGGAGGCTGATGAAAATGTGGGAGGCCGGCGGGGACGTCGTCGTTACGGGAGTAACGGTACGGCACCTCCATTCCTTACTCGCTTCGCTTCGTAGATAAAACTTGGCGAAGGCCGGGAACCCTGCCTGGTCAACCCCGCCGCCCCTGGGGAAACGGAAGGGTTCCTTTCGGCGTCCCCCGCGAACGCCTTATGTGGCAGAAGGGGCGTCGAAGGGCGTTTTGCGATGACGGCGGCGAATTGCGTGTCCCCGGTGGACGAGGCCCTCGCGGCCCGCCTCGAACCCGAGGTCGGGCGCTGGGCGCTCGACCGCTTCGGGGCCTTCACGCCCCCGCAGCGCGAGGCCGTTCCGAAGATCCTCGACGGCCGAAACGTCCTCATCTCCTCCCCCACGGGGTCCGGCAAGACGCTCTCCGCGTTCCTCGCCGCGCTCGACGGACTCGTGGGCCTCGCGAAGCGCGGCCGGCTCGAGGACCGCGTGCACCTCGTGTACGTCTCGCCGCTCAAGGCGCTGAACAACGACATCGAGCGCAACCTCGTCGAGCCCCTCACGGGCATCCGGCGCGAGCTGGACCGCGCCGGGGTCGAGGCGGCCGCGATCCGCGTCGGGGTCCGCACCGGCGACACGAGCCCCCGCGAGCGGGCCCGGCAGACCGCGAAACCCCCGCACGTCCTCATCACGACGCCCGAATCGCTCGCGATCCTCCTCTCGGCGCCGCGCTACGGCGAGCACCTCGCGGGCGCGCGGTGGGTCATCGTGGACGAGGTCCACGCCCTCGCGGAGTCGAAGCGCGGCGTCCACCTTGCGCTCTCGCTCGAGCGGCTCGAGGCCCGCGTCGTCGCGGCGGGCCGTCCGCCGCCCGTCCGCATCGGCCTTTCCGCGACGCTCTCGCCGCTCGACGCCGTCGCGCGCTTCCTCTTCGGCCCCGGCCGGGACGGGGACGTCGTGGACGTGCAGTACCTGAAGGACATCGACCTCAGCGTCGTGACGCCCGTCCCGGATCTCGTGCGCGCGACCGGCCCGGAGGTCATGGACGGCCTGTACCGGCTCCTCGACGGGCTCATCGAGAAGCACCGGACGACGCTCGTCTTCACGAACACGCGCGCCGGGACCGAGCGCCTCGTCCTCCACCTCAAGCAGCGGTACGGCCGGAAGTACGCCGACCTTGCGGGCCCGGGCGGACCGCCCGGAGGAGGCGCGGACGAAGCGCGCGTGGAGGGCCCCGACGCGGCCGAGGGGGGCGACCCCGTGACCGCGCCGTCCTCCTTCATCGCCGCGCACCACGGGTCGCTCTCGCGCGAGCGGCGCCACGAGGTCGAATCGCGCCTCAAGGCGGGCGATCTCAAGTGCGTCGTGTGCTCGACGTCGCTCGAGCTCGGCATCGACATCGGCTACGTCGACCTCGTCGTCCTGCTCGGAAGCCCGAAGGGCATCGCGCGGGCGCTGCAGCGCGTCGGCCGCAGCGGCCACAAGCTGGGAGAGACCTCGCGCGGGATCATCGTCCCGCTCGACCGCGACGACCTCGTGGAATCCGTGGTGCTCGCGCGCGAGGCCCGCGCGCGACGGCTCGACCGCGTGACCCTCCCCGCAAACGCGCTCGACGTGCTCGCGCAGCATCTCGTCGGCCTCAGCCTCGAGGGCGTGCAGGAGGCGGACGCGGTCTACGCGCTCGTTCGCCGCGCCGGCCCGTACGCGGACCTCCCGCGCGAGGATTTCGACGCGACGCTCCGCTACCTCGCGGGATCCGGACCCGGCCTCGAGGAGCGACGCATCTACGGCAAGGTCTGGTACGACGCGACGACGGGGCGATTCGGCCGCAAGGGTCGCATGGCGCGGCCCATCTACAGCCTGAACGTCGGCACCATCCCGGAAACGACGCACGCGGTCGTGTACGACGGCGAACGGTACGTGGGGCAGATCGAAGAGGCGTTCCTCGAGTCCCTGAACCCGGGCGACGTGTTCGTCCTCGGCGGGACGACGTGGGCGTTCCTCCGCGCGCAGGGCATGAAGGCGCAGGTGGCCTCGGCGAGCGGTCGCCGCCCGACCGTGCCCGCGTGGTCGAGCGAGAAGCTGCCGCTTGCGTACGACCTCGCCCGCGCCGTCGCGCGCTTCCGCGAGGAGGTCGGGAGCCTCCTCGCGACCCGGGGCCGCGACGTGGCGGAGGCGTTCGTGCGTGAAGCGTATCACGTGGATGCCGTGACGGCATCATCCATTCTCGCGTACTTCTCCGAGCAGGCGAGATTCGCGGCCGTTCCCGCGGCCGACGAGGTCCTCGTCGAGGAGTTCGTGGACGACGACCTCCGCCGCAACTACGTCGTCCACACCCTCCTCGGCCGGCGCGCGAACGAGGCGCTCGCCCGCGTCTTCGCCAAGCGCATCTCGGACCTCAAGGGCGTGAACGCACGCGTGCAGGTCGCGGATTCCGGCTTCATCATCGCCGTGCCGCGCGCCTGCGTGCTGACCGCGACGGACGTGCGCGGCCTGTTCTTCAGCGAAGTGCGGCGCGAGGCCCCCCGCGCCCTCGAAGGCACCGAGCTCCTCAAGCGCCGGTTCCGGCACGTCGCGACGCGCGCGTTCCTCATCCTGAGGAACTACGCGGGACGCGAGAAGAGCGTCGGACGGCAGCAGGTCAACTCGTTTGTCCTCTACCACGTCCTCAAGCGCCTGGACCCGGATTTCCCGGTCCTCAAGGAGCTCCGACGCGAGCTCGAGGACGACGCGCTCGACGTCGCGCGCGCGGAGGCCCTGACGCACGCCGTCCTGACGCGCCAGGCGAAGGTGACGCTCCTCAGGAACCGCAAGGCGCCCTCGCCCTTCGCCCACGGCCTCGTCGCGCTCGGCGCGACCGACACCGTCGTCATGGAGGACCGGAAGGCCTTCATGCTCGACCTGCACGAACGCGTCCTGGAGCTCCTCGAGCATGAAGCCGCCCGCCCCGCCTGAGATCCTCGACGGGGCCGCGCGCCTCCTCGCGCCCGGCGCCCTGCACCTTCCCGACGCGCGCGCGCTCGTCGTCGCCGACCTTCACCTCGGCTTCGAAGCCGCGCACGCCGCGCGCGGGGCGCTCATGCCGGTGGGCCACGCCGTCGCGACCGCGACAGCCCACGCCCGGGCGCTCGTCCGGGAGACGGGCGCGACGACGCTTGTCGTCGCCGGGGACTTCAAGCACGGCGCCGGGGCGCGCCGCCTCGACGAGGCCCGCGAGGTGCGGGCCTTCATCGCGGCCGTGCGCGCGGCCGGCGCGCGCGTCGTGGTCGCGCGCGGCAACCACGACCGGGGCATCGAGGCGATGGTCGGCGAGGGCGTTCCCGTCGTGGACGCGCTCGACCTCGGCGGCGTGCGCGTCGCGCACGGCCACGCCCGCGTCGCGCGCCCGCGGGGCGGTCTCCTCGCGACGGGCCACCAGCACCCGGTGCTCGCGCTTGCGGACGCCGTCGGCGCCGAGGCCCGCTTTCCGGCGTTCCTCTACGCGCCCGCGCGCGGCCATCTCGTGCTGCCTTCGCTGTCGCCCTGGGCGCGCGGCGCGGACTTCGTGCGCGCGCCGGCCTTCCAGGGCCCGGTCCTCTCCCGCCTCGATCCGGCGGACTTCGAGGCCTGGGGCGTCATGGACGACCGCGTGCTTCCGTTCGGTCCCCTCGGCGTCCTCGCGCGAGCGCTCGCGCGATGACGGCCGCGAGCGCCGCGGCGACGATGCCGGGCGCCGGGACGCCGCGGGCGTGTTCTGCCGGCCCCTCTTCCGGCGCGGACGCGGGTTCCGGCGCGGCCACCACGAACGGCACCTCGAGGACGGGCCCGCTCGCGCCGTCGAGACCCTCCGCGCGAAGCTGGACGACGTGACGCCCGGGGGCGAGGTCCGCGGTCGCGACGACGAGCGACCAGGGCGTCGCGAGGCCGGGAACGGGGCGCCAGGGGCCCTGGTCGAGGCGCCACGCGAGGAGTTTCGGGGGGGCCGCGCTCTCGACGAGGCCGGAGAGGCGGAGGAACGCCGGAACCGGGCCCGCGGGACTCGTCGAGAGCACGACGACGGGTCCGGAGCGCGCGATCGCGACGGGGATCGTCGTCTCCTCGAACCGGTCGGGCGCGGCGTAGGCGCGGATGGCGAGGGTTCGGACGCCGATGGGCTCGCGCGAGACGTCCATTTCGAGACGCCACCGCGTGCCTTCGACGGCCACGGGGAACCACGGGCCCTCGTCGAGGCGCGCGCGGATCTCGAGCGGCGTCGCGGGCGCGTGGGCGTTGCCGGCCACGACGAGCCTCGCATCCCCTGGAACCACGGGCTCGTCCACGGTGAGGAGGAGCCCCTCGATCCCCGCGGGCGCGTTCTCGACGACGAAGGGCACGACGGCGTGGGTTTCGGCGCGGCCGTCGCTCGCCTTCACGCGGAGATCGTAGGGACCGTTCTCGAGGCCGCGGGTGTCGAGGTCGAGGCTCCACGAACCGCCGCCGGTCGCGCGCGCCCAGCGGCCGCCGGACGGGCTCACGGTCGCGTTTTCGCGCGCGAGTAACCAGAAGACCTCGACGAATCCGCGGTCGTCGCCCGCGGCTCCGTGGAAGGCGACACGACCGCGCACGACGGACCCCGGCTGCGGGAAGGCGACCGCGAGCGTGGGAGGCGCATCGGGGGTCAAGGCGTCCTCGACGAGGACGACGCCGGTCGCGCGCGACGACGCGCCCTCGTCGTCGGTCACGTGGAGCGTCACGGGATGGGACCCCGCGCGCGCGAAGCGCGCTTCCGCGACGGGTCCGCCTTCGCGCTCCGCGACGCCGTCGCCGTCAAGGTCCCAGGCGAAGCGTACGATGCGGCCGTCGGGATCGACGCCCTCGCCCGAGACGCGGACGGGGACGCCGGGAGCGGTTTTGAAGGGGCCCCCGACGCGCGCGACCGGCGGGAGGTTCGCGACCTTGAACGCGAGGCGGGCGCTCGACGAGGCGCCCGCGTCGTCCCAGGCCGTGAAGGTGACGTCGTAGAGCCCGCTTCGCGCGTAGGCGTGGCGGACGAGGCGGCCCTCCGCGTCGAGGCCCGGGTCGCACGCGGGGAGCCGGTGGTCGGCGCTCGGCGGCGCGGCGCAGCCCTTCGCGTCCCCGAAATCCCAGAGAACGCGGGCGATGCGCCCGTCGGGGTCGCGCGCGAGGCCCGCGAACGTGACGGTCGCGAGGGCGTCCGCGTGCTCCGGGAGGGCCGCGACCGCGACGATCGGCGGATGGTTCAGGACGACGATCTCGCGCTCGGCGATCGAGGTCGCGCCGCGGTCGTCCGTGACGGCGAGGCGCACGAGGTACGCGCCGGCGGCCGCATACACGTGGTGCGCGACCGCTTCGCGCGAGGCGTTGCCGTCGCCGAAATCCCAGTGCCACGCGACGATCTCGCCGTCGAGCTTCGCGGAGGCGTCGCGGAAGAGCGCGGCGTCCATCGCGAGCGGGGATGCGGGAACGACCGTGAATCCGGCGCGCGGCGCGATGTTCGCGATGGTGATCGTCCGCGACGCGCTCGACGCTTCGCCGAGCGCGTCCGTCACGGTGAGGGTCACGTCGAATACGCCTCTGGGGAACCGGTGCGTCGGATGGCGCTCGCGGCTCGAGGCGCCGTCGCCGAAGCTCCAGTGCCACGCGGCGAGATCCCCCGGCCCGTCGCGGTCCGTCGAGAGGTCGGAGAACCGGATCGTGTCGAGGCTCGTCGCGACCGTGCGGTCGGAGGTGAACGCGGCCGCTGGTCGGGCGTTCGGAACCACCGTTTCGAAGGAGACCGGGTTGCTCACGGCGCCCTGGTCGTCGCGCACGACGAGGGAGACTTCGTGCGCGCCGCGTTTCGGGAAGCTCTCGCGCGCGAGGGGCTCGCCGCGGAAGGGGGTCCACGCGGCGTCGCGGCCGACGCGCCAGCTCCAGCCCGCGACGACGCCGTCGGGGTCGTGGGAGCCGGAGCCGTCGAGGAGGGTCGGAACGCCGGCCGAGGCCGGAGGCGCGGCAAGCCGCGCCTGCGCCACGGGCGGCCGGTTCGTCGCGAGGACCCAGCGCGTTGCGACGCCTTCGTTCCCCTCGCCGTCGCGCGCCTTGAGCACGACGAGGTGGAACCCGGGCCTCGCGAGGCTGAAGGACGCGTCCGCGCCCTCGGCGACGCGCGCGCCGTCGACGAACCATTCGACGGAGGCGAGCGGGCTCGAGGCCTCGGCGCGCGCCCGGAGGGTCGTGAAGGTCGGCGCGACGAGCGGATCGAGCGTCGCCTTGAGCGCGTGGGGCGCTCCGAGGCGGACGACGATCTGCGACGGGATGCCCCCGGGGACACGCGCCTCGAGGACGTGGTCGCCTTCGAAGGCGCCCGCGAGGGGCCACCGCCACGCCCACGCGCCCGACGCCTCCACGGACACCTCGACCGGGGGACCATCGTCCACCGCAAGCGCGACCCGGTTTGCGCCGCGGGCGAGCCCCGCGACGTGCGCGCAGGGCGGAGGGGCGCACCCGCGTTCGCCCTCGCCGCTCAGGCCCGACCCCTGGGCGGGCGCGAGGATCGAAACCTCGGGCGCGCGCGAGCCGTTTCCCGCCGCAAGCCGGATCTGGGCCGGAAGCGAGGCTCCGAGCGAAGGCGCGGCGGCGACGGCCGTGACGGTGCGCGCGCCGGGCGCGAGGAAGGGGACGGCGGCGGTCCAGAAACCGCCCGCGACGTCGGCGTCGATCCACGGTCCGTCGTCGACGCGCACCCGGACGTCCACGTCGGGCTGGGGCGGATGGACCCGGCCCGCGACCGCGAGCGGTTCGCGGCCGTCGACGCCCGCGCCGTGGCGCGGCGCGAGGATCGCGACGCCGGGGGGCGGCGTGTCGCCCGCGAGGACGGTCGCGAACGCGGAGGCGGACGAGCGGCGGCCGTCGGTCGCGCGCGCCTCGATCACGTGCGCGCCCGAGGCCACGGGAATGGAGACGCTCCAGGCGGCCGCGGGGTCGCCCCGCGCGCCGAGCGCGGCCGAATGCCAGGGCCCGTCGTCGACGCGGACCTGCACGTCCGCGACGCCCGTGTCGTTGTCGTACGCCACGCCCGTGACGCGCACGGCCCTCGCGACCCCGGCGCCATCCTCGGGCGCGACGATGCGGACGGTCGGAGGCGCGTCCGCGTCGGCGGTCCCCGCCACCGGGGGCGCAAGCGGCGTCGCGAGCACAAGGAGGGCGAGAAGGATCGGGCGGCGTTTCACGGGAGGCACCCCCGCGTCGGGTTCAGCGGGCACCACCAGGGACCGAGGTCGGTGACCTGGATGGGCACGCCGAAGGCGGGCTCCTTGCGGTACGCCTCGAACGTGACGACGATGCGGTACGCGGGCGACGCGCCGGGCCCGGGATCCACGACGACGTCCCAGTCGCGCCCGCCGGGTCGCGCCTGGAGACGGAACGCGCCGTGATCCGCGTCCTGCGCCCACGAATCGAGCAGCGTCGCCATCCCGTGCGTCGCCGCGTCGTGCACGCTCATCCGGACGCTTCCGGACGTCGCGCGCGCGGTCACGACGAGCGTCGCGTCGGGCGGGACGCCGCGCACGGCGAAGACGCGCGTCGCGTCGACGTCGGGGTCCGCGAAGACGGCGAAGGGGGCCGGCGTGCCCGCGAGGCCCGCGAGGACCTCCTCGTGCGGGGGGACGGGCGCGGCGGCCGGCGCCGCCGGCAGGAGGAGGAGAAGGGCGAGGAGGACGCTGCGCTCGATCAGGGTCCGCGTGAGCAGGTCGATCCGGCCTCCCGACGGGGACCGGGGTCGGGACGCCCCTCACCTTTGCGGTGTCACCGTCGTGAAACGCGCCGTGTACGAAGAATCCTTGACGGACGCGTGCATGTACGACAGATGCGTTCCTGACACAAGCCAACTTTGGATTCGGACCTGAATTTGATCCAGAACGTCGATAATTTTGCCTGCGGGGCGTTCGCCAGCACGGGGCGGCCTCCACCCTCGACCGCCCGCCCGGCGGCTCGAGGGCGAATCTCGTGCGTCGCATCCGGAACGAGGAGGGGGCCTCGTTTCTGCCCGCGAACGAAAGCGAAAACTAGATCGGAGCAGTGGCCTTTGACTAGACTCCGGTCTAGATGTCGCTCGAAACCCGGGTCTGGGGGTCGAAATCGACCCCCAACCTCTTCACCACCATCCCCGTCGCGGTCCGACGCCAGCTGCATATAAGCGCGGACGACCAGGTCGCCTGGCGACTCGAAGGGAGCTTCGCCGAGGTCCGGCGCCACACGGGGGAACCCTCGACGAACGGAAAGGACGGATACACCGTGTACAAGCAGGCCCGCTCGAACAGCCTCTACACGGCGATCCCGGTCGCGGTCATCGAGCAGCTGCGCCTTCGCGCCCGCGACCGGGCCGCCTGGGAGCTCCACGGGGACAAGGCGCACCTCCGGCGCGGGTGATCCGGGACCATTCCGAAAAGGAAACGAGGACGCCCCTCGTTCCTTGCGGCGTGGCGACGCGCGCGTTCACGCTCGACCTCGAGCCCTTCCTGAGGAACGTCGACGAGACCAAGCCGCAGGTCATCGCGCTCCTGCCCCCGGAGGAGGCAAGGCGGCTCCGCCTCGCGGGCCACAAGGTGTACCGCGTCCTCACGCGCGTCTCCGACGACAAGCTCCTCTCCATTCCCCAGCAGATCCGGGAATGCGTCCGCTACGCGGCCGGCGAGGAGGTGGCGAACGCGCGCCGCGACGACGCCGAGGACGTCCCGGGCGTGGTGGACATTGTGTACAATTTCGGCACGCAAAGCGGCTTCACGCTCTTCGAGAGCCCGCTCTTCAAGGAGCTGCTTTCCGCGGCGGGAAACGACGGCTTCGACGGCTTCATCGCCCGCGATTCGTCTCGTTTGGGCCGCGATTATTGGGACAAGTTCGCGACGCTGGGGCTTCTGCGACGATCCCAGAAGGAGCTGCACGTCCTCGAGGACGGCGGCCGCTTCGACTACGACGACGACCTCACGAAGGTCCGAAGCTGGGCCGACACCTGGAGCGATTCGAAGAAGAAGCTCGAGGAGATCCGCAAAAGCGTCCGCGCGACCTCGTCCCTCAGGGAGGCGGGGATCCCGACGACGTCGCTCCCCTTCGGCTACGCGAGCGCGCCCGCCCCCCGGGGGCGGCACCGCGTCTGGGTGGTCACGGAGGACGCGGCGAAGGTCCGCGCGCTCTTTGCGGCCGCGGAGGCGGCCGGAGAACGAGTCCCCGTCGGCGCGCTCGCGAAGGCCTACGGCCTCTCGCCGCAGCTCGTGCGCAAGATCCTGAGGAACCGGGCCTACACGGGGGGGTTCAACTGGGCCGGCGGTTTCGTCCCGTGCGATCCAGGCACGGTGCCCCCGCTCGTCCCCGTGGACGTGTGGGAGCGCGTCCAGAGGAAGCTTCGGAAGCGCGATTCTTAGTCAAGCGATCCACGTACTCGCATGACACGCTCACTCAGAACGCGTAGTAGGGCGATTTCGTGATCTCGCGCACGAGGCACGTGGCGTAACACCCCTTGGACAGGCCGAACGCGAGGGTCACCTTCTCGCCGTGCGCGTCGCTTCCCGCCTGGACGGCGGCGCCCGCGGGGCGCGCATGGAGGGCGCGCCGCGTTCCGGAGGAGCCGGCTTCCGGGAGCGCCGCGACGCGGAAGGCCGAGACGGGGATGCCCTCGGCCTCGACGACGGCGCGCTCGATCTCCCCCTGGAGGCCGCCGGACCACGGCGGGTCGGATCCCGTGACGAGGCCGCTCACGAACGCGCGGCCGCGGGCCACCTGCAGGCGCGCCTTCGCGAGGTTCGCGCTCGTGACGGCGACGGGTCGCTCCGTGGAGGGGACCCCGTGCGCGTCCGCGGGAAGGAGGAGGTCGCCCTCCTGCGGCTCCGCGAGGCCGACGCCCCGCGCGAGGCGCTCTGAGAGCGCGCGGTTGAAGAGGAGCGACTGGTAGGCGTAGACGAACATCGTGAGGAGGTTCCCCGGGAGCGCGAGGAGCGCGCCCGCCCAGTCGCCGGGCTTCGCGGCGAGGTGCCGGATCATCGTGCGCTCGAAGCTCAGGAATTCCGGATACCAGCGCGCGGCGGAGGCGAAGTCGCGGGATTCCTGGAGCCTCGCGCGCGCCTCGCGCACCTCGGGCGGGTCGGCCTCCATGGGGTTCGCCGCGTACGCCATGACGGCGCCCTCGAGGTCGCCGAGGACGAGGAGCCGCCCCACGACGTGGGTGATCGGGCGCACCTGGCCGAAGCGCTGGAGGCCGAAATAGTTCGGAAAACCCCCCTTCCCGTGGAGGTCCGCGAGCGTCGCCTCGGCGAGCGTCCTTGCGTCGTCGGAGGCGATCGGAAGATCGCGCACCGCGATCTCGAAACGGTTGCCGACGAGCTCGCCGATCTTTGGCGCGCGGTCGACCCGGAAGGTCTCCAGGATCTCGACGTCCTTGATCGCGAGGGCGCGCACGCGGTCCTCCGGCGCTGGGACGCTCACGTATTGCGTGGTGACGGCCCGTTTGTCCTTCGTGCCCGCGAAGAAGACGGCCTGGCGCGAGACCTTCAGGCGGTCCGCGATCTCGCGCATGAGGCGATTCGTCTCCCAGTTGCGCGCGCGGACGGCCGCGACCGTGTACTTGCCCTCGCCCGTGGGCGCGGGAAAGGCGAGCGGAATCTCGCCGACGACGAAATCCTCCGGAAACGTCCGCAGGCGCCCCCCGGTGCCGGGGGTCGCGGCGAGGAAGCGGGACATCCCGACGGCGTCCTCGAACGCGTCGGGCGCGAGGAGGGGGGCGACGGGCCCGCGGCCTTCGCGGAGGTGGGCGCCCGTCGTGGGCATCACTTCGAGGTGGCCCGGATAACCTGGGTTTCGAGCTCGTCGAAGAGCGTGCGCAGCTCCTTCGCGGCCTGCTTCAGCTGGGCCTCGGGCTTGCCGCCCTTGACCTCGAGGTAGAGCTTGGGGTTGTCGAGGAACGGGTGGCCCATGAGATAGGTCGCGCTCACGACCTTCTCGCTCTTGAGGAGGTGCTGCTTCAGGAGGTTGAGCAGCGTCTCGTTCTCGCCCTTGACCTCGATCTCCAGGGCGTTCTCGGTCTTCTTCAGAAGTGAAATCTCCATGCGTGTCACGCTCCGTCGCCACCGCCGCCGTCGCCGTTGCGACCGCCGCGGCGCCTTCCGCGGCCGCCGCGCCGGCGCCGGCGCTGGCCGCCTTCGCGCCCCTCGCCGCCTTCGGCGCGCTCGCCCGTGGGCTCGCGCCGCGGACGCTCGTCGCGGTCGCCGCCGCGGCGCTCGCCGCCCCGGCGCTCCCCGCGCGAGCGCCGGGGCGCGCGGCGGCGGAACGTACGCGTCGATGTACTCCTGGGGGGCGACGAGGTGGCCCGAGCCGTAGTCGGCCGCGAGCTTCACCGTCTCCTTCCAGTCGCACTCGGGACACACGAGGCCGCTGCCGCGCTTCTCCATGACGTTGCGGCAGCGGGCGCAGTAGAGCTTGAGGATGCCGAACTCGGGGCCCTTCGTCGAGAGCTGGACCGCGGGTTTCGTCTCGAGGACGACCGCGCGGAGGACCGCGCCGAGCTTGAGCGCGTCCTCGAGGTTGTCGACGTAGTGCTCCGACACCTTGCTGATGTGGAGCGTGCCGTTCGTGTCGGACCCGATCTGGCGGTTGGGTTGCGCGGAGACCGCGCGGACCTCGACGATCGCCATGGTCGGGCGGACCGCCTGGACGGTGCCGATCACGATGTCGCCGGCCTTGAGGATGAGCGGCTCCTTCGTCACCGCGTGGACCTTCGCGATGAAGTCGCTCGTGTCCAGCTCGAGCCGGCCGAGACGGGCCGCGTACACGGTGCCGTTCTCCTCGTACGTGCCGTCGCCGGGGATGAACTCCTCGGCGATCGCGATCTCGTCGCCGGGAAAGACAAGACTGGGAGCGGTGGGCGCGGCCATGGAGAGCCTGGGCGGGAACACGGCCCCGCCTTCTTAAAGGATTCGGGCCCCGAACGACCCCCCGTGTGACAGCTTGATTGTGGAATGTCTGTTACGCATATGGCGTGACTAATCACCGCCATGGGCGTCGTCGCCGTGGGTGAACCGCAAGGCGACCACGTCGACGTCCTTCACCGGCTTCTCGTGGAAGGCGAACTGGGCCTTGAGGGGGAAGCGGTACGGGATCGCGTGCGTCACGACGACGCCGGCCCGGGAGGCGTAGTTCTCGACCCACATCTGCGTCTCCGCGAGGTGGATGGACCAGATGACGGGGCTCGACCGGAACGCGGCATCGAGAAAGGGGCGGTCCGCGTGGCGCTTCTGCGCGCCGAAGGGGGGATTCATGATCGCGGTGTCGGCGGGCCACGTGAGGCCATCCACGTCAGAATGCTCGATTTCGAAGCGGTCGGCGACGCCGAGTTGCCTTGCGCTTTCGAGGGCGACCGACAGGGCGTCCGCGTCGACGTCCACGCCCGTCGCGCGTGGCGCGCCGAGAAGGAGGGCGCCGAGGGCGAGCATGCCCGTTCCGCATCCGAGGTCGACGAGGGTCCGTTCTCCGACGTCTCCCAGCGCATAGGCCTGCCACAGGAGGTCCGCGGCGATCACGGGCGGCGTGCGGTACTGCTCGAGGTCCGCGCGCGGCTTCGGGTGCGCAGGGACGCGTTCGAGCAGGATCTCGAGGTCGCGTTTCCTCACGTCGATCCGCCCCGAAGCAAGAATGAGTCAGATAATACGAACCAACGCGTAACCAAGAACAACAATGCGAAGCTCACCATCGAGCCCTGTCCGCTCCCGCCGGGTCACGCGAACTCGGGCCCGTGGTGGGCGGGCGCCGGGCCGGCCTGGCCCTGGGGC
>Ga0247717_1000220_pt1 | contig 18150 bp, 15 predicted proteins | sample 24E_NmetaG_FD_189047 | JGI IMG/M metagenome (GOLD analysis project Ga0247717, IMG submission 189047) | Soil microbial communities from hillslope of Landscape Evolution Observatory, University of Arizona, Oracle, AZ, United States - 2-4-E_N | ecosystem: Engineered > Artificial ecosystem >... | reverse complement strand
GAGTTCGAGACCCTCGACGCACTGCGCGACGACTTCCGGGCCCGGATCGGAGCCGTCAAGCGGGTCCAGGCGATGATGGCCCTGCGCCAGGGCGTCGTCGAGGAGCTGGTCAAGCTGGTCGACGACGAGCCGCCGGCGGCCCTCGTCGAGGCCGAGGTCGAGCGCCGGGTGCGCGATCTCGTGCACCGGCTCTCGCACCAGGGCGCGTCGATCGAGCAGTACCTCGAGGCCACGGGATCCAGCGCCGAGCAGCTCACCGGCGAGCTGCGCGAGCAGGCTCGCAGCGCGGTGCAGGCCGACCTCGCGCTCCGCGCGGTCATCGAGGCCGAGGGCATCACCGCCGACGACGACGAGGTCACCGCCGAGATCGAGCGCCTCGCCCAGCAGGTCGATCAGAAGCCCGCGAAGCTCCGTCGCGAGCTCGAACGTGGCGGCCAGATCGAGGCGGTACGCTCGGATGTCACGCGAGGGAAGGCCCTCGAGTGGCTGGCCGATCACGCCGAGGTCGTCGATGACGAGGGGAACGTGATCGATCGAACGCTGCTCGAACCCCCGCCGGCAGAGGACGAAGCGACCGAGCCCGAGGAGCCCGTTGCATGACTCACCCCATCGAGGTGCTGGCCGGGGGGGACGACCGCCTGCGTGCCTTCAACTACCTCGTCCCCACCGTCGTCGAGCAGACGAACCGGGGTGAGCGCGCCTTCGATCTCTACAGCCGGCTGCTGAAGGACTCGATCATCTTCCTGGGGACCCCGATCGACGACACGATCGCCAACCTGGTGTGCGCCCAGCTGCTGCATCTCGAGGCCGAGAACCCCGACAAGGACATCAGCCTCTACATCAACAGCCCGGGCGGCGACATCACGTCGCTCTTCGCCATCTACGACACCCTGCAGTACATCAAGCCCGACATCTCCACCATCTGCTTCGGGCAGGCGGCGTCGGCCGCCGCCGTGCTGCTGGCCTCCGGCACCAAGGGCAAGCGCCTGGCCCTGCCGCGCGCTCGCGTCCTCCTGCACCAGCCCTACGGGCAGGCCATGGGCCAGGCGGTCGACATCGAGCTCGCCGCCAAGGAGATCGACCGGATGCGCGGGCAGCTCGAGGAGATGCTCGCCTACCACACGGGCCAGACGATCGAGCGGATCCACAAGGACACCGACCGCGACTTCATCATGTCCGCGCAAGAGGCGAAGGACTACGGCATCATCGACGAGGTCATCTCCGTCCGGGAGTCGGCTCCGGTCGACGCCGTCGCGACGGCATAGGCACCTGGCACAGTCGGAACCAAGAGACTCGGAGGCGGGGGACGCATGGCGAGGATCGGAGACGGCGGAGGTGACCTGCTGAAGTGCTCGTTCTGCGGGAAGTCGCAGAAGCAGGTCAAGAAGCTCATCGCCGGACCCGGCGTCTACATCTGCGACGAGTGCATCGACCTCTGCAACGAGATCATCGAGGAAGAGCTCAGCGAGACCGCCGAGCTCCACTTCGACGAGCTGCCCAAGCCCCGTGAGATCCACGACTTCCTCGACGACTACATCGTCGGCCAGGAGCTGGCGAAGCGGATCCTCGCGGTCGCCGTCTACAACCACTACAAGCGCATCCAGTTCGGCCAGGGCACCCACGAGAACGACATCGAGCTGGCGAAGTCGAACATCCTCCTGCTCGGCCCCACCGGCTGCGGGAAGACGGAGCTGGCCCGCACGCTGGCCCGGATGCTCAACGTCCCCTTCGCCGTGGCCGACGCCACCGCCCTCACCGAGGCCGGCTACGTCGGCGAGGACGTCGAGAACATCCTGCTCAAGCTGATCCAGGCCGCCGACTACGACGTCAAGAAGGCCGAGACCGGGATCATCTACATCGACGAGATCGACAAGATCGCCCGCAAGAGCGAGAACCCGTCGATCACCCGCGACGTCTCCGGCGAGGGGGTGCAGCAGGCGCTGCTCAAGATCCTGGAGGGCACCACGGCATCGGTGCCGCCCCAGGGGGGTCGCAAGCACCCCCACCAGGAGTTCATCCAGATCGACACCACCAACATCCTCTTCATCTGCGGCGGCGCGTTCGCGGGACTCGAGAAGATCATCGAGAGCCGGATTGGTCGCAAGGGCGTGGGCTTCGGGGCCGACATCCGGCGAGCCGACGACAAGGACGTGGGCGAGATCCTCGCCAAGGTGCTGCCCGAGGACCTCCTGAAGTTCGGCCTCATCCCCGAGTTCGTCGGCCGCCTCCCGGTGATCGGACCGGTGTCGAACCTCGACAAGGACGCGCTGGTCAGGATCCTGGTCGAGCCCAAGAACGCCCTCGTACGCCAGTACATGCGCATGTTCGAGCTCGACGACGTCGAGCTCGAGTTCGCTGACGACGCGCTGGTCGCCGTCGCCGACCAGGCGCTGCTCCGGGGGACGGGGGCCCGGGGCCTGCGGGCGATCCTCGAAGAGGTCTTGCTGAACATCATGTACGAGCTTCCGAGCCGCACCGACGTGGGCAAGGTGGTCGTCGATGGCGAGGTCGTGCGCGAGAAGGTCAACCCCACGCTGGTGCCCCGCAGCGACATCCCCAAGGCCACGCGGCCCAAGCGCGCCGCCTCGTAGCGTCCCCGTCCCCGGGGTTGCCGGACCGTCGCCATCGGGGTAGGACGGGGGTATGGGCAAGATCGTGAAGGGCATCGTCCTCGGCGCCGTCGTCGGCGGGGGGATCCGCTTGGTGCAGGACCTCCGGACCACCGAGGACGACCTGGGCGCGATCGCGCCGAGGGTGGCCAAGACGGCCGGTGAGGCCGCCGTGGCGGGCGCCGCGGTCGGGCTGCTGCTCACCGCCCGCGATCGGCGCCGGATGAAGCGCATGACCCGATCGGCCAAGGGCATGGCGAAGCTGCGCAACCTCGCCGAGACGAGCCTCCAGGTGGCGGTTCCCGCCATCCAGCACGCTGCCGACGTGGCCCGACCGAAGGTCGAGCATGCCGTCGACGTGGCCCGACCGAAGGTCGAGCACGCGGCCAAGGAGGCCCGCAAGCGGGCCGAGCACGCCGCGGACGTGGCCCGACCCCACGTCGAGCACGCGGCCAAGGAGGCCCGCAAGCGGGCCGAGCACGCCGCGGACGTCGCGATGCCGAAGGTGCAGGCCGCCGCGGCGGCGACCCGGGAGCGGGCCGGCACCGTCGCCGACCTCGCCTCGGAGCGGGCCAAGCGGAAGCTGGCCGACCTCGACCTGCCGGCCGCCGTCATCGCGGTCTGAACCCAGGGTCGCGGAGTACGCAACCACCCATTTGGTGCTTCAGTGCTCCCAGATCTCGAGCCGGTGCTCGGGTAGAACGTCGGGCGTGACCTGGACCTACGAGGAAGCGAACGAGTACCTCGAGGGTCACGTCAACTTCGAGCAGCAGTCACCGACGAAGGAGGGCGCTCCCAGCCTCGACCGGGTGCGGGCGTTGGCGGCCGCCATGGGCGACCCCCAGGCGTCGGCGCCGTCGATCCACGTCACCGGCACCAACGGCAAGGGGTCGACGGCCCGCATGATCACGGCCTTGCTGGGCGCGCACGGGCTCTCGGTGGGCCTGCACACCAGCCCCGATCTCGAGCGCATCAACGAGCGCATCTCGCGCAACGCCGAGCCGATCACCGACACCGAGTTCGCCGAGCAGCTCGAGCGGATCGCCACCCTCGAGCTCCACACGGGCGTGCGCCCGACCCGCTTCGACATCCTCACCCTCGCCGCGTTCGGATGGTTTGCCGACCTCGCCGTCGATGCCATGGTGAACGAGGTCGGCCTCGGCGGCCGGTGGGACTCCACGAACATCGCCGACGCTGCCGTCGCCGTCGTCACGAACGTCGGCCTCGACCACGTGGAGATCATCGGGCCGACCCGTGCCGACATCGCCCGGGAGAAGTCGGGCGTGGTCAAGCCCGGCTCGACGCTCGTCCTGGGGGAGACCGACCCCGCGCTCCTCCCGATCTTCGAAGGCACCCCCGCCGCCCGCATCTGGCTGCGCGAGCGCGACTTCACCGTGCTCGAGAACCGCGTCGCCATCGGCGGCCGGGCTGCCGACCTCCGGACCCCGACGACGCGCTACGAGGACGTCTTCATCGCACTGCACGGTGCCCACCAGGCCGACAACGCGGTGATGGCGGTCACGGCCGTCGAGGCGTTCTTCGACCGCCCGATCGCCGACGACGTCGTGCGCGAGGCGCTCGGGACGGTGACGGTCCCCGGCCGGTTCGAGATCGTCGGCCGCGCGCCGCTCGTGATCCTCGACGGCGCGCACAACGTCGACGGCGCCCGCACCGCGGCCGACACCATGGACGACTTCAGCATCGCCGGAGACCGCATCATCGTGTTCGGCACCAACCGGGGTCACGACCCGGTCGAGATGCTCGAAGCGCTCGACGCGCGCCGCGCCCGCCTCGTCGTCGCGACCGCGGCCGACTTCCCGCGTGCGGTGCCGATCGACCAGATCGTCGCCGCCGCCGAGTCGATCGGTGTGCAGGCCGTCGGCGTCGCCGGCGTCGCCGATGCCGTGCAGCTCGCGCGCAAGGTCGCCACCGAGGACGACCTCGTGCTCGTCGCCGGGTCGCTCTACGTCGTGGGCGAGGCCCGGCGCGCCGTGCACTAACGTCGCCCGACCGTGGACCGCACCTTCGTCGCCTGCAAGCCCGATGCCGTCGAGCGTGGACTCGTCGGCGAGATCCTCAGCCGCTTCGAGCGGCGCGGCCTGCGCATCGTCGCCGCCGAGCTGCGCCAGATCTCGGAGGAGACGGCCAAGCGGCACTACGCCGAGCACGAGGGCAAGCCGTTCTTCGACAGCCTCGTGTCGTTCATCACCCGGGGCCCGGCGATGCTCATGATCGTCGAGGGGCCGGAGGACACCTGGGAGATCGTCCGCACGATGATGGGCGCCACCAACTCGGCCAAGGCGGCGCCGGGCACCATCCGCGGCGATCTGAGCGCCCAGTTCACCGAGAACCTCGTGCACGGCTCGGACTCGGCGGCCTCGGCCGAACGGGAGATCGGCATCTTCTTCCCCGACCTCGCCACGTAGGCGCCTGGGCACCCGGTTGGGCCGACCGGTAACCTTGCGATCTCATGTCAGATTCGATGTTCCGCGACCTCATGGGGCGCGACATGGCGGTCGATCTCGGCACCGCCAACACCCTCGTCTACGTGCGGGGACGCGGCATCATCCTCAACGAGCCGTCGGTCGTCGCCGTCAACACCAAGGACGGGCGCCCGCTGGCCGTGGGTTCCGAGGCCAAGCGGATGATCGGCCGCACGCCCAGCCACATCCAGGCCATCCGGCCGCTGAAGGACGGCGTCATCGCCGACTTCGAGATCTGCGAGAAGATGCTCCGCTACTTCATCCACAAGGTGCACCAGCGCCGGTGGGTGAAGCCGCGGATGGTCATCTGCGTGCCCTCGGGGATCACGGGCGTCGAGCAGCGGGCCGTCCAGGAGGCCGCCGAGTACGCCGGCGCTCGCAAGCCGGCGTTCATCATCGAAGAGCCCATGGCCGCCGCCATCGGCGCCGGGCTCCCGGTGCAGGAGCCGACCGGGAACATGATCGTCGACATCGGCGGCGGCACGACCGAGGTCGCGGTCATCTCCCTCGGCGGGATCGTCGCCTCGCAATCGGTGCGGGTCGCGGGCGACGAGCTCGACGAGGCGATCATCCAGTACATCAAGAAGGAGTACAGCCTCGCCCTCGGTGAACGCACCTCCGAGGAGGTGAAGATCACCCTCGGCTCGGCTTGGCCGCTCCAAGAGGAGCTCACCGCCGAGATCCGCGGCCGCGATCTCGTCACCGGTCTGCCGAAGACGATCATCACCTCGACCGAGGAGATCCGCGAGGCGATCGAGGAGCCCGTGCAGTCGATCGTCGACGCCGTGAAGGTGACCCTCGACAAGACGCCGCCCGAGCTGGCCGCCGACATCATGGAGCAGGGGATCATGCTGGCCGGTGGCGGTGCGCTGCTCCTCGGCCTGCCCGAACGGCTGCAGGCCGAGACGGGGATGCCGATCAAGATCGCCCCGAACCCGCTGCACGCCGTCGCGATCGGATCGGGTCAGTGCCTCGAAGCGTTCGAGGCGTTGAAGGGCGTGCTCTTCGCCTCCTACTCCGGGTAGCGCAGCGCGTTGGCGCTCACGCGACGCAACGGTCGCTCCCGGGTGACGCTGGTCTTCCTCGTCCTGCTGTCGATCACGCTGATCACGCTCGACTTCCGGGGCGACTCGGGTGTGATCGACACGATCCGCGACGGCGCCACGGATGCGCTGGCGCCGGTGCGCGATCTCGCGAGCGACATCTTCTCGCCCGTCGGTGACGCCTTCAGCGGCATCACCGGCTACGGCGACGTGCGGGCCGAGAACGCCCGCCTGCGAGCCCGGATCGACGAGCTGGAGGGCCAGGCCCTGCAGGGCGAAGCATCCCGTCGGGAGCTGGCCGAGGCGCTCCGCCTGCTCGGCGTGAGCTTCATCGGGGACATCCCGTCGGTCGCCGCTCGGGTCGTGGGGGCGCCGGTCTCGAACTTCGCCCAGACCATCGAGCTCGATGTCGGCCTCGAGGACGGCGTCGACGTCGACATGGCGGTGATCAGCGGCGACGGGCTCGTCGGCCGGATCGTGCAGGTCTCGAGCCGCCGGGCGATCGTGCAGCTCATCACCGATCCCGGGTCGTCGGTCGGGGTGCGACTGACGCGCAGCGACGAGCTGGCGATCGCCGAGGGCGAGGGCGCCAACCGGCTGCTGTCGGTCGGCTTCGTCGAGATCGGCGTCGAGGTTCGCACCAGGGAGCTCGCCGTGACGAGCGGGCTCAACGACAGCGTGTTCCCCGCCGGCATCCCCGTCGGCCGGGTGACCGAGGCGACCTCGCAGCCGGGCGAGCTGCAGCAGGACGTGTCGTTGGCGCCGCTGGCGGATCTCACGCGGCTCCGGTTCGTCAAGGTCCTGCTGCACCAGCCCGAGCGGGTGCGGGCGACCACGACGTCGACGATCCCGGTCGAACCGCCCGAAGGCGAGGAGGTGCCGGCGCCGTGAACGACTGGACGTTGCGGCTGCCGCCGGTGCTGCTCGCGGCCGTGCTCGTGCACACGGCGCTGGCTCCCAACCTCCGGGTGTTCGGCGTGTCCGCCGACGTGCTGCTGCTGCTGTCGATCGCGGCCGGGGTCGCCGCGGGCCCCGAGCGGGGCGCCGCGGTGGGCTTCACCTGCGGTGTCCTCGCCGACTGCTTCCTCCTGACGCCGTTCGGGCTCTCGGCGCTGGTGTTCGCCGTGGTCGGCTACGGCGTGGGCGTCTTCCAGACCGGCGTCCTGCACTCGTCCTGGTGGATCCCGGCCATCACCGCCGCTGTCGCGTCGGCGGTCGGGGTCGTCGGCTACGTCCTGCTGGGGATCGTCGTGGGTCAGGACCAGCTGTTCTCCCTGCGTGTGGTCGAGGTGGCCGGCGTGCTCTCGGTCTTCCACGCCCTGCTCGCTCCGCCCGCCGTTCGCCTCATGCGATGGGCCGTCGCCGACACCGCGCCGTCCGGCCTCCTTCCTCGATGACCACGGCAGACTGGTCGGCGGATGACGGCTGACACCCCGCGCCTCCGGCTCGCCATCGTCGGCATCGTCGCGGTCTCCCTCTTCGCGGCGCTGTTCGCGCGCCTCTACTTCCTCCAGGTCCTCGCCGCGCCGGAGTACAAGCTCGCGGCGGCGGCCAACCAGGTGCGGATCGTCCCCGAGCCGGCACCCCGTGGCCGGATCCTCGATCGCAACGGCGTGGTGCTGGTCGACAACCGGGCGTCGAACGTCGTGGCCGTCGACCGTTCCAAGGTGGCGAACGACGCGCAGCGCGACGAGCTGCTGGCGGGTCTCGCGGTCGTGCTCGGGACCACGCACGACGAGCTCCGCCGGCGCTACGACGACCGCGGCGTGAGCCCCTACACGCCGGTCCCCGTGGCCGAGGACGTGCCCGAGGAGACGATGGTGCTCCTGCGGGAGCGGCAGTCGGAGTTCCCGCCGGTGGTGGCCAAGCGGGTGGCGGTGCGCACCTACCCGAACGGCAACCTTGCGGCCCACGTCCTCGGCTACGTCGGCGAGGTCAACCGCGAGGAGATGGACGCCCACCCTGGGGAGTACCGCCTGGGCGACGTGATCGGCAAGGCCGGCGTCGAGAAGGTCTACGAGTCGGATCTCCGGGGTGACGACGGCGAACAGGTCATCGAGGTCGACGCCCGCGGCACGCCCATCCGGATCCTCGACCGGCGGGCGCCGGTCCAGGGCCACGACGTGGTCCTGTCGATCGACATCGGGGTGCAGCGGGTTGCCGAGGAGGCGCTGCAGCAAGGTCTCGAGGCCGCCCGCCGGCAGCGGTTCGAGGACGGGCCCCAGCTGCTGAAAGCGGACGCCGGCGCGGTCGTCGTGCTCGACGCCAAGGAGGGCACGGTCGTGGCGCTGGCGTCGAACCCGACCTTCGACCTGCCCGGGCTGGCCGACGGCATCACCAAGGCGGAGGCCGAGCTGCTGTTCGGCGAGGACAGCGGGGCGCCGTTCACCAACCGCGCCATCCAGGGGCAGTATGCGCCCGGCTCGACGTGGAAGCTCGTCGTGGCCGACGCCGCCGTCCGCACGGGCCTCGCGCCGCCGTCGTACACGATCAACGACCCCGGCACCTACACGCTGCCGGGCGACTGCACGGGTCGAGGCTGCATCAGGCGCAACGCCGGATCGAGATCCTACGGCCTGGTCGACATGCGCCGGGCCCTCGCGGTGTCCTCCGACGTCTACTTCTACAACCTGGGCGCGCAGTTCTGGATCCAGCGCGAGCAGTACGGCGAGTCGCCCATCCAGGACACCGGTGCCCTCCTCGGCTTCGGCTCGCAGTCGGGCGTGCCGCTGCCGTCGGAGTCGAGGGCGCGGCTGATCACGCCGGCGCTGAAGGCCCAGCTCCATGCCGATCACCCCACCGCGTTCCCGGAGGGGCGGTGGTTCACGGGCGACAACGTGACGCACGCGATCGGCCAGGGCGAGCTCACCGTGACGCCGATCCAGCTCGCCAACGCCTATGCCACCTATGCCAACAACGGCACCCGGTTCGCTCCCAACATCGCCCTGCGGGTGCAGACGACCGACGGCGAGCTGATCCGCGAGATCTCGCCGCGCGTGGCGGCCCAGGTCGAGATCCCTCCCGCCGCTCGCGACGTCGTGATGGGAGGGTTCATCGCCGCCGTGGCCGACCCGTCCGGCACCGCGTACAACGCCTTCCGGGGGTTCCCGCTCGACCAGTACCCGGTCGCCGGCAAGACCGGCACCGCCCAGGCCCCGCCCCGGCAGGACACCGCCCTGTTCGTGGGCATGGCGCCCGCCTACGACGTGCGCTACGTCACCGCCGTGGTCATGGAGCAGGGCGGATTCGGGGCGTCGTCGGCGGCCCCCGTCGCTCGCCGTCTCTTCGGGCAGCTGTCCGGGCTCGAGGCCGAGGTGGGCGTCGACTTCGCCCCGCTCAACGGACCGGGGGACTGATGGCGGTGCTCACCCCTTCGTCGTCGGTGCCCCGGTCGAACCCCGCGGCATCGTTCCGCCGCAACCCGGCGGCCCCGTGGCGGCACCTCGACATCGGGCTGGTGGCGGCCGCCGTGGCCATCGCCGCTCTCGGCGTGCTCATGGTCTACTCGGCGACTCGCTCGACCCACGGGACCGAGTTCCTCGCCAAGCAGGCGGCGTTCGTCGTCGTCGGCGTGGCGGTGATGGCGGTGGCGACGGTGATCGACTACCGACGGGTCCGCGACCTCGCCCCGGCCATCTACGTGCTGTGCCTCGGTCTTCTGGTGGCCGTGCTGACGCCGCTGGGCAAGATGGTCAACGGGTCGCGCTCGTGGTTCGACTTCGGCCAGTTCCAGATCCAGCCCGCCGAGTTCACCAAGCTGGCGGTGATCGTGCTCCTGGCGGCGGTGCTCGAGCGGGCCGCGGGACGGATCGGCGGCGCCATGGTGGTGATCGCGCTGGGGCTCGTGGCGATGCCCCTCGGGCTGATCCTGCTCCAGCCCGACGTCGGCACCGCCATGGTCTTCATCGCGGTGGTCGGCGCGCTCCTGCTCGTTGCGGGGACCGGCCCCCGCATCCTCCTGACCCTTGGGATCGTCGGCGTCGTGGGGCTGATCGCGGTGTTCCAGCTCGACCTGATCCAGGAGTACCAGAAGGAGCGGTTCACGAACTTCGTCTCACCGGGCGGCGACACGACCGGCACCGGCTACAACGTCGCCCAGTCGAAGACGGCGATCGGGGCCGGAGGGCTCACGGGGGCGGGCCTGTTCGAAGGTACGCAGACGAAGCTGCGGTACGTGCCCGAGCAGCAGAGCGACTTCATCTTCACCGTGGTGGGCGAGGAGCTGGGGTTCGTGGGGTGCGCCACCCTGCTGCTCCTCTACGGCCTCCTGGCGTGGCGGATCTGGCACGCCGCCCAGGTGGCGAAAGACCTGCTCGGCACCCTCGTGTGCGTGGGCGTCCTCGCCATGCTGCTGTTCCAGATGTTCGAGAACATCGGCATGACGATGGGGATCATGCCGATCACCGGCATCCCCCTGCCGTTCATGTCCTACGGCGGCTCCTCGATCCTCACGATGTTCGCTGCCGTCGGCCTCGTCCTCAACGTCCACACCCGCCGGTTCTCCTAGCCCCGACCGCCCCCCGAACCGTTCTACGCAAGAAGCGGTCAACTCGGGCGTCGGAGGGGTGTCCGGTACCCTGGGGATGACCATGTCCTCGATCTGGCTCCGCCTGGAGCACCTCCTGGGCAAGGTCCAGAAGCCAGCGCGCTACATCGGCTGCGAGGACGGCGCCCGTGCCCCGGACCACGCACCGCACAAGGTCGCCTGGCTGCTGGCCTACCCCGACACCTACGAGATCGGGCTGCCCAACCAGGGACTCCAGATCCTCTACGAGATCCTCAACGAGCGGCCCGACGCCGTCGCCGAGCGCACCTACGCGCCCTGGACCGACCTCGAGGAGATCCTGCGGGCCGAGGGCCTGCCCCTCTTCAGCGTCGACACCCACCGGCCGGCCGGCGACTTCGACGTGCTGGCGTTCAACCTCAGCGCCGAGCTCACCTACACCAACGTCCTCAACATGGTCGACCTGGCCGGGATCCCGGTGCGGGTCGCCGACCGGGCCCCGGGCGACGCCGTCATCGGGGCCGGCGGCCACTGCACGTTCAACCCCGAGCCGCTGGCCGACTTCCTCGACTTCGTGGTCCTCGGCGACGGCGAGGAGGCGGTCGGCGAGGTCACCGAGGCCATCGCCGGCTGGAAGGACGCCGGCAAGCCCGACCGCCGCAGCCTGCACCTGGCCCTCGCCCAGGTCGAGGGCGTGTACGTGCCCGCCCTCTACGAGCCCACCTTCGACGGACCGCGCATGACCGGCATCGCGCCGGTCGACCCCCGGGTCCCGGTCACGGTCGAGAAGCGCACGATCGCCGACCTCGGCGCCTGGCCCTACCCCAAGCGCCAGCTGGTGCCGCTCACCGAGGTCGTCCACGACCGGCTGAACGTCGAGGTGTTCCGGGGTTGCACCCGCGGATGCCGCTTCTGCCAGGCCGGGATGATCACCCGGCCGGTCCGCGAGCGCCCCGCCGAGCAGGTGAAGCAGATGGTGGCCGACGGCATCCGCCGCACCGGCTACGACGAGGTCGCGCTCACCAGCCTCAGCACCGCCGACATGAGCGGCATCGAGGACATCGTCCAGAGCACGGTGGGCTGCGGCGACAACATCAGCGTCTCGCTGCCCAGCCTTCGGGTCGACGCGTTCACCGTGAACATCGCCGCCGACATCCAGTCGGCCCGCCGCACCGGGCTCACCTTCGCCCCCGAGGCCGGCACGTGGCGGATGCGCCAGGTCATCAACAAGCTCATCACCGAGGACGACCTCTACGCCGCCGTCGACGCCGCCTACAGCCAGGGCTGGCGGCGCATGAAGCTCTACTTCCTCACCGGCCTGCCGACCGAGACGGACGAGGACACCCTCGGGATCGCCACCCTCGCTCGCAACGTCGTCGAGATCGGGCGGCGCTACCACAAGCACCCGAGCGTGAAGGTGAGCGTCGGCGGCTTCGTGCCCAAGCCGTTCACCCCGTTCCAGTGGTTCGGCCAGAACACCCAGGAGGAGCTGTTCCGCAAGGTCAACCTCCTCCGCGACGAGCTGCGCAAGGATCGCCAGGTGCAGCTCACCTGGCACGACTCCCGGGCGTCGGTGGCCGAGGGCATCGCGTCCCGCGGCGACCGCCGCATCGGAAGGGTCATCGAGCAGGTGTGGCGCAACGGCGGGACGTTCCAGGAGTGGAGCGAGCACTTCGACCTCGGCCTCTGGACCGACGCCCTCGCCGCCAACGGCCTGTCGCTCGAGGACGTCGTCTATCGCCACCGCGAGGAGGACGAGGTGCTCCCGTGGGATCACCTCTCGGCCGGCCTGCACAAGGACTTCCTCTGGCAGGACTGGCGCGACGCCCTCGACGAGCTCGGCCTCGAGGACTGCCGGTGGACGCCGTGCTACGACTGCGGGGCCTGCACCGGCTACTCGATCGAGCACGTCGTCGCCTCCGCGACCCCGCCGGCCGGCGGCTCCCAGGGGACCGGTCAGCGGGTCGTCGTCCGATCGGGGGCCGGATGACCGCGATCAGGGTTCGGTTCACGAAGCTCGGGAAGGTCCGGTTCACGAGCCACCGCGATGTGGCTCGCATCTTCGAACGAGCGCTCCGCAAGGCGGCCATCGACGTCGCCTACACGGAGGGCTTCTCCCCCCGGCCGAAGATCGCCTTCGGCCTCGCACTCTCGACCGGCCACGAGTCGTTGGCCGAGTACCTCGACATCGCTCTCCCCGAATCCCGCGATGTCGACGCGACCGAGGTTCCCGGGCGCTTGTCGCCCGCGCTGCCCGCCGGCATCGACGTCGCCGCCGCCGCACCGGTGCAGCCGGGCGATGCCTCACTGCAGGAATCGGTCACGTCGTGCACGTGGCGCATCGAGCTCCGGGACACCCGGCTCGAGGCCGCCGACCGGCTCGTCACGACGGCGCTGGCCGCCGACGAGCTCATGCTCACCCGTATCCGGAAGGGCAAGGAGGTCACTGACGACCTCCGGCCCGCCGTGCTCTCACTTGCGATCGACGACTTCGCCGACGCCGGCCCCCACGTGGCGCTCCTCGCCGAGCTCGCCACCCAGCCGCGGGGCCTGCGTCCGAACGAGCTGCTCCAGGTCCTCGACCCTGAGGTCGAGGCCGGCAGCGTCCTCCGCATCGCGCAGTGGGTGGCACGTGACGGCGCCAAGGTCGAACCCTTGGTGCCCAGAGAGGACTCCTCCGTTGTCCGAGACCACCCCCAACACCTCGCCCTCGCCCGACGCCGGTCGCCCGCCGTCGCCTGACGGCGCCACTGCCCCGAAGAAGCGCCGTCGCGGCTCCCGCGGCGGTCGCAACCGCAACGCTGCTGCGCGGGCGGCCCGCGCCGCGGCGGCCTCGTCGGCCGGCGAAGACCGCCGACCCGACGACCTGCCCGAGCGCATCAGCGAGGGACGACCGTCGGCCGAGGCGGCCGAGCGCGCGCTCGTCCGCAAGCCGAAGATCGGCGACTCCCGGCCCGCGCCCCCGCCGCCGGAAGAGTCGGCGAAGGACGGCGCGTCGGACAGCCCCGCCAAGAAGCGCCGCCGGCGCGGTGGCCGGGGCCGGAGCCGCGGCGGGAACCGCCCCGTCGAGCAGGTGGTCGGTGACGCCGTCGAGCTCGACGAGGAGACCCTCGAGCGCCGCCGGGGGCGGGAGCGCAAGGGCCGGGCCGTCGGGCGCTACCTCATGTGCGTCTCCGTCACACCGCAGGCCACGCAGATCGCGGTGATGGAGGGCCGGGCGCTCATCGAGCACTACGTCTCCCGGCCCCAGGACGACGTGAGCCAGATCCACGGCAACATCTATCTGGGCCGGGTCCAGAACGTGCTGCCCGGCATGGAAGCCGCCTTCGTCGACATCGGCACCCCCAAGAACGCCGTGCTCTACCGGGGTGACGTGCAGTACGACCCCGAGGACGTCGAGGGGGGCGGGCAGAACGCCCGCATCGAGCAGCTGCTGCGGGCCCGCCAGTCGATCGTGTGCCAGGTCACGAAGAACCCGATCGGCAGCAAGGGTGCCCGGCTCACCCAGGAGGTCTCGCTCCCGGGCCGGTTCGTCGTGCTCATCCCGGGTTCGACGACCTACGGGATCTCCAAGCGCCTGACCGACGACGAGCGCAAGCGGCTCCGTTCGATCCTCGATCGCATCAAGCCCGCCGAGCACGGCCTCATCGTGCGCACGGCGGCGGAGGGCGCGACGCGCGAGGAGCTCGAGCGCGACGTGGCCCGGCTGCTCCAGCAGTGGGAGCAGATCGACGCCCTGGCCAAGCGCTCGACGGCCCCGACGCTGCTCTACCGGGAGCCGGACATGGCCGTCCGGATCATCCGCGAGGAGTTCAACGCCAACTACCGGGGCATCGTGATCGACGACCCCGCGCTGCACGCCGAGGTGCGCGACTACGTGGGAAGCATCACGCCCGAGCTCGCCGATCGGGTCGAGCTGCACGATCCGACGACGGAGCGGCTCCCACTCTTCGAGCAGCACCACGTGCACGAGCAGCTCCACAAGGCGCTCGACCGCAAGGTGTGGCTGCCGTCGGGCGGCTCGCTGATCATCGAGCGCACCGAGGCGCTCACCGTCATCGACGTCAACACCGGCAAGAACGTCGGCAAGTCCTCGCTCGAGGAGACGGTGTTCAAGAACAACCTGGAGGCGGCCGAGGAGGTCGCCCGCCAGCTCCGCCTGCGCGACATCGGTGGGATCATCGTCATCGACTTCATCGACATGGAGATCCGCAAGAACCGCGACGAGGTCGTGCGCGTGTTCCGGGACGCGCTCGCCCGGGACAAGACCCGCACCCAGGTGTTCGAGATCTCCGAGCTCGGCCTCGTGGAGATGACCCGCAAGCGCATCGGCGAGGGCCTGCTCGAGTCGATGTCGTCCACCTGTCCGGAGTGCGAGGGCCGAGGCATCGTCCTCGACCGCACCCTGCTCGACGACTGACCGCGGTTGATCCGGTGCGCGATCGCGCACTGAGGTCGCATGAGGCGAGTGCTGGGGGTAGCCATCGCCGGCCTGGTGCTCGCGGGCGGGCTGGCGGCCGTGACCGACGAGTCGACCACGGGCGCCCGGACGCTGGTCACCGGGCGGGCCGAGCGATCCGGGACCGAGACCCTCGAGCGGGTGCCCGAGCGACGGCCCCGACCTTGGTCCGGAGGACCGGGGGCGGTGCGAGCCTCGAGCGCGAGCGACGCGGCCGTCGTCGAGCTGCTGAGGCACGACTCCTGCGCCGGCCTGCTCGACCACCTCCGGGGACGGGCGCTCCCGCTGGTCACCGAGTGGGGGCTGGGCGGTGGTGGCGGCGTGGCAGCAACCCCCACCGCGGGAGCCGCTGACGCCGGCGGGGCGGCCGCATCGGGGACAGGAGGGTCGTTCTCGACCACGAACGTGCAGGAACGGGGCATCGATGAGCCCGACATCGTGAAGAACGACGCCACCCGGCTCTTCACGGTCTTCGATGCGACCCTGCGGTCCCTGGTCATCGATGACGATGGCGTGCCCCGGGTCGTCGACAGCCTCGCCCTCCCGGCGCCCGGCTACGAGCTGCTCCTCCACGGCGAGCGGCTCGTGGCCATCGCCACCGACCACCAGGCGTCCTCGCCGACGACGCGCCTCCTCGTCGTCGACGTCCGCGATCCGCGGGACATCGCGACCGTCGCCGACGTGAAGCTCGACGGTTGGTACATCTCGTCCCGGCAGGTCGACGGGAGCGTCCGGATCGTCCTGACCCAACCGGGTCCGGACCTGCCGTTCACCTTCCCCCGGTCCGACGATCCCGACGAGCGGGCGCGGGCGCTGGCCCACAACCGCGCGGTGATCGTCTCGTCGATCGTCTCCGACTGGCTACCCGAGGTGACCGCCTGCGACGACGTCTACACGCCGATGACCGTCGCCGGGTTCGCCTCCACGACGGTGCTCACCTTCGATGCGGTCGCGGGAGAGGTGCTGAGCTCGGCGTCGGTCGTCGCCGATGCCGGAGAGGTGTACAGCAGCCCGACCCACCTCTACGTGGCGTCCGGCGTGCTCGACGCCGTGGCGGTCGACGGTGTCCCGGCCGCGGTCACCCACATCCACCGCTTCGACCTCACCGATCGGCGGCGCGTGGTCTACGAGGCGTCCGGGGTCGTTCCCGGCCACCTGCTCCGGCCGTTCATGTGGGGCGGCAGCGGGATGGGGCAGTGGTCGATGTCCGAGCACGAGGACCTCCTCCGGGTGGCCACGACGATGGGCGGGTCGTGGGACGAGGCGACCGCCAGCCAGAGCGCGGTGACGGTGCTGCGGGTCGAGGGCGACCGGCTCGTCCCGATCGGCGCGGTTCACGGCCTGGGCGTTGGTGAGCAGATCTACGCCGTGCGGTTCATGGGCGCCCGCGGCTACGTGGTCACCTACCGGAAGACCGACCCGCTGTACGTCCTGGACCTCGCCGATCCGCGGGCGCCACGCGTCGCCGGCGAGCTGAAGATCCCCGGCTACTCGGCCTATCTCCATCCCGTGGAGGACGGGCGTCTGCTGGGGATCGGCCAGGACGACCCGGACGAGGACGGCATGGCCGACGGCACGCAGGCCTCGCTGTTCGACGTGGGTGACCCGACCGCACCGCGGCGCATCGATCAGCTCTCCCTCGGCGAACGCGGCACTGTCTCGGGTGTCGAGCACGACCATCGTGCCTTCACGTGGTGGGCCGAGCCGCGGCGCGGCGTGATCCCGTTGACGATCCCGAGTGACGGCTTCACCGGCGCGATCGTCATCGGCCTCGAAGACGATGCGCTCACCGAGATCGGGCGCATCTCGCACGGTGCTCCATCCCGTGGCGACTGCCAGGTCCCGATCGAGCGGTCACGGGTCATCGGCGACAGCGTGTTCACCTTCTCCCACACCGGCGTGGCGGTGCACGGCCTGGACGACGTCGAAGCGCGCTTCACGACGGCGTACTCGGAAGTGTCTCCGCACTGTCACGCCGAGCCGGACGAGCGACCCCCGACGACCACGACGACCACGACGCTCGTCGGGCTCGGGCTCGAACCAGACTGATCGGGATGGTCGACGACGTCGCCTGGGTCCGCGCCGCCGCTCGTGGTGACGCGGCCGCCGTGAGACGGCTGCTCGACGAGGCCGGGCCGGTGGTCTACGGCTACGTCCACGCCCGAGTGGGCGGCAACGACGAGGTGGCGGCCGACATCGTGCAGGACACGTTCCTCGAGGCCGTGCGCGGCGCCGCCGGGTTCCGGGGTGACTCGGCGGCGACGACCTGGCTCTGCGCCATCGCGTCACGACGGCTGGCGCGTCACTACGAGCGCGAGCGGCGCCAGGCCGAGGCTCGCCGCGGTCTCCACGCCCAACCGGCGATCGAGGAGCGGGACGTCGAGCACGTCGAGGAGCGCGACCGCGTCGTCCGGGCCCTGGGTCGTCTCTCGGGGCTGCACCGGCAGGTGCTCGTGATGAAGTACCTCGACGGCCGGGCGGTCGCCGACATCGCCAACGAGCTCGGCCGCACGCGCGTGCAGGTGCAGTCGTTGCTCCAACGGGCCCGTGATCACCTCCGCCAGGAGCTGGAGGTGGCCTCGTGAACGATCAGCAAGCGGCAGCGATCCTCGCTCGCATCGACGGACCGCGCCCGCTGCCGGCCGACCTCGAGTCGACGCTGGTCGACGAGCTGACCTCACCCGTCGCCCGGCTGGGTGTGGGCGATCAGTCCCGTGCTCTGCCGGAGGACCTGCGACGCCGGCTGGCCGCATCGCTCGCGGCGTCGACCGCGACGCCGGTCCCCGCCACGCTCCGGCGCCGGATCGAACGGGCGACCACGCGGAGGCCGGTGCTGCAGCGCGTCGCCGCGGCGGCGGCCGGCCTGCTCCTGATCGCGGGGCTGGCGGGTCTGCTGGTCACGGGCGATGACGCGCCGCTCGATGTCGCGGGACCGGCGACGACCTCGCGCCCGGGAGCCGACACCACGTCGTTGCATCCGCTCCCGGGCGCGGGCGCCAGTGTCGGTGACGCCGACGGTTCGACCGCGGGGGGACCGCCCGTGGGCACGGGC
>Ga0247717_1000219_pt1 | contig 18173 bp, 18 predicted proteins | sample 24E_NmetaG_FD_189047 | JGI IMG/M metagenome (GOLD analysis project Ga0247717, IMG submission 189047) | Soil microbial communities from hillslope of Landscape Evolution Observatory, University of Arizona, Oracle, AZ, United States - 2-4-E_N | ecosystem: Engineered > Artificial ecosystem >... | reverse complement strand
GCCCGCCGGCCCGCTGGGCCTGTCGATCACCGGTCCCGTCGACCTGTTCGAGGAGCGGTTCCGGACCACCTTGCACATGGAGCGGGCGGCGGCGGGCATGGCGGTGACGTGCGACGAGGGCGCCGAGCTGCCCCTCCGGCGCCTGCCCCGGACCATCCGCTCGTGCGTGCAGGCGGTGGCGTTCGAGGCCCCGCCCGACTTCGGCCCGGGCAACCCGTGACCACCACCGTGCCGGCGCCGAGCCGGGCGGCGCAGCTGGCTGGCTCGCCCCTCGTGCGAGCGGGCGGCTGGCGGGTGGAGCGGCTCCTCACCGGCCCCGCCCTGGCCGCCCTGGCCGCCGAGTCGCAGGCCTGCCATGGCCACGCCACCGAGTCCGTCGTCGCCGAGCCGCACGACGACGACCCGAGGCGGGGCCACCCCGACCGCCGCCTGGAGTCGGCACCGGGCGGGCCGGTGCTGCGGGCCCTGTACGCGTCGCCCGTGCTGCACGGCCTCCTGGCCCGGCTCACCGGCGCGGCGTGGGAGCCGTCCGGGCTCCAGGCGACGTACTCGTACTACCGGGCGCCCGGCCACTACCTCGGCCTGCACCGGGACGTGGACGTGTGCGACCTGGCCGTCATCGCCTGCGTGGCCGACGATGGGCCCGGCGCCCGGGTGGGCCTCGGCGACGACGGCCCGACCGGCGGCGGCGCCGCCTCCGGCGTCCTGCACGTCTACCCCGGGCGCGCCGGCGAGGCGCTGGCCGCCATCCGCGCCGACCGCCGCGGTGGCTTGGCCGTCCCGGTGGTCCCCGGCGAGGCGGTCGTCCTCCTCGGCGGCGTCGTGCCCCACGAGGTCTGGCCCGTGGCGCCCGGGCGCCGCCGCGTCGTGGCGCCGCTGTGCTTCCGCCCCGCCCGCTGACCGGCACCCTCCGGCGGCGCCTCCACGCCGAGGCCGGAATTCCGGGCGACCCGGGGGACGCGCGCCAATAGTGTCTGCCGGCGGTGCGAGAGGCGTCCCCGACGGCCTCGCCGAGCGACAGGAGACAACCGGTTGGCAGCGACGGACGCCGGCTCGAGCAGCCCGCGGTGGGCCGTCGAGGTCGACGGCGTCGGGCGGGTCTTCTCGGCCAAGGGCCGCCCCGACGTGGTGGCGCTGACGGACGTCTCCCTCCGGGTGCGCACCGGGGAGGTGCACGGCCTCCTGGGGCCGAACGGGGCCGGCAAGACGACCCTGGTCAAGATCCTCTCGACCGTCCTCCTGCCGACGTCGGGGACGGCCCGCATCCTGGGCCACGACGTGGTGGCGGAGACGGCGGCGGTCCGCCCCCTGCTCGGGATCGTGCTGGGCGGCGACCGCGGCCTCTACGACCGCCTCACCGCCCGCCAGAACCTGGCGTACTGGGCCGCCCTCTACCGGCTGCCGGCGAAGCGGGCGGGCCGGCGGGTGGACGAGCTGCTCGAGCGGGTGGGGCTGGCCGACCGGGCCGACGACCGGGTCCAGACGTTCTCGCGGGGCATGCGCCAGCGCCTCCACCTGGCCCGGGGGCTGGTGAACGACCCGCCCGTGCTGTTCCTCGACGAGCCCTCGACGGGCATGGACCCGGTGGCCGCCCGCGAGTTCCGCGCCATGGTCCACGAGCTGTCCACCGAGGACCGGGCCATCTTCCTCACCACCCACGACATGGGCGAGGCCGAGGCGGTGTGCGACCGGGTGACGCTCATCGACCGGGGCCGCGTGCTCGCCACCGAGTCGCCCGCCGCCCTGTCCCGGCTGCTCTCCCGCTACGAGCGGGTCGAGTGCTCCGGCGCCGGGGACTCGGTCATCGAGGAGGTCGCCTCGATCGAGGGGGTCGAACGCGTCTCCGTCGAGGGCGGCACCGCCCGCATCGACGTCACCAGCGAGGCGGCCGTCGGGGAGGTCATGCGCTGGCTGGTGGCGGCCGGCGTCACCTCCCTGCGGGTGACGCGGCCCAGCCTCGAAGAGGTCTACCTGGGCCTGGTGGGCGACCGCGGCATGGAGGTGTGACGTGACCGGCCTGCGCGCCGCGGTCGCCCTCCAGCTGCGCATCGTGGCCGCCGACCGCGGCTACCTCAACGAGGTGCTGGCCAACCCGTTCTTCGCCGTCATCTTCCTCGGCATCGTGCGGGGCGCCGGTCGCGACGACCTCACCGCCCACGCCGTCGTGGCGCCCGTGCTCATCACGCTGTGGGGGATGGCGCTGGAGATCTCGGGCGACATCGTGGACTCCGACCGGGGCGCCGGCATCCTCGAGGGCGTGGTGGCGACGCCCGTCGGGTTCCCGACGGTGGTCTCCGGCCGGGTGCTGGCCGTCACCGCCCTGAGCTTCGTCGGGATCGCCGAGACGTGGCTGGTCGCCCGGTTCGGGTTCGGTGCCGACGTCACCGTCCACCACCCGGCGGCGCTGGCGGCGACGCTGGTCGTCACCGGCCTGGCCACGGCCGGCACCGCCATCGTCATGGCCGCCGTCTTCGTCCTGGCCCGCACGGCGCGGACGTTCCAGAACACCATGAACTACCCGGTGTACCTGCTGGCCGGCGTCATCGTCCCCCTGTCCCTCCTCCCCGGGTGGCTGCGCCCGGCCGGCCGGGCGCTGTTCCTGTCGTGGAGCGCCGACCTGCTGCGCGAGTCGCTGTCCCCGGCGCCGATGTCCGACGTGCTGCCACGGCTGGGCATCATCCTGCTCCTCGGTGCCGTGGGGCTGATGGTGGGGCGCGTCGCCCTCCACGTCGTGCTGCGGCGTGTTCGCGTCCGCGGGACGCTGGCGTTCCGGTGAGCGGCGTCGCCCACGTCGCCCGGGTCCTGCGCCACGCCGCCCGGAGCGGTTTCTCGGACTTCGGCAACACCTACACGGTGTGGTCGTGGGCGTTCGGCCTGCTGCTGCGGATGCTGACCCAGGTGGCGTTCTTCACCTCGATCGGCCGCCTGCTCGACTCCGAGGCCCACGTCGAGTTCCTCTTCGTCGGCAACGCCGTGGCGGCGGCCGCCGTGGGATGCCTCACGGCCACGACGGCGACCGTCTGGGAGCGGCGCGCCGGGACGCTCCCCCTGCTGGTGGCCTCGCCCACCAGCCCGCTGGTCGTCCTGATGGGCCGCAGCACGTTCTTCATCGCCAACGGCCTGGCCTTCTCCGTCGGGGCCCTGGTCCTGGTGCCGCCGCTGTTCGACGTCGAGATCCCGATGGCTCGTTTCCCCGCCCTCCTCGCCCTGGTGGTGCTGATGGCGGTCACGACCTACTTCCTGGCCACCTTCCTCGGCGGCCTGGTGCTGCGGACGCCGAGCGCGGCGCGCACCGTACCGCAGGTCGCCCGTCTCACGATCATGGCGTTCTGCGGGGTGAGCGTCCCCCGCTCCGTCTTCCCCGAGGCGGTGAGCCGCCTGGCCGGGTTCCTCCCCGTGACCCACGGCCTCGACGCCGTACGCGAGCTGCTCGGCGAGGGCCGCCCCGGCGCCGTCCTCACGGGCGCCGGGCTGGAGCTGCTGGTGGGCGCCGGCTGGCTGGTGGCGTCCCTCGTCACCTTCCGCCGGCTGGCCGAAGCGGGCCGGCGCGACGGCTCGATCGTGTTCTCGGCCGCCTGAGGGCGGCCCGAGGCGTCAGCGGGGGACGAGCCTGGGAGCGTCGCTCAGCCGCTCGCGACAGCTCCGGCGGGCGGCGACGGCCGAGTAGTAGGCCGCCTTGCGACGCTCGGCCCGCATCGGGGGCTCGAAGTACACGACCTCGCTGTCGAGCTGCCGCCTCAGCGCCTCGCCGATGAGGGCCAGGGCCTCCGCCCGCATCTGGGAGACACGGGAGGCGCTCACCCGGAGCTCCTCGGCCAGCGCGGCCATGGGCAGCTCCTCGAAGAAGCAGCCCACCACGACGCGCCGGAGGCGATCGGGCAGCTCGGCGATGGCGTCGTGGAGGTACCCCGTCCGCTCGCGCTCGATGACCGACGCCTCGGGGGTGAGGGCGGCGGTGGGCAGCTGCTCCTCCTGCTCGGCGCCCGGCAGGCTCTCGTAGCCGATGACGACCGAGCGGTGGATGTCGACCGTCAGCTTCTGCATCTCCGCCGCGCTGAGGCCCAGGTGGGCGGCGACCTCGGGGTTGCTGGGCGACCGGCCCAGCTGCCCGGTGAGGGTGTCGGTGGCGTTGCGCACGGCGCGGGAACGGCTGCGCACCGATCGGCTCGCCCAGTCCGCGCTCCGCAGCTCGTCGAGGACGGCGCCGCGGATCCGACTGGCGGCGAAGCGCTCGAACGGGATCCCGCGCTCGGGGTCCCACGAACGGGTGGCCAGCGCCAGCCCGGTCATGGCCGCCGAGCGCAGGTCGTCGACCGGCACGTGACGCGGCACCTTCATCCGGAACTCGTTGACGATGTAGCCGACGAGGGGCAGGTGGAGCTCGGCCAGCTCACGCTCCCGTTTCGCCCGGGCGTCGCCCGGACCACCGGGCGCGCCACCCACCGACGCCGCCGCCCCCGTATTGGAGTTCATGGAGAGTGATGATGCGACCACGAGACGCGGTTGACCATCGGCCGCAGGGATGAACCCGGGGGTGCCGCCCACCCGACCGGGCCAGGGCGCAGGGCCGGGACGGTCTAGTCACCGCATCGGAGGTGGCCGAAACCGGCACCAGTCGGTCGCGGGACGGCGGCTCGGTTGAGCGTCCTGTGGACCAAGGGGCTAGTGTTCCCGCTGCTCGCTGGCCACCAGGTGGGAGTCGACCCGAGCATGAGCGACCTCTCCTCCATCGTCACCAGACCGGAGTTCCTCCTCCCGGTGCTCTGCATCGTCGGGGTGCTCATTGCCGCGCTCCGGCTGACGGCCCAGAACCGCAAGGCGGAGGAGGCGGCCAGGCTCCAGGTCCACCGGGTGCCGCGCCGCCCGGACGACGGCGACGGCGTGGCCGTGGCCCACGCCGGCCAGCAGGTGCAGCGGGCCGCCGCCGACGCCGGCAGCGACGTGGCCCCCGAGCGGCCCACCGTCACCTTCGCCGACGTGGCCGGCCTCGACGACGCCATCGCCGAGCTGCGGGAGGTCACCGAGTACCTCTCCGACCCCGAGCGCTTCCAGCGCCTCGGCGCCGAGCTGCCCCGGGGGATCCTGCTCCACGGCCTCCCGGGGTGCGGCAAGACCCTGCTGGCCCGGGCCCTGGCCGGCGAGACCGGCGTCCCCTTCTACTTCGTGTCCGCCTCCAGCTTCGTCGAGAAGTTCGTCGGAGTGGGGGCCGCCCGGGTGCGCGACCTGTTCCAGGAGGCCAAGAAGCAGGCGCCCGCCATCGTCTTCATCGACGAGCTGGACGCCGTGGGCCGCAAGCGCGACTCGGCCGACGGCGGCGCCCGGGAGTTCGACCACACCCTGAACCAGCTGCTGGTCGAGCTGGACGGGTTCCTCGGCTCGTCGGGCGTGCTGCTCCTGGCCGCCACCAACCGCCCCGAGCTGATCGACCCCGCCCTGCTCCGCCCCGGCCGGTTCGACCGCCGCATCGAGATCGGCCGGCCCGACGTGCGGGGCCGCGAGCAGATCCTGCTCCTCCACGCCGCCAAGCGCCCCTTCTCGGGGCGGGTCGACTGGGCCGAGGTGGCGGCCACCACCGCCGGCCTCTCCCCCGCCGAGCTGGCCAACATCGTCAACGAGGCGGCTCTCCTCGCCGCCCGGCGCCACCATCCCCGCATCTCCCCCGAGGACGTGGAGGAGGCGGCCGCCCGGGTGCTGTCCGGTACGCGCAACTCGCGGCTGATGGACGACGAGGAGAAGGAGGTGGCGGCCGTCCACGAGGCGGGCCACGCCCTCCTGTCCGTGCTCGTGCGGGGCATGGCCACGCCCGCCCGGGTGTCGATCGTGGGCCGCACCGGCGCGTTCGACAAGTCGCAGTGGTCGCCGCCCGACGAGGGCGGCATCGTCACCAAGCGCGAGCTCATCGCCCGGCTCATCGTCCTCCTGGGCGGGCGGGCGGCCGAGGTGAACGCCTTCGGCGAACCGAGCACGCGGGCCGAGGACGACCTGGAGCAGGCCGCCACCCTCGCCCGGCGCATGGTCGAGCGCCTGGCGATGACGGGCCGCTACGAGCTGGCGGCGGGGCGCAAGGACGACCCCCACTACTTCGAGGGCAGCGCCGGAGGCGCCGAGGTCCGCCAGCTGCTGGCCAGGTCGGAGCAGGCGGCCCAGGTCATCCTGGCCGACCACCGCGCCGCCCTGTTCGCCATCGCCGACGCCCTGGCCGAGCGGGAGACGCTGTCGTCGTCGGAGCTCCTCCACCTGGCCGGCCGCTCCCCGGCCGCCCGGCCCCTGGCCGAGGTCCGGGAGATCAACGGGACGTACTAGTCCCGCCGGCGCCGAGGCGCCGGTGTTCTGCTGACGCTGCGCACCGCAGACCGGCGATCTCCGTCCGGAGAACGGGCGGCGGCCTCACCGCGGCAGCCGCCGTCGTCGCCAACGCCGTCGCCTGGCGGCCCGTTCCCCCGCCGTCCGGGTGGTGCGCGCACCACCCGGACGGGTGGTGCCGCTGGGGTCGAACGACCCTGGGAGAACCCTCCCGGACCGTCCACCTTGGGAGCAGAGGACGGCTTCCCGGGGAGGCGCAGATGAGGAACGACGCGGTACGGCGGGTACGGCGGATGGCCACCCTCGTCGCATCGACCTTCACGGCCGCGGTCGTCGCCCTGGTGGTGATGGCGCCCCCCTCGGCGGCGCAGGACCCGCCCGGCAACGACGGCACCATCAAGATCGACGGCGCCGACGTCGAGGACGTCCCCGACAACGATCCCCACGCCGACTGCCGGTTCACGCTCGAGTTCCGGGGCTACGACCAGGGTGAGCTGGAGGCGACGGTCCGCTTCGAGCTGGTCCCGCCGACGGAGCGGCCGGCGGGGTCCCAGACGCTCCTCGAGGACACGCTCGCCATCGGCGCCGACCCGGCGGGCGGGGCGACCGACCTCGACGCCGCCCGGGCCTACGAGCTCGACTTCACCGGGGCGGTGGCGCACGAGTCGCAGGGGTTCCACGTGCGGGTGACGATCCACGCCGAGGGCTCCCGCGGCGCCGACGCCAAGCACAAGGTGTTCTGGGTGCAGCCCTGTCCCCCGCCGGTGACGACGACGACCACGACGACGACGACGACCACCACCACGACCACCACCACGACGACGACGACGGCCCCGACCAGCCCGACCACCGCGGCGACCACCAGCGTGGTCACCGTGCCGGCGCAGGTCGCGGGCGTGCAGATCACGCAGCCGGGGGCGACCGCCACGACCGCCCCGGCCCGGGTGCTCGGGACCCAGCTGTCACGACTGCCGGCCACGGGCACGGGCTCGCTCACCCGGGCCCTGCTGCTCACGGCCGGGCTGTTCCTCGCCGTCGGCACCGGCATCCTCACCGTGGTGAGGCTCAGGGAGGAGTAGGCGCTCCAGCGGCGCCCCGTCGGCGAGCCCGCCCGGGGCACCGCCCCGGGCGTCAGGCGCTGGCGGCGGCGCGCAGGCGGGGGGCGGCGAGGCGGCGCTGGCGGGCCAGGAAGTCGCCCAGCGTCCGCGAGCTGGCCGCCACCGTGGAGGCGCACGTCTCCAGGTACTCGACCCCGGCGGGGGTCACCGCGTAGCTGCGCCGCGCCGGGCCCGCCCCCGGCTCCCACCACGACTCCAGGAGGCCGTCGGCGTCGAGCCGTCGCAGCGCCCGGTAGACCTTGCCCGAGTCGACGTTGGCCAACCCCAGCTCCGACAGGCGGGCGGCCAGTCCGTAGCCGTAGCTGGGCGACTCGGCCAGGAGCAGCAGCAGGCACCCGTACAGGTAGTCGCCGGGCGCGGCCACCGGGCCCTGCTGCGTCCTCCGAGCGGTCATGCGGAGCTCCTCTCCGTGCTGCGGGCTTCCATCGCGACTTTGTGAAAGTTTTCACGATGCTCCAGCCACCATAGCGGTTCGCAACCCGTAACGGAAACGACTCGGATCCGGGTCGTTCGCAACACCGGTTCACGAAGGGTGAGGAGGAGGGGCTCCGATGGTCGACGTGTCCACCGACATCACGATCGAGCGGCCGGTGGAGCGGGTCGCCGGCTACGCCGCCGACCCGTCGAACGCACCCGAGTGGTACGTCAACATCCACTCGGCCGAGTGGCGCACCGCACCGCCGTTGGCGGTTGGCTCCCGGGTGGCGTTCGAGGCGACGTTCCTCGGGCGCACCCTCACCTACACCTACGAGGTCGTCGACTTCCGCCCCGGCGAGCGGCTGGTGATGCGCACGGCCGAGGGCCCCTTCCCGATGGAGACCACGTACTCGTGGGCGCCGGCCGGCGACGGCGCCACCTCCATGACGCTGCGCAACCGGGGCGCGCCGGCGGGGTTCGCCAAGGTCGCCGCGCCGCTCATGGCCAAGGCCATGGCGCGTGCCAACCGCAAGGATCTCGAGCGGCTCAAGTCGATCCTCGAGTCCTGACTCGCAAGGGCGCTCCGGAAGGCGGCGTCCCTGCGCCGCGTTCCGGCCGGCCGCCGGTCGGTTCCGGCGGCAGATCCGGGCGAATAGCGCCCTGCCGCCGGAGAAGCCTGGCCTCGCAGAACCCGTTGGCAGCCAACGGTTTCTCGCTCCCACTACGCTCCTTCGATGCGCCGCACGAAGATCGTCGCCACCGTCGGCCCCGCGTCGGAGGACCCGCACACCCTCGCCGCCATGGTGACGGCCGGCATGGACATGGCGCGGCTCTCCCTGGCCCACGGCCGTCTCGACGAGACCCTGGACCGGGTGCAACGGGTCCGGGCGATCGGCGAGCAGCAGGACAAGCACGTGGGCGTCCTGGCCGACCTGCCCGGCCCCAAGGTGCGGGCGGCGGAGTTCCCCGAGGGCGGCGTGCTCCTGGCCGAGGGCTCGACCGTCGACCTGGTGGCGGCCGAGGCCGGGTCGGCCAGCAGCGACTCGGTCCTGGCCGTCGACCACGCCGCCGTGCTGGACGACCTCCGGGCGGGCGACCGGGTCGTGCTCGGCGACGGCGCCATCAGCCTGGTGGTGGAGGACGTCGGCGAGGCCCGGGCACGCGCCGTGGTCGTCACCGGAGGGTGGGCGCAGGGGCGGCCGGGCGTGGCGCTGCCCGCCGGCCGGTTCGCCGTGCAGTCCCCGACGGCCCAGGACCTGTACCTGCTGAAGGCCCTGGTCGAGGCGGACGTGGACGCCGTCGCCATCTCCTTCGTCCGCTCGGCGGCCGACATCCGCCGGGCCCGCGAGGCGCTGGACGGCGCCGGCCCCATGCTGGTCGCCAAGATCGAGACCCAGGAGGCGGTCGACGACCTCGAGGACATCATCGCCACCGCCGACGCCGTGATGGTCGCCCGGGGGGACCTCGGCATCCGGTGCGACCTCGAGGACGTCCCCGTGTACCAGAAGCGCATCATCCGCTCGGGCGTCGCCTACGGGCGGCCGGTCATCACCGCCACCCAGATGCTCGAGACGATGGTGCGGGCGCCCACCCCTACCCGGGCCGAGGTGAGCGACGTCGCCAACGCGGTGTTCGACGGCACCAGCGCCCTGATGCTCTCGGGGGAGACGGCGGTGGGCCACGACCCGGCGGGCGCCGTGCGCACCATGGCGCGGATCGCCCTCCGGGCCGAGCGCGAGTTCGACTACGCCGGGTGGGGCGCCCGGCTCGGCCGCCAGCAGCAGGCGGAGGCCCAGAACGCCCCCGTCGGCCTGCGCATCACCGCCGCCATCTCGGCCGCCGCCTGGCGGGCGGCGGGCGACGCCGAGGTCGCCGCCATCATCGCCTGCACGAACACCGGCGCCACCGCCCGCGCCATCTCCCGGTTCCGGCCCACCGTGCCGGTCCTGGGCGTCACGCCGTCGCTGCGCACGGCCCGCCAGCTCTCGTTCGGCTGGGGCATCACCCCCATCCTGGCCGACGTCCACGGCACCACCGACGACATCGTGTGGTTCGCGGTGAAGACGGCGGTGGAGCGGGGCGTCCTCAAGCAGGGCGACGTGGTGGCCGTGCTCGTGGGGTCCCCCACCCGGCCCGGCCTGGTCACCGACACGCTCCGCCTCGAGCGCATCGAGTGACCTCGCCGGCGCCGCGTCAGCCCATGTAGACCAGCTCGGAGCGGCCCTCGGCCACCTCGGTCAGCACCTCGGCCAGCTTGCGGGTGACGCCGCCGATGCCCGACACCTGCTCGGAGGACACCCCACGGGTGTCCACGCAGCCGGGTCAGAGGGAGACGAGGAAGGGGGCGTCGACGCCCTTCTTGATCTTCTCCCGCAGCTCGTCCCCGAGGGCGGTGTCGGGGATCCCCTCGACGGTGGCGACCAGCACGGCGTCGCCGGCCAGGCGGACCTCGGCCTCCAGGCCGGCGTCGGCCGCCACCGAGGCGAAGTGGTAGGCGGTGCGGGCCGGCCGCGGGTCCTCCCGCGGGTCGGCGGAGGCGAAGAAGATCAGCTTCTTGCGTTCCATCGGTTGCTCCTTGCTCGTGTTCACGACGGGACCTGGTCGAGCTCGCCCTCGCTGGCGGCGAGGAGCAGGCGGGTGTAGTCGGCGGTGGGGCGGTGGACGACGTCGTCGCTGGCACCCGTCTCCACCACCTGCCCGTTCCGCATGACGACCATGCGGTCGGAGACCCAGCGGGCCACGGCCAGGTCGTGGGTGATGTAGACGAAGGCCGTCCTGTGGCGGTCGCGCATGGCGAGGACGAGGTCGAGGATGCCGGCGCACACGGACGCGTCCAGCATCGACGTCGGCTCGTCGGCGATCACCAGCTCGGGCCGGGCGACCATGGCCCGGGCCAGGGCCACCCGCTGGCGCTGCCCGCCCGACAGCTGGTGGGGGAAGCGCCGGCCCATCGACGCCGCCGGCTGGAGCGCCACCTCCTCGAGCGCCCGGGTGACGGCGGCGCCGCGCACGGCCCGGGCGTCGCCGCGGACGGCCAGCGGCTCGGCCACGATCTCGCCGACGCGCATGCCCGGGTGCAGCGACTGGTAGGGGTCCTGGAACACCAGGTGCATGCGCTGGCGGACGGCCCGGAGCTCGGAGCGCCTCAGGGACGTGAGGTCGCGGCCGTCGAAGCGGACGGCGCCCGTGTCGGGCCGCTCCAGGCCGAGGATGAGGCGGGCCAGGGTCGTCTTGCCCGCGCCGCTCTCCCCCACCACGGCGACGATCTCGGCGGGCTGGACGGTGAGGGAGACGCCGTCCACGGCGACCACCTCCGCCTGCCGGCGCGGGCCGCGTCGAGAGCGGTACCGCCGGCTCACGGCGTCGAGCTCGAGGACGGGCGGCGCCGGCGTCACGGGCGCTCCTCGGGGCGTTGGACGATGCACGCGACCGCATGGCCGCCGTCGCCCGCCAGCGCCGGGTCCGTGGTGGCGCAGCCGTCCACCGCCTCGGCGCACCGGGTGCGGAACCGGCACCCCTCCGGCGTCCTCGACAGGTCGGGGACCTCGCCGGGCACGGCCGCCAGCGGGCGCCGCTCGCCCTTGAGCGACGGGAAGGCGCCGAACAGGGCACGGGTGTACGGGTGCCGCGGTGAGGCGGAGACGACCGCCGCCGGGCCCCGCTCGACGATGCGCCCGGCGTACATGACGGCGAGGTCGTCGGCGATGCGGGAGACGGTGGGCAGGTCGTGGGACACCAGCAGGATCCCGAGGCGCAGCTCGTCGCGCAGCTCGGTGAGCAGCTTCAGGACCTGGGCCCGGGTGACGACGTCGAGCCCGCTGGCCGGCTCGTCGGCCACCAGCAGGTCCGGGTCGTTCACCAGGGCCATGGCGATGACGGCCCGCTGGCGCATGCCGCCCGACAGCTCGTGGGGAAAGGCCTGGTGGCGTGACGGGTCGAGCCCCACCCGCTCGAGCAGCTGGCGCGACCGCACCTCGGCGGCCGCCTCGTCGCGGGTCAGCCGGGCCGCCTCGACGACCTGGCGGAGCACCGGGTACGCCGGGTTGAGGGCGTTCATGGCCGCCTGCGGCACCAGGGCGACGTCCCGCCCCCGGTACGGAGCGAGGGCCGGGCGTGACGGGCGGCCGACGGGGCGCCCGCCCAGCGAGAGGTCGCCGGCCACCACCCGCCCGGGTGGGCGCAGGACGCCGGCCGCCGTCAGGGCGATGGTCGTCTTGCCGCTGCCCGACTCGCCCACCAGGCCCAGGATGCGGCCCCGCTCGACCTCGAGGTCGACGCCGTCCACCGCCCGGACCACCGAGCGGCCCAGCTGGTACTCCACGACCAGGCCGGCGAGGGAGAGCGCAGGAGCGTCGTCGGCCCCCGCGACGCGGACCGCCCCTCGGCGGCGGCGGGCGGGGCGGGCGGCCGAGCGGCGCAGGCGGGGGTCGGCCCACTCCTCCACCGCCGACCCCACGAAGGCGAGCCCCAGGATCACCGTGGTGAGGGCCAGCCCGGGGGGCAGCACCCACCACTGCCAGGCGTCGGTGAGGAAGGCGCTGCGGGCGTTGGCGAAGTAGAGGATGGTGCCCCAGCTGACCCGGTCCGGGTCACCCAGGCCGAGGAAGGCGAGCGACGCCTCCAGCATGACGGCCACGTTGGCGGCCCGCACGAACTGGGCGGCGGCCAGCGGCGCGATGCGGGGGACGATGTGGCGGCCGATCACCCGCAGCCCCGAGGCGCCCATGGCCTTGGCCGCGACTACGTGGGCGTGCTCGCGCAGCTTCAGCACCTGGGACCGCAGGATCCGGGCGGGGCGGGCCCACAGCACGGTGGCGATGACGAAGATGGTGGTGCCCAGCCCGCGGCCGAAGAAGGCGGCCAGCACGATGACCAGGACGAGGAACGGGAAGCCGAGCATGAGGTCGACGATGCGCATGAGCACCGTCTCCACCGGGCCCCGGTAGTAGCCGGCCACGAGGGCGACGGCGGAGCCGACCACCACCGCCACCAAGGCGGCTCCCAGGGCGATCACCAGCGACAGCCGGGCGCCGTGGAGCAGCTGGGCGAACAGGTCCTGCCCCACGTCGTTGGTGCCGAGGGGGTGGGCGGAGGACGGCCGGAGGAACGGGAGCCCGGCCGTCTCGTCGGGCCCGTAGGGCGACAGCACGGGGGCGAACAGCGCGGCCGCCAGGCAGGCGCCGACGAGCACCGCGCCGACCACGCCGAGCGTCCGCCCGACCCCGCCGGTGCGCCGGCCCCGCCTGCGGGCCCGGTCGGGGACGGGCGTCTGCGCCGGCGGCCCCCCACCCAGTGGGGTGGCGTCGGCCGCCCGCGCCGGGTCGGTGTCGGCGAGCGTCATTCGTGGTGCGCCCGGCGGACCCGGGGGTCGAGGTACGGGTAGACCAGGTCGTTGAGCAGGTTGGCCACCACCACCGTCACGATGAGGAGCAGGAAGGCTCCCTGGATGACGGGGTAGTCGCGGGCCAGCACGCTCTCGTAGATCAGCCGCCCGAGGCCGGGATAGGAGAACACCGTCTCCACCACCGCCGCCCCCCCGACCAGCGTGCCGAGGCCGACCAGGGCCACGGTGGACACCGGGAGCAGCGCGTTGCGGGCGGCGTGGCGGCGCACCTCCTTGTCGGTCAACCCCTTGGCCTCGGCCATCAGCACATAGTCCTCGGCCAGCTCGGACACGAGGGCCGAGCGGGCCACCAGGTACATGGGCCCGAGGCCGGCGATGGCCAGGGTGGCGATGGGCAGCACCGCCCGCTTCAGCACCTCACCGATGGACTCGAGGCCCCGGGCGTCGCTCGGCGCCAGCGCGCCGTAGCTCGGGAACCACCCGAGCCCCACCGAGAAGGCCAGCAGGAGGAGCATGCCGACGAAGAACGGTGGCAGGGCGTCGAGGAACATCATCCCGGCCATCGTCCCGGTGTCGGCCGACGTCCCCCGGCGCCACGCCGATCGGAACCCCAGGAGGGCGCCGATCACGGTCGACAGCACCAGGGCGCCGCCCACCAGCAGCAGCGTCCACCCGACGCGCTCGCCGAGAAGCGACGTGACGGGGCGCCCGAAGCGGATCGACACCAGGAGATCGCCCCGGGCGATGCCGGCCACGTAGTCCTTGAACTGCTCGGGCAGCGGGTCGTTCAGCCCGAACCGGTCGAGGATCTCCGCCCGCTGCTCGGGCGTGAGGGCGCCGGCCTGCTCGGGCGGGAGGAGGTAGTCGATGGCATCCCCGGGGGCCAGCCGGGGGAGGGCGAAGTTGAGGGCGATGGCGGCCACCAGGACCGCCCCGTACTGCGCGACGGTGCGCAGGACGTGCCTGGTCACGCCCAGGTCCTACTCGTCCTCGGCCGTCCGGCGGCGCCCGCGGTTGCCGAGGTAGGCGAACAGGCCGACGGCCGCCACCACGGCGACGGCGATGGGGATCACGGGCACGCCACTCCCCTCGTCGTCGCCACCGGCGGCCGCCGGCTCCTCGAGGTCGGCCGCCCCCTGGACGGCGATCTCCTCGTAGCCCGGGAGGAACGAGCGCTTGGTGAAGATGCCCTGGCCCTTGTCGGCCACCCACCCGTCGTAGGCCGCCTCCCGGAAGGCGAACTGGCCGTCGGGGTAGTACAGGACGATCACCGGCACCTCCTGGGCGAGCACCTTCTGCGCCTCGCCCAGGATCTCCTTGCGCTCGTCGTTCTCCTTGCCGGTCGCCTCCTCGATCAGCCGGTCCATCTCGGCGTTCGTGTAGCCGGTGATGCTGGCGCCGAAGCCCTTGGGCCCGGGCGAGTGGAAGAAGTAGTAGAGGCCGTCGGGGTCGACGTGGGCGTGCGCCTCCAGGCTCGACACGTAGGCGTCGTAGGTGGGGACGGACCCGGGCGGCGCCTGCCGGCGGGTCCGGAGCGTGGCCGGGTCGAGCGGCTCCACGTTGAGCTTCACGCCCAGCGGCGCGATCTGCTCGCCCACCAGCTGCATGGCCCGGATGTCGGTCGGCTCGAACGACGAGACGAGGACGTTGAGCTCCAGCCGTGTGCCGTCGGGCGCCTTGCGGACCCCGTCAGGGTCCTTGGCGGTGTAGCCGGCGTCGTCCAGCATCGTGGCCGCCGCCGGCCGGTCGAAGTCGTGCCCCGCCTCCGCCTCGGGCAGCGCCCACGGCGAGTCGGGGTGGACGAAGGCGTCGCGGCCGGGACGCCCGTGGCCGAGCAGGACGGTGTCCACGAGGGCGTCGAGGTCGATCCCCGTGCTGATGGCCTTGCGCAGCTTCGGGTCGGACCACGGCGCCTTGCGGGCGTTGAAGTACATCTGGATGGAGTCGAACCGGGTGCTCTCCGCCACGCCGATCCCGTCCGTGCCTCGCAGCTGCTCGACCAGCTCCGGGGGGATGTTGCGCTCGACCATGTCGACGTCGCCGGTGCGAAGGGCCGTGTACGCCGACTGCGGGTCCTTGACGATCACCAGCTCCAGCTGGTCGATCTTCGGCGCGCCCTTGAAGTGGTCCTCGTTCGCCTCCATCCGGTACCGCTGGTCGGGGACGATCTCGACCAGCTTGAACGGGCCGGTGCCGACCGGCAGCTGCGTCGTCATCGACGCCGGCTCGGCCACGCCCTCGTAGACGTGCTTGGCGATGATGGGCAGGTCGCCGCCGGGCATGATCCTGAACTGCGGGGCCGGTTGCCTGAAGAAGATGCGGAGCCGGTGCTCGTCGACGATCTCCGACCGGTCGTAGGCCGGCATGTCGGAGACGTGGTGGGCGTAGCGGCCCGAGGCGCCCGGCTGCGCCTTGTAGTAGTCGAAGCTGAAGGCGACGTCGGCGGACGTGAACGGCGTTCCGTCGTGCCACGTGACGCCCTCGCGGAGCTTGACGTCCCACGTGGAGCCGCCGTCTTCCGACTCGGCCGACTCCGCCAACCACGGCTCGGGGTCGGGCACCGCCTGCGACCAGAACAGCGCGTCGTAGACCAGGTGCTGGATGTCGTTCGTGGCCGGGAGGGCGCCAAAGCCGACGGTGAAGGGGGTGATGTTGTTCTCGAACCCCTTGATCGCCACCCGCACCGTCTTCGTCGCCCCGGCCTGGCCCCGGGCGGGCGACGGGGCGACCAGGCCGGCGGCAGCGAGCCCGAGGCAACACGCGGAGACCAGCACACGACGAAGCAAGGTTCCGTCCTCCCCAGCGACAGTGGCGTCATCGGCACGGGCACCTGCGCGGCCCGCGGTGAGGCGTACGAACCTATCGCGAACTACCGGCGGATCAACCGGGATGCAAGAGGCGCGGGGCCGGCGGGGCTACCGGCCGGTGGCGGGGCGGGTGACGGCGGCGGGTGCCGCCAGCTCGTCGCGGCGGGCGTCGGCGATCCGCGACAGCGCCACCAGCTGGCGGCGCTCACGGGCCCGGAACGGCCGGCCCTGGCGGCCGACGACCAGCGCCTGGTCCGCGTTGGGAAGGGCGGCCCAGGCGACGTCGTCCGGTCCGCCGTCGGTGCCGACCACGGCGGCCGACGCCCCGTGCAGGAAGGCGGCCAGCCAGGGGGCGGGCGGGGGCGTCCCGGCGGCGGACACGGCAGCCGGGCCCTCGAGGTCGAGCAGCACCGCCCAGTCGGCGTCGAACGTCTGGCGGGCGCAGCCGCACAGCCCCTCGAACAGCCCTTCGAGCGTCGCGTGCTCGACCAGCACGGCGGCCGCCTCCAGCGCGCCGAGGCGCTGGTCGTGGTCGGCGTCGACGGCCAGGCGCACGTCCTCCACGTCCACCCCGTCGACCTGGCCCATCTCGGCCGTGAGCAGCGGGACCAGGTCGTCGCTCGGGAGGTCGACGACGAGCTCGTCGATCGCCCGGCCCCCGCCCCGCTCCAGGATGTCGATGCCGACCAGGTCGCCACGCACGGCCCCGATGCGGCTGGCGACGGCGCCGAGGGCGCCGGGCCGGTCGGGGAGCCACACCCGCACGACGTAGGTGGTCATCGCTTCGACGCTAGGTCCGCTCGGTGAACGCCGCATTTCGGCCCGGCGAAGGTACAGGAAACCGTCACAGTTCTGACGCCTCCCGCCGGGCGGGCGGCGGCGATCACAGCTCGGGCAGGCCGCGGCGGATGGTGCGGACGGCCTGGGCGATCCGCTGCTCGTTCTCGATGAGCGCGAACCGCACGTAACCCTCGCCGCCGGGACCGAAGCCGACGCCCGGGGAGGTGGCCACCTTTCCTTCGCGGACGAGCAGCTTGGCGAACTCCAGGCTGCCCAGGTGGCGGTAGGGCTCGGGGATGGGCGCCCACACGAACATCGTCCCCCGGGGCTTGTCGACGTCCCAGCCGATCCGCGACAGGCCCTCGCACAGGGCGTCCCGGCGGCTCTGGTACATCTCGTTCACCAGCTTGGGGTAGTCGCCGGCGTCGTTCATGGCCACGGTGGCGGCGATCTGGATGGGCTGGAAGGTCCCGTAGTCGAGGTAGCTCTTGAGCTTGGTGAGGGCCTGCACGATCGCCGCGTTGCCGACCAGGAAGCCGACGCGCCAGCCCGCCATGGAGAACGACTTGGTGAGCGTGTAGAGCTCGACGGCCACGTCCTTGGCCCCGGGCACCTGGAGGATCGACGGCGGCTGGTAGCCGTCGAAGGCGGTGTCTGAGTAGGCGAAGTCGTGGACGAGCACGACCTCGTGCTCCTTGGCGAACTCCACGACGCGCGTCATCCAGGCCAGGTCGACGCACGCCGTGGTGGGGTTGTGGGGGAACGACAGGACGATGACGCGGGGCTTGGGCCACTGGTTCTCCCACGCCTCCACCAGGTTGGCGAAGAAGTCCTGCTCGGGGCCCACCCGGACCTGCTGGACCTCGGCCCCGGCGAACAGGGCGGCGTAGATGTGGATGGGGTACGACGGCGACGGCACGAAGGCGGAGTCGCCCGGGCCGAGCAGCACCCACATCAGGTGGGACAGGCCCTCCTTGGCGCCGATGGTGGTGACCACCTCGTTGTCGGGGTCGAGCTCCACCCCGAAGCGCCGCAGGTACAGGTCGGACACGGCCAGGCGGAGCTTGGGGATGCCCTTGGACGACGAGTAGCGGTGGTTGCGGGGGTTGTGCACCGCCTCGGCCAGCTTCTCGACGGCCACGTCGGGCGAGGGGATGTCGGGGTTGCCGAAGCCGAGGTCGATGACGTCGTCGCCCTGGCGGCGTGCCTCCACCTTGAGCTCGTTGATGACGGTGAAGACGTAGGGCGGCAGCCCGTTGATCCGCCTGAACTCCATTGGTAGTCAGACCCCCATGGGCTTCGCCCGCCACGACGGATGAGAATGGTGCGTGCTCGGCCAAGCTCGGCTTTCCTTGGTGCAGCAAAGCCCGATAGTCAGACTGATGCGGGGGCCTTCTCGGCACC
>Ga0247717_1000218_pt1 | contig 18183 bp, 23 predicted proteins | sample 24E_NmetaG_FD_189047 | JGI IMG/M metagenome (GOLD analysis project Ga0247717, IMG submission 189047) | Soil microbial communities from hillslope of Landscape Evolution Observatory, University of Arizona, Oracle, AZ, United States - 2-4-E_N | ecosystem: Engineered > Artificial ecosystem >... | reverse complement strand
GCGCCCGCCCTGCCGCCCCCGCCGGGCGTCGACCGCTGCGTCGCCCTGCTCGCCTACGAGGGCGTCGGCCGGGAGGTCGTGGCCCGGCTGAAGTACCGCAACGCCCGGTCCGCCCTCCCGTGGCTGGCCGCCGGGATGGCCGCCCTGGTGGACGCCCACAAGCTGGACGCGGTGACGTGGGTTCCCACCACCGCCGCCCGCCGGCGGGCGCGCGGCTTCGACCAGGGCCGGCTCCTGGCGCGCGCCGTCGCCCGCCGCCTCGGCGTGCCGTGCCTGCCGCTGCTGCGCCGCCTCCCCGGCCCACCGCAGACGGGAGCGTCGCGCGCCGAGCGGCTCCGGGGGCCCCGGCTGGTCGCCCGCCGGCCGCCCCCGGGCCGCGTGCTGCTGGTGGACGACGTGGTCACCACCGGCGCCACGCTGGCCGCCGCCGCCGGTGCCCTCCGGGCCGGCGGCCACCCGGTCCGGGTCACCGCCGTGGCCGCCGCCCGCCGCCGCCCGGTCGAAGATCCCCGCCAAGGCGGCGAACCGGCCTGCGTAGACTGAGGGCATGGGCCGCGTGCGGGTCTGTGGTTGAAAGTCGATGCCAGCCGCGGGCGAAACGACCCACGTAAGGCAACCCGTGGTTGCCGAGCATGGTGCGGTTTAGAGGTAAGTCCTGCCCATCGATGCGCCGGCTGTCGGCGCGGGGTGGAGAAGGGGGGAGTGCCTGATGCCGGCCGGTGTGGGGCCCCGGAGCCGCCATCGCCGCAGGCGCGAACCCCTCCGCAGGCGAGTGTGGGGTCAAAGACCAGGTCAGCCGCACGCGACCCGTACCAGAACGCCGATACCGATATCGAGAGGAGCCGAGTGGACATCTCCATCCAGGGCCGCAACGTCGAGGTGTCGGACACGCTCCGAGAGGCGGTGGACGAGAAGCTCTCGCGCCTCGTCCGCTTCCTCGACGGCATGGAGCGCGCCGAGGTCCGCTTCCACGAGGAGCGCAATCCCCGCATCGCCGAGAAGGACGTCTGCGAGGTCACGATGCACGGCCACGGCCACGTGGTCCGCGCCCGGGCCACCGCCGGCGATGCGTTCGCGGCCGTCGACCGGGTGGTCGACAAGCTGGAGCACCGGATCGAGAAGCTCAAGGGGAAGCTGAACGGGCGCAACCACCACCGCCGGCCGGGCGCCGGCTCGCATGGCGCCGCCACGTCGGCCCCGGCGGGTACGGTGGCGGCCGTCGGGACCGAAGCCGAGGAGTCGGACGAGGCCTCGCCCCGCATCGTCCGGACCAAGCAGTTCGCCATCAAGCCGATGACCCCGGAGGAGGCCGTGCTCCAGATGGAGCTGCTCAGCCACGACTTCTTCCTGTTCACCAACGCCGACACCGGCGCCGCCGCCGTGGTCTACCGGCGCAAGGATGGTCATATCGGGCTCATCGACGGGGCCTGACCTGCCGATGAGTAGTCAAGATGGAGCATCACCGCCGCCGGCGGCCCGCTCTTGGTCATCGGGCGGGCCGTCCCCGCCGGGAAGGACGAAGGTGTCTGAGAACCTGAGGCTGTCGGATCACGAGCGTGAGGCGTCGTCGGACGAGGTCATCCGCGTCCTGATCGCCGACGACCAGGCCCTGTTCCGACGCGGGCTGTTCGTGGTCCTCGGTACCGAGGACGGGGTGGACGTGGTCGCCGAGGCCGAGAACGGCCAGGAGGCGATCGAGAAGGCCCGCGAGCTGGCGCCCGACGTGGTGCTGATGGACGTCCGCATGCCGAAGGTCAACGGCATCGAGGCGGCGGCCACCATCCGGGCCGACCTGCCGAGCACCAAGATCCTCATGCTCACCGTGAGCGACGAGGAGGAGGACCTCTACGAGGCGATCAAGGCGGGTGCCAACGGCTACCTGCTGAAGGAGATCTCCGTCGACGAGGTGGCCGAGTCCATCCGGGCGGTCATGCAGGGACAGAGCCTGATCTCCCCCTCCATGGCGTCCAAGCTGCTCAGCGAGTTCAACGCCCTGGTCCGCCGGGCCGAGGACCGCCAGCAGTTCCCGGCCCCTGCCCTCACGAACCGGGAGATCGAGGTGCTGCGCCTGGTGGCCAAGGGCATGAGCAACCGGGAGATCGCCGAGGAGCTCTACATCTCCGAGAACACGGTCAAGAACCATGTCCGGAACATCCTGGAGAAGCTCCACCTCCACAACCGCATGGAGGCGGTGATCTACGCCGTCAAGGAGCGCCTGCTCGACATCCGCGAGGCGTGACCGCCCGGCCGCCGAGCGCAGCGAGGCCCGGCCGGGCGGAACGAGAAGCCGCGCCGGCGCACCGGCCCCGCGCCTCGTGGGGGCCGAGCGCAGCGAGGCCCGGTGCTTCACCGGGCGGCCCGGCGGGCCGCCCGGTCTTAGGATGGGGTCGCCATGAGCGTGTTCAGCAAGATCCTGCGGGCCGGCGAGGGCAAGAAGGTGCGCGCCCTCCAGGGGATCGTGCCCGAGATCAACGCCCTCGAGCCCGAGATCAAGGCGCTCTCGGACGACGCCCTGGCCCACAGGACGGTCGAGTTCCGCGAGCGCATCGCCCGGGCCACGGCCGACGGCGACTCCATCCACGACGTCCTCAACGAGCTGCTCATCGAGGCCTTCGCCGTCGTCCGGGAGGCTGCCTGGCGGGTCATCGGCCAGCGCCACTTCGACGTCCAGCTGATGGGCGGCGCCGCCCTGCACTTCGGGTGGATCGCCGAGATGAAGACCGGTGAGGGCAAGACCCTCGTCTCCACCCTGCCCGTGTACCTCAACGGCCTGAGCAGCCGGGGCGTGCACGTCATCACCGTCAACGACTACCTGGCCAGGCGGGACGCCGAGTGGATGGGCCGGATCCACAACTTCCTCGGGGTCACGGTGGGCCGGGTGAGCCCGGAGATCGAGGGCTCGGACCGCAAGCGGGAGGCGTACGCGTGCGACGTCACCTACGGCACCAACACCGAGTTCGGCTTCGACTACCTGCGGGACAACATGGCGCGCTCGCTGGACGCCATGGTCCAGCGCGGCCACGTCTTCGGCATCGTCGACGAGGTGGACTCCATCCTCATCGACGAGGCCCGCACGCCGCTCATCATCAGCGGCCCGGCCGCCGAGTCGGCGCGCCTCTACTACCAGTTCGCCGGCATCGTCCGAGCCCTCGTGCGCGACGTCGACTACGAGGTGGAGGAGGAGAAGCGGACCGTCGTCCCCACCGAGGAGGGGATCGAGAAGGTCGAGCGCCAGCTCAACGTCGGCAACCTCTACGACGCCGTCTCGGTGAACTACGTGCACCAGCTCCAGAACGCCCTCAAGGCCAAGGAGCTGTTCAAGCGGGACAAGGACTACGTCGTCATGGACGGCGAGGTGAAGATCGTCGACGAGTTCACCGGGCGCATCCTGGACGGCCGGCGCTGGTCGGACGGCCTGCACCAGGCGGTGGAGGCCAAGGAGCGGGTGAAGATCAAGGAGGAGAACCACACCTGGGCGACGGTGACCCTTCAGAACTACTTCCGGCTCTACGAGAAGCTCTCGGGGATGACCGGCACGGCGGAGACCGAGGCCTCGGAGTTCGCCAACACCTACAACCTCCCGGTGGTGCCCATCCCCACCCACCGCCCGATGGTCCGCAACGACCTGGGCGACCTCATCTACAAGACGGAGGAGGCGAAGTTCGCCGCCGTCGTGGACGACGTGGTGGAGCGCAACGAGAAGGGCCAGCCCATCCTCATCGGAACGGCGTCGGTCGAGAAGTCCGAGGTCCTGTCCCGCCTGCTGGACCGGCGCGGCATCCAACACAGCGTCCTCAACGCCAAGCAGCACACCCGGGAGGCCCACATCGTGGCCCAGGCGGGCCGGCTGGGCGGCGTCACGGTCGCCACCAACATGGCCGGCCGGGGCGTCGACATCCTCCTCGGCGGGAACCCCGAGGGATTGGCCCGCAACGAGGTGGTGGCCCAGGGCCTCGATCCCGAGACCGAGGAGGGGGCCGCGCTCCTCGCCGAGCTCATCCCCAAGTTCGAGGCGGAGACCAGGGCCGAGGGCGACGAGATCCGCCAGCTGGGCGGGCTGTACGTCCTCGGCAGTGAGCGCCACGAGAGCCGCCGCATCGACAACCAGCTGCGGGGCCGCGCCGGCCGCCAGGGCGACCCGGGGGAGAGCCGCTTCTTCCTGTCGCTGGAGGACGAGCTGATGCGGCTCTTCGCCACCGGCGCCATGAGCTGGGTGATGGGGAAGGCGCTCCCGGACGACGTGCCCATCGAGGCGAAGATGGTCACCAAGGCCATCGAGCGGGCCCAGAACACCGTCGAGCAGCGCAACGCGGAGATCCGCAAGAACACGCTGAAGTACGACGAGGTGATGAACGAGCAACGCAAGGTCATCTACGGGCGCCGCCGGCAGATCCTCGACGGCACCGACCTGCGGGAGCGCACCCTGGAGATCCTGGCCGCCGCGGTGGAGGGCCTGGTGAAGGGCTATCTCGTCTCCGACTACGCGGAGGACTGGGACCTCGACGGCCTGCTCACCGAGGTCCGCCTCTACTTCCCCACCAGGTTCACCGCCGACGAGCTCAAGCAGGCGGTCTCCGCCGAGGAGGTCGAGGAGAGCCTGCTGGCCGAGGCCGTCGCCCACTACGAGCAGCGCGAGCGCGACCTCCCGGGAGGCCCCGAGATGATGCGGGAGCTCGAGCGCTCGATCATGCTCCAGATCGTCGACCAGAAGTGGCGCGAGCACCTGGCCGAGATGGACTACCTCCGGGAAGGCATCAACCTGCGGGCCATGGGCCAGCAGGACCCGCTGGTCGCCTGGCAGCGCGAGGGCTACGACATGTTCGGGCAGATGGTCGCCGGCATCGACGACGACTACGTGAAGTACGTGATGCACGTCGAGGTGCTGGTGGACCGCCCGGCCGAGCCCGAGCTGGAACGGGCCAGCTACGTCGCCCCCGAGGGCCCCGTGCGGGAGGTGTCGGCCCCCGCCACTGCCCCTGCGCAGCCGGCCGCCGCCGGCGGTGGCCGCCCGTCGCCCGCTGCCGTGGCCGGCGAGCCGGCCCAGGCGCCCATCGTGAAGACGTCGGCGTTCGACAAGGTCGGCCGCAACCAGCCGTGCCCCTGCGGCAGCGGGAAGAAGTTCAAGCTCTGCCACGGCAGGTAGCGCGGACGCGGCCCCGTGCGTGACTTCACCGGCGACCTGACGGAGCTCTCCGCGCGGCTGGAGGAGGCCGAGCGCTACCTCGACCTGGCCGGCAAGCGGTCGCGCCTGGCCGAGCTCGAACCGGTCGTGGCCGCGCCCGGCCTGTGGGAGGATCCCGACCACGCCCGCAGGGTGAGCACCGAGTTCGGCCGCATCTCCGACGACGTGTCCATGCTGGACGGGCTGCGAGCCCGCCTGGACGATGCCGCCACGCTCTACGAGCTGGCCGTCCGGGAGGCCGACGACAGCGTCGAGCCCGAGCTCAAGGCGTCGATCGACGAGCTCGGCCGCGCCCTCGACGACCTGGACCTGCGGTCCCTCTTCACCGGCGACCACGACGAGGGCGACGCCGTGTGCGAGATCCACGCCGGCGAGGGCGGGACGGACGCCCAGGACTGGGCCGAGATGATGCTGCGGATGTACCTCCGCTGGGCCGAGAGGCGGGGCTTCGCCGTGGAGGTCGACGAGGCCACCGCCGGCCAGGAGGCCGGCATCCTGTCGGCCACGTTCATCGTCCGCGGCCGGTACGCCTATGGCCTCCTCGCCAGCGAGCGCGGGGTCCACCGCCTGTACCGCATCTCCCCCTTCGACGCCCAGGCCCGCCGCCAGACCTCCTACGCCGCCTTCGAGCTCACGCCGTTCTTGGAGGACCTCTCCGACGAGGTGGTGATCGACGAGAAGGACCTCCGGGTCGACACCTACCGCTCGTCGGGGGCGGGCGGGCAGCACGTCAACGTCACCGACTCGGCCGTCCGCCTCACCCACCTTCCCACCGGCATCGTCGTCTCCTGCCAGAACGAGCGCAGCCAGTTCCAGAACAAGGCCAAGGCCATGCAGATCCTGGCGGCCAAGCTGGCCGAGCGGGAGCGGGAGGAGCGGCGGGCCAAGCTGGACGCCCTCTCCGGCCCCCAGAGCCGGGTGTCGCGCGCCGGGAGCTTCATCCGGGGCTACGTGCTGGCGCCCTACCAGAAGGTCAAGGACGAGCGCACGGAGATGGAGACGGGCAACGTCCAGTCCGTGCTGGACGGCGACCTCGACCCGTTCATGGAGGCCTACCTACGGTGGCGGCGGACCCAGGGGTAGCCTGAGGCCGGAGCGGGGCGTCGCCGCGGCTCCACCGTCCCCCTCATGATCAAACTCGAGTCCGTCACCAAGGCCTACAAGGGCACCACCGTCGCGCTGCGGGACTGCTCGGTCGACATCCAGAAGGGCGAGTTCGTCTTCCTGGTGGGCCCGTCGGGGTCCGGCAAGTCGACCTTCCTCCGCCTCCTCACCAAGGAGGAGGAGCCCGACGCCGGCCGCATCTGGGTGGCGGGCAAGGACATCGGCCAGCTCAACTCCTGGAAGGTCCCGTACCTGCGCCGGAACATCGGCTGCATCTTCCAGGACTTCAAGCTGCTGCCCAACAAGTCGGTCTACGAGAACGTGGCCTTCGCCCTCGAGGTGATCGGCCGCCCCAAGCACGTGGTGGCCTCGCAGGTACCGCAGATCCTCGACCTCGTCGGGCTGGCCAAGAAGATGGACAACAAGCCCAACGAGCTGTCGGGCGGCGAGCAGCAGCGGGTGTCGATCGCCCGGGCGTTCGTCAACCGGCCCCTGATCCTGCTGGCCGACGAGCCGACCGGGAACCTCGACCCCAACACGACCATGGGGATCATGCGCCTGCTGGACCGCATCAACCGGACCGGCACCACCGTGGTGATGGCCACCCACGACCAGGGCATCGTCGACTCGATGCGCCGTCGGGTCATCGAGCTCGACCGCGGGACGGTGGTCCGCGACCAGGCACGGGGCGTGTACGGGTACGGCACGTGAGCCCCGGCGGCCGCGCCGGCGCCCGGGGTGCCCCGGCCGGCCCCCGGCCCGCTTCTGGCACCAGGAACCGGCGCCATGCGGTCGATTCCTGGTGCCAGAACGAGGGAGGGCCCGGCTCGGCCGACTGGTGGTTCCGGCGCCAGCTCGTGATGGCCGGCGTCGCCGCCGTCGTGGTCCTCCTGGCCGTCGCCGGCGCCGGCTTCGCCATCGACCGGGGCAGGGATGCGGCCGCCGCCGCCCTGCGGCCCACGGCCGACGGCCGGGGCGTGATCGCCGTGTCGCCGGCCGCCGAGTCGACGCGGGCCGCCACCTGGGTGGTGGCCGTCGCCGTGGTGGCGGTGGCCGCCGTCCTGACCGTGCTGTTGGACCACACCTTCCGGGTGGCCCGTTTCGCGGTGCTGGCCCGACCGGGCCGCGCCTACCCCGAGGAGGCCGCCGCCGAGGCGGCGCAGGAGGAGCCCCGAGCATGGCCCTGAGCCTCGACTACGTCGTGCGGGAGACGGCGAGCAACCTGCGGCGCAACGTGTTGATGACGGCTGCCGCCGTCCTCACCGTCGCCGTCTCCCTGTCGCTCGTGGGCGGCGCCCTGCTGCTCAAGCAGGGCGTCTCCAAGGCGAGCCTCCAATGGCGGGGCGGCGTGGAGCTGTCGGTGTTCATGCTCCCCGAGTCGACGGCCGAGCAGAAGGCCGCCGTCGAGACCGAGCTCTCGGCCATGCCCGAGGTCAAGAGCTTCACCTTCGTGGACCAGAACGCGGCGTTCGAGGAGTTCAAGGAGATGTTCGCCAACTCCCCCGACCTGGTGGAGAGCGTCGGCCCGCCCGATCTGCCCCCCTCGTACCGGATCGTGCCCAAGGAGGCGGAGTTCGTCGACGTGGTCGGCGACCGGTTCAAGAACCGGCCCGGGGTGAAGGAGGTCGTCTACGCCCGCGAGGTCGTCGAGACGCTGCTCAAGGTCACCCGGGCGCTCCAGATCGGCATCGTCTCGGTGGCCGGCGTCCTGCTCCTGTCGGCCGTCCTGCTCATCCTGAACACCATCCAGATGGCGATCTTCGCCCGGCGCCGGGAGGTGGCGGTGATGAAGCTGGTGGGGGCCACCAACTGGTTCATCCGCGTCCCGTTCATGCTGGAGGGGATGGTGCAGGGGCTGGTCGGGGCGACGGCGGCGTTCGGCGTGGTGGCGGTGGTCCGCAACCTCCTGGCCGGAGCGGTGGGCGACAGCGAGCTCGGGGTGCAGCTGCTGCCCCCGGCCAGCGACGTGGTCGGTACCGGACTGTTCGTCCTCTTCGCCGGCGCCGCCATCGGGACGGTCGGCTCCGCCTTCGCCGTGCGCCGCTTCCTGGACGTCTGACGCTTCGACGTCATTCGTTCGCTTCGCCCACTCCATTCGGTCGAGTCGGATCGAGCTCCGGCGGGCGACGGCCTCCCGTCCCGACCAGTCGGCGGCGGACCGCCACCGCGCCCTCCCGCCGGCCTCTCAAGGTCGCCCCCCGGGTGGTCGACCTTTCCGGAGGTGACCCGGGCCCCCCGCTCCACCTTGGCCGCCGCCGTCGCGGTGGCCCTCGTCGCCTGGGCCGGGCCGTCCGTCGCCGAGACGCCGAAGAGCGCAGCCGACCGCCAGGCGGAGATCAAGGCGGAGATCAAGACGCTCAAGGAGGAGGTGTCCGAGGCGTCCGAGGAGGAGTCGGCCCTGCTGGCCGCCCTCGACGAGGCCCAGGAGCGCCGGGCGTCGCTGGACCGGAAGGTCACCGTGCTCGACCCCCAGGTGGCTTCGGCGGAGGGGGAGGCGGCGATCGCCGAGGCGGCCCTCGAGAGGGTGCAGTCGGAGTTCGTCCGGGCCCAGACGCAGCTGGCCGTGGAGAACGAGGCGCTGGCGTCGGAGAAGGCCCGGCTGCGCCGGCGCGCCGTGGCCGCGTACATCGCCAACCCCCCGGCACGGGCGGCCGAGCTGCTGCTGCGGGCCGGCGACCTGCGGGAGATCGCCGCCACCTCCGGCTACCTGTCGAGCGTGGTCGAGGCCCAGCGCGACGCCGTCCGTCGCTACACGGCCAGGCGCGACGCCACCGACACCCTGCGGGCGACGGTCGAGGTCCGGAAGGACGCCGCCAAGAAGCAGCGCGACGTCGTGGTGAACCGCTTCTCCGACCTGGAGGGGCTGCGCAACGAGCTGGCCGCCGTGCGGGCCGAGGCGGCGGGCGAGGAGGCCCGCCACGCCTTGCTGCTCGAGCAGGTCCGCCTGCGCAAGACCGACTTCGAGAACCAGATCGCCGCCCTGCGCGTGGAGTCGAGCGGGGTCAGCGCCCTGCTCCGGGGGCTGACGCCGGTGGCCGGCGCCGTCACCATGGCGCCGGGCCGGCTGTCGCTCCCCGTCAGCGGCGTGCCCCTCACGTCGAACTTCGGCCCCCGGCTCCACCCGATCTTCGGCACCGTGCGAGACCACGACGGCGTCGACTTCGCGGCACCGTCCGGCTCCGCCATCCGGGCGGCGGCGGCCGGCACCGTGGTCGCGGCCAACCCCCGTGGCGGCTACGGCAACGCCACGATCGTCGACCACGGCGGCGGCGTCGCCACGCTGTACGCCCACCAGAGCGAGATGTTCGTGGCGCCCGGCACCGTCGTGGGGGCAGGCCAGGTGATCGGGTCGGTGGGGTCCACGGGGTTTTCCACGGGCCCGCACCTGCACTTCGAGGTCCGGGTCCGGGGCATCCCCGTCGATCCTCTCGGGTTTTTCGCCGTTCGCTGAGGTTCCCGGTTGGTTGGGGCGCTCGCCCCGTCTGGGTAGGACCTACGTCGTGGGGACGGCTGCCGATCTCATCCCGGCGGATGCGTCGCTCGACTCGCTTCGTGGCATCGCCGCGTCGTGCACCGCCTGCCCCCTCCACGAGCGTGGGACGCAGACGGTGTTCGGCCAGGGGCCCGGCTCGGCTGTGGTGATGCTGGTGGGGGAGCAACCGGGCGACCGGGAGGACGTGGCCGGGGAGCCGTTCGTGGGCCCGGCGGGGGCGCTGCTCGACCGTGCCCTGGCGGACGCCGGGATCGACCGGTCGGACGCGTACGTGACGAACGTGGTGAAGCACTTCAAGTGGCGGCCCGCCGGCAAGCGGCGGATCCACCAGAAGCCGACCGCGGCGGAGATCGCCGCCTGCCGGCCGTGGCTGGACCGCGAGATCGAGCTGGTCGACCCCCGGGTGGTGGTCTGCCTCGGGGCGACGGCCGCCCAGGCGCTGCTCGGGCGCTCGTTCCGGGTGACCCGGTCCCGCGGCCAGTTCGTGGAGTGGGAGCGGGAGCCGCTGGCGCTCGCCACGGTCCATCCGTCCTCGATCCTGCGCGCCGCCGACGACACCAGCCGCCGGGACGAGCTGGCCGCCTTCGTGGCCGACCTGAGGGTGGTGGCCGCCGCCCTGGCGCCTGCCCGTTAGGGTTTGCCGCGCCGATCCGGTGGGCAACAACTCAGCATACCGGGAGATCCCGGGGGCGATCAAGACCTCACAAGGAGGCCAGAAGTTATGGGTATCGGTGTCAGCGTTTTCCTCATCGCAGTCGGTGCAATCCTTTCGTTCGCCATCGACGTCACGACCGAGGGCGTGAACCTGGACACGGTCGGCGTCATCCTCATGATCGTCGGCGCCATCGGGCTGCTGGCGTCCCTGCTGTTCTGGAGCAGCTTCAGCCCCTACAGCCGTGGCCGCGACGAGGTGGTCGTCCGCGACCGCGAGATCGTCTGATACCACGAAATACCTTTTCACCAGCGTCGATGCCGCCCTTCCGGGCGGCATCGACGCGTCCGGGCCGGTCCCCCGCTGGGCCGTGACCGACCATGAGCAGCTGACCGGCGCCGAGCTGGAGGCACAAGAGGGCGAAGCACTTCCCGACCGTGAAGCGATGCCCACCGTCAAGGTGGGGATCGGGACCGGCATCGACAACTTTGCGATGCCGATCAACGAAGCCATTGCCATCAAACGACGAGTCGATCGGGTAACCCCGTCAGGTCCCGCCGGCGAACCTTGGGGGGTAACGACGGCCCAGTGGTGAAGAGCTGGTGGAGGGCGTTCAGTCGGTTGTGGACATTGAGCGCGGCGGTCTGAATCGGGTGCGGATGGTTGCGAAGGCCGTCGCGCTGCCCTCGCTGCGGAACGTGCCGCTGATCTTGCCTCGACCTCGAACACGACGACCCCGACGACGACCGAAGCCGCCGTCGACCACCACGACCGCCGGCGCCACGACCACGACCACCGGGTCCGGGTAGGTGGGGCGGCTGCTGGTCGTCGCCGTCGCAGGGGCGCTGCTCGCCGGCGTCGCCGGCGCGTGCGGGGGGTCGCCGGCGAAGTTCCAGCCCCCGTTCGACTGCTGGGCGGCCAGGACGAACGCCTGGCGGGAGGCCAGCGAGGCGGGCGACGAGGGCGGCCCCCTGGCCGACGCCGAGGAGGCGATGGCGCGGCTCGGCGCCGGGCGCCTTACCCTCCAGCTGTCGACGTCGGCCGGGGAGGGCGAGAAGGCGGGCCCGGTCGGGTTCCGCATGGAGGGCCCCTTCGCCATCGGCGACGGGGCGATGCCGGTGCTGGACCTGCGGTACACCCGCCTGCTGGGCGACCGGACGTCCGAGACCCGGGTGGTGTCGACGGGCGAGGTGGCGTTCGTGGTGGCCGACGGGAAGACCATCGAGGTGCCGCCCGAGGAGGCCGCCCGCCTCCGCCTGGGGGACGGCGACGGCGGCATCGCCGACCTCGGCATCGCCGGGTGGGCCCGCGCACCCGAGGTGGAGGAGCGCGACGGCGGGGTGCGCGTGGTCCGGGGGACGGTGGACGTGGCCGACCTCCTGTCGGACCTGGCCCGAATCGGCGAGCAGGCGGGCGGTGGCGGACGCGGCGAGCCACTCGACGACGAAGCGGCCGAACGACTCCAGCGCCTGGTCGAGTCGAGCGAGCTGGTCGCCGAGCTCGGCACCGACGATCTCCCCCGCTCGCTCCGGGTGGTCGTCGACTTCGCCGGCCGGGTCCCCGACGACCTCCGGGAGGCGCTGGGCGCCTACGCGTCACCCCGGCTCGAGCTCACCCTGTCGCTCGAGCGCCTCGACGGGCCCCTGGAGGTCGAGGCGCCCGAGCGCTGAGCCCGCTCAGCCGCTCTCGATGAAGATGCACTCCCCGGGGCAGTCCTCGGCGGCGTGCACGACGTCGCGCTCGCGGCCGCCGGGGACGGCGGCCAGGCCGTCCGACATGCCGGGGTCGTTGAAGACGTGCTCACCCTCCCGCACGTAGGCGATGCCGTCCTCGAGGAGCACGAACACCTCGGGGCAGTGGTCGACGCACAGGCCGTCGCCCGTGCACAGGTCCTGGTCGATCCACACGCTCAGCGCCACGGCTCCCATCCTGTCAGGCGCGGCGGTCCCGCACCGACGGGGCGGGCCGGCCGGGCCGGAGGACGCCTCGCCACCGGTACGATCGAGGGGTGAGGACGACGCCGGCGCCCGCCGGGTCGACCGGGGCCGCAGGCGCTCCCGACCGGTCGGGGCACGCGCACGACCCCGTCCCGCCCGGCGCCGGCGAGCAGGCGGCCGCCCTGGCCGGCAGCCGGGCGGAGGCGGTGCGACGGGCCCGCCGGCTGAACGTCGCGACCATCGGGTGGAACGCCGTCGAGGGAGTGGTCGCCGTCACCGCCGGCGTCGCCGCCGGGTCGGTGAGCCTGGTCGGGTTCGGCCTCGACTCGGCCATCGAGGTGTCCGCCGCCGTGATCCTCGCCCTGCACCTGCGGCGGGAGGGCGCCGGCGCGTGCATGCAGGAGAGCGACCGCCGGGCGACCCGGGCGATCGGCGTCAGCTTCGGCCTGCTGGCCGTCTACGTCGCCGTGGAGTCGGTGCGTGAGCTGGTCACGACGGGCCGCCCCGAGGCGAGTGTCCCCGGGCTGGCGATGGCGGTCCTGTCGCTGCTCGTGATGCCGTGGCTGGCCCGGGCCAAGAGGCGGCTGGCGCCTGCCCTCGGCTCGCGGGCGGTGGAGGCCGACGCCACCCAGACGAACCTGTGCGCCCTGCTGTCGGGCGTGCTGGTCGTCGGCTTGGGCGCCAACGCCCTGTTCGACTGGTGGTGGGCCGACCCGTTGGCGGGGCTCGCCATCGCCGCCGTCGCCGCCAGGGAGGCGGTCACCACGTGGCGGGCGGAGTCGCTCGAGGACACCTGCTGCGCGTGAGGGAGGCGGGGCGAGGCGGCGCCCAGCCCCGAACCTGTCACGGAAACGACCCGGATCCGGGTCGTTCCGGCGACAGGTTGGCGGCTAGCCGCCGCCCCCGGCCGACTTCTGGCGGGCGACGACGCGGCTGCGGGCCATGGCTGGCGGGCGGGCGCCGGGGGGAGCCACCAGGTCGTCCAGCAGGCGGCGGGTGGCGGCCGCCACCTCCGCCACGGCCCGGTCGAACGCCTCCTGGTTGGCCCGCGACGGCGTGCGGTGGCCGCTGACCTTGCGCACGAACTGGAGGGCGGCGGCGCGGACCTCGGCGTCGGTCGCCTCGTCCTCGCCCCGCAGTGTCACGATGCTCCGGCACATGGCGTCCACGTTGGCACACGGCTCGGCGCGACGGTGGCGGGGCCGGTCGCGGGCGGCCGTCCAGGTGGTGCTGGTCGGCGGCGTGCTCGCCGTCGTGGCGGCGCGAGGCCCCGACGGGGACCCCCTGCTGCCCGACCGGCTCCACGCCCTCCGCCCCGCCCAGGACGGCACCTACCGGATGGTGGGCAGCGAGCGGGACAGCCGAACGGGCCGCACCGTCGACACCTCGGAGACCTTCAGCGTCGAGCCGTGGTTCGAGGTCGGCGGGGTGAAGCACCAGATCACCCGGGCGGGCGGCGCGGCGGAGTGGGAGACGGCGTTCCGCCACGACGGCGCCCACCGCCTCCGCGAGTCGGCGGGCGGGGTGTCGCAGTCGTGGGACCCGCCGCTGCGCACCTACCCGGCGCCGCTCGGGGTGGGGACGACGTGGACGGCCCGCAGCACCGCGACGGTCCCCGACGTGGCCGGGTTCCGTCGGGTCACGACGGTGGAGGCCCGCACCGAGGTGGCCGACGCGGCGACCGTGGAGGTCGCCGGCCGGCGGGTGCGGGCGTACGTGCTACACGCGTGGGTGCGGACGACGGTGACGTCCACCAACCGGGCCGACGGGACGGCCACCACGGCGACGTCGGTAACGGAGGGCCGGTCGTGGTTCTCGCCCGAGCACATGCTGGTCGTGCGCAGCCACCGGGCCACCACGGTGGACGGCGGCGCCGGCGGCCAGCGCTACCGGGTGGTCCGCCGCCTGGAGCTGGAGCGGCTGGAGCCGGCGTGAGTCGTGCTCAGCCGCCCAGGGCGGCGCGCAGGACGGCCAGGCGCTCGGGGACCACCCGGTAGTACGCCCACCTGCCCCGCTTCTCCCGGCTGACCAGGCCGGCGTCGGTGAGGACGGCGAGGTGGTGGCTGATGGTGGGCTGGCTGCGCCCCACCGGCCCGGTGAGGTCGCAGGCGCACGCCTCGTCGCAGTTGGCGATGATCGACAGCAGGCGGAGCCGGACCGGGTCGGCGAGCACCTTGAAGGCGGAGGCCAGCTCCTCGGCCTCCGAGGCGGCGAGGACGGCATCGCCGATCGGGCTGCAGCACGCTTCGATGACCCTCAGCTCCATGCCGCCAGGATACACATTGACAGCCATCGATGGATGCGCGATGGTGGAGACACATCGACAGTCGTCGATGCAACGCTCCCGGGGAGGCCCGATGTCCCGAGTCCAGCTCGCCCTCAACGTGTCCGACGTCGACGAGGCGGTCGCCTTCTACTCGAAGCTGTTCGCCGCCGAGCCGGCCAAGCGGCGGCCCGGCTACGCCAACTTCGCAATCGCCGAGCCGCCTCTCAAGCTGGTCCTCATCGAGAACCCGGCGGCGGCGGGCACCCTGAACCACCTCGGGGTCGAGGTCGCCTCTGCCGGCGAGGTCACCGCCGCCGGGGCCCGCCTGGCCGGCCAGGGCCTGGCCACCGCCACCGAGGAGGACGTCACCTGTTGCTACGCCGTGCAGGACAAGGTGTGGGTCGACGGCCCGGACGCCACGCCGTGGGAGGTGTACACGGTGCTGGCCGACGCCGAGACGCCCGACGGCCGGCCGGCCGAGTCGACGTCGTGCGGTGCGGGCGCCTGCTGCGGCAGCTCGACCGCGACCACCGGGGAGGTGTGCTGCTCATGATCCCGTCGCCCTTCACCGCCGACCTCGCCCGGGACCACCGCTCGGCGCTGGTGGCCCGTTCGTCCCGACACCCGGCCCGCTCGCCCCGCCGGCGGGGGGCGGTCGCCGCTCTCGCCACTATCGTCGCCCTGGCCCGCTCGGTGCGAACCCGGCCGGCGGCGCCGGCCTGCGCCGCCTGTTGAGGTCCGGCCCGCGAAACCGCCCCCGGACGCTCGGTCCGGGGGCGGCGGGGTGGAGGTGGCGGGAATCGAACCCGCGTCCTTCAGCTTCTCAGCAGGGCTTCTCCGAGCGCAGCCGGTGGAGGATCTCGGGCCCCCCGTCGTCACCGGCACTCGGCGAAGGGCCCCAGTCAGCTGAGATGTCCCCGGCGGCCCGCTGACGCAGCTGCCGGGTGAGCCCTACTGGATGGCGCCGGTATCCGGTCCGCAGGGCTGGGACCGGGCCGACGTCGCTACGGTCTAGGCAGCGATTGCGAAGTTCTTAGCTTCGGCATTTGTTGTTGGTTCCGGCTCTTTAACGTGGCTCCGGAGACCACGGCTCGCTTCTCCTGCATCGACGACCGAAGTCGAGGCCAGTCACCCCCTTGATGTGGCGCGTCCCATTCTAACGCCCCGGGAAGGCCGCTTAATCCACCCGCCGCCTCGGGGCGACGGCCCGGTCGGCTTCGCGGGCGGCGTCCCGGGCGGCGATGGCGTGGCGCTTGTCGTAGGTCTTGCGGCCCCGGGCCAGGGCGAGCTCGACCTTGGCCCGGCCGTCCTTGAAGTAGATCGCCAGGGGGACGAGGGTGAGCGACTCCTGCTGGGTGCGCTCCCGCAGCTCGTCGATCTCCCGCCGGTGGAGGAGCAGCTTGCGCACCCGTTCGGGGTCGTGGGCGCCGAAGCCGGTGGCCATGGCGTAGGGCGACACGTGGACCCCGTGCAGCCACACCTCGCCGTCCTGGACGCGGGCGAAGGCGTCCCGGAGCTGGACCTTGCCGTCGCGGATCGACTTCACCTCGCTGCCCTGGAGGGCGATGCCGCACTCGAACGTCGAAAGGACGTCGTAGTCGTGGCGCGCCTTGCGGTTCTGGGCGACCGGGCGCGGGCCCTTCGGCGATTTCGACTGCTTGGCGGCCATGGCCGGTCGAGGCTACCGGGTAGCCTGCGCCGCCCTTCGATGCTGCGCCTCTCCGCCCACGTCCGCCGCCAGATGGTCGACCACTGCCTCGCCGCCCTCCCCGAGGAGGGCTGCGGGCTGCTCGGAGGCACCCCCGACCCGGCCGAGGCCACGGTCTGCTACCCGACGCGCAACGTGGAGGCGTCGGCCCGGCTCTACACCGTCGACCCCCTCCAGCACCTGAAGGCCGACCGGGACGCCGAGGCGCGGGGCCTGGAGCTGATCGGCGTGTTCCACTCGCACACCCACACCGACGCCTACCCGTCGCCCACGGACATCGCCCAGGCGCCCGATCCCGGGTGGCACTACGTGCTCGTCTCCCTGAAGTACGCCGATCCCGTCGTGCGCTCGTTCCGGATCGTCGACGGGAAGGTCGACGAGGAGCCGGTCACCGTCGGTGGAGCGGTGGCCCCGCCGGTAGAATCCTGACCGTCCCGGTCAACGTTTCTTTCAAGGGAGGCCCCGTGCCGGTCGAAGTGCGCCTGCCCACCATCCTGCGCCAGCACGCCGGTGGTCAGGCCTCGGTCAGGGCCAACGGTTCCACGCTCAACGAGGTGTTCGAGGACCTGGTCCGCCAGTTCCCGGGCCTGGCCGGCCAGGTCGTCACCGACGACGGGACGCTCCACAGGTTCGTGAACGTCTACCGCAACGACGACGACGTCCGGTACCTGGAGAAGCTGGAGACCGAGGTCTCCGACGACGACGTGATCTCGATCCTGCCCGCCGTGGCCGGGGGGGCGGGCGGCTAGCCGGGTGGCCGTCTACGCCAGCGTCCTCGACCTGATCGGCAACACGCCGCTGGTCGACGTGTCGCAGCTGAGCGCCAACCCGCGCTCGCGCATCCTCGTGAAGCTGGAAGGCCAGAACCCGGCCGGCTCGGTGAAGGACCGGGTGGCGCTGTTCATGGTCCAGCAGGCCGAGAAGGAGGGGCGGCTGACGCCCGGGCAGACGATCGTCGAGTCGTCGTCGGGCAACACCGGGATCGGGCTGGCCCTGGTGGCCAGGGTGAAGGGCTACCGGCTCAAGATCGTGCTCCCGGAGAACGTGTCGGAGGAGCGCAAGCAGCTACTGGGGATCTGGGGCGCCGAGATCGTCACGACACCCGGGACGGAGGGCTCCAACGGCGCCATGCGCCGGGCCCAGGAGCTGGCCGCGGAGCACCCCGAGTGGTGGTTCCCGTTCCAGTACGGCAACGAGGCCAACCCCCGGGCCCACTACGAGGGCACCGGCCCCGAGATCTGGCGGGACTGCCCCGAGGTGACGCACCTGGTCGCCGGCCTCGGCACCAGCGGCACGCTCGTCGGCGTCGGGCGGTTCCTCAAGGAGCGCAACCCCGACGTGCAGGTGTGGGCGGTGGAGCCCCCGGCGGGCGAGATGGTGGACGGGCTCAAGAACTTCGACGAGGGCTTCGTCCCGCCCATCTTCGAGGCCAACGGCGGCGCCGACCTCCTGGACCGCAAGATGATCGTGCGGCCCCGCGAGTCCCTGGAGGAGGTGCGCCGCCTGATCGACGTCGGCGTGTTCGCGGGCATCTCGTCGGGCGCCGTCCTGGCCGGCGCCAGCCGCTGCGCGTCCCAGATGGACGACGCGGTGATCGTCGCCATCGTCCCCGACGGCGGCTGGAAGTACCTCTCCACCGGCGCCTGGACCGACGACCTCGACGTCGTCACCGAGCGGGCCAGGCGAACCGTCTACTTCTGAGTTGTCTTCCCCGGCCGGGGCCCCAACCCCGGCCTCCTCGCCGAGGCGGGGTCCCCATCCCCGCCCGGCGCCGTGGCTGGCGCCCGACGCCCCAACCCCGGCCTCCTCGCCGAGGCGGGGATGGGGACCCCGCCTCGGCG
>Ga0247717_1000215_pt1 | contig 18466 bp, 16 predicted proteins | sample 24E_NmetaG_FD_189047 | JGI IMG/M metagenome (GOLD analysis project Ga0247717, IMG submission 189047) | Soil microbial communities from hillslope of Landscape Evolution Observatory, University of Arizona, Oracle, AZ, United States - 2-4-E_N | ecosystem: Engineered > Artificial ecosystem >... | reverse complement strand
GGTTCTACGACGTGCGGGACGGCGCGGTCCGCATCGACGGCACCGACGTGCGCGACCTCACGCTCACGTCGCTCCGGCACCACATCGCCATGGTCTCCGAGGAGCCGTTCCTGTTCTCCGCGACCGTGCGCGACAACATCGCCTACGGCCGGCCCGACGCGCCGATCGAGGACGTGATGGCGGCGGCCCGGGCCGCCAACGCCCACGAGTTCATCGCCCAGCTCGAGGACGGCTACGACTCGATCGTCGGCGAGCGCGGCTACACGCTCTCCGGCGGGCAGCGTCAGCGCATCGCCATCGCCCGCGCCCTGCTCGCCGACCCGACCATCCTCGTGCTCGACGACGCCACCTCGGCCATCGACGTCCGCATCGAGTCCGAGATCCACGCCGCCCTGCACGAGCTGATGGTCGAGCGCACCACGATCGTCGTCGCGCACCGGCTGTCGACCATCAGCCTCGCCGACCGGGTGGTGCTGCTCGAAGGCGGCCGGGTCGTGGCCGAGGGCACCCACAACGGGCTGATGGCGACCGAGCCTCGCTACGTCGCGGTGCTCGCCACCGTCGAGGACGGCGACGGCGGCGACGGCGTGCTGGTCGAGGACGGCCTCCCGGCGGGCGTCCCCGGGGGTGGCGGCTGATGGGCGGCTTCGGACCCCCGCCCGGCTCGCCGTTCGCCGGCGGCCGCATGGACACCGGCCTGCCGTTCGCCGGTGTCCCGCCCGAGCTGGCGGCCAAGGCGCAGGCGATCCTCGACACGGAACCCGAACACCCCGAGCCCGACATCTCCTTCTCGCACCGCCACGGCCGGGAGAAGCGGCTCACCCTCACCCGCTTCCTGCGCCCCCACCGCCTCGCGCTCGGCTGGGCCGTCGCCCTCGTCATCCTCGAGACGGCGATGGTCACCTCCGGCCCCTACCTCACCGGGCTCGGCATCGACCGGGGCATCCGCGCACGCGACACCGGCGCCCTGTTGACCATCGCGCTGATCTTCGTCGGCACGGTGGTGGCCGGCACCTACCTGAGCAAGGTGCGGATCCAGGTGTCGGGCCGCCTCGGTGAGCGGCTCATGTTCGAGCTGCGGATCAAGGTGTTCAGCCACTTCCAGCGGCTCTCGCTCGACTTCTTCACGCGGGAGAAGGCGGGCGTGCTGATGAGCCGCATGACGAGCGACATCGAGTCCCTGACCCAGCTGTTCCACCAGGGCCTCATCAACATGTTCGTGCAGGCCCTGACGCTGCTGATCATCTCGGTGATCCTGTTCCTCACCAGTCCGCTGCTCGCCGTCATCACGATCGGCGTCGTCGTTCCCGTGATGCTCGCCCTGACCCTGTGGTTCCGGGCGGCCTCCGATCGGGGGTTCAACCTCGTGCGCGATCGGATCGCGCTCGTGCTCGCCGACCTGTCGGAGAACCTCGCCGGCATCCGGATCATCACCGCCCACAACCGCCGCCGCCACAACCTCGTGCACCACCGCAACGTGGTGGGCGACTACACCGACGCCAACAACTACACGGCCAAGGTCGGGGCCCTGTACGGGCCGGGCGCCGAGACGGTCAGCGTGATCGGCCAGGCGATCATCCTCGTCGTCGGCGCCAACCTCGTGCTCGACGGCAAGCTCGGCCTCGGCGCGCTCACCGCGTTCTTCCTCTACGTCACGATGTTCTTCGCGCCCATCCAGCAGCTGGTGCAGCTCTACAACGTGTACCAGCAGGGTCGCGCCGCGCTCCGCAAGCTCGGCGACGTCCTCGACACCGTGCCGGCGGTGCCCGAGGCCGACGACGCGCACGACCTGCCACCCATCGAAGGCGAGATCCGGCTCGAGGGCGTGACGTTCGGCTACGACCCCCGCATCCCCGTGCTGCGCGACATCGACCTCGTCATCGCGCCGGGTGAGACGGTGGCGGTCGTGGGCGAGACCGGCGCCGGGAAGTCCACGATCGCCAAGCTCGTGACCCGCTTCTACGACCCGTCCGCCGGCCGGGTGCTCATCGACGGGCACGACCTGCGAGAGGTGACCTTCACCTCCCTGCGGCAGCAGATCGGCGTCGTGCCTCAGGAGCCGTTCCTCTTCGCCGGGAGCATCCGCGACAACATCACCTTCGCCAACCCCGACGCCAGCGACGACGAGATCGCCGAGGCGTGCCGGCAGATCGGCCTCGACGATGTCGTCGCCCGCCAGGCCGACGGGCTCGACAGCGCCGTGCACGAACGGGGCGTGTCGCTCTCCTCCGGGGAGCGCCAGCTGCTGGCGCTCACCCGCGCCTTCCTCGCCCGACCGCGCGTGCTCGTGCTCGACGAAGCCACGTCGAACCTCGACCTGCGCAGCGAGACCCGCATCGAGCAGGCCCTCGACGTGCTCCTCGAGGGGCGCACGGCGATCATCATCGCCCACCGCCTGGCAACCGCGATGCGCGCCGACCGGATCGCCGTCGTCCACGACGGGCACATCGTCGAGATCGGCTCCCACGACGAGCTGCTCGCCGCCGGCGGCCGCTACACCCGCCTCTACGAGACGTGGATGGCGCACACGAACTGACGGCACCGGCCGCGCTGCTTGTGCTGGACTGGTGGTCGTGACGTCCGCTGCGTCACTCCTCGAGCCGATCGTGGGCCGCCTGCTCGGCCCCGAGGTGCCCGTCGCCGTCCGCTTCTGGGACGGGAGCAGCATCGGCGCGGGCGCGACCACGGTCGTGGTGCGATCGCCCGAGGCGATCAAGCACCTGCTTTGGGCACCGAACGAGCTCGGGCTGGGACGGGCCTACGTCGCCGGCCAGCTCGACCTGGAAGGCGACATCTACGACCTCTTGCAGCTGAAGTCCGAAGCCCCCGAGCTCGGGCCCCGCGCCATCCCCGCCCTCTTGTCCGCGGCCCGCAAGCTCGACCTCATCGGTCGGAAGCCACCGGTCCCGCCCGAGGAAGCGCGGCTGAGGGGCCGGCGCCACTCGCGCCAGCGCGACGCCGCCGCCATCCGCCACCACTACGACGTGTCCAACGACTTCTACCGGCTCGTGCTCGGTCCGACGATGACCTACTCGTGCGCGTACTTCCGCGACGAGCACATGACCCTCGACGACGCCCAGGAGTCGAAGTACGAGCTCATCTGCCAGAAGCTCGGGCTCGAGCCGGGCATGCGGCTGCTGGACGTCGGCTGCGGGTGGGGTGGCATGGTGCTGCACGCTGCCCGCCACCACGGGGTCGAGGCGGTCGGCGTCACACTGTCGCCGTCGCAGCACGAGCTGGCGACCAAGCGCATCGCCGAGGCCGGGCTCGGCGATCGCGTCGAGGTGCGGGTCCAGGACTACCGCGACATCCGAGACGGGCCCTTCGACGCCATCTCGAGCATCGGCATGTTCGAGCACGTCGGCCTGGCCCGGCTCGAGGAGTACTTCGAGCGGTTGCTCGCCCTCCTGCCGCCCGGCGGCCGGCTCCTCAACCACGGCATCTCCCGGCCTCGCGGCGAGGGCGGCTTCGACCGGGGCTCGTTCATCGACCGCTACGTGTTCCCCGACGGCGAGCTCCACGAGGTCGGCCGGGTGGTGAGCCGCATGGCCGACGTCGGCTTCGAGGTGCGCGACGTCCATGGCCTGCGGGAGCACTATGCGAAGACCCTGCGGCACTGGGTCAGCAACCTCGAGGGCCGCTGGGACGACGCGGTGGCGCTGGCCGGAGCGGGCCGGGCCCGGGTGTGGCGGCTCTACATGGCGGCGTCGGCGGTGAACTTCGAGTCGGGCCGCACCGCGATCCACCAGGTCCTCGCCGTGAAGCCCACCGCCGACGGCGACGCCGCGCTCCCCCTCACCCGCGAGGCCTGGTCCTGACGCTTCTGTGTCGATCCACCCGCGGTATCGACGGGTGAGGCGACACAGAACGGGATCGAACGGGGCGAGTCGGGACAGACTGCGGCGGTGACTCGATGGACCGCCGACGACATCCCCGACCAGACCGGGCGCACGATCCTCGTGACCGGCGCCAACAGCGGGCTGGGGCTGCGCTCGTCCCAAGCACTGGCCGCCCGCGGCGCGCGCGTGCTCCTCGGGTGCCGGAACCCGGAGCGGGCAGCCCGGGCTCTCGACGAGGTCGGGAGGGTCGCCACCGGGCCGGCACCCGAGACGGTCGCCCTCGACCTGGCCGACCTCGAGTCCGTCCGCGCCGCGGCGGACGACGTGACCGCCCGCGTGGCGCGGCTCGACGTGCTGATGAACAACGCCGGCATCATGGCCGTGCCCCATGGCGCGACCGCCCAGGGCTTCGAGCTGCAGCTCGGCACCAACCACCTGGGCCACTTCGCCCTCACCGGCCTGCTGCTGCCGGCGCTCCTCCGGGCCCCCGAAGCCCGAGTCGTCACCACCTCGTCGCAGGCCCACCGCACGGGGCGCATGCGGTGGGACGACCTGCAGTGGTCCCGCGGCTACCAGCGCTGGCGCGCCTACGGGCAGTCCAAGCTCGCCAACCTCCTGTTCGTGCACGAGCTCGACCGCCGGGCCCGCGCCGCGGGAACGTCGCTCGTCTCCACCGCCGCCCACCCCGGATGGGCCGCCACCCACCTGCAGTCGGGCGCCGGTGCCACGAAGAAGCTGGCCGAGCTGGGCAACCGGTTCCTCGCACAGAGCGACGAGATGGGCGCCCTCCCCCAGCTCTACGCCGCCACCATGCCCGACGTGACCGGCGGCGCCTACTTCGGGCCCGACGGTCGCTTCGAGCGGGCCGGTCACCCCACACGGGTCGGGTGCACGGCGGCGGCCCGCAACCCCGAGGACGCCCACCGCCTGTGGGAGCTCTCCGAGCAGCTGACCGGCGTCGACTACCCGTTCTGAGCCAGAATACCTGACATGACCGTCACATTTGACCCGGACGCGCTCCGCGAGCGGTACCGCGAGGAGCGCGACAAGCGCCTGCGCGCCGACGGCAACGAGCAGTACGTCGAGATGGCCGGCGAGTTCGCCCGCTACCTCGAGGACCCCTACGTCGCCCCCATCGAGCGGGAGCCGCTCACCGACGAGATCGACGTGGTCGTCGTCGGCGGTGGCTTCGGTGGCCTGCTCGCCGGCGCCCGCCTGCGCGAAGCCGGCATCGAGGGGATCCGCGTCATCGAGAAGGGCGGCGACTTCGGGGGCACGTGGTACTGGAACCGCTACCCGGGCGCGATGTGCGACGTCGAGAGCTACATCTACCTGCCGCTCCTCGAGGAAGTGGGCTACGTCCCCAAGGAGAAGTACACCCGCGCCCCGGAGATCCTCGCCCACAGCCAGGCCATCGGCCGCCACTTCGACCTCTACCGCGACGCCTGCTTCCAGACCGAGGTCACCGAGGTCGTCTGGGACGACGACGACGCCCGCTGGATCGTGCACACCAACCGCGGTGACGCCATCCGTGCCCGGTTCATCGTGATGGCCAACGGACCGCTGCACCGCCCGAAGCTCCCCGGCATCCCCGGCGTCGACTCCTTCGCCGGCCACACCTTCCACACGAGCCGCTGGGACTACGCCTACACCGGCGGGAACAGCGACGGCGGCCTCGACCGCCTCGGCGACAAGCGCGTCGCCATCATCGGCACCGGGGCCACGGCCGTCCAGTGCGTCCCCCACCTCGGCCAGGCGGCCGAGCACCTCTACGTGTTCCAGCGGACGCCATCGTCGATCGACGTGCGCGCCAACCGCGACACCGACCCCGACTGGGCCGCCGGCCTCCAGCCCGGCTGGCAGCGCGAGCGCATGGAGAACTTCAACACCCTCGTCTCCGGCGGCTTCGCCGAAGAGGACCTCGTCAACGACGGCTGGACCGACATCATCGGCAAGCTGCTCATCGCCGTGCAGCGGGACGGGGCCGACACCTCCCCCGAGGGCCTGGCGCGGACGATGGAGCTCGCCGACTTCGAGAAGATGGAGCAGATCCGCGCCCGGGTCGACTCGATCGTCGACGATCCGGCCACGGCGGACGCGCTCAAGCCGTGGTACCGGCAGTTCTGCAAGCGCCCGTGCTTCCACGACGAGTACCTGCAGACGTTCAACCGGTCGAACGTGACCCTCGTCGACACCCAGGGCCGGGGCGTCGAGCGCATCACCGAGACCGGCGTCGTGGCCAACGGCGTGGAGTACGAGGTCGACTGCATCATCTACGCCACCGGCTTCGAGGTGGGAACCGACTACACCCGGCGCTCCGGCTACGACCTCGTCGGTCGCGACGGCCTGACCCTGAGCAAGAGGTGGGCCGACGGCGTGCGCACGCTCCACGGCATGCACACGCGGGGCTTCCCCAACTGCCTGATCGTGAGCAACAGCCAGGCCGGCTTCACCGTGAACTTCCCGCACATGCTCAACGAGCAGGCCAAGCACCTCTCCTACGTCATCGGCGAGGCCATGGCCCGCGGCGCCCGCACCGTCGAGGTCGCCGAGCAGGCGGAGGAGGCGTGGGTGCAGACGATCATCGAGCTGTCACGGTTCAACCGCGACTTCCTCGAGTCGTGCACGCCCGGCTACTACAACAACGAGGGCCAGCCCAACGAGGCCGCTCGCCAGAACGGTCCGTACGGCGCCGGACCCAACGCCTTCATCCGCGTCATCGAGGACTGGCGGGCCGAGGGGAGCCTGGCCGGCCTCGAGCTCACGCCCTAGGGGAACGGCAGCGGCGCCGGCGGCGCCGTCGTGGTGGTGGTCGTGGTCGTCGTGGTGGACGTCGTCGTGGTGGTGGTCGTGGTCGGCGGCGGCCCGTCGTCGAGGGCCCGCATCGTCACGTAGGTGTAGATGCGGGCGCCGTGGGGCGAGGGGTGCACGCCGTCGCTCGCCAGCGCGCCGCGCTCGGCCGACGCCCCGTACCAGTCGCCGAGCCGCATGGCCGCGAAGCGGGTGGTGCCGCCGTTGATGGCCGCGTTGCTCTGCTCCTCCCAGTGCTTCGGGACCCGCACGTTGAGCACGACGACCCGGGGCACGCCGTCCACGATCGTCGCCAACCGGTTGAACAGATCGTCGCTCATGGGGCCGTTGGTGCCGAGGTGCACGACCAGCGCCGAGATCTCCGCGAACGAGCCGGCGTCGCGGTACTGCTGGAGGAGGTCGAGGCCGTCCTCGACCTGGCGCCCGACCGCGGCATCGACGTAGATGCGCCCGTTCGAGAGCGAGGTCATCGTGTCCTTGGCCGCCAGCATCACCGAGTCCCCGACGGCCAGCACGACCCCGGCGGGCGGTGGCGGCGGTTCGGTGACGGGCGGCGGGGGCGGTGGCTCGGCCACCGCGACCGCGGTGGTCGAGGTGGTCGCCACCGCCGCCGAGGTGGTGGTCACGGTCGTCGCCGTGGTCGAGGTCGCCCGCGTGGTCGACGTGGTCGGCAGGCGCACCAGCGTGGTCGCCGTCGTCGCCTCCGACGCCGAGGTGACCAGCAGCTCGGGCCGCTCGGGCCCCGAGCCCGTGAGACCGGCCGCGACCGCGGCGACCAGCACCACCGTCGCCGACGCCGCCGTCATGGCGACCCGCCGACGAACCGGACGCCGCAGGGCGAGCCATGACCGGGTGAGCGAGCCGGTCCGCACCGGCTGCTCCACGACGCGCCACGACAGCTCGGCCAGCACACCCGTCACGAGCAGCCGCAGGGCGAAGAGCCGCCAGCCGTCGAGGGTGACGTCGACGCCCGGGCGGGTCATGACGAAGACCGGCCAGTGCCACAGGTACACGGCGTAGGACCGGGTACCCAGCCACCGCAACGGCCGGATCCCCAGGTAGCGCTGCACGCGCGACGACGGGCTGGTCACGGCGACGACGAGGGTCCCGGCGAACAGCGCGGTCAGGGCGAAGCCCCACCGGTGCAGGAAGGGATCGCGGTCGCCGACGGAGAGGACGAGGACGCCGAGGCCCGCCATCGACGCCAGCGCGAGCGCGTCGATGCTCCGGCGCGCACGGCCTGCCCACCGCCGGCGCTCGGCCATCGGCCACAGCAGGGCGAAGGCCACGCCGACCAGCAGCGCGGCGGCGCGGGTGTCGGTGCCGAACCAGGCCCGCGACGGATCGAGCGGGTCCCAGAGGACGTGCAGGAGCGCGGCCGAGCCGGCAGCCCCGAGGAGGACGACCGCAGCCAGCCGGCGGCGCCGGGCGAGCCACCCCCGGCGGGCGAGCACGCCGAGGGCGATGGGCAGGACGATGTAGAGCTGCTCCTCGACGGCGAGCGACCACAGGTGGCGCAGGAGCGGCGGTCGCCCGAACGACTCGAAGTACGTCTCGCCCCGGACGATCTGCCACCAGTTGCTCGACCACGTGAGCGCGGCCAGCACGTCGCCCCGCAACCGGTGCACGGCGTCCTGGGCGCCGACCAGCGCCACCACCGACACGCCGACGAGCAGCGCGCCGACGGCCGGTAGGAGCCGGCGGGCCCGGCGCCGCCAGAACGCGCCGAGGGCCACGCCCCCGGTCGAGGCCACCTCGACGAGGAGGAGCGAGGTGATGAGGTAGCCGCTGATGGCGAAGAACACGTCGACGCCGAGGAACCCGCCCGGCACCCAGGAGATGCCGCCGTGGTAGAGCAGGACGGCGGCGACGGCGAGCGCCCGGAGGCCGTCGAGGCCGCGGCGGTGCGGGAGGCGGTGGACGGCGGTCACGGGATCGCCGCCAGGAGACGCCAGCCGCGGTCGGCGAAGCCGGCGGCCTCCGCCACCCGCGCCGACGCCTCGTTGCGGAGGTCGTGCAGGTAGGTCGGCACCCGGCCCTCGTCGAGCACCCGGCGGGCGGCGGTGACCACGAGGCGTCGGGCGAGGCCGCGGCCGCGGGCCCGCTCGTCGGTGCCGACGGAGATCTCCCGGACGTGGTCGTCGTGGCGCTTCAGGCCGACGCCGGCGACGTACTCGTCGCCGTCGAGGACCACGAGCACCTCGCCGCCGAACGGCTTGAGCCACGCGGGCACCCGGTCGTCGGCGGCCGGCAGCCAGGTGCCGACCGGTTCGAGGGCCGGCACCTCGGTGGTCCACCGGAACATGACGTCGACCACGCGCCGCCCGAGGACCCGCTCGAGCGCCGCCCGGCCCTCGGCCAGCGGGTGCTCGACGGTGTCGAACGCCGACAGGACGTGCCGCTCGACCGACGCCACGGCGCCGTCGGGGGTGTGCAGGCCCTGGAAGCGGCGGACGACGCCGTCCCAGCCGGGCTGCTCCCGGGCCGCGCTGGTCGTGATCAGCAACCGGTCGGCGGGCGGCGGCCAGGCGCCGAGCGCGGCCCGGAGGTGAGCGGCCAGCGGCTCGACGATCACACCGTGCATGGTGACATCCTCAGGTCGCCAGATCAGCCACGATCTCGGTGCCCGGGACGTGCTCGAAGATCGCCGGTGAGACGCGGATCTTGAGCGACCGGCTGCCGCCGCCGAGCACGACCGTGGGGCGCGTCATCACGCGGGCATCGACCCACAGCGGCACCTCGGCCGGGAGGGCGAGCGCGGTGACGCCCCCGATCATCATCCCGGTGAGCGCCTCGGTCTCCTCGGCGGTGGCGAACGACGCCTTCTTGACGCCGAGCCGCCGCCGGACGGCACCGTTCACGTCGAGGCGGTTGGTGGCCAGCACGACGCAGGCGACGTACCGCCGCGGCTCGGTCTTGCCGGCGACGACGATCGTGTTCGCCGAGTCCTCGGGAGCCACCCCGTACCGCTCGCAGAACGCGGCGGTGTCGGCGAAGGCGGGGTCGCATGGCATCGCCTCGTACGGGAGACCGGTGGCGTCGAGCGCGGCGACCACCGCGGCTTCGACGTCGTCCACGCCGCGAGGATAGAAGCGCCGACTCGACGCCCTAGGCGTCGCCCTGGCGCTGGATGATGGCCTTGCACGCCTCGCACAGGGGGTGCTTGGCCGGGTCGCGCGACGGCACCCACGTGTACCCGCACAGCGCCGTCACCGGCGTCCCGTCGATCATCGCCCGGGTGACCTTGGCCGCCCCCTGGATCTTGTTGCCGGCGTCGTCGTAGTCGGGACCCACGATGTGGGTGACGATCGGCTGGTCCTGGTCGAGGAGCGGGTCGCTGAGCTGGGGCGAGGACGACGTCGAACTCATGTGTGTCAACGTTAGACGTGGCCGCGGAGGGCACGAACGGCGTCCTGGGACCGGGCGACTTCGAAGCGCTGGTGGGCAGCGCCGTCAGCCCGTTCGTGCTCATCGACCTGACCGGCACCATCCGGTGGGTCGGCGCGAGCATCACCGAGCTGACCGGGTGGGAGGTCGACGAGCTCGTCGGCCGGAACATGCTCGAGTTCCTCGACGAGCCGTCGCAGGTCGCCGTCATCGACGCGTTCGCCCGATTCGTGGAGACGAGCGCCAGCGGTCCCGCGTGGCTGGGCACCGGCATCCCCATAGGCGTGCTGTGCAAGTCGGGCGAGATCGTCCTCTGCGTGGCGTCCTCGGCGACCGAGGCCCGCACCGGCGTGCCGGGGGTCATCGCCATCCAGCTCTTCCGCGGGGCGGCCCACCGCCACCTGCACCGCGCCGTGCGGGCCATGGCCACGGGCGAACCGCTCGAGGCCGTGCTCGTCCATCTCGCCGACATGGTCGCGAGCGAGATCGCCGGTGCCACGGTGGAGATCGGCTGGGCGTGGGACGGCGACGCGTTCGCGGGCATCACCGGCAACGCCGGCGGCATCCTCGCCCGCGACGACGGCTCGCCCGGCGAACGGCCGTGGGCGGCGGCCATGTCCACGGCCGACTCCGTCGCCACCGAGGCGATCGACGCCCTCCCCGCGCCGATCGCCGCCGCCGCGACGGCTGCCGGCACCACCGGCTGCTGGGTGCACCCGCTCGCCGTCGTGCCGGGAGAGCGACCGACCGCCGCGGTGGTCGTCTGGCGCCACCAGGAGATCGACGCCACCACGTTCAACGCCCAGTACCTCGACCGGGGCGTCGACCTCGCGGCGCTGGCCCTGCAGTGGGCGCGGGGCCACGACTCGCTCGAGCGGGAGGCGAGGATCGACTCGCTGACCGGACTCGCCAACCGGCGGTCGTTCTTCGAACGCCTGCGGGAGGCGACGCCCGCCGGCGAGCCGGGCACGGTGCTGTTCTGCGACCTCGACCGGTTCAAGCCCGTGAACGACCGCCACGGCCACACCGTCGGCGACCGGGTGCTCGTGATCCTCGGCGAGCGGCTCCAGCGCAGCGTGCGGCCCACGGACCTCGTCGCCCGCTACGGCGGCGACGAGTTCACGGTGCTGTGCCCCGGCCTGACCGACCCCGAGGAGATCGCCAACCTCACGGAGCGGCTGCGGCGGGCGACCGCCGACCCGGTGCGCGTGGGCGAGGCGACCGTCGAGGTCGGCATCACCATCGGCTCGGCGCCCCTGGCGCCGGGCGCCGACGCCGACGAGGTCGTGACCGCGGCCGCTGATGCGATGCGGGCGGCGAAACGGGGCCGGTGACCGCGGTCGGCGCCGGTCGGCGCGAGCCGCGGCCACCGAGCGGCCCTCACGACCGCTCTCCGTGAGGTCAGCGCCACGACGAGCACTCAAACGGGCACGAGCATGGGTACGATGGGCGTCGACTTCGACGGACCCGTCCTTACCCTTCTGGTGATCTCGCGTCCCTCCCGGTCGGGGAGGAATCTGCATGATCCAGGCAACGCCGATGCTGGCGCTCCTCGTCGAAGACGATCGTGCGACGCGCCACCTGGTGCGCGACGGCCTCCTGCCGCACGGCATCGAGGTCCACGAAGCAGGCACCGTCGCCGAGGCCGTCGCCTTCGTGGGCGACCGCCGGCCCGACATCGTGATCCTCGGGCTCGCGCTCCCCGACGGGTCGGGGATCGAGGTGCTCGAACACCTCACCGCCATCGGATCCGAGGCCCACGTCCTGGTCATGAGTGGCGAGACCACCGACGAGGACCGCGTCCGGGCGCTGAACCTCGGGGCCGACGACTACGTCATCACCCCGTTCTACGCCCGGGAGCTGACGGCGCGGGTCCTGGCCGTCCTCCGCCGGCGCACCCGAAGCGGACGGTCGCTGCGCGCCGGTCCGCTCGTCATCGACCTCGAGGCGCGGACCCTCGAGGTCGGCGACACCCCCGTCGAGGTCACCGCGATGGAGCTGTCCCTCCTGGCGTTCCTGGCCGCCCGGCCCGGCCACGTCTTCACCCGGGACGAGCTTCTGCGCATGGTCTGGAGCTCCGAACCCGAGTGGCAGAGCACCGCGACCGTCACCGAGCACGTCCGACGGCTGCGAGCGAAGATCGAAGCCGATCCGAGCCGGCCGGTGATGCTGAAGACGGTGCGCGGGTCGGGCTACCGGTTCGACCTCCCCTCGCCGACGCCGCCCGCGACCTCGCGCGTCGGCGACGGCACCGGGCTGGTCGGCGTCATCGTCGTCGTCCATGGTCGCATCGTGCAGGCCGACATCGCCGCCGCGGCGATGCTCGGTCATGAGCAGGCGGCCGACCTGGTCGACATGCGCGCCACCAATCTGATCGCGGCAGGGTCGAAGGAGTCGGCCGCCGAACGTCAGGCGCTGATCGCCGACGGTGGGACTCCCCGCTCGCAGGTGCTCCTCGCGCTGCGAGCCGACGGCGAGGAGATCCCGCTCGAAGTCAGATCTGCCGCGGTCGACTGGCAGGGCCAGGCCGCGTCGCGAGTCGAGCTGCGCTTCGCGGCGACCAGCTCGGCGCGCATGGGGCAGCTGTGCACAGGCGTGCTGAGCGAGGTCACCGACGCCGTCATCGCCACCGACATCCACCTGCACATCCGGAGCTGGAACCGGGCCGCCGAGCGCATCTACGGCTGGGCCGAGAGCGAGGTGCTCGGGCGCCACCTCTTCGACACGATCACCTGGCTCGCCGAGCGTGACACACCGAACCCTCCGTGGTCGGACCTGGAGGCCACCGGCCGCTGGCGGGGCATGGGCCGGCAACCCACGAAGGACGGCACCGTGATCACCGCCCGGGCGTCCGTGAGCCAGGTCAAGAGTGAGGCCGGCGAACCGATCGGCGTCGTCTCCGTGAACCGGTTGGTCCGTCCCCGAGCGGTCGCGGCACCGCCGGAGCCGACCGACGACGACATCGCCGATGTGCGCCGGGGGCTGGATCACCGTGAGTTCACCGTCCACTACCAGCCCGTCGTCACGCTCGCCGATGGGAAGGTGATCACCGTCGAAGCCCTCGCTCGCTGGCGCCATCCGGAGCGAGGCCTGCTCGAGCCGGCCGCCTTCATCGACATCGCCGAGCGCAGCGGGCTGATCGTCGAGCTCGGATCGAACATCCTGCGCGAGGCGACCGACCAGGTCGCGGCATGGCGGCGGGACGGGACCGCCGTGAACCTCGCCGTCAACCTGTCCGCCCGGGAGCTCTCGGACCCGATGCTCGCTGACCGGATCATCACGACCGCGGAGCGCTCCGGCCTCCCCCTGAACGCACTCTGGCTCGAGGTGACCGAGACGGCCCTCGTCGAGGACATCACCCAGGCGAGGACGATCCTCACCGAGCTCGCCTCCCTCGGCGTGGGCATCTCGATCGACGACTTCGGCACCGGGTGGGCCAGCCTGACGTACCTTCACGAGTTCCCGGTCCACGTCCTGAAGATCGACCGCAGCTTCGTGACCGGTGTCGACGTCGACGCCGGCATCCGGGCGATCGTCCGGTCGATCATCTCCCTCGGCGCCGAGCTCGACCTCGTCGTGGTGGCCGAGGGCGTGGAGACGGCCAGCGAAGCCGAGATGCTCCGCAAGCTGGGCTGCACGATCGGCCAGGGGTTCCTCTATGGCCGGCCCATCTCGGCCGCCGACGTCGACGTCGGCGGGTTGCAGTGGGCGAGCAAGTGGATGCCGAGCGACACCGTCGGGAACGACCCGGTGGTCGAAACCCTGCCGCCGCGGAAGCCTCGGCCCCGCCGCCGCACCACCGCCGGCGTCGGCACCCGGGGCCCCCGCACGCACTCGTGACCGGTCGCATGTCCGTCTGGGCGCGTTTGGACGTTCGGCCCTAGCCGCCGACAGGACAGCATCGGAGAGTGGGTCACGTGCGTGACCGGCTCGAGCTCTACTGGATCCCGCTCGGTGCGGGCGCGCGAGTCGTCCGCACCTCCGGTCGGATCTACGAACGGATCACGTCGATGGTCCAACGGCGACCGCCCCGGCCGCTGTTCCACTCGGCGCTCGTCGCGAACACGGCCGAGGGTCGCTACTTCGCCGAGATGACCCCGGTGCCGCGGTCCACCACGATCGGCGACCGCGGCGTGGTCGGGGGCGGAGCCGTCGGGAGCCGGGCGCTCGCCCGGCTGCGGGTGTTCCGCTACGAGATCCGCTGCTGGCTCGACGGCGTCATCCCCGACATCGGCTTCGCGATCGACAGCCCGGTCGTGATCTCCACCGATGGCGACGAAGTTCGGCGGGTACTCGACACCTTGCCGCTGGTTCCCTCCGCGGTCTGGGGTCGCGACGAGCTCCGAGCCGGAGAGATGTGGAACTCGAACTCCATCGTCTCCTGGACGCTCGAGACCGCCGGCGTCGCCGATCGCGCCGGACGGCCGCCGCAGCACGGGCGGGCACCCGGCTGGGATGCCGGCATCGCCGTGGCGCGGCGCGAGCGGCGCGCCGGCGCGCTCACCGGCACCGGCACCGGCACCGGCACCGGCACCGGCACCGGCACCGGCACCGGCACCGGCGGCGATACTACACAGTACTAGAAATACTGAGTAGTATCCTGACTTCGTGGGGACGTCTGGCGCGAGCTCGCTGGTGGAGACCGCGGTCCTGGACGCGGCACGGGCCGTCTTCGCAGCGCGCGGCGTCGACGGAGCCAGCGTCGATGCCGTGGCGGCGGCGGCCGGACTCACGAAGGGGGCGGTCTACTCGCGGTTCCCGAGCAAGGAGGCCCTGTTCGTCGCAGCCGCCCTCGGTCACGACGACGAGGTGCTGGCCGGGATCGCCGGGAAGACCACTGCGGCGTGGGCTCGCTCGTGGGCACGCGGTCTCGCGGCGCAGCGGCAGTGGGCACTGCTCGGCATGGAGTTTCGCCTGTTCGGACTCCGCAACCGAGGGGCGGCCGACACGACGCGGGAGTGGCAGCGCGCGTCACACGCCCGGCTCCGGCGGGAGATGTCCCGTCTCCTGGAGTCGTCCGGCCTCCGGCTTCGGGTCGACGCCGACGCGGCCGCAGCCATCGTCGCCGCCGTTGCTGCCGGGCTGGCGCAGCAGCACTACACCGACGACGCCGTCGACGCCGAGAAGCTCATGAAGTCGGTGCTCGACCTGCTGACCGAATCCCGATGACACCCTCACGCCGGGTCCGGCGCTACCTCGCCACCACCTTCGGGATCACCTGGCCGTCGTGGTGGACCCTTGCTGCGCTGGGCGGCCTGGATCACGGGCCGGCGCCGCTCCTGCTCCTCGGCGGGAGCGGGCCGCTCGTCGCGGCGCTCGCAGGACGAAGCGGTCGCGAGCGCCGAGAGCTCGTGCGCAGCGCGCTGCGCACGACCGCCTCGGTGCCGGGTGGGGGCCGGTGTTGGCCGTCGCCGTCGGCCCCGCGCTCGCGGCAACGATCGCGGCGGCCGCCACCGACGAGCTCCAACGACCGGCCCTGGTGACGGCGCTCGGCGCGCTGGGCTTCGGCCTGCTCGCCGGCATCGGCGAGGAGCCGGGATGGCGAGGCACGCTGCTCGGCCCCTGGATCGACCGGTACGGCCCGAGTGGAGCGAGCCTCCGAGTCGGGGCCGTCTGGGCGCTCTGGCATCTCCCGCTGTACTTCGCCAGCGGCACCTACCAGGCCGACCGAGGGCTGGGCTGGTTCGCGGCGTCCCTGGTCGAGCTCCCCGCCTTGTCGATCCTGCTCACGTGGGCCTACGAGCGATCCGGTTGGCTGCTCGCGGCACCGCTCCTCGCACACGCGCTCGGCAACGCCGCCGGCGAGATCCTTCCCGGTCGAGGAACGGCCGCCGACGTCGCCCAGTTGGCCGCCATCGTCGCGGCCGCCCTCGTGGTGAGCCGCCGGCTACGGGCGCCCCAGGCCGGCGGCCGGCCGGCGTGACGCGCGGCCGCGCCCACAAGATGGGGGCGTCGGCCCTGAGCATCGCTCAGGACCCAGTCAGTCGGCTCTGATCCAGTACCAGAGGTGCCCCCGCGCCGGCTCGGCGGTGCGGAGGATGTCTTCGTCAATGAGCTCGCGCCGCTCGATGCGGAGGCCGCAGAGCCGACGGGTGGCGGCGACGGCCTCCTCCTTGCTGCCGTCACGCACGAAGTCCCGGAGGACCGCCGCGACGTCGTCGGTCAGCGCGCGCGCTCGCAGCAGCGAGGCGAGCACCTGTTGGCGGTGCGCGGGGATCGCGGCCAGCGCAGCCATGGCTTCGGCGACGGGCTCGACCGCCATCAGACCGTAGGGCGCGTGGTACACGCCGCCGAGGATCTCGAGGGCAGGTCGGCATGAGCCGGTCTCGTCGTCTTCGACGGCACGGCGCAGCCGGTCGATGACCCGCTGGTCGCCGAGGAAGCGGATGCTGCTCTTCGCGGCGACCTCGCGCACCCGCTTCACCGGATCGTCGAGGCCGCGGAGGATGCCGTCCGCCGCCGCCGGCTCGTCCGAGAACGCCAGCACCCGCAGGGCGGCGACGCGCACGTTGCGATCACCGCTGTCGAGGTGCGGGAGGACCTCGGCGGCCGGGACGGGTGGTCCGTCCGGGCCGCCGAGGCCGACCGTCTTCCGCGCCCGCTCTCGCAGCTGGTCGACGGTCAACACGACGGTGGGCGCCCTTGCACATGCCCGACACATTTCAGACTCTTTGGCAATGAGTCCCTCCTTGCGGAGGCGGCCTGCTCAGCCCCGGGACATCTCAGACTCTCTGGTGATGAGTCCCCACCGGCGATCGTGTACTTCACACCTCTACACGGGCATACACCCACTCAGGAGATCCACCCCGCGGGATCCCAGCCGTTCTGATCGCACAGCTTGCGCATGCGTGCGATCGCGCCGCCCACGCGCCGACCGCCCCGGATGACGCCGAACAGCTGTCGGGACACGACCTGCTGGCTGATGCCGAGCTCGGCTGCGATCTCCACCTGCGTGCGGCCGTCGTAGAAGTACAGCTCGACGATCCGCCGCTGCTTGTCGGTCAGCCCTGACCGCACGATCTCGGCGATCCCGGCCAGCACCTCCCGGCGCGCCCGCTCGGCCGCTGGATCGCGAGGTTCCGCGGGCGCGTCCAGGACGACCTCGGGGAGCGCGTCCAGGTCCCCGGGATCGAACGGCAGCTCCCAGAAGGTCGGGTCGTAGCCGGGCATCTCCCTCCAGACACCGGCCTACACCCACCTCGCGCTCGCCGTCATCGCCCGCAGCTCTGCACGAGCACGTCGATCGCCTCGATGGCGGCCCGCAGACGGTCGGGGGCATGGAACGGAAGCCTTGCGTCGGCGAAGCCGGGGTCGTTGCCCTCGAAGTCGTAGACGAGGTTCTCGAGCAGCACCCGCAGGAAGTTCAGCGACGTCACCACCCACATCGCGAACGACGACTCGGTGATCGGCGTGGTGTCGTCGCCGTACGCGGCGACCAGCGCACGAGCGGCGTCGACGTCGACCTCGCCCTCCTCGTTCGAGGTCCACTCGACCAGGGCGCACGCGAGCTCGGCATCGGCGGTCAGGGGCCCTGCGTTCTCCCAGTCGAGCACGACGAGCCGACCGTCGTCCTGCGATGGCAGGACGTTGCCGGGCCGGAAGTCGCCATGAGCCGTGATCAGCGAAGCCTCCGGTGTGACCGTGAACCGTCGACCGACCTCGAGCAGGAAGTCGGTGTCGGCCTCGGTGACATCGATCCACGGAGAGGTCACGTCGCGTGATCGCGCATCGTCGAACACCTGCCTCCACTGCGCTTCCGAAGGAGGTGAGAGATACCAGGCGTTGGTCTCCCCGACCGGTGGGATCCCGAGTCGATGGATGCGCCCGAGGAGGTCGCCGACCTCGGTGGCGCGCTCGACCGACACCGGCCGCGCCAGGTCCGGAGCGAGATCGATCCACTCGTACACGCGTACCCGGTCGATCACGGCTGCCCCCGTCGGTGTCAGCACGGGAGCCGGCAGCGGTACACCGGCGTCGTCCGCGGCCTTCTGGACGGCGACATCGAAGGGGAGGGCCGGCAGGTCGACCCACGGTTGCAGATGCTTGACCGCGTAGATCCCAGCGGTCGTCTGCACCTTCCAGATGAAGCCCTGCGCGCCGCGCGCCGCGAGTTCCGGTTCGCCGAGCACGTCGCCGAGACCGAAGCCGGCAAGCCCCCCGACGATGTCGTCCTTCTCGTCGCTCGGCTCCGGCACGACGACATGGTCGCTCGCCCGGACGAAGCGTCGCACTCCGTTTCGTGCGCCGTGCTCCGCCGTCCGACGAGGGCGAGTCAGCCGGCCAGGAAGAGCGCGGGCTGGCGACCGCTCACCCGACGGTGGCGGGCTGGAACAGCTCGACAAAGTTCCCGGAGGGGTCCATCGCCAGCACCTGCGAGCCGCCGGGTCCGCTCACGATCTCGTTGCGGAACGACACGCCCTCCGCCGACA
>Ga0247717_1000213_pt1 | contig 18534 bp, 18 predicted proteins | sample 24E_NmetaG_FD_189047 | JGI IMG/M metagenome (GOLD analysis project Ga0247717, IMG submission 189047) | Soil microbial communities from hillslope of Landscape Evolution Observatory, University of Arizona, Oracle, AZ, United States - 2-4-E_N | ecosystem: Engineered > Artificial ecosystem >... | reverse complement strand
ACAATGAAAGGCGTGGACGGAGCGTGTCGCTTGTGGTCCTGCTGATCTTGGCGGTCGTCTGGGGCGTCTTCCTGGTCCCCCAGGTGCTGCGGGCTCGGGCCGATCGGGGTCCGGCCGACTCCATCGGGTCGTTCCAGAACCAGCTCTCGATGATCGAGCGGTCGCTGCCCGGCGCCGCCCGGCGCGCGCCGCAGGCGGCGCCCGCGGCCCCGGCGGGCCCCATGGGTGTCGTCGGCTCGCCCGCCGCCTTCCGCCCGGTGGCCTACGGCGCCCCCGGGGCGCGGATGGCCCGCCCGGTGCCCACCCGCGCCGAGCTGCAGCGCCGGCGCCAGAACGTCCTCTTGGCCCTGCTCGGCGCCGTCGTCGTCACCCTCGCCCTCGGGCTCGTGTTCCGGCCGGCGTTCGCCCTCAACGTCGTGGCCGACCTGGCGCTCGCCGGGTACGTCGCCCTCCTGGTCCGGGCCCGCACCATCGCCGCCGAGCGGGAGATGAAGGTGCGCTACCTGCCGGGGCCGGCGCTGGCGCCGGTGCGCTCCGCTGAGCCCGCCCTCCGCACGCTCGCTCGCTGAACTCGACACCGGTTCTGGGCGGGATTTGCGGCCCCACGTCACGGATATCCCGCCCAGATCGCTGGTTACACTGACCCGTCCCTCGCGGGGGTGTAGCTCAGTTGGCAGAGCGCTACGTTCGCAACGTAGAAGTCGGCGGTTCGAATCCGCTCACCTCCACTCTCACTCGAGCGTCGTGGCGCACGCGGCCCGCTCCAACGCCAATCACAACGGAGCCGCAACTCTCGGTCGGTCTCCTCAAGTGGTCGTTCGACGGGGTCGAACGGTGGACATGACCGATCGTCGGTGCGGGGGGGACCGATTGCTCCTCGCAACGGGCGCATGGTGACGCCTACCGGCGTCGTGATCGCCACCGAGACCGATCTGTCGGCGCGAGTCGCCGCGCTCGCCGCACTGCTCCACGCCAACCCGGCCTGCTCAGTGGCCGTCGTGGACGCGGAGCGCAATGTCCGAGAGGCCGGTCCCGCGCTCGCCGCCTTGGGGATCTCCACCGACGGGCATCCGCCACTGCGCGCGCGGGCGCTCGTCGAAGTCATCGCCGTGTCCGACATCGCACTCTTGAGTGCCGCCGCCGGCGAGACGCAAACCCGCGGCTCCGCACACCGCTCGGTGCGCCTGCGTGATGGCCAGCGCGCCGATCTCCACCTGGTCGACATCGGTGTCCCCGAACGGCACAGCGTCGTGGTCATCGTGCCCGACGGCGGCGCGGGGATCGCGGACGCGCCGGCGACGACGGCGGTCGAGGCCACGCCTCGGATCGGCGAGGTCGTGTGCGATGACTTCGGCAGGATCGTGCGCTGCTCCTCGGCGACGCTGGAGCTGCTCGGGTACGCGGACGTTCCCCTCGTCGGGACGGCGGTCGTCCATCTGGTGCATCCGGACGATCGAGAGACGGCCATCGCCAACTGGGTGGCGGCGAAGGAGCAGCGCGGCGTTGCGCTGCGCTGGCGCTGTCGGCTGATGCGGGCTGACGCCACGTTCCTGTGGGCCGACATCACCATCACGAACGAGGTCGGGAGCAACACCGAGGTCAGTCTGCAGCTCTACGACATCTCGGCCGAGGTCGCCGCCACCGAAGCACTCGTCATCGAGCGCGAGATGCTGGGCCTGCTCACCGAGACGCTGCCCGTCGGGGTGGCCAAGCTCGACGCCCACGGCCGCACCGAGCACGCCAACGCTCGACTCGCCGATCTCCTCGCACCCCTTGATCCCACGGTGCTCTTCGAACATGCGGGAGGCGGTGCCGGTGCCCTCTGCGAACCCGAGCTCGAGGCGGCGTTCATCGCGCTGTACCGCGACGGCGTGTCGTCCCGGTTCGTGCTGGACCACCAGAGAGCCGATGGCGACGTGCTCCACCTCGAGTGGACGATCAGGGCCGCGCTCGACGTCGTTGGCGAGGTCACAGGTGCGGTGGTGTGCGTCGCGGACGTGACGGAGGCGACGCGGCTCCGTGATGCTCTCGAGCATCGGGCGAAGACCGATGCACTGACGGGCTGTCTCAATCGGTCGGGGTCGATCGCGGCGATCGAGCATGCGCTGGCACGCGTGGGCGCCGACGATGGCGTCGGGTTGCTCTTCATCGACCTCGACGACTTCAAGAACGTCAACGACTCCCTGGGCCACGCAGTCGGCGATGCCGTCCTCGAGGTGGTCGCGAGCCGGCTCCGGGCCGGCGTGCGCCCAGGCGACGTGGTCGGCCGACTCGGCGGCGACGAGTTCGTGGTGATCGCTCCCCAGGTCGCCTCGAGGAGCGCTGCGCTCACGTTCGCCGAGCGCATCTCCGGTCAGCTGCTCGGTCCCGCGGCCATCGCCGGCTGCGCCGTCTCGGTGACGGCGAGCATCGGCGTGGCCTGGTCGTCGGGCGGCACGGTGGGCGCGCTCCTCGGCGCCGCCGATGCCGCCATGTACCTCGCCAAGGACAGCGACTCGGCGTTGCCGGTGCTGCACCGGGCCTGAGCGTCTCGGCCTTCAGCTTCCACAGGCGCGATGACGATGGTCTGCGCGAACCTCTCCCTCATGCCGACACCTCCGACATCCCGGGGCGGTCGCCCTTCCTTCGACCCTCGGCCACTCGAGTACGAGGGCGTCAGCGTGCGCCCGCTGACCCCGGCGCTGGGGGCGGAGGTCGACGGCGTGCAGCTGGGCAAGGTCGACGACGGGACCTGGGCGGCGGTCGAGCAGGCGTACGCCGATCACAGCGTGCTCGTGTTCCGGGGTCAGGACCTCACGCCGGCTGCGCTCCTCGACGTTGGCCGGCGGTTGGGCGAGCCCCACATCCACCCGGCGGCGCCGACGGTGGACGGGCACCCCGAGATCATGATCATCCACGCCGACGAGCGATCGCGGGTCGTGGCCGGTGAGGGGTGGCACACCGACGTCAGCTGCGACGAGCGCCCGCCGGCGACGACCATCCTGTGGGTGCAAGAGGTGCCGCCGGTCGGCGGCGACACGCTGTTCGCGTCATCCGCGGCGGCGTACGACGCGCTCTCCGACACGATGAAGGCGTTCCTCGCGCCGCTCACCGCCAGGCACGAGTCGTCCCACGTGTACGGCGGTCGCTACGGCACCAAGGAGTCGGACTCGCGCGATGGCGCGTACCCGTCGTCCGTGCACCCGGTCGTGCGGACGCACCCGGTGACCGGTCGCAAGTCGCTCTATGTCAACCGTGCGTTCACCACTCGCATCAACGAGCTGACGCGCGCCGAGAGCGCGGCGGTGCTCGCCTTCCTGTACGCCTTTCAGGAAGACGAGCTGTTCCAGTGCCGCGTGCGATGGGAGCCCCACACGGTGACGATGTGGGACAACCGCGTCGTGCAGCACCGCGCCATGTGGGACTACTTCCCGCAGACCCGTCACGGGCTCCGCGTCAGCATCGTCGGCGAGGTGCCGGTCTAGCTCCCATGCCGTGGCGCCCAGAGGGTCGTGTGAGCGGACTAGTCGGATCGTGTCACTCTGCAAATGATCCGCTCTGGGACTCCCAATCCGGCGCGGGTTCAGTGAGTATCAGCGGGATGGACAGCACCACCGCCGCCCGGAGCCGCGTCCTGATCGTCGACGACGAACCCGACGTGCGCTTCATGGCCCGCACCGTGCTCGAGCTGGACGGCCGGTACGAGGTCGTGGGTGAGGGCGCCAGCGGCGTGGACGCCATCGAGCTGGCCGCCGTCGAGCGGCCCGACATCGTGCTCCTCGACCTCGAGATGCCGTGGCTCCACGGTGCCGAGGCGGTGCCCCACATCCGCCGGCTCTCCCCCGAGACCGTCATCGTGCTCTGGACGGTGGCGCCCGACTCGGCTCGGGTCGGCGACGCCATGGCCATGGGCGCCTCGCTGGTGCTCGACAAGTCGATGTTCGCGGCCATCCACCTCCCCGAGCGGCTCTACCAGTCGGTGATGAAGGTGCGGCGGGCCGGGGTGCGCTGATGTCCGGCGCGCCCGATCACGTCGTCATTGAGATCGAGGCCGTGCCGGCGGCGATCGCCCAGGCGTGGACCGATCACTGCCGACAGCTCGTCGCCGCGGTCCGAGGCGCACGGAGCCTCTCGATCACCATCGACGAGGACATGCTCGAGCTGCTCGACTCGATCCTCTCGCTCTGGCAGTCGGTGGCCGGCCGCGACGACGTGTTCCGCTGGCGGTTCTCCACCTCGCCGGAACAGGTCGTCCGCATCACCGAGCAGTGGCTGCAGATCGGCTCCCTCACCGACGAGGACCTGCGGGCCATCGGCATGACCTGGGCGCCCCCGTCGACCAGGCCCATGAGCGACGCCGTGACCACCGCGGTCCTCGCCGCCTGCCGCGACGCCGGCGATGAGGGGGCCCACCTCCTCGCCCGCCTCGGCGGCGGATCGGCGATGATGCCGAGATGAAGGACTCGCTCATCGCCGGCGTCACCGGCACCCAGACCTACACCGTCACCGAGGACATGAAGCCCGGCCACCTGCCGGTGGCGGTGCTGTCGACCCCGTCGATGGTCCAGCTCATCGAGATGACGTGCCTGGCCACCGCCCAGGCCCACCTCGACGACGGCGAGGTCACCGTCGGCACCCACGTGTGCGTGAGCCACCAGGGAGCGGCGATGGCCGGGCAGGAGATCACCGTCGACTGCCGGCTCGCCGGCGTCGAGAAGCGGCGGCTGAACTTCGAGGTGCGGGTGGAGGCGCCGGGCGGCGTCATCAGCGAGGGCACGCACCAGCGGGCCGTGGTCGACGCCAGCCGCTTCGGCTAGCGGCGCCGGCGGGCGCGAAGCCGGACACGCCGATACCCTGGGGGGTATGTGCAGCAGGGTGCAGTGCAGCTCGTGTGACCGTCCCACCTACCGCGGTTGCGGGAACCACGTGGAGCAGGTGCTCGGCGACGTGCCGCCGGGCGACCGGTGCCGGTGCGGCAGTGACGGCCGGGCACCGGCGAGGCGCTCCTGGTTCGGGCGCCGCCGCTGACGGTCCCCCGCCGCCGAGCTCGGTGAGGACCTTCGGCCCTGCCACCGTCATCCCCCGACGTGGCGTACTCAGGGGGACGGGTCGACGGCGTGGGCGGAGGGAGTGCCGATGGACCGCATGAACGCCTTGGACGCGTCGTTCCTCTACATCGAGGACGGCACGACCCACATGCACATCGCCTCGTGCGCCATCTTCGCCGGTCCGGCGCCCGACTTCGCCGACGTGGTCGGGCTCATCGCCTCGAAGCTCCCGCTCGTCCCGCGCTACCGGCAGCGGGTGCGCTTCGTGCCGCTCGACCTCGGGCGACCCGTCTGGGTCGACCACCCCACCTTCGACCTCGGCTTCCACGTCCGCCACACCGCGCTGGCGCCGCCCGGCGGCGAGGCCGAGCTGGAGCAGCTGATGGGCCGGCTCATGTCGTACGAGCTCGACCGCGCCCGGCCACTCTGGGAGGCATGGATGGTCGAGGGCCTGGCCGACGGCCGGTGGGCGCTCATCAGCAAGGTCCACCACTGCATGGTCGACGGGGTCGCCGGCGTCGACCTGATCGGCGTCGTCCTCGACGCCACGCCCGACCCCGCGCCGCCCGCGGCCGACACGTGGCGACCGGCGCCCGAGCCGTCGGCGCTCGGCCTGGTCGTCGACGCCCTCGCCGACCTGGCCGTGAGCCCCCGCCGCCAGCTGCGGGCGGTGCGGTCGGCGGCGGCTGCTCCCCGGTGGGCGCTCGGGCGGGCCGCCGGCATCGCCGTCGGGCTCCGGTCCTACCTCCCGGCGCTGCGGGCGACACCGCCCACCTCGCTCGACGGCCGGATCGGTCCCCATCGTCGCTGGACGTGCGCCCGGGCGTCGCTCGACGACGTCCGCACGATCCGGCAGGCGTTCGGCGGGACCGTGAACGACGTGGTCCTCGCGGCGATCACGAGCGGGTTCCGCGACCTCGTGATCAAGCGCGGCGAGGACCCGGCGGCGGTGGCGTTGCGGACGCTCGTCCCGGTGTCGGTCCGCACGGAGTCGGCCCGCGGCATCCCCGACAACCGCGTCTCGGCGATCTTCTTCGACCTCCCCGTGCCGGTCGAGGGATCCCTCGACCGGCTGGTGGCGGTGCGGGAGGAGATGGCTCGCCTCAAGCGCTCGCACGAGCCCGAAGCGGGGGAGGCCGTCACCGCCTTCCTGGGCGCCCTGCCCCCGGCGGTCACGGCACCGTCCATCCGCTTCGCCGTGCGCGTCCTCCGTCGCGTGTCGCAGCGGAGCATGAACACGGTGACGACGAACGTGCCCGGCCCGCAGCAGCCCTACTACGCGCTCGGGCGGGAGATGGTGGAGTACCTGCCGTTCGTGCCCCTCGGACCCGGCGTCCGCATCGGCGTCGCCATCATCAGCTACAACGGTCGGCTGGCGTTCGGGATCACGGGCGACTTCGACACCGCGGCCGACATCTCGGTGCTGGCCGCCGGCATCGAGTCCGAGATCGGCCACCTCGCCCGCTTGGCGGAGGCTGCGGCGACCTCCTGATCGGGCCGGCGATCTCGTGACCTTCGACCCTCACGCGGGAACGGGCCGGGGAGCACGCTGGCCTCGTGGCCTCGTACAGCCCAGCGATGACCGCGGCCGACGCGCTCCTCTGGAACATCGAGCGCGACCCGGTGCTGCGGACCACGATCACCGCGGTCGCGCTGCTCGATCGGGCGCCCGACTGGGATCGCCTCGTCGCCACCCTCACGCGGGGCGCCATCGAGGTTCCTCGCCTTCGGCAGAAGGTGGTGGTCCCGCCCCTCGGGCTCGCACCGCCCGAGTGGGTCGAGGACCCCGACTTCGACCTCGCGTACCACCTGCGGCGCGTGCGGGCGCCGGCGCCGGGGACCCTCCGGTCGGTGCTCGACGCCGCCGGTCCGCTCTCGATGGCCGGCTTCGACCGCACGCGACCGCTGTGGGAGTTCACCCTGTTCGAGGACCTCGAAGGCGGGCGGGCGGCCTTCGTGCAGAAGCTGCACCACTCGATCGCCGACGGGGTCGGCGGCATCCGCCTGGCCGCCGCCATGCTCGATCTCGAGCGGGATCCGGCAGCGGCACCGGCACCGTCCCTTCCGACGGCCCGGCCGTTCTCGGTCGGCGACCTGGCCCGGCGGCGCGCCGAGCGGCGGGTGCGGGGTGTGGCGCGGGCGGTCACCCTGGCCCCGGCCCGGTTGGCCGGACTCGCGACGGCCGGCCGGCACCCGCTGGCCGCGGTGCGCGACTTCCGGACGATGATGGCGTCGGCCGCCCGCCTCCTGGCGCCGGCGGGGCCGACGTCGGCGTTGCTGGCCGGTCGCACGCTGGGCCGCCGGTTCGACACGCTCGAGGTGCCGCTCGACGCGCTGAAGGACGCCGCCCACGCCGCCGGTTGCACGGTCAACGGCGCCCTCCTCGCCGCCGTGGTCGGGGGTGCCGACCGCTACCACGAGAAGCACGGGGCTGCCGCCGAGCACGTGCGCGTCGACATGCCGGTCAACCTCCGGGGCGACGACGACCCCGAGGCCGGGAACCGCTTCGCCCCCACGCGGTTCACGTTGCCGCTGGGTCTCCACGATCCGGTGGAGCGGATGCGGGTGGTCGGCGCCATCGCCGACCGGTGGCGCGCCGAGCCGGCGCTCGCCCTCTCCGACGTGCTCGCCGGCGCCCTCAACGCGCTGCCCCGCCCGATCACCACCGGTGTCTTCGCCTCGATGCTCAAGGGCGTCGACCTCACGATCACGAACGTCCCCGGCATCCCCCTCCCCGTCTTCCTGGCGGGGGCCGAGGTGCTCCGCGAGTGGGCGCTCGCGCCCCCGAGCGGCGCCGCCCTGTCGGTCGCCCTGCTGTCGCACCTCGACACGGCGTGCATCGGCGTGGTCTGCGACACCGGAGCGGTGCACGACGTCGACGGCTTCGTCGCCTGCCTCGTCGACGGCTTCGACGAGGTGCTCGGCGGTCGCGGCGTCACCCGGCTGTGCTCCGCGTGAGAGGTGCGATGATCTGCCCCGATGAGCGACAGGCTGCGGGTGGCCCTGGTCGGGGGGCCGATGTACGACCACCTCTACCCCGTCCTGGGTGACGTCGAGGTCGTCGTCCACGCCGACCACCCCAGCCTCAACCGCGCCGTCGCCGAGCTCCTGGCCACCGGTGAGCGCATCGACGTGCTGTCGACCCACTCCAAGTACGCGCCATCGCAGCGCCGGTGGCTGTCGCCCCTCGACCTCGACACCAGCGCCCTGGCGCCGGCCGCGGTCGAGCTGTGCCGCTTCGACGGCGACCTGCTGTCGGTGCCCCGGTGCATCGACGTCCGCGTGCTGTGGTCGGCCCGGCCCGACCCCCCGGCCTCCTGGGACGACCTCGTGGCCGGTGACCTCGTGTTCGGGTTCCCGGGCCGGGAGTCCGGCCTGTTCGGCACGTTCTTCGAGCTCGTGGTCAGTCGCGGCGGCCGCCTGTTCGACGGCACCCGGCCCGTCATCGACAGCCCCGAGGCCCGGTGGGCGGTGCGGACGCTGTGCACGCTGGCGTCGCGGGCGCCCGCCGACCTGCCCGACTGGCACTACGACGAGGTCGACGCCGCGCTGCTCGCCGGCCGGGTCGACGCCGCCGGCGCGTGGCCCGGCGGCTACGGCGCCATCCGCCGCTCGGGCCAGCCGCTCACGCCCCACCGCTACCCGGGCGGGATCTCCTACGCCGGGTGCCACTCGTGGGCCATCCCCCGCACCGCCGGCGATCCCGACGGCGCCCGCGCCCTCGTCGCCCGACTGATCGACGCCGAGGCGGCCGCCCTCGACGCCACCGGCGGCACCGTCCCCGCCCACGTCGAAGCGTTCGCCGCCGTCGTCCCCGACGACGAGATCGACGAGCGCCGCCTCGCCGTGCTCCGGGAGACGATCGCCACCGGGATGCTCACCTACCCGCCGCTGGAGCGGTTCCCGGCGGTCGAGGACGCCGGGTGGCAGGCGATCAACGAGGCCCTCCGCGGCGACGTCGAACCCGATGCGGTGCCGGCCCGCATCCAGCTCGCCGCCGAGCGCGCGCTCCGGGCATGACGAGCGGCCGCCTCACCGACCTGCCGCGGGTGGGCCTCGGCGCCGCGCCGCTCGGCGGGCTGTTCGCGGCGGTCGACGACGAGACGGCGACCGCCACCGTCGACACCGCCGTCCGCCTCGGCATGACCTACATCGACACCGCGCCCCTCTACGGCTACGGCCTGTCCGAGCAGCGGGTCGGCGCCGCCCTCGCCGCCCTCGGCCACGATCCCGTCGTGTCGACGAAGGTGGGGCGTCTCGTCGCCCCCGCGCCGCGGCGCGAGCCCGGCGACCTGTTCGTCGGCGCCCCACCGGGCGCCGCCACCTTCGACTTCACCGCCGACGGCATCCGCGCGTCGTTGGCCGCCAGCCTCGCGCGGCTCCAGCGCCCCGCGGTCGACATCGCCCTCCTCCACGACCCCGACGACCACCTCGACGTCGCCCTGACCGAGGGCATCAGGGCCCTGCAGGACCTCCGCGAGGAGGGCGTCGTGGGCGCCATCGGCGTCGGCGTCAACCACTGCGCCACCGCGATCCGCGCCGTGCGCGACGCGCCCGTCGACGTCGTCCTCATCGCCGGCCGCTGGACGCTGCTCGACCGGTCGGCGGCGGCCGACCTGCTGCCGCGGTGCGCCGACCGCGGCGTGACCGTCGTGGCCGGCGGCGTGTTCAACAGCGGCGCCCTCGCCGACCCCGGCGCCGGCACCTTCGACTACGGCGCCGTCCCCCCGCCCGTCCGGGCCCGCATCGACGCCCTGCAGGCCGCGTGCGACCGGTTCGGCGTGCCGCTCGCCGCCGCCGCCATCCAGCACCCGCTGCGCCACCCGGCGGTCGCGGCCATCGTGGTCGGCTGCCGCAGTCCCGACGAGGTCGCCACCAACGCCGCGCTGCTCGAGGTCGTCGTGCCCGACGACCTGTGGGCGGCGCTCGACGAGATCGGAACCACTGCCCCGTGAAGATCACCCGCGTCGTCACCGCCGACGTCCGGTTCCCCACCTCGGTCGACCTGGCCGGGTCCGATGCCATGCATCCCGACCCCGACTACTCGGCCGCCTACGTGACCCTCGAGACCGACGGCGACCTGGCCGGCGACGGGTTCACCTTCACCATCGGCCGGGGCAACGACCTGTGCGTCGCCGCCATCGCCGCCCTCGGCCGCCAGTTGGTCGGGGTGGACGTCCGTGACCTCGAGCGCGACCTCGGGCCGATCGCCCGGTCGCTCACCAACGACACCCAGCTGCGCTGGCTCGGCCCCGAGAAGGGCGTGATCCACCTGGCCGCCGGCGCCCTGATCAACGCCCTCTGGGACCTGCGGGCGAAGGCGGCGGGGGTGCCGGTGTGGAAGCTCCTCGCCGACCTGTCGCCGGTGGAGATCGTGGCGCTCGTCGACTGGCGCCACCTCACCGATGCCCTCACGCCGGAGGAGGCGGTCGAGCTGCTCGAGCGGGCGGTGCCGGGGCGGGCCGAGCGCGAGCGCCGTCTCCTGGCCGAGGGCCTACCCGCCTACACGACCTCGGCGGGCTGGATCGGCTACCCCGACGACGTGGTCGCGGCCCGCTGCGCCGACGTCGTCGCCGCCGGCTACCGGCAGGTGAAGATCAAGGTCGGGGCGTCGGCCGAGGACGACCTGCGCCGCGTCCGGCTCGTGCGGGAGACGATCGGTCCCGACATCCGCCTCGCCGTCGACGCCAACCAGACCTGGGAGGTGGCCGAGGCGATCGAGCGGATCCGCCAGCTCGAGCGCTACGACCTCGCGTGGGTGGAGGAGCCGACCTCGCCCGACGACATCCTCGGCCACCTCGCCATCGCCGACGCCGTCGAGGTGCCCATCGCCACCGGCGAGCACTGCCAGAACCGGGTGATGTTCAAGCAGTTCCTGCGGTCGGGCGCGATGGAGATCTGCCAGATCGACGCCTGCCGGGTGGCGGGCGTCAACGAGAACATCGCCACCCTGCTGCTCGCCGCCAAGTACGGCGTGCCGGTGTGCCCCCACGCCGGGGGCGTCGGCCTGTGCGAGCTGGTGCAGCACCTGTCGATGTTCGACTTCGTCGCCGTGGCCGGCGACCAGCCGGGAAGGATCATCGAGATGGCCGATCACCTGCACGAGCACTTCCTCCACCCCGTCGACATCCGCGACGGCCGCTACCGGGCGCCGGCGGTGCCGGGCTTCACCTCGACCATGCACGCTGGTTCGATCGCGGCGTTCCGGTTCCCCGACGGACCGGTGTGGAGCGGGCGGTGAACGGGCTCGGGCTCGACGGCCTCACCGCACTCGTCACCGGCGCGGCGTCGGGCATCGGTGCCGCCTGCGTCGCCGAGCTGCAGGCGGGCGGGGCGCGGGTGGTGGGCCTCGACGTCGTCGCGGCCGCCGACGCCGACGAGGCGGTCGTCGCCGACGTCACCGACCCCGCGGCGGTCGACGGCGCGGTCGCGACGCGCGACCGGCTCGACATCGTGGTGTGCTGCGCGGGGATCGGTGCCGTGGGCGACGTCGCCGAGAACGACGACGACGAGTGGCACCGGCTGTTCGACGTGAACGTGCTCGGCATCGTGCGGGTCGTGCGGGCCGCCCAGCCACAGCTGCGCGCCTCGGACCACGCGGCGGTGGTGAGCATCGGGTCGATCGCCGGCCACGCCGGCCTCCCGCTGCGGGCGGCCTACAGCGCGACGAAGGGCGCGGTGCACGCGCTGACCCTGGCCATGGCCGCCGACGGCGTGGCCCACGGCATCCGGGTGAACGCGGTGGCGCCGGGGACCGTCGACACCCCGTGGGTCGGCCGCCTCCTCGACGCCGCCCCCGATCCCGCCGCCGCCCGGGCCCAGCTCGCCGCCCGCCAGCCGGTGGGCCGGTTGGGGCGGGCCGAGGAGGTCGCCCGCACGGTCGCGTGGTTGGCGTCACCGGCGGCGTCGTTCGTGACCGGTGCCGTCGTCGACGTCGACGGCGGCATGCACGGCCTCCGCCTCCCGGCCAACCCCACCCGCGTCTGAGCGGGCGTCAGGACCGGCCCGCGTCAGTTCTCGGCGCATCCAGGCCGGTACAGCCGGTCTGGGTGCGCCGAGATCCTGACGAACGACGTCAGGACCGGCGCAGGTCCTCGATCACGTGGTCGGCGGCGATGTCGAACGGCAGCAGGACCAGGTCGGCACCCGCCTCCTCGAGCCGGCGCCCGTCCTCGGGCCCGTGGGCCGACACCGCGACGCGACCCTCGAAGCCATGGTGCTGGGCGGCATGCAGGAGGGCGAGGTTGGCGGTCGTGTCGGCGGTGGTGCTGATGATCCAGCGGGCGGCGTCGAGCGGGAGGCTGCCGAGCAGCTCCGGGTCCTCGATGTCGCCGTAGGTGGTGCGCACGTCGTCGTCGGCCCAGGTGTGGAGCAGCTCGGGGTCGATCTCGACGGCGAGCACGGCGATGCCGGCCTCGCTGAAGCGCTCGGCGAGGGGGCGGCCCGACCGGCCGAGGCCGACGAGCACCACCTCGGGGGGCGGCCCCGTCCCGACCTCGAAGTCGGCGTCCTTCGATCGGTTCCGCTCGAAGACGCCGAGGACCGGCTCGAGGCGCCGGTACAGACCGTCGGCGCCGAGGATCGCGTACGTCGACAGGGCGATGGTGATGAGTCCCACCGTGGTGATGAGCCCGACGGCCTCCTCGTCGATGTGGCCGAGGTCGAGGCCGAGCGCGGCGAAGATCAACGAGAACTCGCTGATCTGGGCGACGGTGAGGCCGGTGCGGAACCCGATCTTGGACGGGTAGCCCATGAACCCCGTGATCGCCATCACGATCACGGGGTTGCCGACCAGCACGAACAGCGACAGCACCAACGCCGGCACCACCTGGCTCTGGACGCCGGTGAACTCGAGCCGGGCGCCGAGGTCGATGAAGAAGAAGAGGAGCAGGAAGTCGCGCAGCGACACGAGCCGCGCGCTGATCGCGCTCCGGTACTGCGTGGACGCCAGCGAGACACCGGCCAGGAAGGCCCCCACCTCCTCGCTGAAGTCGAGGGCGTCGCCGGCCGCCGCGAGCGCCACCGCCCAGGCCACCGCGAAGAGCACCAGGAGCTCAGGGGTCTGGGCCAGGCGATGCAGGAGCGGCGGGAGGATCCACCGCATCAGCACGGCGATGGCGGCGAGGAACGCGGCGCCGACCAGGAGCACCCGCCCGAGGTCGACGGCGAGCGAACCGCCGTCGCCGCCGAAGGCTGAGAGGACGATCATGATCACAACGACCACGAGGTCCTGGACGATGAGGATGCCCATGGCGATGCGCCCGTGGGGCGCCTCGACCTCGCCCTTGTCCGACAGCAGCTTGACGATGATGATCGTGCTCGAGAACGTGAGCGCCACCGCCACGTAGGCCGCGGCAGTCGTCGACAGCCCGAGGACGAGGGCGATGCCGAAGCCGATGACCGACGTGAACGCGACCTGACCGAGGCCGGCGGCGAGGGCCACCGGACCGACGCTGCGGATCAGGTGAAGGTCGAGCTTGAGGCCGACCACGAACAGCAGCAGCGCGATGCCGATGTCGGCGAGGACCGTGATCTCCTCTTGGCCCCGCACGATGCCCAGTCCCGACGGGCCCACGAGCAGCCCCGTGAGGATGAAGGCGACGATCAGGGGCTGGCGGAGACGGCGGGCGGCCACCCCCACGGCCGCCGCCAGGAACAGGACGGCCGCGATCTGGTGGAAGACGCTCTCGAAGCTGGGCATGGCCGCCCCGACCTACCCGTCCACGACCCCTCGCTCACGCGTCGAGTTGATCGACTGTTGTGTCGAGGTTCGAGGCGTGTTGGTCGACGAAAGACCTGCATGGACCCGACTCTCGGCGTCTTCCTCGCGTTGAGCGCCGCCCTCAACGCCCTGCTCGCGGGCGTTGTCGTGGCCCGCAAGCTGCGCCGGGACCGGTGGGAGCGTCGCCAGCTGGGCCGGCTCGGCGATCTCGGCCGGGCAGTGCGGTCTGGCGGATCCGACCTCGACTCGCTGGTCCGCCGCGCTGTGCGCCGGCGGTCGGCACAGATCGACCTCGCCACCGTGCTCCCCGCCGTCGTGCGGGAGCGAGGAGTGGGCGTCATCCCCTCCGTGCGGTCGGCGGCGCTGCGCACGGGGCTCGGCCCCGCGCTCGCCCGGCGTGTCCGATCGCGGCGGCCCGTGGTGCGCGGCACCGCCGCCCTCCTCATCGGCCATCTCCAGCTTGCTGACGGGACTGCGCTGGTGGCGCCGCTGCTCGACGATCGCGACAGCGACGTGCGCCTCGTGGCTGCCCGCACCCTCGGTGCCCTCCAGACGCCGGAGTCAGCGGCCGCCCTGATCGACGCCGTCGCCGTCGGCCGGCTGATGCCCGATCGACTCATCGAGCGCCTGGACGGCCGGTGGGCGACACCGGTGATCCTCGATCGGCTCGCGGCGCTCGGCCCCGAGCGCGACGGCGCCACCCAGGCGGCGCTGGCGCGCGCGCTCGGCCTCTCCGGAGACGAACGGGGGGAGGCCGCGCTCCTCGAGCTGCTCGGGTCGCCGCACGCCGAGGCCCGCGTCAGCGCGGCACGTGCGCTGGCCACGTGCGGGTCGGCGGCGAGCCACGCCGCCCTCACGAGCGCACTCGCCGACGCCAGCTGGGAGGTTCGGGCCCAGGCCGCCATGGCCCTCGGCGCCCTCGGCGTCACCGCCGCCGTGCTGCCGCTCTCACGGGCGCTCAACGACGCCGCGTGGTGGGCGCGCTCGAACGCGGCGACCGCCCTCAGCGGGCTCGGCACTGCCGGGAACCTCGCGCTCCAGCGGGCGACCGTAGGCAACGACCCGTACGCCGCAGAGTGCGCCGTCGAGGCGCTCGAGATCTCGGCCCGGGCATCGTGACCGCCGGTCGGGTGATCGAGCTCGTCGTGTGGTTCCTGATGGTGTACTTCGGGATCCTCGCCTCCGTGTACACGGTCATGGCTGCGGTGGGGTGGCGGACCGTGGGGAGCTACGTGCGCCGCCGACCGCTCCGCGACTACCGCGGCGTCGGCGAGTCGCCGCTGAGCATGCCGGTCTCGATCCTGGCGCCCGCCTACAACGAGGCGCCGACCATCGTCGGGTCGATCCGAGGGCTGCTGCGATCGCAGTTCGTCAACTTCGAGATCATCGTCATCAACGACGGCTCCACCGACGACACCCTCGAGCAGCTCGTGGCGGCGTTCTCGCTCGTCCCGGCGACGAGGGCGCCGCGCGCCGGCCTGGCGACCGCGCCCGTGCAGCGGGTCTGGGTCAGCGCCACCGAGCCGCGCCTGACCGTGCTCGACAAGGTGAACGGGGGCAAGGCCGACGCCCTCAACGCCGGGCTCTGCTACGCCCGCTACCCCCTGGTGTGCGCCATCGACGCCGACACGATCCTCGATCCGGGCGCCCTCCCGCGGCTCGTGTGGGAGTTCCAGTCGCATCCCGACACCGTGGCCACGGGCGGCATCGTCAGGATCGTGAACGGCTCGCGGGTCGAAGCCGGGCGGGTGGTCGAGGTCCGCACGTCGACCTCGCTGATCGCCAACATCCAGATCCTCGAGTACCTGCGGGCGTTCCTGGCGGCGCGCGTGGGATGGTCGAGGTTGCAGATGGTGCTCATCATCTCGGGGGCGTTCGGCCTGTTCCGGCGCCAGGCCGTGATCGACGCAGGTGGCTACGACACGACGACGGTCGGCGAGGACGCCGAGCTCGTCCTCCGGCTCCACCGGCACCATCGCGAGCAGGGCCGTCCGTGCCGGATCACCTTCTTCCCCGACCCCATCTGCTGGACCGAGGCGCCGAGCGACCTGCGGTCCCTCGTGCGTCAGCGCGACCGGTGGCAGCGGGGGCTCATCGAGATGCTCGGCCGCCACCGATCGATGATCGCCAACCCCCGCTACGGGCGCCTCGGCATGCTGGCGGTGCCCTACTACGTCTTCTTCGAGATGCTCGGCCCGATCGTGGAGACCGTCGGGTTGGTCGCCGTTGTCACCGCCCTCGTCTTCGGGCTGGCGTCGCCCACGGTGCTCCTGGTCACGATCGGGCTGTCGATCACCTACAGCTTCGTGCTCTCCTACACCGCCATCCTCCTCGAGGAGCGGCTCTACCGGCGTGCCCCCGAGTGGCGCTGCCTGGTCCGGCTGATGGTGGCGGCGCTCGCCGAGAACATCGGCTACCGCCAGCTCATGACCGTCGTGCGGGCGCGCGCCTGGTGGACCATCCGGCGCGCCAGCACGTGGGGGGAGATGCGGCGGATCGGGTTCGAGGTGCCGGTGCGCTCGGGCGACGTCGCCGCGTGAGCGGCACCACCCGGCTCAGGCCGCAGCGAGCCGCCGGATCAAGCCCGGCAGCGTGCGCACCTGGTCCTTGTGGACCGACACCGCGATGCCCGCCTCCCGAGCGCGGGCGGCCACGTCGCTGTCCAGATACGCCGTGCAGAGGATGAGGAGCTGGTCCGGTCGCCGCGCCCGGATGGCGGCGGCCGCCTCGACCCCGCTCATCCCCGGCATCATCTCGTCGAGCACGATCACGCGGGGGTCACAGGCGTCGATGATCGCCAGCGCCTCGACGGCGCTGGCGGCCTCGCAGCTCACCTCCATCACCTCGCTGTCGAGCTCGATGAGCATGCGCATCAGCGACCGGATGTCGTCCTGGTCGTCGACGATCATCGTCCGGATGCGAGTCGCGTGCTCGTCCGTCACTCGATCACCGCCTCGAGCTGGCTCCGCCGGCGAGCGGCGCGCTGCTCCTCGTCGCCGTCGCAGGCCGCCGCCACGGCGGCAACCAGATCGTCGGCGGAGAACGGCTTCACCACGAAAGCATCGCAGCCCAGGCGCCAGCCGCGCGACAGGTCGGCGCGCTGTGACCTGACGGTGCAGAGCACGACCGGCAGCGATGCCGTCCGCGGCTCGCCGCGAATCGCGGCCAACGTGTCCCAACCGTCGAGCTCGGGCATCTGCACGTCGAGCACGACGACGTCCGGTAGCGGGTCATCGGCGAGGGCGGCCAGCGCCTCCGTGCCGTCCGCGACTTCGCGCACCTCGAAGCCGTGCCCGCCGAGCAGACCGCGGATGAGGAGCCGGATGTCGGCGGCATCGTCGACGACGAGCGCGACCGCCATCACGCGACGGCGAGGTTCGCGGTCTGCACGCCCTGGGCCCCCAGGTTCCAGTCGGTCCGGGTTCCGAGACAGAGGCCGCGCACGACCCACACGAAGTACACCGCGGCAGGGACCGCGAGCCAGTCGATGACGAGCCCGTGCCACTCGACGCTGTAGCGGAGCGTCGAGGCGTACAGCACGTACACCGAGTGCATCAGCCCGCACGTCGGGAAGACGAGGGTCAGGGAGAGCCCGGAGACCGACCAGCCGCCGAGCGGACCACGGTTCTGGAGCTGCGTCCGCAGGAGGTAGTAGCCGATCTGCATGTAGAGGCCGAGCAGGAGCAGGTTGGGGACGAGGCGGGGACCGAACTCGGAGCTGTCGGCCACCACCCTGCCCGCGGCGCTGAGGAGCACGACCAGGTACACGCCGGCGGCGACCGGCAGCGCCGACACCCACCGAGGGGTGCCGGCGACGAACCGGTCACCGCGGCCCCCCGCCAGCGCCTCGACGCGCAGGAAGAACCACACGATGCCGGCCGGCAGCCCGACGGCCACCGCGAAGAGGTCGAGGGGAGCGCCGTCCCGGTGCATGGCCACGTGGACCCCGTGTTCGAGGTGGTGCGGACCGCACGTGAAGGCCATGGCGATCCATGCCAACCCGAAGTGCGAGATCCCGCTCGACCTCCAGCCCCGTTTCAGGTCGACGATCGTCATGACGCCATAGCTCGTGTAGACGAGGCCGAGGAGCACGTTGGTCGAAGCCACGAGCGCTCTCACGGCGCCTCCCGCTCCGGAACGCCGATCTGGCGCATGAACTCGCGGATCATCGTCGACTCCCCCGTTCCCGGTGCCCGCTCGTCACCCGCGTCCGGCGTCGTGCCGGCGCTCAACAGCTCCACGGTGAAGCTCGAGCCCGCTCCCGGTGAGCTGCGGGCGGTGAGTCGGCCGTTCATGGCTTCCACGAGCGACCGCACGATGTAGAGGCCGATCCCCGTTCCCCCGAAGCGCCGGACGTCGGTGGACTCCGCCTGCCAGAACTTGTCGAAGCAGAGCGCGAGCTCCTCGGCGTCCATGCCGATGCCGCGGTCGCTCACGACCACCCGCGTCCGCTCACCCCCGCGGGCGTCGACGGTGATCGGCCCCCCGTCGGGGGAGTACTTGATGGCGTTGTCGATGAGGTGCTCGAAGACCGTCGCCAGCGCCGCGGCATCGCCGTGGACGAGACCGACGCCGGGCTCGACGTGGAGGTCGACGACCCGCTCGCGGGCGGCGGCCAGGGCGAGCACCCGCTCCTCGAGGATCTCGGCGACATCGACGACGGTCAGCGTCAGCTCGACGCGGCCCGCCTCGATGCGGCTCGAGAGCAGCAGCCGGTCGACGATGCTGCTCAGCTCGATGGCCCGGCGGTGCACGGCATCGAGCTGAGCAGCATCGTCGACCGGC
>Ga0247717_1000211_pt1 | contig 18569 bp, 19 predicted proteins | sample 24E_NmetaG_FD_189047 | JGI IMG/M metagenome (GOLD analysis project Ga0247717, IMG submission 189047) | Soil microbial communities from hillslope of Landscape Evolution Observatory, University of Arizona, Oracle, AZ, United States - 2-4-E_N | ecosystem: Engineered > Artificial ecosystem >... | reverse complement strand
CCCGCGACCCTCGTCGAGAACCCGGCGACCGGCGCGGGCCGCACCGGAAGCCTCCTTCGCGGCCTCGCCGTGGCGCCCGCGGGACCCGTCTTCGTGCACCCTGTCGACCACCCCCTCGTGCGCGCCTCGACGCTCGACGCGCTTGTCGTCGGGCTCGGGACGCATGAGGTCGCGCGACCCGTCCACGCGGGCGCGCGCGGCCATCCGATCCTTCTTTCCGCCTCGGCCGCCAACGCCGCCCGTCGGCTCCACCCGGCAACGCCGCTCAAGGAGCTCGTCGGCGCCCTCGACGCCGTGGACGTGGAGGTGGACGACCCGGGCGTCCTGGAGAACATCGACACGCCCGAGGCCTACGCGAAGGCGCTCGAGCGGTGGAACGGGGAACGTTTTTGAAGCGCGCGACGGTTGCCCCGGGATAAGGGATCGGACTTGGACCCGCGCATGATCCGCGAAGCGGCCGCCCTCGTCGACCGAGGCGTCGCCTTCGCGGTCGCGACCGTCGTCTCCGCGAAAGGGTCCGTCCCGGGCAAGGTCGGCGCGACGATGCTCGTCCTCGCGGACGGCTCGACTCGCGGCACGGTCGGGGGCGCAGGCCTCGAGGAGCGCGTCCGCAAGCTCGCGCTCGACGCCCTCTCGACGGGGGCGGGCGGCGTCCATGCGTTCGACCTCGCGAACTGGAAGCCGACGGGCCTCGACTCGGTCTGCGGCGGGACGGTCGAGATCGCGATCTCCGTCTCCGCCGCGCCGCCGCACCTCCTGCTCGTCGGCGGCGGGCACTGCGCGCACGCGCTTGCGGCCGTCGCGGACGCGCTCGGCTGGAGCTACACGGTCCTCGACTCGCGCGCCGCCTTCGCGAACGCGGAGCGCTTCCCCCGCGCCCGCGAGACCGTCGCGGGCGCGCCGTCGGACTTCGTCGCGAAGGCCGACCTTTCACGCTACAGCCACGCCTACGTCATGGGGCACAGCCACCACGAGGACGTCGACACGCTTGTCGCGCTCCTCAAGGCCGGTTTCCCGGGCGTCGTGGGCGTCATCGGAAGCGCCGCGAAGCGCCGCTCCATGTGGGAGCGCGCGGCGGCGCGCGGGGCGCGCGAGGAGGACCTCGTGCGCGTCAGGATGCCGATCGGCGTCGACGTCGGCGCCGAGACGCCCGCGGAGATCGCGGTGAGCGTCGCGGCGGAGATCGTGCGCGACGTCAGACAAGGGAGCGGATCGAAGTGACGACGAAGAACGGAGACGGCGCGCGCGGCGTCGCGAAGAAGGCGCTGCGCCTCAAGGTGAACGGGCACGAGCGCGAGACGCTCGCCCCCCCGCAGGCGATCCTCCTCGACGTGCTGCGCGAGAATTTCAACCTCACGGGCACGAAGCGCGGATGCGACCTCGGGACCTGCGGATGCTGCACGGTCATCGTGGACGGCGAGGCGCGCCTCGCCTGCCTCACGCTCGCCGCCACCGTCGCGGGACGGGACGTCCGGACCGTCGAAAGCCTCGCCGACGCGACGCACCTCCACCCGCTCCAGGCCTGCTTCGCGGAGGCCGGCGGCTCCCAATGCGGTTTCTGCACCCCCGGCTTCCTCATGACGACGAAGGCGCTCCTCGACCGCACCCCCGACCCGACGGACATTGAGATCCGGGAGGCGATCGCAGGCAACCTCTGCCGCTGCACGGGTTACGTCAAGATCCTCGAAGCCGTGCGCCAGGCGTCGCGCGAGCTGACGCTTGCGCGCGAGCCGCTCGCGCGCGAGAGCGCGCCCAAGCCCTTCGCCAAGGTCGGAGGCGGTCGCCGATGAATCCGCCCCTCGATCCCATCAAGGACCCGCGCAAGCGCGTGAAGGTCGAGAAGCCGCCGCTCGAGAACTGGATCCCGTACCGCGACCCGCTCCCGAAGGACGAGCACCCGCACAAGCCGGACCGCGGCTACACGCTCGTCGGCAAGCGCACGCCGCTCGTCGACGGCCTCTCGAAGGTCACGGGGCAGGCCGTCTACACGGACGACATCAAGCTCCCGAACATGCTCGTCGCGAAGATGGTCCACTCGACCGTCCCGCACGGCCGCATCGTCGCGATCGACACGACCGAGGCGCAGGCGCTCCCGGGCGTCGTCGCGATCCTCACCGGCAAGGACGTCGGCGACAAGCGCTTCGGCGTCCTTCCGCTCACGAAGGACGAGCACCCGCTGCCGCCCGACAAGGCGCGTTTCATCGGCGACATGGTCGCGCTCGTCGCGGCCGAGGACGAGTGGACCGCGATCCAGGCCGCCCGCCTCGTGAAGGTCGCGTACGAGCGGCTCCCGGACCACATCGACCCGATGAAGGGCCTGAAGCCCGTCCAGGAGAAGATCCACCCGGAAATCGGCATCGACGACTCGAACGTGCAGAAGCACGTCGACCAGGAGTTCGGGGACGTCGACGCCGCGTTCTCGTCCTCCGCCGTCGTCGCGAAGCGGCACTGGCGCTTCAAGGGCGTGACGCACGCGTTCACCGAGCCGCACGCGGTCATCGCGCACCACGCGCCCGACGGCCGCCTCACGGTCTGGAGCGCGACGCAGGTCCCGTACTACGTGCACCGCGCGCTCGCGGAGACGACGGGCCTTCCCATGCACCGCATCACCGTCGTCAGGCCCAAGGTCGGCGGCGGCTTCGGCGGCAAATCGGATCCCTTCGCGCACGAGATGGCCGTCGCCTTGATGGCGATGCGCACGGGCCGCCCCGTGAAGCTCCTCTTCGACCGCGACGAGTCGTTCTACTCGGGCCGCGGCCGGCACCCGACCGAGACCGACATGGCGCTCGCCTTCGACGCGGACGGCAACATCACGGGCCTCGAGATCGAGGCCGTGATCGACGGCGGCGCGTTCGCGTCGTTCGGCATCATTTCGACCTACTACAACGGCGTCCTCTCGATGGGCCCGTACAAGGTGCCCGCGTTCCGCTACAAGGGCCGGCGCGTCTACACGAACAAGGTCCCGTCCGGGGCCATGCGCGGGCACGGGGCCGTGAACTCGCGCTGCGCGCTCGAGGTCCTCGTCGACGAGGCCGCCGAGACGCTCGGGGTCGACCCGATCGACCTGCGTCTCAAGAACATGATGCCGTCGTACTCGCGCACGATCAACGACTTCCGCATCACGTCGAACGGCCTCCCCGAGTGCCTGCGCGTCGTCCGCGAGGCCTCGCGCTGGGACGAGCGCTTCCGTCGCATGCCGCTCGGGAAGGGCCTCGGCATCGGCTGCGGCTTCTACATCTCCGGGTCGAACCTCCCGATCCACTGGGACATCGAGCCCCGGCGCTACCCGCAGAGCACCGTGCACCTCAAGGTCGACATGGACGCGGGCGTCACCGTCCACACGGGCGCCGCGGAGATCGGGCAGGGCTCCGACACCGTGGCGGCCCTCGTCGTCGCCGAGGTGCTCGGCGTGAACCTCGATCGCATCCGCGTCCACTCCTCGTCGTCCGACACGGCGCCGATCGACCTCGGGTCGTACTCCTCGCGCGTCACGTTCATGATGGGCAACGCGGCGCGCAAGGCCGCCGAGGACCTGCGCGGGCAGCTCGTGAACGCCGCCCAGCGCCTCACGGGTCAGCCCCGGGAGCACTTCGTCCTCGAGAACGAGACCGTCGTCTCGCGCGCGGACCCGACGGTGCGCCTCACGTTCGACGAATGCGTGAAGGAGGCGATCGCGGGCTCGGGCGCGCTCATCGCGAAGGGCACGTTCATCTCGACGCCGATGGGCGGCGAGTTCAAGGGCGCGACCGCGGGCCTCGCGCCGGCGTACAGCATGAACGCGTATGTCGCGGAGGTCGACGTCGACGTCGAGACCGGCCTCTGGAAGTGCACGAAGGTCTGGGCCGCCCACGACTGCGGCAAGGCGCTCAACAAACTGAGCGTCGAGGGCCAGATCGAGGGCTCCATCCACATGGGCCTCGGCCAGGTGCAGTCGGAGGCGCTCGAGTTCCACCTCGGGAACCTCCGCAACCCGAGCTTCCTCGACTACAAGATCCCGACCGTGCACGAGATGCCCGAGGTCGAGGTCCACATCGTGGAATCGAACGACGCCGAGGGGCCGTTCGGCGCGAAGGAGGCGGGCGAGGGCCCTCTCCTCCCGATCCTCCCGGCCGTGGTGAACGCGATCTACGACGCGGTCGGCGTGCGTCTCTACGATCTGCCGCTCACGCCCGACAAGGTGTTCGCCGCGCTCGAGCGCCAGGGCGGACCCCGCAAGCCGGCCCCGCCCGCGAAGGCGCGACGCCTCGCCCCCGGGGGTGCCTCCCGATGAGCATGCTCCTTCCGCCCTTCGAGCTCCACGAGCCCACGACGCTCCGCGAGGCGCTCCGCCTCAAGGCCGAGCATCCGGATTCCGATTGGATCGCGGGCGGCACCGATCTCCTGCCGAACTACAAGTGGGGGCTCAACGCGCGCCGCCACGTCATCTCGCTCGGCCGCGTCGCGGAGCTCCGCGAGATCGGCCCCGAGCGCATCGGCGCGGGCGCGCGGCTCGTCGAGATCGAGCGCCACGCCGGGCTCGCGGCCGCGCTTCCCGTCATTCCGGAGACCGCGAAGCTCGTCGCTTCGCCGCTCATCCGCGCCTCGGCGACGCTCGGCGGCAACCTGCTTCTCGACAACCGCTGCTATTTCTTCAACCAGACGCACACGTGGCGCGAGTCGAAGGGCTTCTGCAAGAAGGCCGACGGCGACGCTTGCCTCGTCGTGCCGCAGAAGGAGAAGTGCTACGCCACGTTCAGCGCGGACCTTCCCGCGCCGCTCATCGCGCTCGGCGCCAGCTTCGAGATCGCAAGCGTCTCCGGCACGCGCGAGGTGCCCGCGGCGGCGTTCTACGAGCCGGACGGCATCCACCGCAACCAGCGCAGGCCCGACGAGATGCTCGTCCGCGTGAAGATCCCCGCCTCGGCGCAGCGCTTCAAGGCCACCTACGCGAAGCTTCGCCAGCGCGAGAGCTTCGATTTCCCCGAGCTCGGCATCGCGGCCGCGATCCGGCTCGACCACGGGAAGCTCGCGGAGTTCCGCCTCGTCGCGAACGCGCTCGAGACGGTTCCGGTCGTCCTCGATCGCCTCGGCGAGCCGCACCTCGGCAAGCCGTTCGGCGCGGAGGCGATCGACGCGATCGCGAAAGCGGTGGAAGAGAACGTGCGCCCCGTGAAGAACACGTCGCTCCTCCCGAGCTACCGCAAGAGCATGAGCCGCGTCTTCACGCGGCGGGCGCTTCGACAGCTGGCGGGTCTCGCTCCGTCGTGAGGGCGTCCGCCTCGACGGGCACCACCACGTGCTCGGGCGCGGGAGGCGCGCGGTTCACGACGGCGACGCCGCCGAAAAACGACCCCGCGCAGAGGCCGAGCGCGACGAGGAAGACGCCGGGGCCCGCGGCGACGGCGGCGGCCCACGTGGCGGGCACGAGGCCGAGGCTCGCGCCGAGGAGGCCCGCGCCGACGCGCTCCCTCGAGGGGGCGCGGGCGCGGAAGGCGTCCATCGCGGTCGTCGCGAGCTTCATGGCCCCTCCTTGTCCGCGCAAAAGGAAAAGACCCCGCATGGGTCCCCCGGGTGGGTGGGCCCGCGACGCTCCCGGGCGATGGGGCCCAGGGCCCCCGTTCCCCCGGATGGCCAAGGGGATTTATATGGCGCGGGCGATGGCGCGCGCATGACGTCCGCGGGCTTCACCAACGAGAACACGTGGCTCAAGGCGAGCGCCTCCCCCGAGGCCCTCGAAGCGTTCCACCACGCGTACGAGGCGTCGCTCAAGAAGGTCCGCGGAACCCTCGGTCGGACGTACCCGATGCTCATCGGAGGGCGCGAGGTCACGGCCGCGAAGACCTTCGACGACACGAACCCCGCGAACCGCGACGAGGTCGTCGCGCGCTTCCAGAAGGGCGGGCCCGAAAACGTCGACCAGGCCGTCGCCGCCGCGCGCGCGGCGCAGCCCGCGTGGGAGGCGCTCGGCTGGGAGAAGCGCGCGGCCCTCTTCGCGAAGGCGGGCGACCTCATGGCGGCCGCGAAGTACGACCTCGCGGCGCTCATGACGCTCGAGAACGGCAAGAACCGCGTCGAGGCCATCTACGACGTGGACGAAGCGATCGATTTCCTGCGCTACTACGCGCACCAGATGCGCGCGAACCAGGGTTACGAGAAGAAGATGGGCGAGCCCTTCCCCGGGGAGCGCTGCACGAGCGTCATGCGCCCCTTCGGCGTCTTCGGCGTCATCGGGCCGTTCAACTTCCCGCTCGCGATCCCGACCGGCATGGCGACCGGCGCGCTCATCACCGGCAACACGGTGGTCCTCAAGCCCGCAAGCGACACGCCCCTCATGTCGTGGGAGTACGTGCAGATCGCGCTCAAGGCCGGCGTGCCGAAGGAAGCGGTCAACTTCGTGACGGGCGGCGGGCGCGAGGTCGGCCAGCCCCTCCTCGACCACCCGGGCATCGACGGCGTCGTCTTCACGGGCTCGCGCGAGGTCGGCATGAAGAACTACGCGACGTTCGTGGGTCGCCGCCCGCGCCCGTACATCTGCGAGATGGGCGGCAAGAACGCGATCGTCGTGACCGCGAAGGCGGACCTCGACAAGGCGGTCGACGGAGTCCTGAAGAGCGCCTTCGGGTTCGGCGGCCAGAAGTGCTCGGCCGCGTCGCGCGCGTACGTGCACCGCTCGAAGCACGACGCGTTTATCGAACGCCTCGCCGAAAAGGCGCGCGCCCTCAAGGTCGGCAACCCCGAATCGCGCGACAACGGGTTCGGCCCCGTGGTGAATGAGGGCGCGGTGCGCACGTACGAGGACGCGGTCGCGAAGGCGAAGGCCGCGGGCGGACGGTTCGTCGTCGGCGGCCGCGCGCTCAAGGACGGCTCCTTCTCGAAGGGCCACTTCGTCGAGCCCGCGGTGGTCACCGGCCTGCCCGAAGGCCACGACGCCTTCCGCAGCGAGTATTTCGTCCCCTTCATCGCCGTCGCCCCGTACGAGGACATTGACCGCGTGATCGACGAAGTGAACGCGGTGGACTACGGCCTCACGTCGGGCATCTTCAGCGAGGACTCCTCGGAGATCCAGCGCTATTTCGACCGCGTGCAGGCGGGCGTCGTCTATGCGAACCGCGCCCGCGGCGGGTCGACGGGCGCGATGGTCGGCGGCCAGAGCTTCGGCGGCTGGAAGTTCAGCGCCACGACGTCGCGCGGGGCGGGCGGTCCTCACTACCTCGAGCAGTTCATGCGCGAGCAGTCGCGCACCGTCCAGGCGTGAAGCGCGTGGAGGGCGCGCCGCTCGTCGAGGTCGTCGAAGGCGCCGCGCGCCTCCTCGTGCCGGAGGGCAACCGCGAGCGAGGCCCCGGCACGCGCGGCGAAGGCGTATTCTACAACCCCGCGATGGCGCTCGGTCGCGACCTCACGGTCCTCCTCCTCGACGCCGCTGCGGGCGAAGGGTGGCGCATGCTCGACGGCCTTTCGGCCTCCGGCGCGCGGGCCGTGCGCGCGGCGGTCGCCGTGCCGCGCGTCGCCGCGCACGCAAACGACTGGAATCCCGTCGCGTGCGACCTCATCCGCAAAAACGCGGAGCGCAACGGCGTCAACGTCGAGGTGACGCGCGCGAACCTCGGGGCGCTCCTCTGGGAGTCGTCCTGGCACGTCGTCGACATCGACCCCTTCGGCTCGCCCGCGCCGTTCGTGGACGCCGCCTGCCGCGCGACGCGCGACCGCGGACTCCTCGCGATCACCGCGACGGACGCGCCCGCGCTTGCGGGCGTGTACCCGGACGTCGCCGAGCGGCGTTACCTCGCGCGGACGCTCCGCGCGAACGAAGGCCACGAGATTGCCCTGCGCGTGCTTGCGGGCTTCGCGGCCCGGCAGGGCGCGAAGTGGGAATGCGCCTTCACGCCCGTCGCGGCGTACGCCTCCGACCACTACTTCCGCGTCGTGCTGCGCGCGCGCCGCGGCGCCGCCCGCGCCGACGACGCGCTCGCAAGCGTCGGACTCTACATCCGCTGCCGCGCGTGCGGCGACCGCCGCTTCGAGCGCGCGGCGCCCGCGGCCTGCCCCGCGTGCGGCGGCAAGGTCGCCGTCGCGGGCCCGCTCTGGACGGGACTTCTCGGCGAGCGCGCGCTCCTCGAAGCGATGCGTAAGGCGGCCGACGGCCACGCGCTCGCGCGCGGGGCGGACGCCGCGAAGCTCCTCGACCGTCTCGCGGGCGAGGCGGACGTCGCGGGCCACGTCTTCGACATTCCGGAGGAGACGAGCCGCGCGGGTCTCGAGGCCGTGCCGAGGACCGTCGACGTCATCGCGGCGCTCGCGCGCGCGGGCCGCGTCGCGACGCGGACGCACATCCTGCCGACCGCGCTCCGGACCGATGCGACGGCGGCCGAGTTCGCGGCGGCGCTCAAGGCAGCGGGGCCTTAATCCTCGCCGTCGTTCGCCCGCGCCCGTCGGCTCGGCGGAAGGCCCATCCCTTCCTCCCACGCGGGTTCAGCAGGCTCGCTCCGCGCGCGCAGGTCCTTGCCGTTGAAGGACTTCCCGACGATGTAGACCTCGCTCGAGGCCTTGCGCGAGGCCTCGGGCGAGATGACGCGCACGTCGCGGAAATGGGCCTTCACGAGCGCGAGGAGGTCCGGGAACATCTCGCCCTCGAACACCTTGCACACGAAGACGCCGCCCTTGCGGAGGACGCGCGTCGCGAACGCGAGGGCGTTTTCGGAGAGGAAGACGCTGCGGGCGTGGTCGGTCGTGTAGGACCCCGAGATGTTGGGCGACATGTCGGAAAGCACGACGTCGACCTCGCCGCCGATCTCCGCAAGCACCGCGACGACGGTCTCGGGACGCGTCATGTCGCCGCGGATGAACGTCGCGCCCTCGAGAGGCTCGATCCTGTCGAGGTCCACGCCCACGACGGGCGCGCCGGGACCCGCGAGCTCGACCGCGATCTGGGTCCAGCCGCCGGGCGCGGCGCCGAGGTCGACGACGCGGTCGCCGGGCCGGATGATGCGCGTCTGCTCGTTGATCTGCAGGAGCTTGAAGGACGCGCGCGAGCGGTAGCCCTCGCTTTTCGCCTTCTTGTACCAGACGTCCTTCGAGCGCTCGCGCAGCCACTTCTTCGACACGTCAGGCGCCCCCTTCGCGCGGGAGCCCGTGGATCCCGCGGACGATGGACTCGACTTCCCATGCGCGGTAGCTCGACCGCACGAATGGGCCCGCGACCACGTGCGCGAAGCCCATCGCGCGCGCCTCGGCGGCGAGATCCTCGAACGCCTCGGGCGGGACGTAGCGCTCGACGGGGAGGTGGCGCTCCGTCGGGCGCAGGTACTGGCCGAGGGTCACGAAGTCGACGCCGGCCGCGCGCAGGTCGCGGAGCGTCTCGACGACCTCGTCGCGCGTCTCGCCGAGGCCGAGCATGAGGCCCGACTTCACGGGCGTCCTCGGCGCGAGGCGCTTGAACGTCCGGTGCACCGCGAGCGACTGCTCGTAGGAGGCGCGCGCGTCGCGGACCTTGCGCTGCAGTCGTCGGACCGTTTCGACGTTGTGCGCGAGGACGTGCGGCCCGGCCCCGACCACGACGCGGATGAGGTCCTCGCGACCCTGGAAGTCGGGCACGAGGACGTCCACGATCGTCGCCGGGTTCGCGGCGCGGACGGCGAGGATGGTGCGCGCCCAGTGGCCCGCGCCCTGGTCCGGGAGGTCGTCGCGGTCGACGCTCGTGAGCACCGCGTACGTGAGCTTGAGCGTCGAGACGGTGAGCGCCACCTTCGCGGGCTCGTCGGGATCGAGCGGGCCCGGGCGGCCCGGAGCGACGTCGCAGAACCGGCACGCGCGCGTGCACGTGTCGCCCATGAGCATGAGCGTCGCCTCGCCCTGGCTCCAGCACTCGCCACGGTTGGGGCAGCGCGCCTCCTCGCAGACGGTGTGGAGGCCGTGCTCGCGCAGGAGGCTCGTCATCTCGGCGACGGCGGGTCCCTTGGGGAGGGGTCTGAGGAGCCACCGGGGCTTGCGCTCCGCCGCAAGGGTCACGGTGCTTCGCAGGCGGGACCCGCCCATAAGGCTGACGGACGCGCTGGGCGCGCGCGGAAGCTTCAAATCGCGGCCGAGCCTCGCGGAAGCATGGCCCGGCTCGTCCTCGACGGCCACCTTCCCGCGCGCGAGAACATGGCGCGCGACGAAGCCCTGCTCGCCCGCGGCGAGCCCGCGGTCCGCCTCTACGGCTGGCGGCCCGCGGCCGTGAGCCTCGGCCGGAGCCAGCGCGCCCGCGCCGTGGACGGGCGCGCGGCGGCTGCCTTCGGCGTCGACGTCGTGCAGCGCGCGACGGGCGGGGGCGCGATCCTCCACAACGAGGCGGAAGTCACGTACGCAGTCGTGGTCCCCCTGGACCACCCGGGCCTTCCGCGCGACATCCCGGGCTCGTTCCGTTTCCTCTCCCAGGGGGTCCTCCACGCCCTCCACGCGCTCGGTCTTCCGGCCGTCGTGGAGTCGGTCGAGGGACCGGCCGTCGATGCGCTCTGCTACGTGCGCGAGCAGGGCACGAACGTGCTCGTGGGCGGTCGCAAGATCAGCGGCGGGGCCCAGCGCCGCACGCCGTCGGCCGTGCTCCAGCACGGAACCGTCATCGTCCGCCGCGACGCCGCCCGGATGGCCGCGCTCCTCCGGGCGGACCCCGCCGTCGTGCGCGAGCGCGTCACGAGCCTCGCCGCCGAAGGCGTCTTCGTGACCCGCGAGCGCGTCGTGGAGGCGCTCATCGAGGGGTTCGAGAAGGCTCTTGGACCGCTCGAACGCTAGAATTCGGACACCGGCCGGCGGGCGGCGAACCCGCCCTCGAGCGTGTGCCAATGCGAGACCTGGGCCTCGCCTTCCTGCCAGCAGAGATACACGAGGTCGCCCTTCCGCTCGGCGAAGAAGTCCACGAGGCCGAGAACCGGATCCTTGACCTCGACGCCGAGATTCGTCAGCTCGTCGAGGATCTTCTGCGCCCGAAGCTTCGCGGCCTCCGCCTGGGCCTGGAGGCCGCTGAGCTCCCGGTGGGCCGGATGGTCGCGGTCGTGGATACCCTCGCCCTCCATCCGCTCGAGGTCGACGAGCTGCTCGGCCGCGAATCGGTACCCGTGGATGGCGTCCCGCAGGACGGGAAGCCTCGCGCGGACCTCGTCGAGCGCGCGGTTCGCTTCGGCCACCGTGTAGACCCGGACGGGCACCTTCGACGGTAGAGCGGCCCCCGACTTCAAGGCGACGGCACGACGATGCTCGAACGGATGCATCGCGCGAGGCCGTTGGCGAAACCCACCTAAGCAAGACGCGACAACGTCGAAAGCATGGAGCGTCGCGCAAGCGAGGAGCGGATCGCGGTCCTCGTCGCGCTCCTCGCGGTCGCGCTCGTCTGGTGGGTCGCGGACGCGCCCGGTCCCGAGCCGCCCGCGATCGCGGGCGCGATCCTTGCGGGGGCCGCGTGGCGCGCCCTCGGTCCCGCGCGCCGGCGCCTCGCGACGGCGTCCGGCCTCTTCCTCGCCTCCGCCGCCCTCGACGCCGGCCTTCCGGCCGCGCCGCTCGCGCTCCACACGAAGCTTCTCCTCGTCGAGCCCGTCGTCGCGGCGCTTCCGACGGCCGCGGTGGTCGTGGCCCTCTCGGCCGTCCTCGACGCGGGCGGCCGACGATCGACGCTCGTCGTCCCGCTCCTCGCCCTCGTCCTGGGGGGCGCCGGCACGGCCATCCGCATCGCGGAGGCGGCGTGGCTCGACGCCCCCGCGACGACGGCCGAGCAGGCCTTTGCGATCCTCCGGTCGGATGCCGCCTACGCCCTCTGGGGCCTCGCGGCGGCTGTCGGCGCCGCGTGGGCCGGCACGCATCTCATCCCCCGGGACGGCCCGTTCGCGGGGCCGGGGGCCCGCCCGGCGGCCGCAGCGTTCGCGACGGCGGCCTTCCTCGCCTTCACGCCGCTCCTGCCCGTCCTCGCCCCCGCCTCCCCGGGTCCGCTCATCGTCGGCATCCACACGGACGACGTCGCGTCGGTCGACGCTTCGTCCTTCCCGTTCGTCCACCTGGAGATCGCGTGGAGCGACGTCGAACGCTCGCCCGGCCGCTTCGATTGGGCGCGAGCGGACCGCGCGATGTCGGCCGCGGTCGACAAGGGGCTCGAGGTGTACCTCCTCCTCAACACGTACCCCCCCGATTGGGTGGCCCGCTCCTTCCCGGACGGCGTCATGATGGACGCGCAGGGACGACCCTTCCATTGGGTCGACCGGAAGCCTGGAGACGCGCCGCGCGTGTGGGACATGAGCTTCCACCACGAGGCGACGCTCGCCATGAAGGAGCGGTTCCTGCGCGAAGCCGCGCGCCGCTTCGCGGACCTCCCGGGCGTGATGTACGTGAGCATCCAGAACGAGCCCTCGTATCCGCGCGACATCGATCTCACGCGCATCGCGGGCTACGATCCGTTCTCGCTCGCGGCGTGGCGCGAGGCGCGGGCGGGACTGGGGGTCGGCGCCGACGCGGCCCCGCGCGGGCCCGGCGACGCGAACTGGACCGAGTGGCAGCGTTTCCGCGAGGATTCCCTCATCGCGTTCGTCGAGCGGCAGGTCGCGACCGTGAGAGCGGAGACCGCCAAGCCCGTGACCGTGAAGATCGAAAGCCACTTCCTCACCCGCTTCACCACGGTGCAAAGCGGCCTCTCGCCGCGCGTCGTCGCCGCGTTCGTGGAGATGAGCGACGTCGTGAGCGTCGACCTTTACCCCGCCACCCTCGCGGAGCTCGAGGGCGCGCTCTCGTACCATTCCGCGCTCGCGGACGGCAAACCGCTCGTCGTGAGCGAATTCAATCTCCTGCTCGGCAAGCACGAGCCGAACCACCCGCTCATGCTCGCGCGGGCGCTGCGCCTCGTGGCGGCGTACGCGGACCACGTCGTGCTCTTCACGCTCGACGATCACCCGCTCTACGAGCTGACCGGCCGCGACCTCGCGAGCCTCGCCTCCGCGCGCGGCGCCCCCACGGAGGCGTTCGTCGGCGTCGCGACCGCGGAAGCGGCCCCGGCGATGCTCGCGGGCCTCGTCGTCGGCCTCGACGCTCCCGCGCTCCGCCCGCCCTCCTCGCGGGCCGCGCGGGTCGCCCTCTGGGCGGCGCGCGCGCTCGCCGCCCTCGCCTTCGTGGCCCTCGTCTTCGGCTGATCGGGTTTGAAGGAAAGGTTAAGCCCGCTTCCCGTGATCCGCGGACCACCATGGGCAGCGTCTTCTACCAGGTGAGCGGCCTCGTCGCGAGGCCGCTCCTGGCCGGGATGTTCCGCCTCTCCTCGACGGGCAAGAAGAACGTCCCGAAGAAAGGCGCGGCGATCCTCGCCTCGAACCACCTGTCGTACATCGACAGCTTCCTCATCCCCGTGCCCATCTGGCGCCCCGTCACCTGGATCAGCAAGGCCGAGCACTTCGACGTCCCGGTCCAGCGCTTCCTCTTCAAGCAGTGGAACGTCATCCCGATGCGCCGCGGCACGGGCGACATGGAGGCCTTCGAGCAGAGCGTCGAAGTCCTGCGCGAAGGGAAGCTCCTCGGCATCCACCCCGAGGGCACGCGCTCGACCGACGGCAAGCTCCATCGCGGCCGCACGGGCGCCGTCCGCATGGCCATCCGCGCGGGGTGCCCCATCGTTCCGATCGGCCTTGTCGGGACGGACAAGGCCCTCCCCAAGGGATCCTCGAAGCCCCGCTTCGTGAAGGTCCAGCTCCATTACGGCAAGCCGATCGACTATGCCGCCTACGCGGGCCGCGCCGACGACCGCGAGCTTGTCCGTAAGCTCACGGAGGATCTGATGCTCGCGATCCGCGACCTCTCCGGACAGGAGCTTGCGGACGACTTCCACCAGGACCCCTCCCGGAAGGCGCCTCGGGAGGGCGACCGCGCGTGACCGCCGTCATCGGAGCGGGCTCCTTCGGCACGACGCTCGCGGCGCTCCTTGCCGCAAGCGGCGAGCGCGTGACGCTCTGGGCGCGCGACCCGGCGCACGCGGCGGAGATGGCGAAGACGCGCCGCAACCCCAAGTACGTCACCCACGTCCACCTTCCCGAGTCGCTCGTGGTCACGAGCGACCTCAGCGAAGCGCTCGCCGGCGAGCGCGTCGTGCTGCACGTGGTTCCTTCGAAGGGCACGCGCAGCGCCGCGAGGGCCTACGCGAAGCATCTCGATCCCGACGCCGTCATCGTGAGCGCGACGAAAGGCCTCGAGAAGGGAGGCCACAAGCGCATGAGCCAGGTCATCGGCGAGGAGACGGGCCACACCGTGGGCGCCCTCTCGGGCCCGAACCACGCCGAGGAGATCAGCGCGCACCAGCCAACGGCCGCGGTCCTCGCGCACCCGCACATCGAGGTCGCGGAGGAGATCGCCGCGATCCTCAACACGCCCACCTTCCGCGTCTACCCGCGCCGCGACCTCATCGGCACCGAGGTCTGCGGCGCGTACAAGAACGTCGTCGCGCTCGCGGGCGGCATGGTCGAGGGCCTCGGCTGGGGCGACAACTGCCTCGCTTGCCTCATCACGCTCGGCCTCGACGAGATGATCGAGCTCTGCCGCGACCTCGGCGGCGACGAGCGCACCGTGTACGGCCTCGCGGGCGTCGGCGACCTCGTCGCCACTGCGACGAGCCCGCACTCGCGCAACCGCTTCTACGGACGGGAACTCGCGCTCAAGACGCCGCCCGACGAGATCGACCGCAAGATGAAGGGCATGGTCGCGGAAGGCGTGCTCGCGACGCAGGCCTTCCACGCCTACGGCGTCGAGGAGGAGCTGGACCTCCCGCTCACGCGCGTCGTCCACGCGATCGTCTACGAGGGCGCCACGGTGCAGGAAGGCGTCCGGAAGCTCCTCGCCCAGGTGTGACGTGATCGCGGCGCCGCTCCTTCGCTGGTACGCGGAGGCGAAGCGCGATCTCCCGTGGCGTCGCACCCGCGATCCGTGGGCGAAGCTCGTCTCGGAGATCATGCTCCAGCAGACGCAGGTCGCGACGGTCGTCCCCTACTACGAGCGCTTCATCGCCCGCTGGCCGACCCCCGGGGCCTTTGCGGCGGCGAGCGAGGAGGAGGTCCTCAAGGCGTGGGAAGGGCTCGGATACTATCGCCGCGCGCGTCACCTCCACGCGGCCGCGAAGGCGCTCGCGAACAAGCCGTTCCCGCGCGACGTGTCCGCGCTCCGGGCGCTCCCCGGCGTCGGCGAATACACCGCGGCCGCCGTCGCGGCGATCGCGTTCGGCGCGCGCGTCCCCGTGGTCGACGGCAACGTCGAGCGCGTCGCGACGCGCTGCCTGGCCCTCCCGGCCGACCGCCGGGCGATCGCCGATCGCCTCGCGGTCGAGGTGCCCGTGGACGCGCCCGGCGATTTCGCCGAGGCGCTCATGGACCTCGGGGCGACCGTCTGCCTTCCCCGCAACCCTCGATGCGACGCGTGCCCGCTCGCCGAAGGATGCGTCGCCCGGGCGACGGGAAGCTTTCCCGCCCCGCGCGAGCGCGCGAAGCCGAAAAGGGTCGAGGTCGCCGCGCTCCTCGCGCGGCGCGAGGACGGCGCCGTCGCGCTCGAGCGGCGCGGGGGCGACGGCCTTCTTGCGGGATTCTGGACCCCGCCCCTCGCCGAGGGCGAGACGGCCGCAGCCGCGAAGCGGGCGCTCGCGCGCGCGACGGGCGCGACGCTCTCGCGCGCCGTCGCCCGCCACGAGCACGCGTTCACGCACCGACGGTGGCGCATCCGCGTGTACGAGGGCGCGCCGCGCGAAGGCTACCGCTGGGCGCGCGAGGACGAATGGGCCGCCCTCCCCCTTTCGGGGCCCGCGGCGAGGATCCTCGGAGAGTTCACGACGCGAGGCCGAGCGCGCGGCGCGCGCGCTCGGGATCGTCAACCTTGAAGACGAACTCGGCCTCGTCGGCGCCGTTCGTCGTGCCGAACATGCACTCGATGTTGATCTTCTCCCTCGCGAGCGTCTTGCAGACCTTCGCGAGCGCGCCAGCCTCGTTCGTGAGGCGCATCACGAGGACGTCGCCCGACGCGACCTGGTAGCCGTGTTCGCGCAGGACCTTCTCGATCTTGCGCGCGTTCGGCGCGTGGATGCGCGCCGTGCCGAAGTCGAGGCTGCCCTCGATCATGATGGCATCCACGTTCACGCCGGTCTCGGCGAGGAGGGCGGTCAGGTCGGCGAGGGCGCCGGGGCGGTTCTCGATGAGAACGGCGAGTTGCTTCGACATGGGAGAGAGACGCTCCAGAAAGATCGTCGGCCGGCGTCACGCGTCCACGGCCGGGCCGGAGGGGTCGCGGTCCGCGCGACCCACCTCCTCGACGCCCCCGCGACCGCACGAGCCGAGACGAGGGCACTTGAATCCCCGCAGGGTCGGAACGAGGGTGCTGCCACAATCCGGGCAGACGCGTTTCCCGCTGGTCTTCGGTGCCACGTCCGCCCGCTATGCCCTGAACGGCTTCAACTTTGTGCTTTCGATGGAGTGACAAAGATTCGCATGGCTCCAGGCCCACGCCCAAACCCATCCCGGATGTCGGCGGAGAGACGCTCCGCTGACGTGTCAAAGATGCCGGGACGAGGCCGGACGATCAGGCCTTGCGCGACGCCCAGACGTCCTCGGGGAGGTCGTGGTAGACGTCGAACTCCTGCGAGCGCGTGGCGTTCTTCTCGCGGAAGTCGTCGGCGGCGCCGAGGACCTTGTCCTTGCGGAAGAGCCAGTAGTGCGTGCGCCACTCGCGGCCGTCGTAGAGCGTCGTCTCCTCGCGCTCCGTCGTGAGGAGGCCCTCCTCCTCGAGGATGTAGAAGAGCTGCCGGTCCTCGGGCTCGAGGACGTTGTCGATGATGCGGTCGTTGAAACCGAAGATGTCCATCACGAACTCGGCGTCGCGCTCCGCATCCTCCTGCGGGAGCCCGATCCGGTCCTGGATGGCCTGGCTGAGGTCCTCAACGGTGATAATCTCCAAGTCCGCCTCCCGCCGCGAAAGCTTCGCCATAACCCTTCCTTCCTTTGCCGGGCCCGAAACCAAGGTCTGGAACACCGCGCACGACCGCCCGCGCAGGCTCCGGTCTCGAACGCAAGCCCGTATGTCCGAGGGGCCTATGTAACCCTCGCCCTATAAGAAGATTTTGGGGCCCCAACGGTTGATGATGGAGAATCCTTATGCACCATCGGCGCCTGGCCCGTCTTCCACCGGAATTCCGCCGGACGGGCGCCGGAGCGTCGATCCGCCCCGACCCGCGGGGCGGAAACGGGGCCCCGGACCCCCGCGAGGCCGGGCCCCCCGGGACGGCAACGCTCTTATAGTGCCGGTGGTATCCTCGCGCCTCCATCTCAGGTGTCCTCATGGCCATTTGGCAGGGCGAATCCCAACGCAAGCCCACGGGCGGTCGCCGCATCTTCGCCGCGAAGAAGCGCAAGTTCGAGATCGGCCGCGAACCCGTCCTCACGACGATCGGCGAGACCAAGCGCAAGCAGGTCCGCGTCCGCGCCGGAGAAACGCGCACGCGCGTCCTCCGCGCGAACGTCGCGAGCGTCACGAACCCCAAAACCGGCAAGACCGTCAAGGCCACGATCAAGACCGTGACCGAGAACCCCGCCAACCCCAACTACGTCCGGCGGAACATCATCACGAAGGGCGCCGTCATCCAGACGAGCGCCGGCAAGGCCAAGGTCACGTCCCGCCCCGGCCAGGACGGCGCCATCAACGCCGTCCTCATCGAGTAGACATGGTGTCGCGCGACGACAACCGGCTCGTGCTCTGGCCCGCCTATTTCGACGAGGCCCTGCCCCGACCGATCCGTCGCGTGCCCAAGGCCCTCGCGATCGAGAATCCCACCGCGGACGAGATCGCGAAGGCCGCTCAACGCCTCTCCCTCTCACCCATTCTCGAGAAAGGCGTCGCCCACCCTCGCTTCCACCGCTTCCGACAAGGCCGCGTCCTCGTCGAGATCCGCGGCAGCAAGGCCGTGCTCATCCAGCAGATCGCCGCCGATCTCAAGGCCGCGCGCGGAAAGTAACGCCGCGCATTCTTGTTTTCACTTCGCCTGCTCTAGCCTCGGCGCTCGACCGCACGATGAAGGAACCGGGCGTCGGGACCGGGACCGGCCGTCGGGCGCCGGGTGCCGGGCGCCGGGTGCCAGGCGTCGGGCGTCGGGACCGGGCGCCGGGCGTCGGGACCGGGTCCGGGCGTCGGGCGCCGGGTGCCGGGCGTCGGGACCGGGTCCGGGCGTCGGGACCGGGCGCCGGGCGTCGGGACCGGGTCCGGGCGTCGGGCGCCGGGTGCCGGGCGTCGGGTCCGGGTCCGGGCGTCGGGACCGGGCGCCGGGCGTCGGGACCGGGCGCCGGGCGTCGGGCGTCGGGACCGGGTCCGAGCGTCGGGCGCCGGGTGCCGGGCGCCGGGTGCCGGGCGTGGGGCGTCGGAGCCGAGACCGGGCGCCGGGGCCGGGTCCGGGCGTCGGGTGTCGGGCGTCGGGACCGGGTCCGGGTCGGGGACCGGAATGACGAAGGCCGCGTCGACGCGGCGCGCAGCGTAGGAGCATGAAACTGAAAAAGAAGGGATGAAGGGGGCCCTTGCGGGCCCCCTTCCGTTGCGTTGGCCTTAGCTGCGGCGGCGGAGCACCACGAGGG
>Ga0247717_1000209_pt1 | contig 18702 bp, 20 predicted proteins | sample 24E_NmetaG_FD_189047 | JGI IMG/M metagenome (GOLD analysis project Ga0247717, IMG submission 189047) | Soil microbial communities from hillslope of Landscape Evolution Observatory, University of Arizona, Oracle, AZ, United States - 2-4-E_N | ecosystem: Engineered > Artificial ecosystem >... | reverse complement strand
GCGGTCAGTCGGCAGGCCGAAGTAGTTGGCCGCCCCGGTTGCATTGCGGCTGAGCACCGTGAAGAGCCGCTCTCGCCAGATGGCCATGCCGGGACGGTCGGTGACCACAAGTGACTCGCTGCCGAGGAAGTAGGTGGCCCGGGCGCTGTCGATGCGGAGCCGCTTCGCGGCGCCCTCGGTGAGGCCGCGGGGGATGTCGGGCTCGTCGAGGAACCCGTAGCGCAGCACCACCTGGCTGACGCCGTGGTCGTGATCGACGACCTCGGCCCGACGAACCGGCGCGACCCGGGGCTGGTCGCCGGTGACGATCGAGACGACCACGACTTGTTCGTGGAGCACGCCGTTGTGGCGCAGGTTGGCGATCAGCGACGGTGGTGTCATCCCCGGCGTGGAGTACAGGAACACTGCGGTTCCTGGTACCCGCTGGGCAGGAGTGGGACTCGACGCAAGGCCGGCGACAAAGGTGGCGAGTGGGACGTTGGCGCCTCGGATCCGTTCGCCAACGAGTCGGCGCCCGGTGCGCCACGTCGTCATCAAGGTGAAGACGATCGCCCCGACGACGAGCGGGAACCAACCTCCGGCAGGGATCTTGACGATGTTGGCCCCAAGAAATCCCACGTCGACGACCAGGAAGCCCGTGCCGAGGATCGCCGCGTGGCGGCGCCTCCAGCCGAAGCGCTCGTGGAGCACCACGACGAGCAGGATCGTGGTGAGCACCATCGTGCTGGTGACGGCCACCCCGTAGGCAGCAGCGAGACCGCTGGCGGAGCCGAAGCCGATCACCAGCGCGATGCAGCCGACCATCAAGGACCAGTTGATGGCCGGCACGTAGATCTGCCCGACAGTGACCTCGGAGGTATGGGTGATCCGCACCCGTGGGATGTAGCCGAGCTGGACCGCCTGCACGGTGAGCGAGAACGCCCCGGAGATGAGCGCCTGCGATGCGATCACTGTCGCCGCCGTCGACAGCACCACCAGCGGCAGGACACCCCATGTGGGGGCCATCCGGTAGAACGGGTTGTCAATGCGTTCGGGATGGCCGAGCAGCAACGCGCCCTGCCCGAAGTAGTTCAGCAACAACCCCGGCAGCACCAGCCCGAACCAGGCGAGCCGGATGGGCCGGCGCCCGAAGTGCCCCATGTCGGCGTACAGCGCCTCGCCGCCGGTGACGACCAGGAAGACCGCGCCCAACGCGAACAGGCTCTCGGTCCGGTTCTCGGCGAAGAACCGCCACGCATGGCTGGGGTCCACGGCCCGCAGCACGCTGGGCTCGTCGATGATCTGCAGGACACCCAGGATCCCGAGGGTCAAGAACCACACCACCATGACCGGGCCGAAGACCGCGCCCACTGCCGCGGTGCCCCGCCGCTGGATCGAGAACAGCGCGACGAGGATCACGACCGCGATGGGCAGCACCCACGACGACAACGCTGGGGTCACGATGCTGGTCCCCTCGACTGCGGAGAGGACCGAGATCGCGGGCGTGATCATCCCGTCGCCGTAGAGCAGCGCCGCGCCGAACAACCCGAGGACCACCAGGCCCCTCCGTCCACCCCGAACCATGCTCGAGGGCGGCGCCACCAGGGCCGTCAGCGCCAGGATGCCACCCTCGCCGCCGTTGTCGGCCCGCATGACGAACACCAGGTACTTCACGCTGATGACCACGATCAGCGCCCAGAAGATCAACGACAGGATGCCCAGCACGTTGACCGGAACGACACCCAGCTCGTGGCCAGCCCCGTCGAGAGACTCCCGGAACGCGTACAGCGGGCTCGTTCCGATGTCGCCGTACACCACACCGAGCGCCCCCAGCGCGAGCAGCCCCGATCCACGGGAGGAACGGGACCAACCGCTCCGGCCGCCGGCCTCACCGGCAGAGGTCGAGTCGGCCATCATGCCGTCGGCACGCTACCGGCCCCGCGTCGCGTGGCACCCCGCGGCCGCCGCTCGACGCTGGTCGACATCGCCGATCTCTCGGGGAGCTGGGCGGCATCGTGGTCGACGACACCGAGCTATCCGACGGCGCCCGCAACGTTCGAGGGGTCGTGGCGGGATCTCACCACGAGGCGCGACCTCATGACCTGCACGTACACGAACTGAGTGTGCGCCACAACAACGAAGTCCCAGGTCAGTGATCTGGGACTTCGGCACTTGGTGGCGGGGGCTCGCGTCTCCCGTTAGCGACGACCGCGCGTCTGCCGGTGATCGTGAGTGCGATCTTGACCCTTCCGCCGTTCTGACCTCAAGCGGCGGTGCGGTCGAGGAGGTGCCGGTTCTTGGAGAGTGGCCCTGGGAGAACCGCGAAGTGGACTTGCCCGTCCGGATCGACGGCGGTGATTCGCACGACGGCTCGCGCTTGGGCATTCCCAGCCAGGAGGACGGCGCCAGGTTGGACCCGGCTCGGGTCCACGGCCGAGTCGAGCGTCGACCAGCCGAAGCCGTCGTCGTCCTGTGCGTTCAGGTCAGCTTCCAGATCAAGAGGGTCCATCCTGTGCTCCGATCAATCACTCCTCATGGTACGGATTGATCCAGCGCTCGTGCTCGCAGGCGGCATGGGTCGCTGCACCTTCGAGGCCGTCGAAGGTCACGGTGAAGTGCCGAGGGTTGCGACCGGTCGCCTCAAGGGTGAAGCCGGCCGCCCGCAAGGTGCCCACTCGCATGAGCGTGAGCACCGCGAACCGAATGAGTGGCGCCTCTTGCGCAAGCTCATCGACCGTGACACCCCGCGCGGCGAACACCGAGATCCCGAGCACGCCGTAGATCGCCTGGTACCTCGCCGCGTCCGCCCTGAGGATCTCGACGTCGAGCTCACCACCTCGGACCACGACGGTGTCGCCGTCGTCGAGCGTGTCGCTAGATCGGACGAAGCGAGCCTTGGTCCTGAACTCACCGAAGATCGGCTTTGTCGAGGAGCGCGATGAAGGTGGGGCGTCACTTGTGCTGCTCGCGCAGTCGCTCGATCTGGGCACCGAAGAACGGAAGGACCCAACCGGCGTCGGCCGCCCGGCGTGCCCTTCAGGTGAGGACGGCTTCCTGATAGGCGCGGCGGTCGGCCTTCTCCAGGACGATGTCCACGAGCGCGAAGTACGCCCCCGCTACCTCCGCCGGGGCCGACGCCTCCCGGGCTTTTGGCGAGTGTCACCGGCGTGGAGGTCGCCTTGGATGCGGGCGAGGCAACCTTGCCGAGTGAGGCGCCGCTCGATTGTGCTGCCGTGCGGGCGGCGGTCGAGGACGCGGGCTACGAGCTGAGAGCCTGACCCGGCCCGCGTCCGGGCTCAGCGGAAGTCGCCGGTGACGACGAGGGTCAGCACGCCAGCGGTCTCGGCGCCCGCGACGGGCAGGTGGACCGCGATGTCGTGCCAGCCGTCCATCCCCGCGTGCATGGCGAGCTCGAAGGTCAGCGTCGTTGACTCCCCTGGCTCGAGCCTCGCCTGGCCAAGGCTGAACGGGCCCGGGCAGCAGCCCTCGCGGACCTCGGGGTGCGGTTCGCCAAGCTCGACGGCGGTGTCGCCGGTGTTGCGCAGCACCCAGCTCGGGCGGACCGCGGTGTCCAGCGGGACGGTGCCGAGTGACCAGTGGGCACCGGTCACCTCGACCCCCGCCGCGAGGGCCCGGTCGGTCGCGCCACCGGGTGCTTCGATCACCGGCAGGCCCATGTCATTGACCTCATCGGTCGCGGCGACCGTCGTTCCGCTCGATTCGTGCTCCTCTGTCGTGACCGCCGCCGCCAGGGCCACCGCGGCGGCCAGGACGACGGCGACGCCGATGACGGTCCAAGGAGTGGCGATCGAGCGGCGGCCGGGGCGTGGCGCCGATCGCCGGTTGCGGTGGGGGGCATTGGACACGATGTGGCTCCTGTCAGGACGGCGGCACGGTGGTCGGAGTGGTGCCGAACTGCTCGATCACCGCGCCGCGCACCTGGCCCAGTGTGCTGCCGGTGTCGAGGAGCTGGCGGGCGGTGATGGCTTCGCCGATGCAGACGCCGCACCCCGCGGCGTGGGCGTCCCAGCCGGCACCATCGGCGCGAACGAAGCAGTCGTAGAGATCGCGATGGCCGAGGAACTCCTCGCAGCCGCAGAAGCACGGGACTTCGCGCAGGTCGTCCTCGTGGGCGGCAGCGAAGCGGTAGTGCTCGGCGATTCCCGGAGACACCGACCCCAGGTCCAGCGGTGCAACCGCAGTCGGGCCGTGATCGTCGGTTGTGGTGCCGGCGCCGGCGAGAATGGCGACGACGATCCCGATGGGCAGGAGCAGGAGCAGGGCAACCGCGAGGACGGCCGCGACGTGACCGACCGTGAGGGCGGGACGAGGTTCGTTGGGGGCTTGGCCGCTCATCAGCTCTTGACCAGCCTCTCGACGGCGGTGACGGCCTCGGTGAGCACCGCGTCTCGCTCGGTGCCGTCTCGTTCTGCGGCGGCCATGACGCAGTGGCGGAGGTGCTCGTCGACCAGGCCCAAGGCGATTGACTCCAAGGCGGCGCGGGCGGCGGCGACCTGGTGGACGATGTCGATGCAGTAGCGGTCTTCGTCGATCATGCGCTGCAGGCCGCGGACCTGGCCTTCGATCTTGCGTAGCCGCTGCTGGTAGTCGTCCTTGGCGATGGCGTAGCCCCGCATTCCGCCCTCCTCGGTCGAGCACTCTCCTTCTGAGAGTGTCGGCCGATACGCGGCCGCTGCGCGGAGGCGAACAGCCCGAACCGGGGTGCCGAAGGTCCCTACCCGTAGGGGGTTCCGGCTCAGCTGGAGGGCCGGTGCACCACCGACCAGGTGGCTGCACCGTCGACCGAGTGGAAGATGCCCTCAGTGGTCGCTGTCCACAGCTCGCCGTCGGCCGCGTAGAGGGCTTCGATCCGTCCGTCGACGCGGCCCTGCTGGGTCCAGGCGCTGCCGTCGGTGCTTGCCCACAAGGTGCCGTCCGGCGAGACGCCCCACAGCTCAGCGGTCCCGGCGTCCCAGGCCAGCGCGGCCAGCGCGACCTGGCCGTCGAGACTCCAGGTGCGGCCCCCGTCGCCGCTCACCAGGTGGCCGTCCCCGGTGCCGGCCACGACGCGGTCCGGATCAGTCGGGCTCACCGCGACCGAGGTCAGCATGTTCGCCAGCATGGACCGCTCCTCCCATTGGCGCCCGTCGGCGCTGACCAGGAACCGTTCGCTGGCGGCGTCATGGCCGTAGACGCGGCCATGGGCATGGGTGAGCGCGTGGAAATCGGCCTCGCCGAGCAGCGACAGCGGCCGCCACCTCGCTCCCCCGTCGGTGCTCTCCACCAGACCCAGCAGCGGCGGCTTGCCCGGCACGCGTAGGTCCTCGTCGGTGATCTCCGGGTGGCCGCTGGCCAGGAAGCTGGCGGGACCGACGACGGTGAATCCCATCAGGTCAGGTCGGCGGTCCCCCACCCGAACGGGTGTGCCCTCGGTTGGAATCCGGAACAACCCGTGGTGGGTCGCAGCCAGCAGTGTGCCGTCGATCGGGTCGATGCCGAGGCCGTGGACGTGCACCAGCTCCGCCTCCTCGACGTCTGCCGGCTGAGGTGAGTCGCTTCGGGCGGCGACCACCGCCACCACCACGACGAGGGCCGCTGCCGCGACGGCGACCGCCGCCGTCAGCCACCCGCGCCGGCGGGTCGGGCGGAACACAGGTCGGGAGCGTCGAGCTGTACGGCTCACCGCGTCACCCCACGCGGGCGTGCGGGCGGCACCCCTTCGTCGCCGCCACCCTCGCCGGGCGTGGCCGCCACCCTGGCACGAACAGAGTGGTCGGGCGATGGCCCGTCCTGGTCGTCGTTTCGCTCGGACCGCCGGTGGGTCCACCACAGGCCGGCGGTGCCGATGGCAACGATGAGCAGGGCGTTGAGGTTGTTGCGGCTCAGCCCGAGGAGTCGGAAGTCGGTGTCGACACGGAGCAGCTCGATCCAGAACCGACCGATCCCGTAGCCGATCAGGTAGACGAAGAACAGGCCAGCCCGCCGCAGCCGGCATCGCTGGTCGAGCCACAGGATCGCGGCAGCCAGTGCCAGGTTCCAGAGGGACTCGTAGAGGAACGCGGGATGGAACGTCTCCGCCGCCTGGTAGGGGACGGCGCGGTGGGCGGGCTCGACCTCGAGGGCCCAGGGCAGGTCGGTTGGTCTGCCGTAGAGCTCCTGGTTGAAGTAGTTGCCCCACCTGCCGATGGCTTGGGCGAGCGGGACGGCTGGCGCGGCGATTGTGACGAACATCCCAAGGGGCACGCCGCGGCGGCGCAGCGCCCACGCCGCGCCGAGCAGGCCGCCGGCCAGCGCCCCGAAGAACGTGAGGCCGCCCTGCCAGATCGCCAGCGCGTCGAGCGGGTCGGTGGCGAAGCGGTCGAGGCGTGGCAGCACGTAGCCGACGCGGGCACCGACCAGTCCGGCGGCGACGGTCCAGCCGGCGACGGCGTCGACGATGGCAGGGTCCCCGCCGATCGCGGCGTAGCGGCGGCGCGCCAGCCATGCCGCGGCGAGCACGCCCAGCGCGATGGCCAGACCGTAGAACCGCAGGCTGAACGGGCCGAGTTCGAGCCCGTTGCCGGGCGGCGGCGGGATGGCAGCCAAGGGCCCGGCCAGGATGAGCAGCGAGGTCGTCACCGTCGTCACCCCTTCACCACCAGGGTGCCTTCCATGCCGGCCTCGCGGTGACCGGCCACGGCGCAGTAGAACGAGTAGCGCCCGGGTTCCTCGGCGCGCAGACCGCCGGTGGCGGTCTCGCCTCGGTCGGCGGCGACGTGGGCGTCGAGCTCGTCGATGGTGAAGTCGTGGAGGATGTCGACCGACGTGAGGGCGATGGCGATGTCCTCGCCGACAACCACGGTGATCTCATCGGGGTCGAAAGCGAAGCCGTCGGCGGTGACAGGGATCTCGCGGGCGCCCTCGGCCACCGGGCTCGGGTCACCGTGGCGGCCGCCCATGTCGTCCATGTGGTTGTCGGTGTCGTCCATCGGCATGACGGTCGGCCCGTCGGCGTGGCGGCCGTGGTCGTTGTCGGAGCCGCAGGCGGCTAGCAGGCCGGCGGCAAGGAACACAATGAGAGAGATGAGGATGTGGCGGCGCATCGTGGCGCTCCCTTCTTCGAAGACGTGGTCAGCACAGGAGCCGCGCCGGGTCAGGGGCGCGGTGATCAGGAACCCGTGCTGATCAGATCCGAAGGATGCAGAGCGCCAGCCGGTCAGGCCCCGGTGGGCGAAACGGTTCCAGGGCCCGATGGGCCCAGGCCCGCGCCGCAGCCCCGGTGAGCACCGGCACCGCCAAGGGTCGCAGCGACAGTCGCCGCAGGGCCGTCCCGCCGGCGACGACGGCGAGCACAGCGACGCACATGGCCATCACGTGCCCGAGCGGCCGGTGGTGGTCGGCGCCGTCCGGCCCGCCTGGCGCCGCCGTTGACGCGGCGTCGTGGTCGCTCATCGCCGCGCCATGGGCAGCGTGTGCCGCCGGGCTGTGGTCGTCCCCGGCGATGAGGTGCCCGGGGGCGTCGAGCCCGTGCATGAGCAGCAGGCCCCCGGCCGCGAGCACGAGCATCAGCCCGGACAACCAGCAGGGACGGTGCCGCATCACCGAGTGAGGCTAGTCACCCGACCGACGCGAACAGCAGCCGCAGGCCTCACGGGTTGCGGGCCAGCATCCGGTCGATCTGGCGGTGGTACTCCTCCTCGGCCCGGATGTGGGCCGGGTCGTACATCATCTGCCACATCGGATCACCGGCCATCCGTGCGGGCATGCGCGCCTCGGGTGCGGTGACTCGCATCGTGGTGGTCATGCGGGCATGCCGTTCGGTGTGCTCGGCCGGCACCCCGGAGGGGCCCGGCGCCGCCGTTGCGACGCGCTCGCCGGTGACGACGACCCGGTCCCCGCCGGGGGAGCTGTCGGAGCTGCTGGCGAGGACGGCGATGAGCCCGTAGGAGAGCACCATCCACGCGACCAGCAGTGAGGTCACGATCTTGGCCATCGAGGGCTCCTTCCAACCGCCTACCTCGAGTCTCACCCCCCTAGGGGGCGGGGGGTAGGGACCTTCGGCACTACCGGTGAGGGTCGATCGCCTCCGGCGCCGACGAAGCGGGTTGGCGATGATGAACCCAACCCTTCACCCCAAGGAGCACCCATGCACCGCAACCACCTCATCCCCTGCCTGGTCATGCTCGGCGCCGCGGTCCTGATCGCGCTCGCCTGGGGTGTGCAGCTCGGCTCCCTCGCCATCGTCGGCGTGATGCTCCTGTGCCCGCTGGTGATGCTGCTGATGATGCGCGCCATGGCCAGCAGCCACAACGTCGGCGACCCCGCCGAGCACTACCCCCACGAGCACACCCCGTGACCAGGGCCAGCCTACGGTGGGGCGCCCTGGGCGCCGCGCTGCTCGCCGCCTTCTACGTCACGGTACTGACGTGGGCGTCAGGTTGGTCGCACCTGGTGGCCCAGACCCGCCAGGACTGGTGGCTTCTCGTTCCCATCACCGTCGGGTTCGGCACCCAGGTCGCGCTCATGGTCGAGCTGCGACGCCGCCACCGCGCCCACCACCTCGCCCCGGCCGCCGGCGCGGGCACCGGCGCCTCCGCCATGGGCATGGTCGCCTGCTGCGCCCACCACCTCGCCGAGCTCGCTCCGCTTGCCGGTGCCACCGGGATGGCGGTGTTCCTCTACGACTGGCGCGTCCCGTTCATGCTCGTCGGCATCGGGGTCAACGCCGTCGCCGTCACCATCGCCGTCCGCCGACTTCGCCGCGTCCTCGTGGCCACCGGTGCCGCCGAGGAGCTGCACGCATGCGCCGCCTGAACCGGCTGGTCGCCGCAGCCGCCGTCGGCGGGCTGGTCGCCGCCGGGTGCTCGGGATCCGACGACGACCGAGCGTCGGGCTCGGGCTGGGCACGCCGCACCGTCGAGGTGGGGCGGGTGGAGATCGAGGCCACCCCGCTCACCGTCGACGACAGCGGCGTCGAGATCCGCCTCGTGTTCGACACTCACACCGTCACCCTCGACACCGACATCGCCGCGGTCGCCTCGCTCGTGGCCAGCGACGTCGACCACCGCGACGGGACCTGGGACGGCGACGGTCCGGGCGGGCACCACCGCGAGGGCGTGCTGCGCTTCGCCGACGCCCAACCCGGCGACAAGGCGTTCGAGCTTCGCCTGGACGGGTTCGACGAACCCGTCGCCTTCCGCTGGCCGTCCTGACCTGCCAGTCGTCAGCGCCGCGGGAAGGGGCTCAGGCCACCACCGCCGGGCGCTGCCGGTCGCCGTCCCTGTCAAAGCCGCGCCGGCCGTAGCGGGTGAGACCGCGAGGCTTGTAGATCGACAGGACGACCGGCACCAGCACACCGTCTGCCGCGTGCACCACGAGCGAGATCCGCGTCTGACGATGGGCGCCGCTGGCCGGCGGCCCCGCCGACACGGCCTCGGCCATCGCGCCGATGGGTTCGAGCTGCAGGAGCAGCACCAGACCGGCGACGACGGTGACGATCGGCTTGACGATCACCTACCAGTGCCGGAACAGGCCCCACGGCGTGGCCAGCGCCTGCACGCGCTCACCGCCGGTCCGACGGTGCCCTCGAGCAGCTACGGGCCGTCCTCGAGGGCTACGCCCTGCTCCAGCAGTCGCAAGGCCACGGCGAGCTCTCGGCCTTGCTCCACCCCGGCGAGCACGTCGAGCGGGCGCGGTCCCGGCTACATGACTTCGTGCGCGCGCTGGTGCTGGCCGCCGTCGATGCCGGGGCGGTACGAGCGGACATCCCCGCCGAGGAGCTGACGTCGTTCTGCCTTGGTGCGCTCACCGCCGCGCCGGACTTGCCGTCGAAGGCGGCCGCTCGCCGGCTCGTCACCCTCACCCTGTCGGGTCTCGCCGCGAACGATCCTGGGCGGCCACGCGGCCGCGGCGGTGTCCCCTGAGCTGCACCGCGAGGGCCGCTGCGGCGACGATGACCCCGGTGGCGGCCAGCCATGGCCGCGCGCTGGCGAGCCCACCGGTCGCGAGACTGGTGGCGATCAGGGCGAGGGGGATCGCGGCGCAGCATGTCGCCACCGCGACCAGCGCCCAGAGGTCTCGCCTCGCCTCCCGAGGAAGATCCGAGGGAGCTGGCCCGAGCGTCATGACCTCGTCGGCCCGTGGCCGGCGCGGTGGCAGTGGCGGGTGCCGGAGACGCGTCCGCCGAAGAAGGCGCCGATGAGCTCGTCGGCCATCTCCTCGACGCGGCCCTCGGAGTAGCCCTCGACCACACAGGTGCGCAGGTGGTGCTCGAGCACCGCTTGGCGGGAGCGGTCCAGTGCGGCCTGCACGGCGGCGATCTGCTGGATGACGTCGATGCAGTAGCGGTCGTCCTCGATCATGCGGATGACGGCGTCGACGTGGCCGCGGGCGGAGCGGAGGCGTTGGACGGCGTCGGCGTTGGTCATCGCAGGGCCTCCCGGAGCTGCCGGTACTCCTCGGGGGTGAGCTCGCCGCTGGCGAGGCGCTCGTCGAGGATGCCGCGCGCTCGTCCGGTGCCGCCGTCGCGGTTGGCGCGGAGCACGAACCACACGGCGGCGGCGATGATGACCATCCAGCTGAGCATCATGAGGGTGCCCCACAGCCACATCCAGCCGCCTCCCCAGCCTGTCATGTGATCCCAGCCCCTCGACTGGGCGACGATCTCGGTCATCAATGCTGTGAACATGATCAGCTCCTCTCCGGGACGGGCCCGGTGTAGGTCGACAGGTCGGCGGTGAAGCGGTCCCGGCAGCGGGTCGAGCAGAAGCGGTAGGTCCGCCCGCCGTGGTCGGCGACCGCGGCTGCCGTGTCGGCGTCGACGGTCATGCCGCACACCGGGTCGATGTCCTCGCCCGCGGGTGCGGGCGATTCACTGGACGGCGTCTCGACCGTGACCTCGACCGCGCCGAGGCTGGCGGGTCGGAGTGCGGCGGGGTGCCAGCGGCGAAGCCGGTTGGCGTTGGTGACCACCGACAGCGACGACAGCGCCATGGCGGCCGCGGCGATCATCGGCGAGAGCCGGATCCCGAAGAACGGGTACAGGACGCCTGCTGCGATGGGGATGCCGGCGGCGTTGTACACGAACGCCAGGAACAGGTTCTGGCGGATGTTGCGCATCGTGGCCCGGGACAGCGAGATGGCGGTGACCAGCCCGCCGAGGTTGCCCGACACCAGGGTGATGTCGGACGATTCGATGGCGACGTCGGTGCCGGTGCCGATGGCCGAGCCGACGTCGGCCTGGGCCAGTGCGGGGGCGTCGTTGATGCCGTCGCCGACCATGCCCACCCGGCGGCCCTCACCCTGCAGGCGCCGGACCTCGTCCGCCTTGTGCTCGGGCAGCACTTCGGCCAGCACCCGGGTGATGCCGACCTGGCGGGCGATGGCCGCCGCGGTGCGCCGGTTGTCACCGGTGATCATCACGACCTCGAGCCCGGCCCGCTGCAGTGCGGCGACGGCGGCGGCCGACTCGTCCTTGACGGTGTCGGCCACCGCGATCACTCCCGCCGGCCGGCCGTCGACGGCGACGAGCATCGGCGTGCGTCCGTCCTCGGCCAGCGCGGTGGAGGACACCTCCAGGCCGCTGGCGTCGATGCCGGCGTCGGCGAGCAGGCGGGCGTTGCCGACCAGGACCTCCCGCCCCGAGACCACGGCGCGGATGCCCTTGCCGGTGATCGAGTCGAACAGCGTCGGCTCCACGACCGCCACCCCCCGGTCCGCGGCCCCGGCGACGATGGCCGCCGCCAAGGGATGCTCCGAAGACCGCTCGGCCGAGGCGACCAGGGCGAGCAGGCCCGTCTCGTCCAGGTCACCGACGACGATGACGTCGGTCAGCACTGGCTGGCCGCGAGTGATGGTGCCGGTCTTGTCCAGAACGATGGTGTCGAGGCGGTGCGCGGCCTCGAGCGCCTCGGCGGAGCGGATGAGGATGCCCTGGGTGGCGCCCTTGCCGGTGCCCACCATGATCGACAGCGGCGTGGCGAGACCGAGCGCGCAGGGGCAGGCGATGATCAGCACGGCCACCGCGGACACCAGCGCCAGGGTCAGCGCCGGGGCGGGCCCAGCCACGAACCACACGGCGAAGGTCCACACCGCGATGAGCATCACGACCGGCACGAAGTAGCTCGACACCAGGTCGACGAGGCGCTGGATGGGGGCCTTGGACGCCTGGGCCTGCTCCACCAGCCGGATGATCTGGGCCAGCATCGTGTCCCGGCCCACCTTCGTGGCCCGGAACCGGAAGGCGCCTGTCTGGTTGATGGTGGCGCCGATCACCGTGTCGCCCGACTCCTTGCCGACCGGGATCGGCTCGCCGGTCACCATCGACTCGTCCACCGCCGAGCGGCCATCGACCACCTCGCCGTCGACGGGGATCTTCTCGCCCGGGCGCACCGCCACGACATCGCCGACCTCGACGTCTTCGATGAGCACCTCGAGCTCCTCGCCGCCCCGCAGGACGCGGGCGGTGCGGGCCTGCAGGCCGATCAGCCGGCGGATGGCCTCCCCGGTGCCGGCCTTGGCCCGCACCTCGAGCAGGCGACCGAGCAGGATCAGAGTGACGATCACCCCGACCGCCTCGAAGTACACGTCGCGCACCTCGTCCGGGAGCACCCCCGGTGCCACCGTCACCAGCAACGAGTAGGCGAACGCCGCGGTCGTGCCGAGCGTGATGAGGCTGTTCATGTCCGCGCTGCGGCGGCGCAGGATCAGCCAGCCCGACCGGTGGATGGGCCACCCGGTGAAGAACATGACCGGGCTGATCAACGCCAGCTGCACCCAGTGGTTCATGATCCACGCGGGAACCCACATGGCGCCGAACACCTCGTGGGCCATCACCGCCACCGCCAGCGGCGCCGTCAGCAGCGCGCCGACGAACACCCGCCGGGACAGGTCACGGATCTCGGTCCGCCGCTCGGCCGCCTCGGCATCGCCATCAGGAGCGCCCGCCATCGGGGCACGCTCCTCCGACGCCTCCTGAGCGCTCAGCCCTGCCTCTCCCCCGGTGTGCAATGAGGCATCCGAGCCCGAATCGGCGGGCTCGACCACCAGAGTGCCCTGCACCATGTTCATCCCACAGGCGAACGTGAAGCTCCCCGCCGCGGTGGGCATCAGGTCCACTGCGGTCCGGGCAAAGGCCGGCAGGGTCCGGTTGATCCCGAATTCGGCCAGCACCACCCGCGAGGTGCAATCACCGGACTCCTGACGATCGAACACCAGTCGCAGCGGGACGCCCTGGCGGGCCCGCACCACCGACGGGTCGTACCCGCCGCGCACCACGACCTCGGCCTGCTGCCCACCGTCGACCAGCGCAGCCCGCCGGGCCCGCTTCGGCCCGAAGAAGAACCACGCCAGCACCACGGTCAGCACCACGGCACCGGCCACCACCACGACATCGGTCACGGTCACGGCCCCAGCATGACCCCCCTGGGGGAGGGGGGTTAGGGCCCCCCGGACACAACCAATAGGGACCTTCGACCCTGCCGGCAGCTGCCATCCGCCCGTACCCCCCACCCCTATCGGGGTGCGACGCTGACCGCCTCCGAGCAAGGAGGTCGTCCCCGTGGGATCCACCACCACGCCGACACCACGACCAGCCCCTCAGGCGGCGTACGACGACGCCGTTCTCCTCGCCCACGGAATCATCAAGACCTACCGCAGCGGCATCTGGCCCCGCCGCCGCACCACCGGGGTGCTGCACGGCGCGGACGTCGCACTCCATCCCGGAGAGGTCGTCGGCCTCGTCGGCGAGAACGGCTCCGGCAAGAGCACCCTCATGAAGATCCTCGTCGGCGCCCTCGCTGCCGACAGCGGCACCATCACCAGCCGCGGCCAGCTCGGCTACTGCCCCCAGGAACCCATCCTCTACCAGCGCCTCACCTGCGACGAGCACTTCGAGCTGTTCGGGCGGGGCTACGGCATGGGCCCGTCGGCCATCGAGCGGTCACGCACGGAGATCTACGACGCCCTGGGCTTCGGGCAGTGGTCCGGGGCTCGGGTCGACGAGCTCTCTGGTGGCACCCGCGCCAAGCTCAACCTCGGTCTCGCCCTCCTGCCCGACCCCAACCTCCTCCTTCTCGACGAGCCCTACGCCGGGTTCGACTGGGACACCTACCAGCGGTTCTGGCAACTCACCGCCCAGCGGCGCGACGCCGGCCACAGCGTGCTCATCATCAGCCACTTCATCACCGACGAGGAGCGCTTCGACCGCGTCCTGCACCTGCGCGACGGCCACACGGTGCCGACATGACTGTGCTGCCGGCGTTCCCCGGCCACGCATGCCGCGCCTGGCCGCTCCTCCGCTGGCGCTCCGTCGCTCGCACAGACCCCAGGGTCGACACATGACCACGCTCCTGTGGCGCCGCTCGGTCCTCGAGTACGCCCGCCGGCCACTCAACCTCATCCTGCTCGTCGCCGTCCCGGTCATCTTCGTCACGCTCTCCGCCGGCGCCCTCGCCGACTTCGCCGACATCCTCGGCGGCCTCGCCGACCTCGGCACCGTCGAAGCCGCCACCGCCGGATGGGCCGCCGCGGTGCTCGCCGGGGTGGCCGCCTTCTTCCACGTCTCCGCCAGCCGCGACGCCGACCGCCGCCTCGCCCACGCTGGGGCGGGACCCGCACGGGTCGTCGCCGCCCGCCTCGCGTCGTCGCTCACCCTCGCCCTCTTCGCCGCCGCTGGTGGCCTCATCGCACTCGCGCTGCGCACCGGCATCGCAGACGTGCCCCGCGTCGTCGGCGCAACCGTGCTGTTCGCCGTCATCTACGTCGGACTCGGCACCCTGGTCGGCGCCCTCGTACGCAACGAGACCAACGGGTCCCTCATCGTCGTCTTCGCCTGGATGTTCGACGTCTTCTTCGGCCCGGCCATGGGCCGCTCCGGCGGCATCACCGTCCTCTTCCCGCTGCACTTCCCCACCCAGGTCATCACCGACGTCGCCTCCGGCCACGCCGGCCCGCTCAGCGACCTGGGCATCGCCCTCGCCTGGGGCCTCGGCGCGCTCGCCCTCGCCGCCGTCGTGCTCGCCCGCACCACCAGGGCGTCGGCCACCGCGACGGCGCGGCTTCCCGCCTCGCTGTCCCGCATCGCTGGAGCGCTGCGCTACGGATTCCGTGACTACCGGCGCAACACCGTCCTGTGGATCCTGCTCGTGGGGCTCCCGATCGTCTTCATCACCCTCTCGATCGCCACCACCCCCGCCGACCCCGCCGTCGTTCGACTCGTCGAGTCCGGCCAGTCCTCCCTGCAGGTCCTGTCCATGGACGACCTCCACGGAGCGATCATGGTCCCCATCACCATCGGGTTCCTCGCCGGGCTCGCCGGGCTGTTCGTCGTGCTCGGCTCCACCGATGGTGACCGCCGCCTCGCCCTCTGCGGCTACCGGCCCCGCGAGCTGCTCGCGGCGCGCGCCGGCGTCATCGGCTTCGCCGCCCTCCTCACCACCGCCGTCGCCCTCGCCGTCACCGCCATCAGCTTCACCCCCGAACGCTGGCTCACCTTCGCGCTCGCCAACATCCTCGTCGCCCTCACCTACGCCGGCATGGGAGTGATCGCCGGTGTCCTCGCCGGCCGGCTCGGCGGGCTCTACCTCATGCTCCTGCTGCCCTTCATCGACATCGGCCTCGCCCAGAACGCGATGTTCGACGCCGCACCCCCCGGCTGGGGCCGCGTCCTGCCCGGCCACGGCGCCATCCGCGTCCTCCTCGACGGCGCCTTCACCACCACCTTCGACCAGACCGGCGCGCTCCTCCTCGCCCTCGCCTGGCTCGCCGCCATCACCGCCGCCAGCTTCGCAGTCTTCCATCGGCTCGCCTCACCGCGGACCACCTGACCCTGGGCCCAACCAGGCACCATCGACTCCATCGCCAACGACCCCGACCCTCGCCCACGGCTGCGCCACGGACCCCCTCGGTGCCGGCGCCTCGGTCTCACTCGGGTTCCTGCGCTCCCGGCTCGAACACGACCCCGGCCATGTGCCTGCCAATTGCGCCGCGTGTCCCGTCGTGCTCGGCCAAACCCGGGCGACGACTGCTGGATGCCCCTCGCGGTCAGCCGCTCGTTCCTGGACGAACTCACGGTGCCGTCACGGCTCATCGTCCTCGACGGCTGCGGCCACTTCCCTGTCGAACCCGGCGCCGTTGCTGGCCTCTGTGCCGCAGTCGAGCACCTGCTCGCCCTCCGGTCCTCTACCTAGAGGACCGGCCCAGCCAGCACCTGCCTTCGGTCGCCGGATTGAGATCCGTTTGACACGGGGCTCGCGACGGGCCGGCTGACGTCAATTCGGCCGCGCGGCATGCGCCTTGTGTCCGGCGGATTCTCGGGCGCGATCGGGACTCTTCGGGTTCGGGGCCCGACGAGAAAGAGGCCCTTTCCGAACACCGGAGAGGGCCTCTGACCTTCGATGGTGGCGGGGGCAGGACTTGACGATGGTTGCTCGGAGGTCGCGAGCCAGACGGAGCGGTGCTCGGACATCACGTCAGCCGCCGTCGCACTCTCGCGCTGCGTCGCCCTCGAACGCCGGCACCGGACGCGCTTCGGCTTCCGCGCGTGTGGAGGCGGCACCGTTCTCTTGGATGTCCTCGATCAACCAGTCCATCTCGTCGATCTCGCGCCGCTGGGCTTCGCTGATCTCGACGGCCAGCTCGCACACGCGGTAATCGTCGACGTCGAACCGCTCGGATCGGGTGATGGCGAGCGAGTGGTGCGGGATCATCGCCTTCATGAAGGAGACATCACCAACGGTGCTCTGGCTGCGGTCCAGGAAGGTCCCCAACCCCATCAGCACCAGGCTGACCACGATGATCGCGATGTTCGCCTTCGTGTTCTTGTACATGTTGAGCATCCAGCCCAACATGACGAGGCCCATGGTCCCGCCCATCACAAGCGCCATGAAGACCCGGCTCTGACTGAACCGGATGTGACTCCACTCGTAGGAGCCGACGAACATCACCCAGTACATGACGACCATCCCGGTGACGATCATCGCTGCGAAGCGCAGGTACATCTTGCGTTCCATGTTCCCCGAGTGACCCTCGTCGGTAGAGGTGTCGTGTCGATCCATCGTTTCGGTCGCCAAGGGAGCCGCTCCTTGCTCGCGTCGAGACACAGCTGAGCCCGCACTACCCACTGATCGCCCCGGCTACTACATGCGGTCGGAGGATCGCGCCGTCGGCCAGCGCCGGACTGGCAGCGGGTCCGGCGTGTGCGACGGTCGCCTCAGCTCAGCCGCTGCTCGGCAACGGTCCAGCCGGTGGCGTGTCCTGATCGACGACACGGGCGGCGTCGGGAGCGGCCGGAGCAGTGTTGCAGCAGCAGTCGGCAGCCTCGCAGATGACGGCGCGCTTCCCGCTCTCGACGACACAGCCGCAGTCGGCGCACCCCATGCGCATCAAGGGAATCGTACGTCGATAGCTGCGCTGCGACGCCCTCTACGGGTCCACATCAGAGGTGTACCCGGACGTTGGAGTCCGGGCATTGCGTAGTCCGCTGACGGCGCCTGCGATGTGATCTGCCTTCGCGTGGGACGAAGCCGGCAGGTGAGGTCGACGCGGGGAGGCGCGCCAACAGTGGAGCTGCTTGTGTTCACGCGTTCGCATTGGCCCCAACCGGCTCCGCGACCGCCTGGTCGATCGCCGGGGGGCGGAGGTCGACGCGTCGCAGCAGCTGTGCGTTGAGGGCGACGACGATGGTGGACACGCTCATCAGCACGGCGGCGAGGGCGGGCGGCATGTCGATGCCCGCCCAGGAGAGCGCACCGGCGGCGATGGGGATCGCGACGACGTTGTAGCCGGCGGCCCACCACAGATTCTGGAGGCTCTTGCGGTAGGCGGCCTTGGAGAGCCGGACGGCACTCACCACGGCGCGGGGGTCGGAGCTGGCCAGGATGAGGCCTGCTGATTCGATGGCGACGTCGGTGCCGGCGCCGATCGCGATGCCGACCTCGGCGCGGGCGAGAGCGGGGGCGTCGTTGACGCCGTCGCCGACCATGGCCACCTTGCGTCCGCGGGCCTGGAGGTGCGCGACCTTGGCGTCCTTGTCCTCGGGGAGGACCTCGGCCATGACTTCGTCGATGCCGAGGTCCGCGCCAACCGCCTCGGCCACCTGGCGGGCGTCGCCGGTGATCATGGCGACGCGCCGGCCCATGGCGTGCACGTCGCGGACCGCGTCGCGTGCTTCGGGCCGGATCTCGTCTTCGAGGGCGATCCCGCCGATGATGGTGTCGCCGCGGGCGAGGTAGAGCACGGCGGCGCCGCGGTCCTTCCAGCCCTTCGCCCAGTCGGCGAGCTCCGCCGGTTCGGTCAGGGACCGTTCGCGAAGCAACGCGGGACCGCCCACGGCGTAGGCGTCGCCGTCGATGGTCGCTTCGACGCCCCGGCCGGTGATCAAGCGGAACTCGGACGCCGGGGCGATGCCGCCGCGTTCCTTGGCAGCGGCGACGATTGCACGAGCGAGGGGGTGTTCGCTGTCTGACTCGACGCCGCCGGCGAGGCGGAGCAGCTCGCCGTCGTCGATCCCGGCACCGGCGACGCCCACGACGGTGTGCTGACCCTTGGTCAGTGTTCCGGTCTTGTCGAACAAGAAGGTGTCGACCGTTCGGATCTGTTCGAGGGCGAGGCGGTCCTTCACCAGGATCCCGTTGCGGGCAGCCATGGCGGAAGAGATGGACGTCGTCAGCGGGATGGCGAGACCGAGGGCGTGGGGGCAGGAGATGATCAGCACGGTGACGACCCGGGTGACGGCCCCGCCGCCGT
>Ga0247717_1000208_pt1 | contig 18771 bp, 18 predicted proteins | sample 24E_NmetaG_FD_189047 | JGI IMG/M metagenome (GOLD analysis project Ga0247717, IMG submission 189047) | Soil microbial communities from hillslope of Landscape Evolution Observatory, University of Arizona, Oracle, AZ, United States - 2-4-E_N | ecosystem: Engineered > Artificial ecosystem >... | reverse complement strand
CCAGCGCCTCGGCGGCTGGAGTGTTCACGGCGCAGCGTGGGATCGCAGGCCGGCCGCCAGGTTCGCCCGGTCGAGCCCCCACCCCACCAGCGCCACCTGCGAGGCGGTGCCGTGAAGCCTCCTGCCTGGCTGCGTCATCACGATCGACCGCATGCCGAGGCAGTCGACCGCGCTCTCCCGGTCGACCAGGCACAGCTCGCCCTGGAGCCGGAGCAGGCGTGAGGCGTGGTCGTCGAGGACACCGTCCAGCCAGGCACGGACGCCCTCCGCCTCGAGCGGCCCGTCGGCGTCGACGACGACGGTGGCCGGCGCCTCGTGGGGCGCCGGGCGCGCGTCGTGCACCGAGGCCATGCGGCCGTGCCACGCCCGGCGGTCGAGGAGCGAACCGAGCATTGCAGGGCTCCCGACCCACGCCCGGACGGGACCGGTCCGGTTCACACCGCGCACGGCGTGGCGCACGCGGCGCACGACGGCGGGCCGCAGCCGGTCGGCTCGGGCCACGACCACGGCGTCGGCCATCGCCAGCGTCTCCATCTCCGCCTCGGTCCCCAGCCGGCCGCCGGTGGCGAGCCGGGTGGCCATGGCGGGGCCGTCGCACGTGGCGATGACGGCGTCGAGGAAGGTCTGGCCGGTCAGGTCGGGGTCGGTGAGCAGCGTCTGGGCGACGCCGACGGCGTCATGGTGCGTGACCAGGAGGGCGCGGCGCGGCGGGTGACGGCGCCGCAGGGACAAGCGCAGCCCGTCGACGACGTCGACCCGGATCGAGCAGCACTCGCAGCCCGTCGTGCGGTAGCCGGTCGCCGCCTCCGCCGGCACGGTGAGCACACCCTCGACGGCTGGCCCCTCGACCGCTCCGTGTGGGCCGATCAGGCACACCGCTTCGGCTGCGGTGAAGGCGGCCAGGTCGAGCGCCAGCTTTGCCGCCTCGGGCCCTCCGGCGACCACCGTGACGGCCACCGGTCCGCCCCGCTCGGCGGCGCCCGCCCCGGCGGGCGCGGAGGGCAGTTCTTCAGGCATGCCGCGTACTATAGAATGAGACTTGTTCTCACACCAACTGCCCCGCACGATGTGGGTCGAGACGAGGGAGGATCAGCCGCCGTCTCCGCAGCGACGGCACAGGCCCTCGAAGTCGAGGCGGTGCCCGGTGACCTCGAACCCGGTTTCGGCCACCGCCTGCGAGGCAGCCTCGCGCAGCACTCGTTCGAGCCGCGTGGCCGCCACCAGATCCGTCACCGCTCCGCACCGCCGGCACACGAGGTGGTGGTGGTGACCGGCCAGGTCCTCGGCCAGCTCGAACCGGCCGTACTCGTCGGCTCCGGGGAGGCGGACGGCGATCCCGGCGTCACACAGGACGGTGACGTTCCGGTAGGCCGAGCTCTGTGGGACGCCCTCGGTCCGGCGCAGGATCTCGCCGATGGTCAGGGGGTGCCCCGCCCGCTCCATGGTCTCGACCAGCCGGCGCCGGCTGGCGGTGTAGCGCAGGTCTAGGGCGGCGAGGCGCTCCTCCGCCACCACGTGCAGCCGGCCATCCGTCTGATCCGATCCGCGGCCGGGATCGTCGAGCGGTCGCCCGGACGGGAGGCTCAGTGCTCGTCCCAATGACCGTCGTGCGAGGCGTGGCGGTGCCCGTCGTGCAGGTAGTCGGTGTGGCCGCCGTGGTCCAGCGCATCGTGGCCGCACCCCGAGCCGTGCTCGTGGTCGTGGCCGTCGTGGGTCACGTGGGCGACAGGTTCGCACTCGTCCCAGTGGTCGTCGTGCTCACGATGGGCGTGGCCGTCGTGGAGGTAGTCGGTATGGTCGCCGTGGTCCACGGCGACGTGCCCGCATGTCGAGCCGTGCGCGTGATCGTGCTCGGCGTGTGTCGTATGGGTCATGGTCACTGTTCCTCCTCGGTGGAGAGCTGGCGGGACGGCCGCAGCTCGTGGGCGTGAACGATGGCATCGTGGACGATGTGGGCGACGTGCTCGTCGCCCAGCGAGTAGGCGATCTCCCGGCCCCGGCGCTCGGTCCGGACCAGGTGGGTCGACCGGAGCACCCGGAGATGCTGCGACACGAGCGGCTGGGAGAGCCCCAGGGCGTCCACCAGCTCGTGGACGCATCGGGCGCCGGTCCCCAGTTCGTGCACGATGGCAAGCCGGTGGACGTTCGCCAGCGCCCGGAGCAACTCGGCGGCTGCTTCGAGGTCCGGCGGCGGAGCGGTCAACACCTCGCCTCCACTGCCAGCCCCGGGACGCCGCACCCACGTATCATATCATGCGCATGGCTGCATGTGTCGCGCAGCCTACGCACCCTGCCCGCCCCGCTCGCACCGGGGGTGAGAATCGTTCTCATCGTGTGGTACGGTGAGGGGATGGCGAGCCAGGCGAACCGACGAGCCACGGTCCCCATCACGGTGGTGACCGGCGCCTGCGAGGCCACCCGGTGGGCCATCGCCGACGCCCTGGCGTCGCCCGATGGCGTCGTCGTCAGCGCCCACGCGCCTCCCGTCTCCGTCGGTGCCCGGGTGGTCGACGTCGCCGAGGAGACGTTCCGGACCAACCCCGACTGTCCTTGCTGCGCCGTTCGCTTCGACCTTCTCTCGGTGATCCCGGTGCTGGCGTGTTCGCACCGGCCGTTGACGCGCATCGTGGTTGCCGCAGGAGAGGACAGCGACGTCGCCCTCGTCGCCCAGACGCTGCTGGCCAGCTCGGAGGTGGAGCGGCTGGCGGAGCTGGACGCCGTCGTGGTCATCGTCGACGGGCGCCGGGCGTCGGCACGCCTGGCGACAGCCCAACCACTCGCCGGCTCCGCCGGTGCGGCCGACCAGCTGGCCCTCGCCGACCACCTCGTGGTGACGGGATCGGAGGACCTGACCGCCGACGCGCTGGCCGCGGTATCGAGCGAGCTCCGCAGGTGCAACCCCCTGTCGCTCCTGTGGCTGACCGAGGCGAGCGAGCTCGACACGACCCGGCTGACCGGTGTGCGCTCGTTCGACCTGGCGACGGTGGCCCAGCGGTCGAGCCGCCCGGTGCCGCCGGCTCCTCCGCTCGACCCGGACCAGCCGGGCACCGTCGTCATCGAGCTCGCCGGCGATCTCGACGGCGACTTGTTGCGCGGGTGGTTGGGCCGGCTGATCGAGCACCACGGCCACGACCTGCTCAGGTTGCAGGCGGTCTTCCAGGTCCGGCAGTCGGCCAGCCGTCGGGTGTGCTCAGGCGTGCGTACCACCATCGCGTGGGGCGACGAGGCTGCGTCGGCCCCGGGCGGATCGGGCAGCCGGGCCCTGCTCGTGGGCCGCCGGCTCGACGCCGACCTGGTGCGAACGTGGCTGGCCGAGGCGCGGGCGTGAAGGCCGCAGGGCAGCGCACCGACGACTGGGCCCGTCCCTGGCTCGAGGCCGAGGCGAGCGACGCGTTCACCGACGCCATCACCGCGGTCTCGTGGGCCCCTTCGGGTGACGCCCTGGCGGCGGGATCCCTCGGCGGCGAGGTACGGATCGTCGCCGGCGGCGGGCACGAGGCGCCGGCGCCGGCGTCGTCGCCCATCGCGCTCCACCCCGGCGGGGCGCTGTGCCTGGCCTGGTCCCACGACTCGGCGTGGGTCGCCAGCGGCGGCACGGATGCCCGCCTCGTCGTGCGCCACCGCCGGATGGGGACGGGCATGGAGGTGGAGCTGGCCGGATGGGTCCGGTCGGTGGCCTGGAGCCGGGACGGCTGGCTGGCGGCAGCGGCCGGCCGGGAGGTGTACGGGGCGCACCTCGACGACGGCCGGTGGCACACCCTGGCGCCCCATCCCGGGCCCGTGACCGCCCTGGCGTGGAGCGACCGCTCATCGCCCGGCCTTCCGTCCCGCCTCGCCGTCGCCGGCGTGGGCGGCCTGCGCTGGTACGAGCCTTCTCGGGACGGCGAGCCCGTCGCCAGCCGCTGGGAGGCCGCTGCGCTGCTCACCATGGTGGTCGACGCGGCCGCCGGGACCGTGGCCGCCGGCAGCCTCCGCGGCCGGGTGTGGGTGTCCGGCGTCGGACCGGGCCCCTGCGCTCGCGCCCACGGGCGCCTGGGCCCGGTCAGGCGCCTGGCGTGGAGCCGCGGGGCGAGCCGCCTGGCAGCCGCCGAGGAGAGCCGCATCGCCGTGTGGGACCACCGCCGCAGCCGAGCTGCGCAGCCGGGCCGGCTCCAGGACGCTATCGCTCACCCCAGCGCCTTCGTCTCGCTGCCGGCCCACCCCGGCGGGGTCTCCGACGTGGCGTGGGACCCCGGCGGCGAGATCCTGGCGTCGGTGGGAGCCGACGGCCACGTCGCGTTGTGGAAGCCCGACGAGACCCGGGACCCCCTTCAACGCATCGACCTGGGCGAGCCCCTCTCCTGCCTCGCCTGGCGGCCCGACGGCACCGGCCTGGCCGCCGGTGGCGAGGCGGGCTCGCTGCACCGGTTGAGGCTCCGTCACCGACCGCCTACGTCCCGCCCATGACGGGCGGCTCCGGTCCCGGCCGCGGTGCGAACCTGGCCGCTGGCCCGCCTCCGGTGGAGGCCGAGGTCAGGGCGCAGGCGCAGACCGGGCCACGCGATGCAGGCGCAGCCGGCGGGCGCCGGCTCCGGCCCCCGCCGCCGCCAGGTAGGCGGCGATGGCGGTGAGCACGATGGCGGAGCCGGGGCTGTAGTCGAGGTAGTGCGCGACCGACAGCCCGGCCACGGCACTGGAGGACCCGACGGCGGACGCGGTGACGAGCGTGCCCCGGTAGCTGGAGGCCAGCTGGGCGGCGGCGGCCACGGGTACGACCATCATGGCGGCGATGAGCAGCAGGCCGATCGACGACATCCCGGCGACGACCACGAGCGAGACCATCAGGGTCAGGGCCAGGACGATCCGGTCGGTGGCGACGCCCGACACCCGGGCCGCTTCCTCGTTGAAGGCCAGGGCGACGAGGCGGGGATAGAGGACCGCGGTGAGGGCCACCACCGCGGCGGCCAGGACGGCGATGAGCCACACCCGCCCCCAGCTCAGGTTGAGCGGGCTTCCGAACAGCACGCCGACGAGGCGCGTCTGGCCGGCGCCCGCTCGCGCCGAGAGGAGGTACCCCAGGGCGATCCCCCCGTAGAAGATCAAGGCGATGGCGAGGTCGCCGGCGAGCCCGGCCCGGGACATGCGGATCAGGAGCAGGCCGGCGACGACGCTGCACGCCAGCGCACCGAGAAGCGGCTCGGCGCCGACCAGGAAGGCCAGGCCCACCCCGGCGAAGGCGACATGGCCCATCCCGTCGCCGATGAGCGACTGCCCCCGCTGGACGATGAAGCTGCCGACGAGAGGGGCGACGCCCGCCGTCAGCGTGCACGCCACCAGCGCCCGCTGCATGAACTCGAACTCGAACGGGTTCACGTGGCGGCGGCGTGGCGGACGGCGGCCGGGGCGACGGGGGCGGAGACGTCGACGAGCTGACCGTCGTCGACCGCCAACACCCGGTCGGCCAGCCCCGTGAAGGCTCCCGGGTCGTGGCTCACGTAGACGACGGCCATGCCTTCGACCCGCACCAGGTGCTCGAGCGATTGCCGCAGCACGGCCCTGGCGGCGGCGTCGACTCCGGTCGTCGGCTCGTCCAGCACCAACAGCTGCGGAGCGGTCACCAGAGCGCGGGCGATCAGGGCCCGTTGCTGCTGGCCGCCCGAGACCTCCGACACCCGCCGGCGCCTGACGTCGGCGAGGCCCATGAGGTCCAGGACGTGCTCGAGGCGCTCGCGCGTGGCGCTTCCCCGCCGCACGGCGCGCCTGGTGCCCGCCAGCCCGCTGCGAACCACCTCCTCGACGCTCAGCGGCAGCGCCGAAGACGCGACCGCCCGCTGGGGGACGTACCCCAGCTGCCACCACTGCCGGAACGATCCCGTGGCCACGCCGAAGAGGCGCACGCTCCCGCGGTCGGGGCGGAGCAGGCCGAGGCTCAGGCGCAGGATCGTGGTCTTCCCCGCGCCGTTGGGGCCGACGACGGCGACGCACTCGCCCTTGTGGACGGACAGCGACACGTCCCGCACCACCGCAACGGCCCCGTAGGCGAACGTGACGGCGTCGAGCTCGAGGACCGGGCGCGGCGCAGGCACGGGCCGGCGACCCCTCAAGGGCAGCCGAGGGCGGTGGCGAACTGGCGGGCCTGCTGGCGGAGCAGCTCGGGGAAGGCGGTGCCGGCCTCGGCGTCGGTGACGGCGTCGAGCGGAGAGACCTCGAGCAGCTCGACGCCCGCCTCCCTGGCCACGACCTCGGCGTCGCTCCGCCCCTCGACGGGCTCGACCAGGACATGGCCGATCCCCTGGGCCCTGATCTCGGCGACCAGCTCGGCGAGCTCGGCGCTGGAGGCGCCCGCCTCCGGATTGATCCCGGTGACGCCGTGCTGGGTGTGGCCGAAGGGCCGGAGGAGGTAACCGTACGCCTGGTGGCTCACCACCGCCTCGTCGAGCCTGCACGGTCCACCCAGCAGGTCGTCCAGGTCCCCGCGCACGCCCATGAGCTCGTCGCGGGCGCCGGCGGCGTTCTCGCGGTACATCTCCGCTCTCGACGGGTCGGCGGCGGCGAAGGCGGCGCCCACTCGCTCGGCCACCTCGGCCATGATCTCGGCGTCGAACCACATGTGCGCGTCGATCGCCTCGTCGCCGTGCTCGCCGCTCTCCTCGCCCGCGTGCTCGCCGCTCTCCTCGCCGGCGTGCTCGCCGTCGGAGTGCAAGTCCCCGGCCGCCCGCAGCACGCGATCACCCGCCACGTCGGACAGTGCCACCACCTCCCCCGACGCTGCTCCCACCGCCTCCTCGACCTGCGGCTGGTAGCCGATGTCGCCCACGTAGAGCACCACGTCGCTCGTCTCGATCGCCGACCGCTGGCTCGGAGTGAGGTCGAGGTCGTGCGCCTCGGCTCCGCCCGCGGTCAGCAGTGTGACCTCGGCGTCGGGCGCCACGCGCTCCGCGAGCCATGCCAGTGGGTAGACGGCGGCCACCGCGGAGACGGAACCGTCGTCGGCGGACCCGTCTCCGCCTCCACAGCCGGCAGCGACGGACGAGACGAGGGCGAGGGCGAGGACAAGAAGCAGGCGTGGCATGAGCCCCCGGTGAGTTCGGCGGTTGGTGAGAACAATAACCGTTTCGGATTGGCAGGGACAAGCGGAGGACGCTCTCAATCTCGGCACGCCGCCTACCGATCCTCGCCGGTGGTGGCGCCGCAGCTCTCACGCGTCGGGATCGCCGGCGGCGCTTGTCAGGCCGAGTCGGGCTGGTGGCGTCGTACCGCGCAAGCCGAGGCCCGCCCAAGTCGTCGGCCACCCAACCGCCGCGGCCGCCGGTTCCCGCCTGCGCCGGGCATGCCGCCTCCCGAACTAGAATGAGAACTGTTATTGTACCGCCCGGACCGCCGGTGGGTGGCGAGGGCCGCCCGACATTGCCCACCGAGTTCACGGCCTACGGGCTGTTCGCCGATGAGGAAGGTGCCAACCATGCGTCGCCATCGTCTGATCCCGGCTCTGCTGGCCGTTCTCCTGGCCGCACTGGCCCCCGCCGACGTCTCGGCGCGCCCGGGGTCGGTCCTGGTCACGGACCTGGGCAGTCTGGGCGGCAGCGCCACCTTCGCCCTCGACATCAACGATGCTCGCCAGGTGACCGGGAACTCCCGAACCACCGGAGGCCAGCTCGTGGCCTTCCTCTGGCAGGGCGGCCACCTCACCGAGCTCGGGTCCCTTCCCGGCGGCAACGGGTTCAGCCGCGGGTACGCCGTGAGCCCCGACGGCGTCGTCGTCGGCGAGAGCGACAACAACCGGCCCCGCGCCTTCCGTTGGGAGGATGGCGTCATGACCGACGTCGGCACGCTCCCCGGCGGGTCCACAGCGGTGGCCCACGACGTGAACGGCTCCGGCGACACCGTGGGCGCCGCCTCGAACGGCTTCGCCACCAGGCCGTTCGTCGCCGTCGACGGATCCGAGCCGGTGGACCTCGGGACCCTTGCCGGAACGCCGACATCGTCCGGGCGGGCATGGGCGGTGAACGATCGAGGCGACGTCGCAGGACTGTCCCGCAACGTTGTCGACAGCACGTCGGAGGCCACGCTCTGGCCGGCAGGAACGCCCGGATCGGCAGTCAGCCTCGGTTCTCTCGGCGAAGGCCTCTTCAGCCAGGCCTACGCGCTGAACAACCAAAGGGTGGCGGTTGGTGAATCGAGCGTCCTGAGCGGGGACGGGCACGCCGTCGTCTGGCCGGGCGCGGGAAGCCCGGTCGACCTCGGCACCCTCGGGTTCCGACACAGCCGGGCCAACGACATCAACGAGCGGGGGGAGATCGTGGGGCACGTCGGTGCCTTCCGCGGGGCACCCACCTCCGGGGGCCGAGCGGTGCTGTGGCGGGCCAACGACGCGGTCGATCTCAACGAGCTGCTCCCGCCCGGGTCACCATGGGTCCTCCACAGCGCGGAGGGGATCAACGACCGAGGCGACGTCGTCGGCTTCGGTCGTCTGCACGGCCAGCTGAGGTCATTCCTCCTGAACGTGAGGGTCGCACGCTCCTGAGCGGGCGTACGGCCCGGCGGCAACCGCAACGAGCAGCCCGTCGACGCCGTGCGCGCCGGCCAGTACCGCGTCTGCCTCACCTGGCGAACCGGGCGATGTACGCGCGCCGCGCGTGTCAGGTGCGGTACACCGTCACGTGGGCCGTGGAGTCGGCGGTGAAGGGCGAACGCGTCCAGTCCGCCCACCGGCTCTCCCTGCGAAGCCCGGCCAGCCGGCCCATCAGGTCCAGCTCGGCCGGCCACGCGTAGCGGTGGGTGGCCGGGTACAGCCGGACCCGACCGCCGGCGAACACCGCCTGGGTGGTGCGCATGAGCTGGTCGGCCTGGTCGAGCTCGGCCGCCTCGATGGACAGGACGTCGGGCCCGATCACCCGCGGTCGCAGCAGGCGGTTGCTCCTGAACCCGCCGACGTCGGGGACCCACGCCTCGACCACGAACCGGCCCCCGGGGCGGAGGTGACGGGCCGCGTTCTGGAAGCACGCCACCTGGGCGTCCTGGTCGGGCAACGCGAAGATCGTGTTCACGGCCAGCACGACCAGCGAGAACCCCTCCCCCGCCACGGCGTCGGCGAAGTTGCCGATCACGACGCGGAGCTGTTCGCCACCGGGCTTCTCCCGGAGCTTCGCCACCATCTCGGGCGATCCGTCGATGCCGTGGACGTCGAGCCCCCGGCGCACCATCGGGAGGGCCAGCCGGCCGGTACCGATGCCGAGCTCGAGCACGGGCCCGCCGTCGGCCAGCTCCACCAGGCAGTCGACCGCCGCGTCGGTCTCCCAGTGGTCGGCGTACAGCGCGTCGTAGTCATCGGCGATGCCCGAGGCGCCGTACTCGCCGGCGTCGAAGTCGCTCATCGACGCAGCGTAGGCGCCGCCCTGCTGCCGCCCTACCGCTTCCCGGACCGGCGGGTCACCTGTCCGCCGGGCTCTCCTCGACGAGCAGCGGATCCCCCCGGCGGACCACCCACCGGGCGGCCCGGGTCTCACCTGCCGCCGGGTCGGTGACCCCGTCCACGTGCCACCACTCGGCCCGCACCCGGTCATGGTCGACGTCGACCACCAGGTACCCGTGGCGTTCGAGGTCGAAGAAGCGGACGTGCGGGTTCTGGCGCCGTACGACACGGCGGAGGAGGGCCCGGGCACCGGGAAGGGGCGGCGCCACCTCCTCGGCGAACGACCGGGACGTGATGCTGGGCGTGACGAGCTCCACGCCGACGGTCCGGGACGGCTGCGTCGGGTCGAGGGTCAGCTCCGACGCCCACGACGAGTGGAGGTCGCCGGTGAGCACCACGATGTCGCTCACCCCGGCGCGCTCGACGAACTCGAAGAGGTTCCGGCGCTCGCGTGGGTAGCCGTCCCACTGGCCGGCGTTGACGCCGGCACCGCCGGCGACGGTTCCGGGGAGGAAGCGGCGGAGCGGGCCCGGGAGGGTGACGAGGCGCAGCGGCGCCATCATCACCTGGTTGCCGAGGACCCGCCACGCCGCCGGCGCCCGCAGCTCGTCGCGGAGCCAACGGCGCTGGCCGTCACCCAGGAGCGAGCGGCTCCGGGACTCGACCGTCGCCACCGGGCGCTCGCCGTCTGCCGCCGGTCGATCGCGGCCCTCGAGGCGGGTGTCGAGCATGATCAGGCGGACGAGGTCGCCGAGGGCGAAGCTCCGGTAGATGCGCCCGGGACGCGACCGGTCCGGCGTGCGGACGGGGAGCCACTCGAGGAAGGCCCGGGTGGCGGCCGCCCGGCGTCGGGGCCACGGCCCGTCCGAGGCCGGGTCGTGGTCGGCGGCGCCGTCGCGCCAGGCGTTGCCGGCCACGTCGTGGTCGTCCCAGACCGCCACCAGCGGATGGCGCTCGTGCAGGCGCCGGAGGTCGGGGTCGGTCCGGTACTGGGCGTGGCGGGCCCGATAGTCGGCGAGGGTGCGCAGGCGCGCCGCAGGGTTGTGGGACCGGCCGAGCTCCGTCCACGCCTCGTCGCTCTCGTAGACGTAGTCCCCGAGGTGCACGACGAGGTCGACCTCGCGCTCGGCCAGATGCCGGTAGGCGGTGAACAGCCCGTGCGCCCAGTTGGCGCACGACACGACGCCCAGGCGCACGGCCGCCGTCTGCCCGCTCGGCGCCGTCCGGGTGCGCCCGACGGGCGACGCGGCGCCGTCGACCTCGAACCGGTAGTGGTACGTGGTCGCCGGCTCGAGGCCACCGACGTCGACCTTCACCGTGAAGTCGTCCTCGGCCGAGGCAGTCGCGTGCCCTTCGGCCACGGCGGGGCCCCCGCCGTCGGACGAGCGAGAGACCCGCCACCGCACGGGGACGGCGTCGCCCTCGGGGACCGTCACCCGGGTCCACAGCACGACCGCGTCGGGGAGCGGGTCGCCGCTGGCGACCCCGTGGCGGAACGGGCCGCCTCCACCGGCGGTCAACGCCGCGGGCGCTCTGCGGGGCGACCGGCGAGGCCGCCGGCGCGGCGCCGGCCGAGCGGGTGGGCCGACCCCATGGTGAGCATGCCCCGACCGATGCACAGGCCGGGATGGCGCCCGGCCAGGCCGGCCAGAGGGCTCCCGGGGCCCGTGTCGACTCGAACGGAGGCGAGCCGCGCCCTGCCCCGCACGTGGGCGCCCGTCGCCACCACGCCGGCGTCGCCGGACTGCAGGCACCACGTCGGGAGCGGGACCGGGGCTCGGGGGCCGATGGGCCGGCCGCTCAGCTCGACGTCGCCCTCGGGCCACCGCAGGCGAGCGGTGCCGTCGCCGCCCGGCGACCACTCCAGCGTCCCCAGCTGCTTGGGGAAGCTCCACCGGGCCCGGCCCTCGTCGAGTGACGCCGCCGTGTCGACGACCATCACCGTGGCGCACGAGCCGGGCCGGGCACCGAGGCGCACCGGCTCGACGACGGCCAGCTCGACGTACGGCCCGACGGGCGACGTGGCGTAGCGGGCACCGATCACCAGGACCGGTCCGGGAACGCGCACCAGCGGTGCCGGCACGACGCCGACCGCTTGGGGGCTCCAGGCGACGCCCACCACGCACTCGCACGTGGCCCGCCACCGCGCCGGGCTGCCCACCGGGGCGGCGCCGGAGGCCGCCGTGCGCCTCCCGCCCCGGCCCGCGGGGACCGCCCTACGCACCCCGCCGGCGGACGGCCCGGCGCTGCTCGATGAAGTCGACCAGCACGTAGTCGCCCAGCGTCTCGGGCGTGGTGAAGAAGGCCCGGCCCCGGTTGAGCTCGGTCAGCTTCTCCACGAACGCGGTCAGCGCCCGGGTGGCGTCGAGCATGAACGTGTTGATGCGAATGCCCTCACGGGTGCAGCGGTTCACCTCGGCCAGGGTGGCATCGACCGTCTCCCGCACCGGTGGGTAGTTGAAGAACACCTCGCCGTCGGGGCGGACGTGGGCGGTGGGCTCGCCGTCGGTGACCAGGATGATCTGGCGGGTGCCCGGCCTCGACGCGAGCATGCGCCGGGCGAGGGCGAGGCCGTGCTGGAGGTTGGTGCCGAACACGAAGTCCCACGACACCTCGGGCAGCTGTCGGGGCTGGAGCTCGCGTGCGACCTCGCTGAAGCCGACGATGCCGAGGTAGTCGCGGGGGTACTTCGACGAGATGAGGGCGTGGAGGGCGACGGCCACCTTCTTGGCGGCCAGGAAGTTGTCCCGCATGGGCATCGAGAGCGAGAGGTCGAGCATCAGCACCGTCGACGTGCGGGTAAGCGTCTCGCTGCGCTCGACCTCGAAGTCGTCCGCCGACAGGCGCACCGGCAGGCCGGCGCCACCACGCGCCAATGCGTTGCGGACGGTCCGCTCGATGTTGACGTCGAAGGGGTCGCCGAACTCGTACGGCTTGGTCTCGTGGGACCGCTCGCCCCCACCGCCGGCCCGCTCGACCTGGTGGCCGCCGAGGCGATCGCGCGAAAGCTTGGCGAACAGCTCTGCGAGGGCATTGTGGCCGATCCTGCGCAGGCCCTTCGGAGTGAGCTCCAGGCGCCCCTCGCGGTGCTCCACCAGCCCCGCCTGCTCCAGCGCACGGGACAGCTGGGCCAGCCGCTCGAGGTCGCGCGCGGCGTCGGGGCCGAGCAGGTCCCGGGCCCGCTCGATGTCCACGTCGGCCAGCGCGCCCGGCGCCGCCGCACCGCTGAGCAGGCTCTCCAGGTCGTCCAGCTCGCCCAACTGGTCGACCACGGCGGCCCCGTCCGCCAGACCGAGGGGGTCGTCCCCACGGAACGACCAGGAGCGTTCCCACCCGGCGTCCGGGAAGGCGGACTGCAGGTTCGACCTGAGGCGCTCGACCTGCCAGGCCAGGTCCATGTCGCCCAGCAGCCGGTCGGACAGCGCCTGGATCTCAGCCCGCTGCTCGGGCGTCATCGAGTTGAGCATGGCCTGGCCGGCCGCCATCTGGGCGGCCATCTGGGCCAGCAGCTCGTCGAGCGTCTCCGGCCTGCCGGGGAAGAAGTCGCCGAACTCGTGCATGAAGCGGTCGAACGCCGCCGTGGTGTCCTCGCCCCCCGCCCGCATCTCGAGCAGGTCGTTCAGGGACGAGAACATCTCCCGCATGCGGGCGACCTGCTCGGGGGTGAGGCTCGACATGGCCTCGGACATCTGGTTGAACCGGCTCTGGAGGACCTCGCGCCGGAGCCGGTCCACCAGCTCCTCGAAGCGCTCGGCCGCCTCGGGCGACGTGAACTCGTGCTGCTGGAGCGCCTGCACGCGGCCGGCCAGGTCGGGCGGGAGCAGGTCGAGGCGCAGGCGCCGCTCCGCCATGGCGCCCTCGGTCACCTCCTGCCGGCGCCGGTCTCCCGACCGGCGGGCCTGCTCCACCAGCCGGTCGATCGCCTCGCGATCGGCGGCGACCACCTCGTGCAGCTCCCGGGCGATTCCGTCGTAGGCGCCTCCCAGGTCGTGGGACTCCAGCAGCTCGCGGCGCCGCTCCCGGAGCCGCTCGAGCAGCTCCTGGAGCCCGGCCACCCGCTCGCCGGCCCGGTCCCGGAACCCCTGCTGGAGCAGCCGGCGCAGGGCCGGGCTCACGTCGCCGTGGTACAGCAGGTCGTCGGTGATCTCCGACAGGACGTCCTCGGCGTCGAGCTCGAAGCCGGTCTGGGTGCCGTCCCACCTCGAGTACCCGAACCGGCGTCCCACGGCGCGAGCGTAAGCCCGGGTCCCGGCCTACGCGTCAGCGGCCCCGGTACGTCGACCGGGCCCCCACCGACTCCTTGTTGAGGCGGCGGGAGAGGTGCAGCCCCTCCAGCACGAACTCGACGGCACTGGCCACCGCTCCGGGCGACTCCCCCGCCGCCAGGTCGGTCACCGACCGGCGCAGGGCGGGCACCTTGGCCAGGACGTCGAGGTAAGCGGACGCCTGGACGTCGTCACCGGCGTGAACGATGGTTGACGAGTCGTCGAACGCCATCACGACGTCACCGAACTGCGAGAGCTGGCAGCGCCGCTTGAACACGGTGAGCACGGCGGCGTTGACCAGTCGCTCCAGGATCCCCTCGTCCCGGCCGTCGTCGAACGAGTCGATCTCGACCTTGCCGGCGGTGGACGCCACCAGGGCCTCGAGGTCGCTGACCCGGGGCACGGCGTCGGGCTCGCCCAGGCGCAGGGCGCGCCGGGCGGCGTTGGCGGTGAGCACCTCGGCGTTGGCGATGCTCAGGCGCACGGACACGCCCGACCGCTGGTTGACGTGCGGGCTGGACCGGGCCAGGTGGCTGACGGTGGCGACGATCTCCGACATGAAGTCGGGCACGTGGACGCGCACGCCCAGCCCGTCCAGGGGCTCCGCCTCCCGGGCGACCACCGCCAGCTCCGTCTCCACGTCCACCGGGTAGTGGGTGCGCACCTGGGTGCCGAAGCGGTCCTTGAGCGGCGTGATGATGCGGCCCCGGTTGGTGTAGTCCTCGGGGTTGGCCGACGCCACCAGCAGCACGTCCAGCGGGAGGCGGACCTTGTAGCCGCGCACCTGAACGTCCCGCTCCTCCAGCACGTTGAGCAGCCCGACCTGGATGCGCTCGGCCAGGTCGGGCAGCTCGTTGATGGCGAAGATGCCCCGGTTGGTGCGGGGGACGAGGCCGTAGTGGAGGGTGAGCTCGTCGGAGAGGTACCGGCCCTCGGCCACGCGGATGGGGTCGACCTCCCCGATGAGATCGGCGATGGACGTGTCGGGCGTGGCCAGCTTCTCGCCGAAGCGGTGGTCGCGGTGGACCCACTCGACCGGGGTGTCGTCACCCCTCTCGGCGACCACGTCGCGGGCGTGGCGGGACACCGGGTGCTCGGGATCGTCGTTGATCTCGGACCCGGCCACGATCGGCATCCACTCGTCCAGCAGGCTGGTGAGCGACCGGATCAGGCGGGTCTTGGCCTGCCCCCGCTCGCCCAGGAAGATCACGTCGTGGCCGGCGAGGAGCGCGTTCTCCAGCTGGGGCAGGACGGTGTCGTCGTACCCCACGACCCCGCCGACGAGGGGCAGGCCGGCGGCGATGCGGGCCGCCGCGTTGCGGCGCACCTCGTGCTTCACCGGCTCCGAGCGCCACCCCGACGCCCGCAGCTCACCCAGGGTCCCCGGCCGCGCCGTCATGCCGTCACCATAGGCCCGGCCCGGGGCTACGCCGCCTCGACCCTCCGCCGTCGGACGGGAACGCCGGGCTCGTCGCGATCGACCGCCGGAGCACCCGGGCCGTGACACGATGGCCGCGTGGAGATCCGCCATCACCGCTACGACGCGGTCATCGTCGGTGCCGGCGGCGCCGGCCTGCGTGCCGCCATCGAGACGGTGGGCAGGTGCCGCACGGCGGTGCTCACCAAGCTCTACCCCACCCGCTCCCACACCGGGGCGGCGCAGGGCGGCATGTGCGCGGCGCTGGCCAACGTCGAGGAGGACTCGTGGGAGTGGCACCTCTTCGACACCATCAAGGGCGGCGACTACCTGGTGGACCAGCCGGCGGCGGAGATCATGTGCCGCGAGGCCATCGACGCCGTGATCGAGCTGGAGCACTTCGGCCTGCCGTTCAACCGCACGCCCGAGGGCCGGATCGACCAGCGCCGCTTCGGCGGCCACACCCGCAACCACGGCGAGGCGCCCGTGCGCCGCGCCTGCTACTCGTCCGACCGCACCGGCCACATGATCCTCCAGACCCTGTACCAGCAGTGCGTGGCGCGGGGCGTCAACTTCTTCAACGAGTTCCAGGTGCTCGACGTCGCCTACGCCGAGGGCCGCCTGGCCGCCGTCGTCGCCTACGAGCTGGCCACCGGCGACCTCCACGTCTTCAACACCAAGGCCGCCCTCTTCGCCACCGGCGGCTTCGGGAAGATGTTCAAGGTCTCGTCCAACGCCCACACGCTGACGGGCGACGGCCCCGGCCTCTTGTACCGGCGCGGGGTCCCCATGCAGGACATGGAGTTCTTCCAGTTCCACCCCACCGGGATCTACAAGCTCGGGATCCTGCTGTCGGAGGCGGCCCGGGGCGAGGGCGGCATCCTGCGCAACAACGACGGCGAGCGCTTCATGGAGCGCTACGCCCCCACGGTGAAGGACCTGGCGCCGCGCGACATGGTCGCCCGCGCCATCCAGACCGAGATCCTCGACGGGCGGGGCGTGGGCGAGGCGGCCGACGCCGTCCACCTCGACCTCACCCACCTGCCGCCCGAGCAGATCGACGCCAAGCTCCCCGACATCACCGAGTTCGTCCGCACCTACCTCGGCATCGAGCCCAAGAAGGTGCCCATCCCGATCCAGCCCACGGCGCACTACGCCATGGGCGGCATCCCCACCAACGTCGAGGGCGAGGTGGTGTCCGACGCCGCCGGCACCGTGCTCCCCGGCCTCTACGCGGCCGGCGAGTGCGCGTGCGTGAGCGTGCACGGCGCCAACCGCCTGGGCACCAACTCGCTGCTCGACATCGTGGTGTTCGGCAAGCGGGGCGGGCGGGCCATGTCCGAGTTCGCCGCCACCGCCGACCTGCCCGAGGCACCCAGCGACGCGGCCGACGACGTCGTCCGGCGGGTGGAGGCCCTGAAGTCGGGTACGGGCGCGGAGAAGGTCGCCGCCGTGCGGGCCGACCTCCAGGCGTCCATGACCGAGAAGGCCTTCGTGTTCCGCAACGAGGACCTGCTGGCCGGCGCCCTGAAGGACCTCGACGACCTCAAGGACCGCTACCAGCAGGTCACCATCGACGACAAGGGCACGACGTTCAACTACGACCTCACCGAGGCGCTGGAGCTGGGGTACCTGCTGGACCTGGCCGAGGCGTCGGTGGTGAGCGCCCGGGCCCGCACCGAGAGCCGGGGCGCCCACTTCCGCACCGACCACCCGCTGCGGGAGGACGAGCACTGGGCCCGGCACACGCTGGCCACCCGGGAGGAGGACGGCACCGTGTCGTTGTCGTACAAGGCGGTGGTGGCGGGCCGCTACCTGCCCATGGAGCGCAGTTACTGATGGCCCTCGTCGACGTCGAGCTCAGGATCAAGCGCTACAACCCCGACACCGATGCCAAGCCGCACTGGCAGACGTTCTCGGTCAAGGCGGAGCCCACCGACCGGGTGCTGGACGCCCTCCACACGGTGAAGTGGGAACAGGACGGGACGCTCAGCTTCCGGCGCTCGTGCGCCCACGGCGTGTGCGGGTCCGACGCCATGATGATCAACGGGGCCAACGCCCTGGCGTGCATCGAGCTGGTCAAGGATGCCGCCGGTCCCCGCGGCGGGCGGGTCACGGTGGAGGCCATCCGCGGTTTGCCCGTCATCAAGGACCTGGTCGTCGACATGGAGCCGTTCTTCGCCCAGTACCGCTCCGTGCTCCCCTACCTGGTCAACCGGGACGACCCCGGCTACACCGAGCGGCTCCAGTCGCCCGAGGACCGCGAGCGCTACGACGACACGACCAAGTGCATCCTGTGCGCGGCGTGCACCACGTCGTGCCCGGTCTTCTGGGGCAACTCCGGTTACGTGGGCCCGGCGGCCATCGTCAACGCCCACCGCTTCATCTTCGACAGCCGGGACCAGGCCGGCAACGAGCGGTTGGACCTCCTGAACCAGCGTTCGGGCGTGTGGCGGTGCCGCACCGCCTTCAGCTGCACCGAGGCGTGCCCCCGCGGCATCAAGGTGACCCAGGCCATCCAGGAGGTGAAGCGGGCCGTCCTCACCGACCGGGTGTGAGGGTCGCCTTCGGAAGCGGAGCTTCCTCGGCGAGCTGGTGGTGCTGCGGCCGGCCGGCGGAGCCGGCCGACCTGCGCCCGTACTTGTTGGCCGGCAGCCGGGGGGGCCGCCTGCGGCGGCGGGAGCGGCCGCCGGCGGGAACACCGTGGCCCGGAGGCGGAGCCAGGTGACCGTGACGCCGGCGCCGGCGGCGCGGGCCGTCGACGCCGTGAAGGTCTACGGGTCGGGGGCCGCCGCCGTGCGGGCGCTGGACGGCGCCAGCGTGGCGTTCGAGGCCGGGCGCTTCACCGCCATCATGGGCGCCTCGGGGTCGGGAAAGTCGACCCTGCTCCACTGCCTGGCCGGCCTCGACCGGCTCACGTCCGGGCACGTCCACCTGGGCGACGTGGACCTCGGCTCCCTCGACGACAAGCGCCTCACCCACCTGCGCCGCGACCGCGTCGGCTTCGTCTTCCAGGCGTTCAACCTCCTGCCGACCCTGACGGCCGAGGAGAACATCACCCTGCCGATGGACATCGCCGGGCGCCGGCCCGACCGCGCGTGGGTGGACCGGGTGATCGACGCCGTGGGCCTGCGCGACCGGCTGCGGCACCGGCCGTCGGAGCTGTCGGGCGGCCAGCAGCAGCGGGTGGCGGCGGCCCGGGCCCTGGCCAGCCGGCCCGAGGTCGTCTTCGCCGACGAGCCCACCGGCAACCTGGACTCCCGGGCCAGCGCCGACCTCCTCGACTTCCTGGGCCGCGCCGTGGCCGACTTCGGCCAGACGATCGTGATGGTGACCCACGACCCGATCGCCGCCGGCCATGCCGACCGGGTGGTGTTCCTGGCCGACGGCCGGGTGGTCGACGACATGGACGGGCCGACGGCGGACCGGGTCCTCGACCGGATCAAGGCCCTGGGGTAGCCCGTGCGGCGGGCGACGCTCAAGAGCCTGCTGGCCCACAAGCTGCGGATGCTGCTGACGGCGGCCGCCATCGTCATCGGCGTCTCGTTCGTGGCCGCCACCTTCGTCCTGACCGACACGATCGACCACACCTTCGAGACGCTGTTCGACGAGCTGACCGCCGGGACGGACGTCTCGGTCCGGGGCACGGACGCCTTCGGCGAGCCCGAGGACGGGGACGGCGGGGACGGCGGGGACGG
>Ga0247717_1000207_pt1 | contig 18812 bp, 24 predicted proteins | sample 24E_NmetaG_FD_189047 | JGI IMG/M metagenome (GOLD analysis project Ga0247717, IMG submission 189047) | Soil microbial communities from hillslope of Landscape Evolution Observatory, University of Arizona, Oracle, AZ, United States - 2-4-E_N | ecosystem: Engineered > Artificial ecosystem >... | reverse complement strand
CCGCGCACCAGCGACCGCCTGCCAGCTGCGCCCGCCGTCGGTGCTCACGACAACGCCGTTTCCGGTGGCGGCCACCGCCCGCTGAACGTCGTCGGGATCGATCGCGAAGCTGGTGATCTCGATCGACGACAGCCGTTCCCATGTGCGGACGTGGCCGAGCAGGGATCTCGGCTCCCACGTCGCTCCTGCGTCTCCTCTCTCGACCAGGCCGAGCAGGGGCGGCTTGCCGTCGACGCGGAGGCGACGGTCGCGCAGGTCGGGATGACCGCTGGCGAGAAACCGGTCGAACCCGACGACGGTGAAGCCCATGGCGTCCTGGTAGGAGTCGCCGACGCCCTGCTGTGAGCGATCACTGAGAGTCGGCTCGTTCCGGCCCTACTGGCGGTGGGACTGACCTGGTGGTCTCAGGGCGGTCCCACCGCCTGGGCCCGAACGGTGGGGCTGCAACGTCATCGTTGGGGTCGCTCTGGGTCGAGAGGACGGCAGCTCGGTCAGGAGAGGTCGGCCAGGAGCTGATCGAGCGGCGATAGGCCCGCCGTCAGGATGCGTGGCTGCGCGGCGAGGGAGCGGATCCGGTCGAAGGCATCTGCGATAGCGGGCCCGGTGAGGATCGGTCCGTGGGCTGAGGCCACCGCCGTCGGGCGGAGCGCTTCGAGCTCGTCGACGTGGCGCCAGTACCTGGTGGGATCGAGCCATTGGTGCCACGGCGAGACGGAGCTGTTCACCTCTGCGAAGCTCTCCTCGTAGAGGTCCCGGGGCAGGTCGTCGATGTGATGGGCGGCGCCGGGGGTGAGGGCACCGAAGGCGTCGACGGCCCAGAGGATGCCCGTGCGCTCGTCGAGGAGCCCGCGGGTGGCGGGGCCATCGAAGATCGGCGGGAGCACCAGTCGCAGCCGGCGGTCGCCGGCGTCGAAGCACTCGCCCGGCTCGCGCCAGATCGAGCGGTGCAGCGGCACTGGGCGTTCGAGCGCCAACCGTTCGGCGCCGAAGGCGTTCTGGACGAGTGTGGCGTTGGGCGCAGCTTCGAGGATCTCGTCAAGCCCGCCCGTGTGGTCTGCGTCCTCGTGGGACAGGAAGACCCATCGGATGTCTTCGGGGTCAACGAGGCTGAACACCTGCTCGAGCCAGTGGGCGCGATGCACCGGCGCCCCGGTGTCGACGACGATGGGCTCGGCGCCACGGATGAGCATGGAGTTGACCGGGACGTAGACGTCGTCGGCGGGGGCCAGGTTCGGGATGAGGAACGTGTCGGGTCCCATGGCGACGGGCTCGGTCACCGGGGTGGAGGCGGTCAGGGCGGTCACGGGGGTTGCTCCTTGTGTGCGATGGTCCGGTCCCAGTGATCAGACCAACTAGTCGGTCTGGTTCTACAGACCAACCGGTCGGTCTGTCAAGGGCTAACCTGGCGGCATGGCTGATGCCGCTGACGCCCGGAAACGGATCCTCGATGCCGCTCAACAGCTGGTGATGGACCGCGGCTTCGGCTCGACCACCGTGGACGCGATCCTTGAAGCCGCAGGAGCCTCCAAGGGCGCGTTCTTCCACCACTTCGCATCGAAGGCCGAGCTCGGCCATGAGCTCGTGCGCCGCTATGCCGCCGCCGACGGCGAGATGCTCGAGGACCTCATGGCCAGAGCCGAGGCAGGCACCTCGGACCCGGCCGAGCAGCTGATCGCCTTCATCGAAGCGTTCGAGCAGGGCATCGAGGACCTCTCGCTCGCCCAGCCCGGCTGCCTCTTCGTGTCCTTCATCTACGAGCAGTTCCCCGGCCAAGACGACACACGAGCACTCATCCTCGACGACGTTCTACGCTGGCGGGAACGGATCCTCGACAAACTCGCCCTCGCGACCGCGCGACGTACACCAGCGGCCGATGTCGACTTGGCCTCCCTCGCCGACCAGGTCTTCACGATCGTGGAAGGCGGCTTCATCCTCGCCCGTGCCACCGGCGACCCGCTCAAGCTGCGCGACCAGCTCCGCCACCTCCGCACCTACCTCACCCTCCTCCTGCGGCCTACCTGACCTGTTCGAGGACGACACGAGATCCAAGTCGACATGGCAAGGCAGGCGGGGGCATCGGCATACGAGTACTCGGGCTCGCGGGAGGTTGCCGCGCGCCTACCGGAACCTCGGGGGCATGACTCGGCGGGGGATGCGCGGCGGTAGCTGATGGTCGACGACCCACGACAAGCAGCTCGCGACGGAGTCTCAGCGGGGCATCACCGGAGTTGATCGAGGACCTGCTGGCGATCCCAGTAAAGACGCTCGTGTGCCAGAAGGCCAGCTTCGAGTCGGGCAACGATCACCACGGGTACGCGGACAGGTTGGTTGGTGGCGTTGACGCCGAGGAAGGGTCCGATGTGGCGGCCTTTCCAGGTGGTCTCGGCCACGACGATGGGCTGATCCGCGACTGGAAGGACAGCTTCGACGTCGACGGTGATGTCGAGGCCGTCCCACCACATCCGGTAGTACTCAGCTGCGCCCGCATGCCCGGTCAAGGTGAGGCCGAGGGCGACGTCCTCGAAGATGCAGTCAGATGTGAGCGTGGCGAGGGTGTCGTCGAGGCGGTGCCCGTTTTCGGCGTCGGTGTGGCGGGCGAGCAGTTCGAAGTCGGCTTCGGTGAGCATGTCAGCCTCCGGGGGTCGTGGTTGTCGGTGATCCGTCGCTGTCGTGCGTGAGCGCGTGAAGTGCCTCCTTGGCGATGCCGCCGAGCGCGTCGACGGCGTCGGCGACGCTTGCGACGCTCGGTCCCCATCCGGTTGTCTGGCGGAATGAACTGTTGGTGATCCGGTGGCTTCGGAGCAGGAACCCCAGCGCGGTCCCCGCAAGACCATCGCCGCTCGGCGGTCGAGTCCCGGTGGGTTGTCGGCCTACCGCTCTGTGGTACAGGTCGTTGACTGCGGCTCTCGGGAGCGGGTCGTCGTCCACGATGTCGTAGACACCCGAGGAGGCGTCGACTGCGGCGGCGAGCGCGGCGCCGGCGTCGGCTTCCCAGAGGGTTGGGGTGTATGCCTCGCCGGGTCCAGGTAGCGCAGGACCTCCTCGGGCGGCGGCGAGAAGGCTGGCCCGGGTGCCCGCGGAGGAGGGTCCGTAGAGACTGCCGAGGCGTAGCACGACGCCTCGTCTTTCGGCGTGTGCGGCGAAGCGGGCCACTTCTCGCTCGGCCACCAGGGTCGAGTCGAGTACCGCAGCCGGGTCCAGTGGAGCGCCGGCGCGCAGCCACGTGCTGCCGCCGTCGGCGTAGACGAAGCAGATCGATGGGTACACGAATGTCGTTACGTCAGAGTCGATGGCTGCGTCGACGAGTGCCGCCGTCGCGTCGGCGCGCAGCATGTCGTTCTCGTGCCATACGGATGGTTCGACGGCGGAGGCACCGGTTGGGACGTGTGTGGCCAGGTGGAGGATTACGTCGGTGCCTTCGAGCACGTGGCCGAGTGCGTGACGGTCGAAGATCGACACCGCGAGCGACGTTGTGCCGTCGTGGTTCTCGGCGCTGGAGTCGGGATGGGTGGCCATCACGACCTCGTGGCCAGCCGCGATGAGCGCTGGGAGGACGGCAGTCCCGAGGACACCGGTTCCGCCGGTGATGAACACACGTTTGGGATTCGGGCGTCCCGCCGGCGTGCCGTCGGTTCTTGCCGTGGTGAGGGGCGCTGTTGTCATGCCCGAATGATCCGACAACCATCGGAGTGGGCACATCGGGGGATCCCCTACTCCTGACCCCTGACCCCTTCGAGGGTGTCGGTCGAGGCTGCCAACGCTGCCGCTTCGGCTCGGCTTCGGGCGCCGAGCTTCTGCAGGAGCCGGCTGACGTGATGTTCCACGGTCTTCGGGGAGAGGAACAACTGAGCTGCGATCTGGGCGTTGGTCTCGCCGCGGCGCAACCCGCCGAGCACCTCGCGCTCCCGGGCGGTGAGGTCTCTCATGGCTACGGCTCGGTCCGGGGCGGCGCGCGGTGGCGACGCACCCAGGCCGCGGAGGACAGACGCGGCGTGGTCGCGCAAGGGAGCCGCTCCGAGCCGGACGGCGGCCGCGTGTCCTGCGCGGGCCGATGCGATCGCCCGTTCCCGATGTCCGCCTGCGCGGTGTGCCCGGGCGAGATCCAGATGGGCAGCGGCCCAGAGATCTGGGCGTTCCCCCGTTTCCAGCGCCCTGATCGCGACCTCGAAGTGGTGAGCCGCTGCCTCGTCGGACGCGGCGAGGGCCGCTCGCCCCTCGGCGAGCGCCGCCATCGCCTTCACCACAGCCGACTCGGCAGGTTCGACCATCGCCCGCAGTCGACGAGCCGCCACGCCGGCTCCCTCCGGATCTCCGGCCGCGACTGCCGCATCGACCAAGCTCAGCAGCAGTGGTGCGCACCGCAGCGTGTCCCGGACCAGTTGATCGAGAGCCTTCTGCGCCACTGCTGAGGCCAACGCGGGCTCACCGCGGGCCAGATGCACTGCGCTCAAGGGGACAGCCACCGCGAGGCGATCCTCGTAGGGGGCGATCAGTTCCGCCGCCGCATCCACCCGGCCTTGGAGAACGCGCAGGCTGGCGAGCCGGGCGACTGCGTCGACCCGATGCGAGGCCCGAGCAGGCCCCCTACCGGCTAACGAACTCGTCAGCAGCTCCTCGGCCTCCGCCCATCGGCCGGCGTGAACCAGCACACCCCCGAGCGCGATCGAGCAATGGCTCCTCAGCACGACCGGGCGCCCTCCGCTCGGTTCGAGCATCAGCTCTCGGACGGTGTCCGTCCATTCGCTGACCCGGTCGACGTCTCCGACGCGCTCCGCTGCGGTCAACAGCGCACAGAACGCGGTGCCGAGCACGACCGGGTCATTCACCTCGCCGGCCGCGATGAAGGCAAGCGCTTCATCCAGCTGTGCCAAACCCCGCGCCACCGCGCCGCTGCTGACGAGAGCGACTCCGCCGTCGGCCAGGGCCCGAACATGCAGTGCCGGTTCGTCGAACGCTCTGGCGATCTCCAACGCCCGGTCGGCGCTGGCAGCCAGCGCCTCGACATCGGTTCTGTCACAAGCCAATCGGGCCAGCTCCCAGTAGCCCCACTCCACACAGGGGCCGAGGTCCTCCAACAACCGGCGGGCCCGCTCGAGCCAACCTCGACCGGTGGCTTGTCTGCCCAAACCGTCCCAGCAAAGCTCGGCAAGCATCGTCGCCACCCGAGCGGCCCGGGCCTGCATACCATCACGTACCAGGCATCGGAACGCCGTCTCCCAGGCATGACGAGCCTCCGGATAGCGGTCCTCGGCATAGGCCGCCATCCCCACCACCGCATGGAGCTCCCCATCGTCGCGCTGTGACAGGCCCTGCCGGCAAAGCGACTCCGCCAAGCCCACGTCCCCGCGTCCCAAGGCATCGAAGGCCGCCGCCAACACCGTCGGGTGGTCACTCACCGGACTCGATGATGCCACCGACGACAGCGATCGAGGGTCGGAAAGGGGGGACCTCCCGATGCGCCGGCATCCGTACGGCAGCGACCCTTTCCTCAGACATCACAACAAGAGGAGGACCTCCCATGGATACCCGCATCGACGAGATCGCCCCCGACATCTTCCGGCTCTCGACGTTCATCGAAGACATGCCACCCGCCGGGTTCACGTTCAACCAGTTCCTCATCAGAGGCGAGGAACCGTTCCTGTTCCACACCGGCCAAAGGCAGCTGTTCCCGAACGTGTCCGAAGCTGTCGAGCGCCTCATCCCACTCGAGACCTTGCGCTGGATCTCCTTCGCGCACATGGAGGCCGACGAGATGGGGGCCATGAACCTCTTCCTCGCAGCCGCCCCGCACGCCGCCGTCGCCCACAGTCCCCTGGCCTGCGACCTGTCGATCAACGATCTCGCCGACCGGCCACCCGTGCCCATCACCGACGTCCTCGACGTCGGCGGCCATCGCATGCGCCTGGTACCGACGCCCCACGTCCCCCACAATTGGGAGAGTGCTCTGTGGTTCGACGAAACCACCTACACACTCCTCGCCGGCGACCTGTTCACCGCCGTCGGAGACGGACCAGCCCTCACCAACGACGACCTCGTCGACGCCGCCATGACCGGCGAGAACACGTTCCACTACACATCGCTCGGCCCCGCCACCGCACCCACCATTCGAGGGCTCGCCGCACTCGAGCCGACAGTCCTCGCATGCATGCACGGATCATCCTACGAAGGCGACGGTGGCAGACAGCTCCGCAGCCTCGCCAAGGTCTACGACAACCTCGTCAACAGCGCCCCCACCGAGGTGCCCGCCTGATAGACACCACGCCCAGCCCGGACACATCAGGCCCCGTCCCACACAACGTCCCAGAACGCGCGGGCCTTGATAGGGCTGGGTGTCGGCGAGAATCAGGCCACCACTGGCTGCGCCACCGCCCACTCAGCAGCGGAGGCAGCGAGATGTCCGACGGCGCCGGAGCCCCACGTCTCGGCGGCTGGGTCGCGCTCGTCGGGCTCGGTTCCCGTGACCGTGAGCGTGATCCGCGCGCCGTGGCCGGTGCCGTCGGCAAGTTCGACGCGAACGTGCTCGCCCGGCCCGCCGGTCGGGGACACATCGAACGCCAGCACGCGGTGCAGCTCAACCTCGGTCATCGTGCCGATCACGACCTCCGGCGCCATGTACGGCGTGAGCGGCTCACCGACCGCTGGTGCCCCTCGCTGCTCGCCGGTGTCGCGGTCCTTCCCGAACCACAGGTCCCACGCGACCTCGACCGGACACGTCAGCTGACGCTCGACTCTCACCGTCCAACGGCCCTCGGACTCCGTCACCTCGGGCCGATCGAGGCCGAACTGGTGAACGAGCTCCTCGTGCCGGGCGATGCCTCGATCCGGCGGAGGTAGAGCCTCGTCGGCGAGGACGCTTCGGAGGCCGACCAGGCAGAGGTCCCAGCCGGTGGCGAAGCTCGGCGCGCCGAAGCGGTCATCAAACGTGTGGATGAGGGCGAACGTCGTGCTCTCGCCGTTCGACGTGAGCTCGAACGTCAGCCGGTCGGCACCCCACGTGAACGTGAGCCGCCGCGGTGCATCGACGGCCTCGACGGTGCCGACCGCGCCCGGACCTCCGTCGAACGCGCTGAAGCGCATCTCTCCGCCGGGTCGCAGGTCGACCTCGACGGGGCTCGGGAACCACTGACCGAGGTGCTCGGGCGTCGTGACGGCTCTCCACACCTTCTCGATCGGGTGCGGGTAGTCACGCTCGACGCGGACGGTTGGTCGCCCGTCGAGCGTGAGGAACTGGTCAGCGGACATCGGTGTCTCCTTCGTTGACGCTCATCGCGTCGAGGTGGGCGCCGAGGCGGTCGAGGCGCGACTCCCACATCCAGCGATACGGCACCAGCCAGTCGTCGACCTCGGCGAGCGGCTCGACGCGAAGGCAGTACCAGCGGCGGGGTCCGTCCACCCGGGCGGTCACCAACCCGGCGTCACGCAGCACTCGAAGGTGCTTCGACGTCAGCGGCTGGGTGAGCCCAAGAGCCTCGGCGAGCTCACCGACGAGGTGCTCGCGCTCGCGAAGGCGGTCCAGAATCGAGCGCCGGATTGGCTGCGCCAACACCTCGAACGCGGTGGACATCGCCTCAGTATGTCACCTACGGCATATGCTGGGCAAGGCATGCAAGGAAGGCAAGGCACGATCCGATGAGAGCGACAACGCTGCGTCGGAATGCCGCCCATCGCCCGGGACCGTGCCGCGCGAGGGAGGCGTGGACGCTCAGCCCGGGCGGCGGGCGAAGGCGAGGCGGACGCCGAGCCCGATGGTCACGACGCCTCCCGCCGCTCCGACGGCTTCTATGCGGCGCGGCGAGCGGGCGAACCATGCACGGGCGGTGCCGGCCAGCAGCGCCCAGGCGCTGTCGCTGTCGCTGGCGAGGGCGATCGCCATGCACACCAACCCGAGCAGCACCAACTGCACCGGCACCGCGCCGGCGGCCGGGTCGACGAACTGCGACAGCACCGCGGCGAACAGCAAGAACCCCTTGGGGTTGGTGATCCCGACGACCAACCCCTGCCGACCGAGGCGCAGCAGGTTCGGCGTCGCGGCCTCCTCGGCACCGACGCTCGCGGCGGTGAGAGCCCGTCGGTGGCGGATCGCCTGCACGCCCAGCCACACCAGGTACGCGGCGCCGGCCAGCTTCAAGGCGTCGAACACGACGATGGACCGCTCTACGACGGCGCCGACGCCCGCTGCGACCAGCAGGACCTGCATGAGCAGACCCAGGTCGTGCCCGACGACCGTGGCCGGGGCGGCGCGCCGCCCGAAGCTCACCCCTCGCCCGACGATGAACAGCACCCCGGGCCCGGGCACGGCGATGACCGCCGACGCGGCGTTCTACCCGCTTCCTCGATCGCGCTGACCTGGCAGTTCAAGGCGATCGACGAGCACGACGGGCAGCTTCCCCCGATCCCTCTCCCGACCGCGTGTTGTCCGCGGCCTTGGACACGGAGGAAGACCATGAAGGGCTACGTGAGACGAAAGGGCGACCGCCGGATACCGCCGCAACGCCGATCTGCACGTCATCCCGACGCTCGGCCAGATCCCGATCCGGCGGCTGCGGGACAAGCACCTCGAGGAGCTCTACGACCGGCTCGCCCGCCCGACTGGCGACACGCGTGCCCTGTCGCCGAAGACGGTGCTCGAGATCCACCTCATCGTCAGGGCCGCGCTCGCCGATGCCCTGCGAGACGAGTACGTGACCCGCAACGTCGCCCTGTCGGCGCGGGAAGCCGCGCGCCCGAAGCCAGTGGCTCATGGCCGTGCGCATGAGCGGTGCGGGGCGTTCGACGACCGCGTTCAGGTGCGGGTCGAGCCGGTCGACGCGGTCGACGAACGCGTCGAGCAGCTCCACGCTGCTCATGTCCTGTCTCGTGAACCTCGCCGATGTGGTCGAGGTCTTTCACGAGTCCGGCGGGCTCGAGGCCGCGGTCGGCGTGGGCGAGGCGAGGCGTGGAACGCAGTTCGACCCCGCCTCGTCGACCTGTTCTGTCACCATGCGGTGGCGATCTTCGGCGAGCGCGGCGGGATGCGACCATCGCATCACATCGGTGTCGTCGGACCGTTGTAGGTGAAGCAGCCGCAGCCGCTGGCATAGGCCATCGGGCGGTAGGCGGCCACGCCGTCCCGTCGGCCGTCTGGGAATGACGTCGTGAAGGTCACGGCGGACACGAAGCCGGTGCCGCCGTCGAGCGCGGCGCGCAGCAGCGCGTCGCCGTTGGCCAGCGCACCGGGCCGCTCGGCTGCCCGCTCGAGGAGGTCGACCCCGTCGCAGGCGAGCAGCCCGGCCAGCGTCTGCGTGCCGCCGCTGAAGGTGCGTCCGTGGTCCCTCAGCGTGGTGAGGCACTGTTGGGCCTGGACGCTCGTGTCGTAGTCGATGTTGAGGTCGATCGCCGGCGCCCAGCCGACGGCCAGCGCACCGGTGAGCTGGTCCGGAGGTACGAGGCCCACGAGCGCCGCGGGGTACTGCTGGGTCGAGAGCAGGTAGGTGGGCGTGTAGCCCTGAGAGTTGGCCGCCTGCATGAGGAGCATCGGCTCGAAGGCGTTGTGGGTCAGGAACAGGATCTCGGTCACCCCGGCGGACCGAAACTGCAGCACCGCGGCGGATGCGTCGCCGGACGCGCCGCTGTAGTCACCGGTGTCGGAGTCTCGGACGGTCTGCGTGACGACGGTGAGGCCTCGATCCGTGAGATCGGCGCTGAGCTGCGACGCGCTGCGCATGAATGCGGGCGCGTCGGTGACGAAGATCCCTGCGGTTGTCCCTGCCCTCAGCTTGCCCTCGCTCCGGAAGGCATCGGGGAGCACCGCGGCGAGACGGTCCAAGAGCGGCGTCGCCCACGCCACGACGGTGCTCGACTGCGTTGCCACGGTGCGGTCGACGCCGTAGTTCGTGCCGAGCAGGGCGGGAATGCCTTCGTTCGACAGACAGACGTGGGCCGAGGCGTAGTAGTAGCCCGACAGCACGGCTGCGACCGTGTTGTCCTGTGTGAACCTGGCGCAGGCCGCTTGGCCTTGGGTCTGGGGCGAGTCGGTCAGGTTGACGAGGTGGAAGATGAGCTCGAGCTGTCGTCCGGCGACGCCGCCGTTGGCGTTGACCTCGTCCGCCATCGCTTGCCAGTTGGCGGGTTCGTTGCCGGCCGACGCCGCGCCGAGGCCGGCGTCCTCCATGGTCTGGCTAGTGCTGGGATCGGCGGCGATGATCCCGATCGAGATGGTTGTGTCCGTGACGCCGGGGAGGTTCGGGGCGGCTGCGGCTGCTTGCCCGCTCGCGGTGTCGGTTTGGCCGACTCCCGCGCTCGCGCCGACCGACGTGGGAACACGCCCGGCCGGGTCGGTCGCGGTGCGTCCGCCGGCCGCGCCAGGACTCGCCGATGGCGCGTCGGTCGGTGGGCCGGGCGGGGCGGTCGATTCGAGTCCCGGCGCAGTCGCGAGCGTCGAAGCGTCCTGCACGGTGCTTCCGCAGGCCGTTGCGAGGAGCAGGACGCCGACGACGAGGAGGAGAGGCCGGCGGCCGGCGGAGGACATCAGCGGGTCGCCCTGGCCGTCTCGACGACCTCGAGAATGGCGTCGCGCACGGCGGCCGGACACTCCTGCGGGATGAGGTGCCCTGCCTGTTCGACGATGACGACCCTCCCGTTGGGCACCGCCGACATCAGCGCAGCCGCGGTCTGGTTGAGGAGCGGGCGCGTGGTTGCCATGCCGCGGTCGACCCGTCCGCCTTGCAGACAGACGGTGTGGACGTCGGGCGTGCCGGCGGCTTGGAGACGCCGCATGGTCGGAAGGGCGCCGATGATCTGCGCTGCCTCACGGCCTCCTGCGCGCATTGCCCGTGCGCACGCGTAGTCGCGCCGCATGATCGCCACATCGGACTCGCTGATCTCCGCTGCCATGCCATGGGGCAAAGAGATCCGAAGGATCAGACCTTTGCCGCCGAGCCGGGCCAGCACCGACATGGCTCGGAACGCCCGCCGTGCCAGCCGTGCGTGTCGCTCGGGCATGCTCTCGGCGACGGTCGCGTCGACGAAGATCAGCCCGGCAACCCGTTCCGGGTGCCGATCGGCGAAGAGTCGGATGATGGGCCCGCCCCAGCTGTGCCCGACGAGGATGACCGGCGCCGTCTCGCCGAGCACGTCGAGGAGCGCCGTGAGATCCTCGACGATGCGCTCGAGGGTCCGCTCGTGCGGGTCGACATCACTGCCGCCGTAACCGGCTCGGTCATAGGACAGCGTGCGAGTCCGCTCGCTGACCTCCCGCTGGGTGTGGATCCATGAGGCGGCCGGCGCGCTCATGCCGGCTTCGAAGACGACGAGCGGGCCGGGTCCCTCGCCCGCCACGACCGCGCGCAGCCTGCGCCCGTCGGGCAGCTCGACGATGTGCTCGGTGAGGCCCGGCCCGGGGTCCAGGTCGCGTCGCACCGTCACGCGTCCACCGCCGTGCCGGTGAGCAGACGAACTGCCGACAGCGCCACCGCCTCGAGGTAGTCAGGCGTCAACGGCTGTCGCCCGATCATCCGGCGGTGCATCAGCGGCCCCTCGAGCAGGTCACCGATCAACGACAGGTCAGGGACCTCGTTGATCTCACCGCGCTCGATCGCCCGCTCGATCGCGTTCCGCATCGGTTGTCCCCGTCGCTCGCCCATCTTGCGGAACGCGAGCTCGGCGTCAATGTCATGGCGCAGGTCAGCGAGCAGTCCGACGAGGCCGTCGATCCACGGCGAGGACCACGACGCCGCCAGATCGTCGAGATAGGCCCGGATGTCGGAGTGCAGCGACCCGGTGTCGAACTCGGAGACCGGTGGCAGGTGCTCGGCGAGCGCGTCGGTCACCAACCTCACCTTGCTCGGCCACCGGCGGTACACGTCCGTCCGGTGCGCGTTCGCCTGGGCCGCGACCCTCGTCAACTTCAAGGCGTCGTAGCCCTGGCTCGTCAGCAATGACCACGCCGCCGACAGCAACCGCAGCTCGAGATCACGATCCCTCGGTCGCCCAGACATCGCACTCCATTCCGCTACATCTCGTAGCGAAATGTAGAGGACATCGTCGGCGATCGCAAGGCCTACGACTGGGCCATCGCCGCGAACGAACTCGCTCCCTACGCGCTGGGCAAGCTCGCCATGCTCTACGTCGAGAAGCTGCGCGAGGCAGCCGACGCGTTCGAGCTCCGTCCCGCTGATGCCGGCGGGAACGTGGTGCTACTGGAGCCGTACGACCCCATCGTGTTCGCGCGCACCATCGAACGGTCGCACTTGTGCATCGTGAACCCGACCCAGCTCGCGGTTGACCTGCTCACCGGCCCCGGCCGAGCGCCCAGCGAGGGCGAAGAACTCCTCACCTGGATGAAGGACAACACCGATGCCTGGCGAACCTGACCTGCTTTGCATGTCCGCGCGCCGGTTGTCGAGCCTCAGCCCACCTTCAGGTCGACGAGGCCCACACTCAACTCGGCGTCGAGCGCCTCGGCGATCTTGTCCAGCGTCGGCAGGCTCGGCGAGATGTTCCCACCTTCGAGGCGAGCGATGGCCGACTGCGTCGTACCCACCCGCTCCGCGAGCTCGCGCTGGCTCAGCCCACGTGTTTCACGCAGCGCGCGGATCTCCATCGCCAGCCGGATCGCCCGGCCCGCCTTCTCATAGCCGCGGCGGCGCTCCGGGCTCTGCGCCCGTGCTGCCTTGACCTCATCCCAGCTCTGTCGCCCCGTCATTGCTCCTCCTCCACGGTGTGGCCTTCGGCGATGCATCGCTGCATTGCCTTCGCCGCCCGGTCGATCTCGCGTCGCTCCTGGCGCTGTGTCTTGACGAACACGGTCAACAGCACGATCCGCCTTCCGGATGCGATGTAGTACGTGATCCGCACCCGCCTGCGGTCCAGGCTGAACCGCAGCTCTCGGAGCTTGCCTCGCAGTTGGCGGGTGAACGGTTCACCGAGATGCACTCCTTCTTCGGCGAGCAGATCGATGTACCGCTCCGCTTGACCGAACGCTTCGTCCTCGAGCTGAGCGAGCCAGTCGACCACCTCGCCCTCGAGCTCGATCGTACCCCAACCCATAGCATCAATGCTATCCCCCCTTGTAGTGCTCGTGGTCAGGCGAAGCCGGCCTTGTCGAGCATCGCGATCAGCGACGGTCGGCGGCGGTGGGTCTCGCGCAGACCAGCCACCCGCACCTCGAGCTCGACCATGGCATCGGCTCCGGTCGCGGCCTTCTTCGCCGCCTTCAGGTACCGGACCGCGCTCTGGTATGACCGCTTGTCCGCGGTGGTGAGCACCTCGTCGACCAACCGGAACCACACGACCATCGCATCGGCCGGATGCGTCACGGCACGGGCCTCAGCGAGGCGCTTCCACCGGTGCTCACCCACCTCCCACCCAACAGGTTGTTCGGGGGTGGCCAGCGTCCAGGCGGCATCGGGTTCGCCGTCGTCGAGGAGCACGTCGACGAGCCCGCCTGGATCACGAGCACCGAGCACTGCGCGCGCCTCGGCGCGCATCGCCGCCCACTCGCCAATCCTCTCGGCCGCCGAGCGCAGGAGCCCGTAGGTGGTGGCGCTCGGCATCCGTTCGTGCTGCTGCCGGCGCAGCCCCAGCCCGCCGGTCACGTCACCCCGATCCGCGAGGAGATCGGCGGCCAGATCGTAGAGCTTGGCCACCTGCCACCCAGAGGTCCGCTCGATCCCGTCGAGCGCCCAGCGCAGCGCGTCATCGGCCAGATCGAGCTCGAGCATCGCCTCGGCCACCCGCAGGTACTGGTGCGGCGATGTCAGGTCACCGCCGAGCATCTCGACCAGCGCCGGCACGTCCCGATCAAGCACCGCCAAGCGCTCCGCCGCGTACCGGGCCGCGAAGCGATCGGAACCCTCGGACTTCGCGGCGACCTCCCGCCGGTAGACCGCCAGCCCCTTCTCGCCCAAGCCGGGCGCGTAGTGGACCGGATCGACCTCGAAGAAGTCCTGGTCCACGAAGCAGAACCTCACCATCCACTTCGCCAACCTCGTCGGGTCCGCCACACCCGACTCGCAGGCCTGCGCGTGCAGCTCCAGCAGGTCCCGGGCGAGATCGCCGATCATGCCGTTGGAGTCGTCGGCCCGCAGGATCACCCTCACCACATGACCGACCGCCCGCTGCAACAGCTCCACCAGCTCCCGGCTCGGGCTGGCATCGACCGCCTCGGCCAACGCCACCACCACCGGACGCGCCTCAGCCGCCCACTCCGAGGACTCCCAATAGCCGAGGTGCCGGCGAGTGCGCAGCCCCGAGTCCACCTCGACCCGCAACACCTCCAACCGCTCCTCGGGCCTCGCCGCCGCCAACCGCACCACCCGAGCCGTCTCCTCATCACGCATCGCTGCTTCCCCGAGCAGCCGACGCACCGTCACCTCATCCAACCGACTCACCAGATCATGCGATGCGTGCCCGGTCCCGGCCTCCCCTTCTCGCTCCACCTCCCGATCATGGCGCAGCGCGCAGCGGGGTGATGAACGCTCATCGCCGTTCCCCCGACTTCCCGTTTCCGCTTGCAGCTCGTCTACCTGGGCATTCGCGTGGGGCGGCTCGGCGAGCGCCCGCTGGCGAGGGTGGTCTACCGATTGTTCCCCCCGTCCCGACCAGCGGGACCGCGTTGAAGGAGGAACATCATGAAGGGCTACGTGAAGAAGCGCGGCGACCGGTACTACGCGGTGATCTACGAGGGCCGCGATCCCGTGACGGGCAGGGAACGCCGCTCCTGGCGTCCCGCCGGCGCCGACCGGGCCGACGCCGAGCGACTCGCCACCAAGCTCGCCGCGGCCGAGACCGCCCGGGTCGACGCGGTCCGATCGCTGACCTTCGGCGCCTACCTGACCAGCCAATGGCTCCCCGCCAAGAAGCTGCATCTCGCCTCGAGCACGTATCGGGGCTATGAACGCAACGTCCACCGCCACGTCCTCCCCACCCTCGGCCGGGCTGGGATCCGGCGGTTGCAGTACCAGCAGATCGAGGCGCTCTACGACCGGCTGCTCGAACCCGACCAGGGCAAGGGTCTCGCGCCCAAGACCGTGTATGAGATCCACCTGATCATCAAGGGCGCGCTCGCCGATGCGCTGCGCCGTGGGTTGGTGACCCGCAACATCGCCGTCGTCGCCCGCGCCCCAAGCAGCGCTCGCTGCGACGGACCGAGGGCACCTCGCTCACCGAGGACGAGCTACGCCAGCTCATGCGCACCGCCGCCGGGCACCGGCTGTTCCCGCTGTACTGGCTGACCGCGATGACCGGGATGCGTCGCAACGAGGTGCTCGGGTTGGGCTGGCCCGACGTCGACCTCACCAAGAAGCGCCTGCACCTCAACCGCGGGCTCGTCGCCGTCGGCTACGAGCTCCACCACACCCGCGGCAAGACCAAGACCGCACGGCGGACCATCGCTCTCGACGACACCACGCTCACGATCCTGTCTGGGTGGCGGCCTTCCAGGCCGCCGAGTTCGCCGCCGTCGGCATCACCAACCACGATCGGTGGGTGTTCACCGACGGCGACGGCCAGCCCATCCACCCGCATGCCGTGTACGAGGCGTTCCGCCGCATCGTCCACAACGCCGGCGTCCCTGCCATCCGCTTTTCACGACTTGCGGCACACCCATGGGAGCTTGCTGATCAAGGACGGAATCCCGGCAAAGGTCGTGTCCGAGCGGCTCGGGCACGCCAACATCGCCTTGACGATGCAGACCTACCAGCACCTGCTGCCCGGCATGCAAGCCGACGCCGCCCGATCCACCGAGCGGCTCGCCAAGCCCGCTCCCCCGCCCGAGGGTGACACGGGGGAACGTCGGGGGAACAGCCGGAGGAAGAGCGCCTGAACCGGGGGAACACCTCGGCAACGACGAAGGCCCAGGCCGCTGACCTGGGCCTTCACTCACTCGTTGGTGGCGGGGGCAGGATTTGAACCTGCGACCTTCGGGTTATGAGGCAGCCTTCCGGGTGCCGCGTCGTCCGGGCTGATCCGACTTTGTCCTGGTCACAGCGGCTTTTCGAGATCGTTGGTTCGGCTCCGTGCGGGTCGGTCTGTCGTCGTTCGTTTGACCGGACGTTTGACCTGCCGACGCGCCGAGCTCCCGTTCGACGGCCCGCCGGATCCAGTTCGAGACCGACCTGTCCTCGTCGTCAGCCCGCCTCCGGATCGCCTCGAGCATCTCGGGGGCGAACCGGACCGGAACCATCTCGGTGAGCTGGCCGCGCTGACGAGGTCGGCCTTGCGGCGTCTGGTTGTCCGGATCGGCGTAGAACTCGTACTCCTCCTTGCGCGTCATCGGCTTGGTCATCGGTCCTCTCGATACTGGTCGGCAAGGTGGCGTGCCGCGACGTAGCAGCCGATCGGGCGGCAGAGACGCCGGTCGCCCGAGTCGGGCGGTGCGATCGGCACGACGAGCACCTGACCTGCGACCTCACCGACCATCAGCCAGTGAGCCGGAGGCTTGGCCGGGTAGAAGAGCGGGTCGGAGGCCCAGACGTCGTAGATGTCATCGATGCCGAGCTCGGCGTGCTTGAACAGGTGTGCTGCTTGATCATCGATCTCGAACGGTTCGTACGGGTCGAGGAGGTCGGGGTCCAGCAGCTCATCCACCGGTAGGGTACCGTATTACATCCGAGTACGGAAGTAGTGCCTGTCGGTCGCTTGGTGTCGACGAGTTCGAACGACGAGCCGTGATCGTGGAGACCCTTGGCCTTCTGAAGCAGACCATGGACCACATCGACACCACCATCGCCGCCAGCACCCAGGCGCACCAGCGCCCGCCCAGGAAGCCACCGGCCTGGTTCGTCCACACCGCTTGGCGGATCCACCGAGGCCTCTACCGACTCTCCGGTGGGCGGTTCCTGTGGACCACGTCGAACAAGCGAGCTGGGGAACGCTGCTCCTGACGACCACCGGGCAACGCTCGGGCCAGAAGCGCAACGTCATCATCGGCTACCTCGAGGACGGGCCCAACCTCGTCGCCATCGCGATGAACGGCTGGGACGAAGGCCACCCAGCCTGGTGGCTCAATCTCGCGGCCAACCCTGACGCCACGGTCCGGCTCGCCCACGGGGAGCCCCAGCGCGTGCACGCTCGCGAAGCGACCGGCGAGGAGCGAGCTCAGCTGTGGAAGCGGTGGCTCGACACCGACCCGGAGCTCACCGCGCACGCCAGCACCCGCACCACGGTCACGCCCGTCGTGGTCCTCGAGCGATGATGTCGCAGCCGCTTCGGCGTGCGACATGCGCGCTCGTCAGACGGTGATGACGACCTTGCCGCGGGCGTGGTGCTCGCTCACGTATCGGATCGCAGCCGTCGTCTCGCTCAGTGGGTAGGTGCGGTCGATCGCTGGCGTGACCTGTCCTGACTCGATGAGTTCCCTGAGGATGTTCAGGTCTGCGGCGTTCTCGGTGGAGGCGAGCATGCCGAGCGTCTGGCCGACGAGCGGGGAGATCAGCACGGCCCGCAGGGAGCGGTCGAAGCCGCCGAGCCACCGGCCGCCGGTCTCGCCGCCGACGATGACAAGCGTCCCGTGGGGGGTGAGCGCTCGGCGCAGTCGAGAAAGCGGGCGGTTGCCGCCGATGTCGAGGATGACGTCGTAGTGGTGCCCATCGACGATGACGTCCTCGCGTGTGTAGTCGATGACGTGGTCGGCACCGAGCGCTCGAACGAGGTCGACCTTCGTTGTGCTGCTGACGCCGGTGACCTCGGCCCCGAACGTCTTGGCGATCTGGACGGCGAAGGTGCCAACGCCGCCGGACGCACCGAGGACGAGCACCTTCTGTCCTGGCTGCACGTTGGCCTTGCGGACCGCCTGCAGAGCGGTGCCCGCCGAGATCGGGACGGCCGCGGCCTGCTCGAAGGAGAGGTTCGCCGGCTTGGGGGCGAGCCTGTCGGGGGCGACGCGGGCGTACTCGGCGAAGGAGCCGTCAGTAGTGCCGTACACCTCATCGCCGGGCGCGAACCCGGTGACGTTCTTGCCCACCGCCTCGACGGTGCCAGCGAGGCTCCGCCCCGGATTCACTGCCTTCGGCGAACGGACGCCGAAGCCGGCGAGGCGCATGGCGTAGGGCATGCCGGTCATCACGTGCCAGGTCCCCATGTCCACGCTCGCAGCGGCGACCCGCACCAGGACCTCGTCGTCGCCGATCGTGGGCCTGGGCACCTGGGCGAGTCGGAGCACGGCCTCGGGATCGGCCCCGTAGTGGTCCTGGACGATCGAGCGCATGGTCTCACCGCCCGTGGGTGTCGGGGGATTGGGTCGGTCGATCGGTGCGGTCTCCATCAGGACTCCTGCTCGTTGACTTACGTTGTAAGCACCGTATACTTACGCCGTAAGTTCGTCAACCCGGGATGCACGGGAGACTCATGGCCCCCAGGACCCAGCCGACCACCGACACCCGAACCCCGCTGAGCCGGGAGCTGGTGCTGCGCGCCGCCATTGCCTTCGCCGACGACAACGGGATCGCCTCGTTGAGCATGCGCAAGCTCGGGGAGGCCGTGGGTGTCGAGGCGATGTCGCTCTACAACCACGTCGCCAACAAGAGCGATCTCCTCGACGGCATGATCGACGCGGTCTTCGGCGAGGTCGACCTGCCGGCAACGACCGATGGCTGGAGAGCACCGATGCGACAACGAGCGATCTCGGTCCGAGAGGTGCTGTCCCGCCACCGCTGGGCGATCGGTCTCATGGAGTCACGCACCTCCCCGGGCCCTGCGACCCTGCAGCACCACGACGCCGTGCTGGGCTGCCTCCGAAACGCCGGCTTCTCGGTCGAGCTGGCTGCCCACGCCTTCTCGGTCCTCGACAGCTACATCTACGGGTTCACGCTGCAGGGTCGCAGGGCCCGGGGAGG
>Ga0247717_1000205_pt1 | contig 18963 bp, 18 predicted proteins | sample 24E_NmetaG_FD_189047 | JGI IMG/M metagenome (GOLD analysis project Ga0247717, IMG submission 189047) | Soil microbial communities from hillslope of Landscape Evolution Observatory, University of Arizona, Oracle, AZ, United States - 2-4-E_N | ecosystem: Engineered > Artificial ecosystem >... | reverse complement strand
AGGGCCGGCCGCTCCCCGAGGGCGAGCTCGAGGGCCGCGGGGTCGAAGCGCTCGCGGTCGACGATGTCATCGACCTGCACCTCGGCCTCGAGCTCGCCCTCGGGGAGCGGCCGGCCCTCGACCACCGTCTCGAAGAACGGCGGCGGCTCGTCACCGATCACGAAGGCTCGGTTGACCGTCCCCCGCGCCGACTCCACCCGCCAGAGCGTCTCGCCGTCGGGCACCCGGACCTCGACGGCCCGCACCCGCTCGTCGGGGCACCGCCCCACGAACACCACCGGCGGGCGCCCGGGCTCGACGTTGGCCGCCACCCGCACCCGGTCGCCGGGCTCGGTCCGCGCCTGGCGCCCCAACGCAACAGCGGCCACGAACGCCAGCACCACGAGCACGCCGATGCCGCCGATGACGAGCACGCCGAGCGACGGCTCGTCACCCCGACTCGAGCTCACGCTCCCCGGCGGCGGCGCGGAACCGCTCGACCCGCGACCGCAGCGCGTGCTCCGGATCGACGCCCGCCGCTCGGGCCTCGACCACGAGCGCCAGCAGCCGGTCGCCGAGGTCGGCGGCGCCCACGTCGGGCTCGACGCCGATCGACCGCGCCTTGCGGACCACCTCGTCGGCGTAGAGCAGCGCCGGCAGCGTGCTCGGGATGCCGTCGAACGCGGAGGTCCGCCCCTTCTCGGCCCGCTTGATCGCCTCCCAGTTCTGCACGACCTCACCGGCACCCTCGACGACCACGTCGCCGAACACGTGGGGGTGGCGCGACCGGAGCTTGTCGTGGATCCCGCGGGCGACGTCGGCGAGGGTGAACCACCCGGACTGGGCGGCGATCGTGGCGTGGAAGTACACCTGGAACAGGAGATCGCCGAGCTCCTCCTCCAGGTGGGCGATCGTCGCGGCGTCGTCCTCGTCGAGCCGATCGATGGCCTCGAGCACCTCGTAGGTCTCCTCCAGCGCGTAGCGCCGCAGGGACGTGTGCGTCTGCTCGCGATCCCACGGGCACTGCTCCCGCAGCGTCCGCACGAGCTCGGCGAAGCGCACCAGCTCCACGGCGACGGGGGCGGCGAGCCGGGGGATGTACAGCGACGTGAGATGGTCGGGCACGATCGCCCGGTCGAGATCGGCCCACGCGACCTCGGTGATCGACTCGTCGGGCAGGCCCAACCGCTGCAGCACCGTCACCGGCGCCGCCGGGTCTGCGCCATCGAGATCACCCTCGATCGCCAGCTTGATGTCGGACAGCACGCCGGGCTCGTGGCAGTGCGACACGAGCAGCGGCCCGCGCTCCCCGGCCGCCTGCACCGCGAACTCGTGACCGTCGACGACCCGCACGCCCTCGGCGAGCGGGTCGACGCCGAGCCGCACCCACGCCAGATCGAGGAACGACAGGGCCGGCACCACCTCGACGCGCACCCGCTCGTCGGCCAGCAGCAACGTGACGCTGCGCTCGGCGACCAGCGGCGAGCCGGGCACCGCGTACAGCACCTCGCCGTGCTCGACGGCGGCGGCCACCACGACCTCGACGATCGCCGGGTACACCTCGGACTGCCGGTCGGCGGCGTCGTAGAGGTGATCGAGGGCGGTGGCCGGCTCGACCAGCGACGCCGACGGGTGACGGCTGGTGCGCAGGTAGCGGACCGGCACCCGGTCGATCGCCGCCCGCGTCGCCTCGGTCACCATCCCGGGGTCACCGGGGCCGAGGCCGACGACGGTGACGAGCGGCCGGATCAGGACCCGCCCCGGGGGCCGGCCGGCGGTTCGACGCGCGGCAGGCGCGGCACCGGCCCGTCGCACGCCTCGTCGCTCCAGGTCCCGTACCGGGGGTTGACGGTGACCGAGCCGGCGCAGATCACGTTCACGACGTGCTCGCTCACCCGCGTGTCCCGGGCCTCGGCCATCACGAGCCGCACGCTCTCTCGGACCTCGGCGTAGGGCAGCACCCGGCGCTCGGTGACGAGGATGAGGTGCGACCCGAACTGCGTCTGCACCGGCTCGCTCACCATGCCTTCTTCGAGGTCGAACGCCGCGGCCTCGAACGTGGGGTCGAACTGGAGCTGGCGCCGGGTGCCACAGCCGAGCTGGCCACCCTGGGCCGCGGCGCCGGGGTCGTCGGACTCGTCGGTGGCGATGGCGGTGAAGTCCTCCCCGTCGGCGATCCGCTGGGCCAGGGCCCGGGCCCGTTGCTGCGCCTCCGCCGGGGTGCGGCCCTGCACGCCGACCAGCGCGTGGGAGATGCAGATCTCGGTGAACTCGTCGGGGTTCGCGTCGTAGAACCGGCGCTCGTCGTCGCCGATCTCGGCGAGGATCTCCTGCTCGACCAGCACGAGCAGGGCCCGCTGCTCGATGAGCCTGTCCTGGTACGACGCCGGGAACGACTCGAACGCCTCGGGGTCGAGGGAGTCGAACTGCTGGACGATCTCGGCGCGGGACTCGGCCAGGAGGTCGTCGGGGATGGGCAGCACGCCGCGGGCTGCGAGGTCGTCCTCGACCAGCTGGTACCAGACCCGCAGCGAGAGGACCTGGGCCACGAACGCGGCGTCGAACGTGCCCGTGCCCGCCGAGCCCTGCGTGGGCAGGCCGTAGGTCTGCTCGAGCACGTCGGTGTACTGGCGGTTGCCGCGGATGGCGTCCATCTCCTCTTCGATCTCGCCGGTCGAGATCTTCGTGGAGCCGACGGTGGCGGCCGGGGCGGCGCCCAGCGCCGAGCACGCCGAGGTCAGGAGGGCGAACGCGACGAGGAGGGGGACGAACCGGCGCATCGGGTCAGGACGCTACCGAGGCGACCTCGGCAGGGACGAGTTCGGTGAGCAACGTCACGAGCGCGTCGGCGGCGTCGACCGAGCGCGACAACGGCACGATCAGCTGGCGCTGCTCCTCCTTGTAGACCGACGACGGCGACAACCGCTTGAGCCGCACGGCAGCGCTGGCCCGAAGCCGGACGGGCAGGAGCCGGGCCTGGAAGCCCTGGGACGTCTGGTTGCGGGTGACGACGACCTCCTTCACGCCGACCCGGGCGCACTCGGCTCGGAGCCGGGCGACCCGCAGCAGCGCCTCGGCGGAAGGCGGCACCGGCCCGTAGCGGTCCTCCCACTCCGTGCGGATGTCGGCGACCTCCTCCGCGGTGGTCACCGCCGCCAGCCGCCGGTACGCCTCGAGCCGCAGCTCCTCCTTGGCCACGTAGTCGGGGGGCAGGGAGGCGTCGAGCGGCAGCTCGAGCTTGATCTCCGCCGGGGGGCGCACCGTCTCCCCCTTCAGCTCGGCCACCGCCTCGGCCACCATCTGCACGTAGAGGTCGTAGCCGACGGCAGCGATGTGTCCCGACTGGCTCTCGCCCAGCAGGTTGCCGGCGCCGCGGATCTCCAGGTCGCGCATCGCGATCTTGAACCCGGATCCGAGCTCGGTGGCCTCGCCGATCGTCTTCAGCCGCTCGTAGGCCTCCTCGCTCAGCGACACGTCGCGGGGGTGGAAGAGGTAGGCGTAGGCGCGCTGGCCGGCCCGCCCGACCCGGCCCCGGAGCTGGTGGAGCTGGCCCAGCCCGAGCCGATCGGCCCGGTCGACCACCAGCGTGTTCACCGTCGGCATGTCGATGCCCGACTCGATGATGGTGGTGCAGACGAGCACGTCGTACTCGCCCTCCCAGAAGTCGTAGACGACCTTCTCGAGGGTGCCCTCGTCCATCTGGCCGTGGGCGACGGCGACCCGCGCCTCGGGCACGAGGTCGCGGATCTCGGCCGCCTTCTGCTCGATGTCGAGCACGCGGTTGTGCACGAAGAACACCTGCCCTTCGCGCAGGAGCTCGCGGCGGATGGCTTCGGCCACCGCCCGCTCGTCGTACTCGCCCACGTAGGTGAGGATCGGCATGCGCTCGGCGGGCGGCGTCTGCAGCAGCGTGAGGTCGCGGATGCCGGTGAGGCTCATCTCGAGCGTGCGGGGGATGGGCGTGGCGCTGAGGGTCAGCACGTCGACGTCGGTCTTGAGCTTCTTCATCGCCTCCTTGTGGGACACGCCGAAGCGCTGCTCCTCGTCGACCACGAGCAGGCCGAGCTTCTTGAACGCGATGTCGTCGGACAGGAGGCGGTGGGTGCCGACCACGATGTCGACCTCGCCGTCCTTCAGCCCGGCCACCACCTTGCGGGCCTGCTGGGGGGTGAGGAAGCGGCTGAGCACCTCGACCCGCACGGGATAGCCGGCGAACCGCTCGCCGAAGGTCTGGAAGTGCTGCTGGGCGAGGAGAGTCGTGGGGACGAGCACCGCCACCTGGTAGCCGTCCTGCACGGCCTTGAACGCGGCACGGATGGCGACCTCGGTCTTGCCGAAGCCGACGTCGCCGCACACCAGCCGGTCCATGGGGCGCTCGGCCTCCATGTCCTCCTTCACGTCGTTGATGGCCTTCAGCTGGTCGGGGGTCTCCTTGAACGGGAACGCCTCCTCCAGCTCGCGCTGCCACGGGGTGTCGAGGGAGAACGCGATGCCCGTGCTCGTGACCCGGCGCTGGTAGAGCACGACGAGCTCCTGGGCGATCTCCCGCACGGCGCTGCGCACGCGCGCCTTGGCCTTCTGCCAGTCGCTGCCGCCGAGCTTCGACAGCGACGGTGTCTCTCCGCCCGTGTAGTGGCGGATGGCGTCGATCTGGTCGGTGGGGATGTAGAGCTTGTCGTCGCCCCGGTACTCGATGAGGAGGTAGTCGCGCTCCACGCCGCCGATGGAGCGCTTGACCATGCCGGCGTAGCGGCCCACGCCGTGGTGCACGTGCACGACGTGGTCACCGGGCTTGAGGTCGTCGAAGAACCCGGCGCTGTCGCGGCGCTTCGGGGCGCGCGCCGCCCGGTGGGCCCGCCGGCGTCCGGTCACGTCCGGTTCGGCGAGCACCGCGAGCTTCACGGCGGGGAGGATGAAGCCGCGCTCCAGCGGCGCCACGACGGTGGCGCCGGGCGTCACGCCGTTGTCGGTGAAGGACTGCTTGAGGCGGGCGGCGGAGCCGGTGCCGTCGGCGGCGAGAACGACGCGGGTGCCGTTGCGCTGCAGCTGCTTGACCTGGGCGACGAGCACGCTCCCGTCGCCGATCTGCGCCGGCCACGACTCGGTCCGCACCTGCTCGGCGTCGGCGCCGTCATCGCCCGTCGGACCGGGCGCCACGTTGTGCACCATCACCACCGGCGCCGCGGTGTGGGCGAGCAGGCGGTCGAAGGACACGTGCAGGCGGGGCAGCTCGCGGTCGGGGTCGACGTCCCACGTCTTGGCCAGCGCCGCGGCGAGGTCGGCCTCCTCGGCGAGGAGATCGGAGGCGCGGTCGCGCATCCGCCGCGGCTCGACGAGGACGACTGCTCCCTCGGTGCCGATCAGGTCGAGCAGGACGTGCTCCTCGGCGGTGAGCCACGGCAGCCACGACTCCATGCCGTCGAAGACGAGCCCCTCCGCCAGCCGCTCCCACTGCTCGCGGCCCCAGGGCTCGGCGGCGACGAGCCGTTCCGCCCGCTCCCGCACCGCGGCGGTGGTCAGCAGCTCTCGGCACGGGAAGATCTCGACCGCGGGTACGTCCTCGCGGCTGCGCTGGTCGCTCACCGAGAAGGTCGTCAGACGGTCGACCTCGTCCCCCCACAGGTCGACCCGCACCGGCGCGTCCGCCGTGCTCGGGTAGACGTCGACGATCGAGCCCCGCACCGCCACCTCGCCCCGGGCCTCGACCTGGTACTCGCGGCGGTAGCCGGCGGCGACGAGCTCGGCCACGAGCTGCTCGGGGTCGAGCCGGTCGCCGGGGCGGATGCTGATCGGCTCGACGTCCTCGACGTGGGGACCGACCCGTTGCACGAGGGCACGCACGGACGCGACGACCACGAGCAGGTCGTCGTCGCCGCCGGGGTCGCCGTCGGCGCCGCCGAGGGTGCGCAGCCGCCACATGGTCCGCAGTCGGCGGCCCATCGTCTCCACGCTCGGGCTGACACGCTCGAAGGGCAACGTCTCCCACGCCGGGAACAGCTCGACGGCGCGGCCGAGCACCTGCTGGAGATCGGCGGCGAGCCGGTCGGCATCGGCTGTCGTCGGCACCGCCACGAGCAGCGGCCGCCGCCCCGACGCCACCGCCAGGCCGGCGACGGCGATGGCCCGGGCCGCCTCGGGCACGGCCAGCGGGGCCGGCGCGGTGGCGCCGGCGAGGCGGGCGGCCACGGCGCGCAGGGCCGGCTCGTCGGCGGCGACGTCGGCCAGGGCGCGCAGCGGCGCCCGATCCGGTCTGGATCGGGGGGTCATAGACGCCCGCCACACTACGGCCCGGCGTGGCGGTTACGACCGGGCGAGGCGGCGGGCGACGTCGTCGAGTCCGGGCCAGGTCGGCCCGTCGCTCAGGCACTGCTGGACGCAGCGGGCGAAGAGCCACTGCCGGACCCGCTCGGCGTCGAGGTCGGCGAGGTCGGCGACCTCGCTGAGCAGCCCGATCGGGTCGGCGCGCAGCGACCGCTCGCAGTTCAGGAGGTGCTGGAGGACGTCGTAGTGGGGGTCGCCGACGTAGGGCTTCGGGTCGATCAGCAACCAGGGCCGGCGCGTGCCGGCCAGCACGTTGCCGGCGTGAAGGTCGGTGAACAGCAACGTCGGGGCCGGGCCGGTGCGCGCCAGCTCCTGGAACCGGGCGAGCCCGTCGCGGGCCAGCCCGCTGTCGAGCCGCCCCGGGTCGGCGGCGAGTCGCGCCTCGGCCCGGGTCACCCACTCATCGGCCATCAGCGAGAGGGGGCGGAACGGGTGGTCGGCTTCGAGGTCGACGGCCCAGACCGACCGGAGCAGGTCGGTGAGCACCACGTGCTGCTCGGCCTCGGGGCGACCGCGCAGCTCGGTGCCCGGGCGGCACCGCTCGAGCAGCATCGCCGTCGTGCCGAGTCCCGGCTCGACGTCGCCGTCCGCGTCGGCCGCCGCCGGCAGGTGCTCGAACGCGTGCACCTCCACCGCGCCGCGGCCCCGGAGCGCGGCCAGGCCCTCGGCCTCGTGGCGTGCCTCGCTGTGCGCCCACGCCACCTTGAGCACGACCTCGTGGCCCTCGCCGTCGGTGCCCGGTGCGACCCATGAGCAGTTGCCGCCGGGCTCGAACGGCTCGCCGAGCACCAGCCCCCACCGCGCGACCAGGTCCTCGACCACCCCCGGGAGCGCCGCCAGCCACGCCGCCAGCTCCGGCCCGCCCGCGTCCATCGACGCTTGCAGGTACGGAGGCACCCGCAGCCCGGCGGTCATCGGACGCCCAGCGTAGGAGTGGTTGACGGCGCGCAGAGCGGGGGCGAAGATGGCCGCCGAGCGGGTCCTGCGCTCGACCTCCAACGACCTTCCCCAGCAAGGTCGCTCGACGGAGGCAAAGGGGAGCGAATCCTCAGGTCAGCTTCGTTCGGTTGCTCCACCGTCCGGACGGCACTGCTGGGGGCTGCCAGACCGGACGGATGCGAGGCACCGGATGACTGCCGACAAGGACTTCAAGCGACTCGTGCGAGCCCATGCCCGCGCCCACCGCCTGTCGTATGCATCGGCGCGCCAACGCCTCCTCAGATCCCGCGCGCCCGATGCGGGCGCATCGAGAGAGGAACCGTCCATGGAGTTCACCCGCGTCGTCCCGGTCCTGCGGACCTTCGACACCGACAAGGCCACCGAGTTCTACGTCGACCACCTCGGCATGACCGTCGACTGGGAGCACCGCTTCGAACCCGAGCTCCCCCTCTACCGCCAGGTGTCGAGGGGCGACCTGGTGCTGCACCTGACCGAGCACCACGGCGACAGCACACCGGGCTCGGTCGTCTACGTGTACATGACCGGCGTGCGCGAGCTCCACGCCGAGCTGGCCGCGAAGCCGTCCGCCGGCAGCCGGCCCGGCCTCGAGCAGACCGACGGCCGCACCGAGTTCACCCTCATCGACCCGTTCGGCAACCGGTTGCGCTTCGGCGAGATCGACGAGCGCTGAGGCGCGCTCCGCTCGCCGCGCTCAGGCGGCGGTGGGCCCGAGGCGGCGAGCGACGGCGGCCAGCTGGCCGGTAGGCGTGGCGGTGAAGATCGGTTGGCCGTCGGGCCGGGTGAACACGAAGGTCCCGTCGGCCTGTCTTCGTATCCGGAACACGCCTTGGTGGTGGAGGCGGTGGTGTCGTCGGCAGAGCGGCAGCAGCCAATCGACGTCGGTCGGGCCACCGGCTTCCCAGTGGTGGACGTGGTGCAGGTCGCACCAGGCGTAGCGACTCGTGCAGCCGTCGAACGCGCAGCCGTCCCACAGCGCCGCCAGCGCTCGGCGTTGGGCGTCCGAGGGGTCGCGGGTGCTGCGCCCGAGATGCAGGGGCACCGTGCCCCGGGATGCGACCAGCCGGCTCAGGGCGGCGTCGCAGGCGACACGCACGGCGTCCGCCGGCGGCAGCGTGACCCCGCCGGGGAGGCGGGCGGCGAGCATCGCTCGGGTCTGTTCGTCGAGGTCGACGCCTTCGGCGGCGTCGAGGTCGATCACAACGGTGATGAGCGGTCGCGCGGGCGCGACCGGCTGACCGGCGTCGGCGGCGGCGGTGTTGGCCATCGACCGGGCCGCCATCTCCACGAGTGCTTCGGCATAGCGCTGCGACGCCGCCCGCAGGCCGGCGGCGTCGGCGCCGAGCGCGGCGCGTTCGGCCTTCTCGGCGTCGCGCAGCTCGCCGGCGATGAGCTCGAGCGCTTGGTCGACGATGGCGGCGCCTTCCGGCGCCAGCCGGCCCGACAGGAACCCTTCTCCGGCCCAGGACTTGGACAGCTGGAAGAACTGGCGCTCGTGCATCGCGTCGGCATCGGCGTTGGCGCCGTCCTGGTCGACGAGCCGGCGCCAGCCGTTGACCAGCACCGCAAGCTGGTCGACCGACAGGCGCTTCGCCTCCTCGACCAGCCGCGCCTCGCAGTCGGCGAACGCCTCGCTCGTGCGGTCGTTGATGGCCGAGGACAGCACCTTGGCTTTGGACGCCCCGAGCTCGCCGAACGCGGCGGCGGTGGCCGGCATCGACGAGCGCAGCAACGACGCGAGCCGGAGGCGGTCCCGAGCCTCGCGGCGCGACAGGCTCGCGTCCCGGGCCAGACGCCCCACGCCCGTCGTCGACCCGTCATCGGCCCAGACCTGCCGTGCGTCCCACTCCGCCAGCGCACCGAGCCGCTCGGCATCGAGGCGGCGCTGCAGGGCATCAAGAGCGCCCAGCCGCTCGCGCAGCTCATCGTCGCCCATGGCGGATGCTCGGGTTGCGAAGGAGGCGAGCGAACCGGACATCTGCCCGTAATCGTACATATGTTCCCCTCGATCCGCAACCCGAATGTCCGGTTTTCCACCCGGATCGTGGGCACCGAGAACCGTTCTCGGGTGGACCAGCTCCCGGCGCGGCTGCGCTGGCCGATGACCTCGACGACCGGGATGTGATGTCGGGCGCTTGGTCGTGAGCCCGTGGCTCATCGACAAGCGCACGCGGCATCGCGGCACCACCGTCTGCATAGTTCGACCCAATCGGGCGAGCCGGTGGGCGCCAGGTTGCACAGATCGGCCGAAGTCAGCGCCCCCGGTCTGTTCGTACCGTCGACCTCGATGGCGCTCCGACACGACACGAAGAAGGGATCAGCGATGACCACCCTGTCTGTCCATCCCGACGAGCTCGAAGCCGAGCGGTCCGACCAGAGCGAGAACCGAACCGCCGAGCTCGGCGAGTACACCGTCGACTTCGGCACGATCAGAGCCGGGCTCATCATGAACGCAGCGACGTTCAAGGGACTTCCCGACGACGCCTGCCAATGCCCCCACTGGGGTCTGCTCCTCAAGGGAGAGTGGGGCGTCCCCATGAGCGACGGCACCGAACTCACGATCCGTGCGGGCGAGGCCTACTACCTGCCGCCAGGCCATCGGTTCGAGGTCGTCACGGACAGCGAATACGTCGAGTTCAGCCCCACAGAGGATCTCCAGAAGACCTACGCCGTCGTCGCCGCCAACCAAGCGGCGTCCACCGACCACTGACGACCCACACGACGAGCGCGCTCCCGATCGACGCTCTCGTCTTGCTCCAAGCGCCACCGCCTGTCCCAGCACGTGCAGGCGCCGCGCGGTCACCGTCGCTCACTCCATCGGGATCGGGGTCTGCAGGAGCGTTGCGAGCATCTCGGCGAGGACGCGGCGTGTCTCCCTGGCGGTCAGGCCGCGGTGGAGGCGAAGCAGGTCGAGGCTCTCGAACTGGCACAGCACGTCGACGGCGGGCTCGACGACCTTCCGCCGACGGGCGCCCATCGCCTTGAGCTCCGGCGCGAACTGCAGCTCGACCTGCCGGCGGAAGTTCGCGTGTGCCCTGTCGAGCTGCCGACGATGCAGCTCCTGGCTGCGCGCCAGCGCCCGCGCGGTCCGGGCGGTGGCGCCGATGGTCTCGTGGAGCGCCAGCCTCGAGTCGAGGAACCGGTCGATGCGGTCCTCCAGGGTCCCCTGCCCGATCTCGCTGATGAGGCCGAGGTGGGCGTACTGCCTCTGGTGATGGGCAAGTGACGCCAGCAGCAGATCGTCGCGATCCTCGAAGTAGCGGTAGACGGAGCGGACCGAGACGCCGCTGCGGGCCGCCACCTCCTCAGGATCGGGTGCCAGGACGCCACCCTCGAACAGCGCCACGACCGCGGCGACGACGGCGGCTCGGTTGCGGTCACGGCGAGCGCCCCGACCATCGATCCGTTCGTGGCCGTCGTCGGTGGCCATCCATCCATCCTCGCCGTTGGGCGGCCCCGTCACGGGGGACCCGCCGGTGGCTGCGCCGTCATCGGACCTGGAACTGCGCCTCCATGGCGTCGACGCCGGGTGCGATCGACAGCGCCAAGCGGTAGCAGCCCTTGGCTGTCGGGGTGCGCCAGTGCTGCACGAACTGGCCATCGACGACCTGAAGCGTCGTGGTCGTCCCCGTGGTGGCCGTGATCTCGGTGCGCTCGTCCGACGTGTCGCAGCGGTACGGCGTGAGCGAGATCGACGGGTCGAGTGCTTCGACGTCGGTGACCGGGTCCTCGCCGTTGGTGACCGTGAACTTCAGCGGCACGGTCGCGCCCCCCTTGACGACGTTGGTGACGTCACTGCCGGTGCGCACCGGCGGCAGGAACCCGCTCGCCTCGAGCGAGCACTCGACGACGTTCATGGAGTAGGGCAGCACGGCGATCGTGTGACGGAGCTGCAGGAGCGGGTTGGTCGTGTCGGGGAATGCGATCCACGCCGCGTTGCCCGACCACGACCCGAGGGTGTCGCCGACCATGGTGAGGGAGGCCCGGCCGACGCTCAGCTCCATGCCGTCCGGTGACACCGCCCAATCGGTCGGCGTGACGAGCTGAGCGCCGGTCGGCGTGATCATCGTCTCCCAGCTCCACCCGGGGGGCGCGGGAGCGCTCAGCTCGCCCCACACCACGTACGTGAAGTTCGACAGCAGCGTCGTCGACGCGGCATCCCGCGTCAGGACGAGGTCGAACTCGATCGTCTCGGCGCCACCGACGCACACATCGCCGAAGTCCAGCTCCGTCACCGCCGTCGCACCCGCGGTCAACCGTCCTGTGAGCGTGTCGGCGCCGGCGGGGACGGCGGTCGCGGCCAGGCTGATCGCGAGGGTCAGGCAAGCGAGTGTGATGCGGGTGGTTCGGCGCACGGTGTCTTCCCTTCGATGTGAGCTGTGAAGAGCACCATAAGTAGTGGCAAGACTTGTGTCAATAGATTATGGCAAGACTTGTGCCACAAGTTCAGGGAGATGACTCGCGTGGTGCGCAAACCGATGCCATCGTGAGGGCATGGCCATCTTCCACCGGGCGACGATCACGCCGACGAAGACCGAGCTCATCGAGGCCTGGGCTCCGACGCGGCCCTGGGGTCCGGCTGCCGGTGAGGCGATCGACCTGGTCGGCTCCTACCGCTTCGATGATCCCGACGGTCGCGTCGGCATGGAGACGTTTCTCGTGACGGGGGGCGGAAGGCTGTTCCAGGTCCCCCTCACCTACCGCGACGAGCCCCTCGAGGGCGCGGGACCTGCCTTCATCACCGAGATGCAGCACTCCGTGCTCGGCACTCGCTGGGTCTATGACGGACTGCTCGACCCCCGCTATGTGCTCATGCTCGCCGGGGTCACCATGACCGGGCAGGGTGAGGCGCTCGGCATGGCCATGTACGAAGGTCGCTGGTACGTCGCGCCGAGCAACGTCCGGATCCAGGGTGGAGGGTGGACCCGGGAGCGAGTACCGGTCGACGGGTTCCAGCTCGTCTCCGACGACGCGAGTGCCTCCGTCCTCCGCAACGATCGCTTCGAGCTGACCTTCCACCGGCATCCGGTCAGTGGGCCACGGCCGCCGATCGGGCTCACCGCGACGTGGGACACGGAGACCGCTCCGGTGATCCTGGCCGCGGTGCGAGAGCCATAGGCCGAGCCCACGGTCGGGACGGGTGGAGGCCCTGGCGCGCTCGAGTTCTCGGCGCATCAGAGAGCCGGTCATGGCGGTCTGTGATGTCGCGAGATCTCAAGTGGCGGGCGCTTCAGTCGCGTTCGCCGCGGCGGTTGTAGCGCTCCATGGCCCGCTCGATGCCGTCGGTGGCGATGAGCTCCACGGCGTCGGCGGCCTCCTCGACGACGACATCGAGCTCGGCGCGGTCGGACTTGCTCGGCTTGCGGAGCACGTGGTCGGCACCGCGAAGGACGTTGACCGGCTTGTCCACCCCGATGCGGATGCGCACGAACTCGTCGGTCTTCAGGTGGGCCTTGATCGAGCGCAGCCCGTTGTTGCCGGCCAGCCCGCCGCCGTGCTTCACCTTCATCCGGCCCACCGGCAGGTCGAGCTCGTCGTGCACCACGACGACCTGCGACGCGTCCTCGATGCCGTAGCGGTTGACGAGCAGCCGGGCCGCCGATCCGGCCTCGTTGTAGTAGGTGGTCGGGAAGGCGAGGGCCACCCGCTTGTCACCGATGCGCACCTCGCAGGTCAGGGCCTTCTCCCGGCTCTTGCCGAGCGCCGCGCCGTGGCGCTTCGCCAGGAGCGCGACGGTCTCAGCCCCGACGTTGTGGCGCGAGCCGTCGTACTCGGCGCCGGGGTTGCCCATGCCGATGACGAGCAGGTCGGCCGGCGTGCCCCGCCGATCGCGACCGAACACGTGGTGCTACTCGCTGGTGTCGGCGGACTCGCCCTCGCCACCCTCGGCGGTGGGCGCCTCGCCGCCCTCGCCGGCCTCGGCCTCGGCGCCCTCCTCGCCCTCGGCCAGCTCCTCGCCCTCCTCGGTGGGCTCGGGCTCGGCCTGGACGACGGTGGCCGACGCCACCGTCTCCTCGGGATCGACGTCGGTCTCCACGCCCTCGGGCAGGGTCAGGTCGCCGACCCGGATGGCGTGGCCGATCTCCAGGCTGGAGATGTCGACGCTGATCTCGTTGGGGATGGCACCGGGCTTCGACTTGATGGTGAGCGAGTGCATCGTCTGCTCGACGGTGGCGCCGGTCGTGTCGTTCACGGCCTGGGACTCGCCGGTGAGGACGACCGGCACGTCGACGGAGATGACCTGGTCGCGGTCGACGACCTGGAAGTCGACGTGCAGCACGTCGTGGCGGATCGGGTGGCGCTGCATGTCCCGCACGATCGTGAGGTGGGTGTCGCCGGCCACCTCGAGGTTGATGAGGGCGTTGGTGCCGGCGTCGGTGGTGAGCGCCGCCCGCAGCTCCCGCCAGTCGATCGAGACCGCGACCGGAGTGATGCCGTGGCCGTAGACGACGGCCGGCACCTGGCCGACGGTGCGCAGGCGCCCCGAGGCGCGCGAGCCGGGCTCCCGGCCGGGCTTGGCGGTGAGGGTGACTTCCGACATGGCGCGCTCCTACTTCGGGGCCTTGCAGCGGGACCGAGCAAGGCTACAGCCCGGCTTCGGAACCGGGGAAGCCGGCCTCCGGGACCCGCTCAGGAGAGGTTCTCGCCGCCGAAGAGGTCGCTGACCGAGGTGTCCTCGAAGATGGCGTCGATCGCCTCGGCGAAGATCTTCGCCACCGACAGCACCTCGAGCTTGTCGATCTGCTTCTCGGAGGGGATGGGCAGGGTGTCGGTCACCACGACCCGGGAGAACTCGCTGTTCTTCAGCCGGTCGACGGCCGGGTCGGAGAGCACCGGGTGGGTGGCGGCGCACCAGATGTCGGTGGCGCCATGCCCCTTGAGCACGTCGGCGGCGGCGACGATCGTGCCGCCCGAGTCGATCATGTCGTCGATCACAACGCAGGCACGGCCCTCGACGTCGCCGATCACCCCTCGGGCCTCCACCACGCCGGGCTGGCCCTTCGGGCGCCGCTTGTGCACGAACGCGAGGTCGGCCCCGAGGTGCTGGGCCGCCCGCTCCGCCACCTTGATGCGCCCGGCGTCCGGCGACACGACCACGAGATCGTCGGGGGCGTTCGCCCTGAGGTACTCGAGCAGCACGGGCATGGCCACGAGGTGGTCGACGGGCTTGTCGAAGAAGCCCATGATCTGCCCGGCGTGCAGGTCGATGCTCACCATGCGATCGGCGCCCGCCACCGTGAGCATGTCGGCGAGCAGCTTGGCCGTGATGGGCTCCCGGCCCGCCGCCTTGCGGTCCTGACGGCCGTAGCCGTAGTAGGGGCAGACGGCGGTGATCCGCTTGGCCGAGCCGCGCTTGGCGGCGTCGATCATGATCAGCTGCTCCATGATCGACTCGTTGATGGGGTCGGCGTGGGTCTGGATGATGAAGACGTCGCTGCCCCGCACCGACTCGTTGAACTGGCAGTGGAGCTCGCCGTTCTTGAACGACTGGATGTTGGGCTCACCCAGGGCGACGCCGAGGTGGGCGGCGATGTCCTCCGCCAGCTGCGGGTGCGCCCGCCCCGAGTAGAGCTGCAGTCGCTTCTTGGTGACGAGCTCCACCTGGTTCCCCTTCGTCGCGGCCCTACCGCGAAGTGTAGAAGGCGCCGGTGTCGGTCCCGGGTGCAATCGAGGTGCCCGGCGCCAGGTGGGCGAAGGGGCCGACGGTGGCGCCGTCGCCGATCTCGCACTGCTCCGCCACGGTGTGGTCCAGCCGGCAGTCGGCGCCGACGACGCAGTCGACGAGCCGGGTGCCGGGCCCGATCTCGGTGCGCTCGCCGACGACGGTGGCGCCCTGGAGGATCACCCCCGGGAACAGGGTCACGTCGGCGGCGAGGCGCACGCCGGTGTCGACGTAGGTCTGCGGCGGGTCGACCATGGTCACCCCGGCCGCCATCCACCGCTCGTTGGTGCGGCGCCGCAGCTCGGCCTCCGCCTCGGCCAGCTGGGCCCGGTCATTGACGCCGAGGGCCTCGGCGAGGTCGCCGACCTCCATGCCCCCGACGAGGTGGCCGGCGGACGCCAGCACCTCGACGACGTCGGTCAGGTAGTACTCGCCCTGGTGGTTGTCGGGCGTGATCCGGCGGAGGGCGGGAGCGAGGAGACCACGTTTGAAGCAGTAGACGGCGAGGTTGATCTCGTCGACCGCGGCTTCCTCGGCGGTCGCGTCGCGCTGCTCGACGATCCGCGTCACCGCACCGTCGGCGCCCCGGACCACCCGGCCGTACCCGGCGGGCTCGGCAACACGCGCCGTGAGGAGGGTGCAGGCGGCGCCGGAGGCCCGGTGCTGCTCGACGAGGGACTCGAGGGTCGTGGCCCGCAGGAGCGGGTGGTCGCCGGGCAGCACGAGGACGTCGCCGTCGTCATCGTCGTCGGGGAACGCGGTCATCGCCACCATCACCGCGTCGCCGGTCCCCCGCTGCACGCTCTGCTCGACGAAGTCGATCGGCAGCCCGGGCGGGCCGTCGTCGACCAGCTTCTTGGTGATGCGCTCGGCGCCGTGGCCGATCACCACCACCGCCCGGTCGGCACCCATCTCGGCCACCGCGTCGAGGATGTGCAGCACCATCGCCCGCCCGCAGAGGAGGTGAAGGGGCTTCGGGCGCGCCGAGCGCATGCGCTTGCCCTCGCCGGCGGCGAGGACCACGGAGGCCAGGGGGCGAGCGTTCACCGGCCCTTCCCTACCACCAGCGCTCGGGGGGAAGGATTCGAACCCTCATTCTCGGGACCAAAACCCGATGTCCTGCCATTGGACGACCCCCGATGGGTGCGCCCCAGGCTACGGCCACGCCTCAGGCGATCTCCCGCACATCGGCGATGGCGGCGACGGGCACGAAGTGGTCGGTGCCTCGCTCGTCGTGGAGCCAGATCGTGGTGGCGCCGCGCCGGGCCGTCGAGACGAGCTCGCAGTCCAACCGACTGCCGTCCTCGAGGCGCACGCGGACGTGATGGCCTTCCATGCGTCGGAGCGATCGGAGGAGCTGCGGTGACATCGTCCACCTCCCGAAGCTGGGCTTCGAGGTGTTGTACGGCACCCCGGGCCCCTGGTGGTGGATGGTCGGCGCCTTGGTGCGGCCGGGGGCACACCGCTACCCTCGGCCCCCGTCATGGGTTCACTGATCAAGAAATCAGCGAACCCATCCCGCTCCGGCCTCGCCGGTCGAGCCTCGCAGCCCTGACCGAAGCCTGGTTGGCCGAGTACGGCAACCCTCGCACCCGCGAGCGCTACGCCATCGCCGTCGAGCTGGTGGCCCGGCACATGCCCCGTTGAAGCGCCTGGTCCGCTCCTACCCGGCCACCTACGGCAAGGCCCAGGGCTTCCGGCCCGCCAACCGCCTCGACGAAGCCGGCTACCACGCCCTGCTCAGCGCCTGCCAGGACGGCACCGACGCCGGCCTCCGTGACGAGCTGCTAGTCCGCCTCGGAGTCTCCGGCGGCATGCGAGTCTCCGAGCTGGTCGCCCTCACCGTCGGCTCGGTCCGCCGAGCACCCGACCTCGCATGGACCGGCAAGGCCAACCGTCCTCGCACCGCCAAGGCCGGCCCTGACCTCGTCGCTGCCATCGCCGCCTACCTCGACCGATACGCCGCAGCTCTCGGGTCCCGACCGGCCGACGATGCGCCCCTGTTCTGCCCGGCCCGTCACTCTCGCCACGCCCACGAACTGCGATGGGAGCCGGTATCACCACCGCCCAGGGCATCCGCGTGCTGCTCGCCCGACGCGCCGAAGCAGCCGGGCTCGGCTACATGGCCCCGCACGACCTCAAACGGAGCGCCGCCCGCATGATGCACGAGGCTCGCAGCGCCGACGGGGGCCACCTGTTCGACCTGCTCGACGTCGCCGACGTCCTCGACCACAGCAACCCGAAGGTCACGAAGGACTGCTACATCGGCCCGCTCGGCAATGCCAACAAAGACCGGGCCGCCGCCCTGTTCGGGTAGTCGCTACTTCTTCGCTCGGCGCTGGAACCGCGTGCGCTTCAGCATCTTCTTGTGCTTCTTCTTCCGCATGCGCTTACGGCGCTTCTTTATCAGGCTTCCCATGGCGAGCCGCCACGCTAGCCGCCCTTCGCCAGCGACCCACCTTTGGTGCCGCCGACGCCGAGCCCGTTCGGGCCGGCGCGCTTCGCTTGCCGCCGGCCCCTACTCGCCCTCCGCTCCCAACGCCCCGTCAACCAGACCAATCACCACGTCCGGCGGAATCCCCAGCTCGAACGCTTCGCCCATCTCTTGCCGCAGGCACAGGGCCGCAAGCTGTACACGCACCAGCGCCGCCTGCTCGTCGTTCATCCCGGCGAACGCCGCGATGTAGGTCGCGCTCACTGGGCCGCCAGCCGCTTCGCCACCGCCAGGTCCTCCGCGAGCCGCAGCAGGCGCGCGCCGTCCGCCCGTCCCACACCGAACGCCGTGAGCCCATCACGGCCCCGGACGCGCAGGATCTTCCCCGCGGGCTCCCCACGGAGCCGCCGGAGCCGCCGCCACTGGCGCTGCCGCGCCCGCACCGCTCCCAGCAGCATCCGCCGCAGCTCGTAATAGACCCGCTCGTCAAGCTCGCCCTCACTCACGGCGAGCCCGACTCCCCAGCGGCCCCACCAGCGACCCGGTGACGCGAAGTCCTCTGGCACCGTCTTCTGCCCGAACTTCCCTGACTCTCGCCACAGGTATTCCGCCACTCGCCGCCAGTTCTCGTCATCGCCGGCCGCGAACTCCGCCGCCGATCCCGCCCAGAACATCGGAGCCACGTCCGCGCCGAACCTTGCGTGCAGCGACCCCGGCGCCGTGCGCACGCTCCCGGACCACGCGCTCAGGAGCCACCGACCGAACTCCCCTGTCAGGAACCCGGCCTGCCGCCGCGCCTCGTACTTCGACATCTCCCGTTCCAGCCGCTTCCTCCGCTGCGTCCGGGCGCTCAGCTCCACGTACTCGTCTGCCGTCACACCCCCCGGCAGGCCCAGGTAGCAGTGGAAGTGCGGTGCGCCTCGCTGCTGGAACTCACGTACCCACACGCCGACGACGGGCTCTCCCCACCGCCTCGCCCATCGCGACTTGAACCGCTCAACGTGCTTCCGGCATGTCGGGCCGTCCGGCGCGAACTCCCGCCACTCCCGCGGGTAGGTGAGCGTCACCATCGCCGGCCGCGCGCCGAGGGCACGCCAGTCCAGCGCGCTCAGCTCCCAACGCATGTTGCGCCGCGAGCGATCGCTGAACTCCCCGATAACTCGCCCGGTCGTCGCCGCACACGGCAACAGGGCTCGCGAGCCACCGCCACCCTGCCCGTGTAGCCGAGGGTCCGGCACATCACACACACGGCCGAGGCACGCCTCATGCACGACACACGGCTCGGGATCGACAACGCGCCCGATCCGCAACGCGTTGCGGGCCAACTCGAAGTAATAGCGATCGGCCAACTCAGCAACCTCCGACGATCCGGTCGGTTGCTTCGTCCCCCCGCTACTCGCCCACGCCGGGCTTTGGCCGGCACCCCCCGGCGCAACTCGCCCTACTGCTCGCCAGCTGGGGGTGCCCCACCGGCTCCAGGCTTCGAGCGCCCAACCTCTTAGCCTGAATCCACCGATCTGATCGGGGCTGCGGGCTCCGCTTGGAGGTGAGCGGGTCGGAGTGGCTGGGGCCGATGCTGGCCTCGCGTTCGTGCGCGTCGAGGTAGGCG
>Ga0247717_1000204_pt1 | contig 19051 bp, 21 predicted proteins | sample 24E_NmetaG_FD_189047 | JGI IMG/M metagenome (GOLD analysis project Ga0247717, IMG submission 189047) | Soil microbial communities from hillslope of Landscape Evolution Observatory, University of Arizona, Oracle, AZ, United States - 2-4-E_N | ecosystem: Engineered > Artificial ecosystem >... | reverse complement strand
CCCCGGGACGGGCCCCGGGCCCCGGTGCCCCGCGCACGGGAGCCCGTCCCGCCCCGCCAAGGGCGCAGCCCGTCGTCGTCGAACGGTCGCACCGCGTCCGTTCTGCGTTGGGGTTGCTCGGCGTGGCCGTGCTGGTGGGGACGATCGTGGCCGGCCTGATCACCGTGGCGATCTTCGCCATCAGCGTGGCGCTGAGGCGGGCGGTCGGCTGACTGCGAAAGACGTCAGGTGCGGTTGAACCGGCCGAAGCGGGCGCCGTTGGGGCCGACGCCGCCCGGCCCGCCGGCCGCGTCCCCCGGCGCACCGGCGAGGACCGCGTCCGGTTTGGGCGCCGCGTCCTCCTCGGGACGGGGCGCGACTGCGGCGGGCGGCTTGGGCGTCGAGGGGTCGACGGGCAGCACCTCGACCTTGTAGTAGGTCTTGACCTCGAGGGGCACCTCGTGCAGACGCCACACCCGCGCGTCCATCACGTGCTCCTGGTTGCGCAGGTGCTCCACGAACCGAACCGCCTCCTCGAGGCTCTCGGTGGGGTGGTACCCCGGCTTCCCCTCGGCACTGCGGAAGTTCACCAGAAACGACATGTGCCTCTCCTTTCCCCGAGTTTCTCGGCTCGGGGGCGGGAGGGCTTGAGCGGCGTCCGCCCTTAGGTCTTGAGCGCCAGGTGCACGACGTAGCGGAACCGGGCCGACCCCGGCGGGTGGCACGCGAAGAGCGTGGCGGTGGGCGTCGGCGTCTGGTCCACGATGTGCAGCGCCTTGGGGGTCACGACCTCCGAGCCGGTGACCGTGTAGACGCTCCGGTTGCCGTTGACGTTGAAGATCACCTCGTCGCCCGGCGCCAGCTGGTCGATGTTGCGGAACGGTTTGCTGTGGGTGACGCGGTGGCCGGCGAAGACGGAGTTCCCGACCTCGCCGGGGAGGGCGGTGCCGGGCCAGTGGCTCGGGCCGCGGTCGATGGAGCGCAGGCTGATGCCCTGGAAGATCCGGTGGTTGAGGCCGATCTTGGGGATCTCGATGGTCCCCAGCTCGATCATGGGCTCGTTGGCGTAGGGGTTCGACGGGACCCGGGCCGGCGTCCTCGCCGCCGGCGCGGCGGTGACGGGGACGGGGACGGTGGCCACCGTCGTGGGCGGCACCGTCGTGGTGGTGGTCTCGGGCACGAACCCGCGCAGGCCGGGGTCGTCGGGGACGGCCGCCGCCTGCTCCTCGTGGTGCAGCCAGACGGCCCCCGTCCCGGAGAAGAACAGGCCCAGGCAGAGCACCAGGGCCAGCCGCCGAGTCGATCTCATGGAGAACAGTGTGCACCACCGTCAAGGGCCGGAACGGCGCGGCGGGGGCCGGGTGGCACGTTCGGTGCGAACCGGTCAACACTGCCCTCATGGGCAGGCGGAGCCAGCCGGACGCCGCTCCGTCGCACGACGAGGCACGCCGGCGCGCGGCAGCCGCCGAGGCCGGCCACGTCGGCGACGAGAGCACCGCCCGGCGCCTCCTGGGCGACCGGTCGGGGCGGGTGCGGGCGACCGCCCTGGCCGCCCTGGCCCGCCTGGGACGGGCCGGAGCGGCCGACGTGGCAACGGGCCTCGCCGACGCCGACCCGCTCGTCCGCCGGCGGGCGTGCGCGGTGGCGGCGACGGCGGCTGACGTCGACCCGCTCGCCCTCGTCCCCCTCCTCGACGACCCCGACCCCCTGGTGGCCGAGGCCGCGGCCTGGGCGCTGGGCGAGCGGGGGGCGGAGTCCGCCGGCGCCGTCGAGGCCCTGGTCCGGGTGGCGTCGGCAGCCGAGGATGCCCTCTGCCGCGAGGCGGCGGTGGCCGCCCTCGGCGCCGTCGGCGACCCCGCCGGGCTGCCCGCCGTGCTCGGCGCCACCACCGACAAGCCGGCCGTCCGCCGCCGGGCCGTGATCGCCCTCGCCGCCTTCGAGGGCCCCGAGGTCGAGGCCGCCCTGCGCCGGGCCCTGGAGGACCGCGACTGGCAGGTCCGTCAGGCGGCCGAGGACCTGCTGGCCGGGGGGGACGGGTGACCAACGCTTCCTGGGCCGAGCGCGACGCCGCCGTCGTGTGGCACGGCTTCACCCAGATGGCGGGTTTCCTCGACGAGTGCCCCGTCGTCGTGGACCGGGCCGAGGGCCACGAGCTGGTCGACGCCGAGGGCAACCGCTACCTCGACGCCATCTCGTCGCTGTGGGTGACGACGCTCGGGCACCGGGTGCCCGCTCTCGACGACGCCGTCCGCGCCCAGCTCGACCGCGTCGCCCACTCCACGCTGCTCGGGCACGGCAACACGGTGGTGGTGGAGCTGGCCGAGGCGCTGGCGGCCGTGGTCCCCGTGGACCGCCCCCACGTCATGTTCGCGTCCGACGGCGCGGCGGCCGTCGAGCAGGCCCTCAAGATGGCGTTCCAGCTCCGCGTCAACGAGGGGCAGCCGGGACGGCGGGGGTTCCTCGCCTTCGAGGGCGGCTACCACGGCGACAGCATCGGGGCCATGTCGCTCGGCGGATCGGGCTTCGGGGCCGACGTGTTCGCGCCGCTGCGCTTCCCGGTGCTGCGGGCGCCCGGCTTCGACGACCCGTCCGCCGTCCGGGTGGCCACCACCCTGGTCGACCGCCACGCGGCCGACCTGACCGCCGTGGTCGTCGAGCCCCTGGTCCAGGGGGCGGCCGGGATGCTGACCGCCCCGCCCGAGGACTTCGCCGCCCTGGGCCGGGCGTGCCGGGACGCCGACGTGCTGTTGGTGTGCGACGAGGTGGCCACCGGGTTCGGCCGCACCGGCACGCTGTTCGCCTCCGAGCAGTGCGGGCTGCGGCCCGACCTCCTCGTGCTGGGGAAGGGCCTCACCGGCGGGTACCTGCCGATGTCGGCGACGGTGGCGTCGGGCCGGGTGTTCGACGCCTTCCTCGGCCCCGACCCCGCTCCGGTCACGTTCCTCCACGGCCACTCCTACGGCGGCAACGCGCTGGCGGCGGCAGTGGCGCTGCGCCACCTGGCGCTGTTGGAGGAGCTGGACGTGCTGGCCAACGTCGCCGCCCGGTCGGCGCAGCTGCGCTCGGCGCTCGACGCCCGCCTCGCTCCGTCACCGGCGGTGCGGTCCGTCCGGGTGCAGGGGTTGATGGCGGGCGTGGAGCTGGCGCCGCCCGGGCCGGCCGAGCGGTGGGGTCGCCGGGTGTGCGCCGCCGCCGTCCGGGCCGGCGTGCTGCTGCGGCCCCTGGGTGACGTGATCGTCGTGATGCCCCCGCTGACCGTCTCGGCCGCCGAGGTGGACCGGATCGTCGACGTGCTGGAGGCGGCGGTGGCGGAGGTCGCCGGCGGGTGACGGGCGGCGACCTCCGACCCGACGGACCGGCCTCGACCAGCTCCGGGTCGCCGGGCGAGCAGCGGGTCCCACCCCTGCTGGCGGGCGGGTGGGCGGCATGGGCGGCGGCCGAGGCGGCGGCGCTGCGGGCGGCCGGGCGGTGGCGCTCGGTGCGTGACCTCGACGGCCCCGGTCCGGCCACGACCGTCGCCGGGGGTCGACCGGTCGTCTCCTTCGCGTCCAACGACTACCTGGGGCTGTCCCGGCACCCGGCCGTCGTGGCCGCCGCCCACGACGCCCTCGACCGGTGGGGGGCGGGCGCCGGGTCGGCGCGTCTCGTCGCCGGGGCCCGCCCGCTGCACCGCCGCCTGGAGGAGTCGCTGGCGGCGTGGAAGGGCACCGAGGCGGCGGTGCTCTTCCCGACCGGCTACGCCGCCAACCTCGGGGTGCTGGGCGTGGTGGGCGGTCCGGGCGTCACCGTCGTGAGCGACGAGCTGAACCACGCGTCGATCGTCGACGGCTGCCGCCTGTCCCGTTCGCGCGTCGTCGTGACGGCCCACCTCGACGTGGCGGCCGTCCAACGGGCCCTGCGCCGGACGACGGGCCGGGCCGTCGTCGTGACCGAGTCGGTCTTCTCGATGGACGGCGACCTGGCACCGCTCGACGACCTGGCCGCCGTGTGCCGGCGCGCGGGTGCGCTCCTCGTGGTGGACGAGGCCCACGCCGTGCTCGGACCCGACGTCCCCGCCTCCGCCGGTGTGCTCCGCATCGGGACCCTGTCGAAGGCGCTCGGGTCGCTCGGCGGCTTCGCCGCCGGGCCCGCCGCTCTCTGCGAACTGCTGGTGAACCGGGCCCGCACCTTCGTGTTCACCACCGCGTCGACCCCGGCCGACACCGCCGCCGGCCTGGCCGCCGTCGAGGTCGTCCGCTCGGCCGAGGGCGACGCCCTGCGGGCGCGCCTGCGGGCCAACGTCGACCGGCTCCGGCCCGGGCACCCGAGCCCCATCGTCCCCGTCGTCGTGGGCGACGAGGAGGCGGCGCTCGGCGCGTCCCGTTCGCTGCTCGACGCCGGGCTGCTCGTCCCCGCCATCCGCCCGCCGACCGTGCCGCCGGGGACGTCGCGCCTGCGGGTGTCGCTCAGCGCGGCCCACACCGCCGACCAGGTCGACCGGCTGGCCGCCGCCCTCGCCGCCCTCGGCCCGTCGCCCCGCCGTCCCGCACGGTCCGGGGCCCGGCCCCGGCGGCTGGTGGTCGTGCTCGGGACGGGCACCGGGGTGGGGAAGACGTGGGTGGCGGCGTCGCTCGCCCGGGTGCTCCGGGAGCGGGGCCGGTCGGTGGCGGCCCGCAAGCCGGTCCAGTCGTTCGAGCCCGGCGACGCCCTCACCGATGCCGATGTCCTGGCGTGCGCCACCGGCGTGGAGCCGGCCGAGGTGTGCCCCCCGCACCGCTGGTACGAGGTGGCCATGGCGCCGCCCATGGCAGCCGAGGCGCTCGGGCGCCCGCCGTTCTCGCTGGCCGACCTGATCGACGAGCTGGCCTGGCCGGAGGCCGACTGGGGGCTGGTCGAGGGCGTGGGCGGGCCCCGGTCGCCGGTGGCGGCCGACGCCGACAACGTGGCGCTGGCGCGGGCGCTGCGGCCCGACGCCGTCGTGCTGGTGGCCCCGGCCGGGCTGGGGGCCGTCAACGCCGTCCTCCTCGCCACCGACGCGCTGGCCCAGACCCCCGTGGTGGTCCTCAACCGCTACGAAGGCGGCGACCCCGTGCACGCCGGCAACCGCCGTTGGCTCGAGTCGCGTGGCATGGAGGTGGTCACCGCCGTGGACGAGCTGGTCGGCGCCCTCGGCTGATCCCTTCCGTGACCGGTCAGGGTGCGCCGTGGTGGCGGCAGCGGGCCGTCCAGCCCGCCGGGGTCACCCGCACGGCCAGGCGCCGACCGCACCGCGGGCAGAACCGGGGCGGGTCGAGCGGCCGCCGGCACGACCCGTCGCACGCCGCCGCGTGCTGTCCGCACCCGGTGCAGTGGCCGGCGCCCGGGGTCACCACACCTTCGACAGGACCCCCACCGGCATGCCCAGGTCGGCGAGCATGGCCAGGTCGTCGGCCGGCGGGCGGCCGAGGGTGGTGAGGTAGTTGCCGACGATGAGGGCGTTGATCCCCGCCGTCATGCCCATGGCCTGGAGGTCGCGGAGGGTCACCTCGCGGCCCCCGGCGTAGCGGAGGACCACCCCGGGCAGCGCCAGCCGGAACAGGGCGATCCAGCGGATGGCCTGGAGCGGCTCGACCGGGCGGCGCCCGGCGAGCGGCGTCCCCGGGCGGGGGTTCAAGAAGTTGACCGGAACCTCGGCCGGGTCGACCTCGCGCAGCTGCCCGAGCAGCTCGACGCGCTGGTCGTCGCTCTCACCCATGCCGAGGAGGACGCCGCAGCACAGCTCCATGCCGGCGTCGCGGACCAGGCGGCAGGTCGTGAAGCGCTCGTCCCACGTGTGGGTGGTGACGACCTGGTCGAAGAACGACCGGGCCGTCTCCAGGTTGTGGTTGTAGCGGTGGGTCCCGGCGGCGGCCAGGCGGGCGGCCTGCGACTCGTCTAGGATGCCGGCGCTCACCGCCACGTCGAGCCCGGTTTCCCGGCGGACGAGCGGGACGAGGGACTCCAGGCGGCGCATCGTCCGCTCGTCGGGCCCCCGCACGGCGAGCACCAGGCAGAACTCCGAGGCGCCCAGGGCCGCCGTCTCCCGGGCGGCGGCGAGGACCTCGGCCGTGTCCAGGAAGGGGGTCGCCAGCACCGGGGAGTCGAACCGGGCCGACTGGCTGCAGAACGAGCAGTCCTCGGGGCACCCTCCCGTCTTGGCCGAGAGGATCCCCTCCACCTCGACCTCGGGCCCGCACCAGGCGAGGCGCACCTCGTGGGCCACGGCGGCCAGCGACGGCACCGACTCGGCCGGCAGCGCCGCCAGGGCCCGCACCTCCTCGAGGGACAGCTGCCGGCGCTCGTCCACCAACGCCGCCGACGCGGCAGCCAGCAGGGCCCGAGCCGTCATCGGACCGGAGGCTACCGGCGCCCGATCCCGCCCTGCCCGTCCGCTCGGCAGTTCCGGCGGCGAATCGGGGCGCATCCCGCCACTCCTTGCCGCCAGAACGCGGCCGGCGCCCGGCTCGGCGCGCCAGTCCCGCCGGCCGACGGCCCGCCGGAAGCCGCCGCAGGCGGCCCCTTCGGCTGGCGGCCGACAAGCAGCAGTGCGGGGGGTGGCCGGCTCCGCCGGCCACCCCCCGCCCGATCAAGTTCGCCGAGGAAGCTCCGCTTCCGACGGCGATGTCACCGGTCGGCGCCCATGAACATCACCTTCAGGGACTCGAAGGCCTCGAGGCAGCGCCCGGCGCCGAGCACGACGCACTCGAGGGGCGCGTCGACCATGCGCACGGGGATGGCCGTTTCCTCCTGGAGACGCCGGTCGAGGCCCCGCAGCATCCCGCCGCCCCCCACCAGGTGGATGCCCTGGGCGATGAGGTCCTGGGCCAGCTCGGGCGGGGCCTGGCCGAGGCACTGCACCACCGAGTCGACGATGGCGCTCACCTGCTCGTCGATGGCGGCCCGCACCTCGTCGGGCGACAGGATGACCGTCTTGGGCAGCCCCGTCATCAGGTCCCTTCCGCGGACCTCGGCCTTCACCGAGTCGTCGACCGGGTAGGCGCTGCCGATGGCCAGCTTGATCTCCTCGGCCGTGCGCTCGCCGATGGCCATCCCGTAGTCGCGGCGCACGTAGGTCTGGATCGACGCGTCGATGTCGAAGCTGCCGACCCGGATGGCCTGGAGGGCGACGATCCCGCCCAGCGAGATGACCGCCGTCTCGGTGGTGCCGCCGCCGACGTCCACCACCATGTTGCCGAGCGGTTCGTGGATGGGAAGGCCGGCTCCGATGGCGGCGGCCATGGGCTGGTGGATCAGGTAGGGGTCGGCGGCGCCGGCCCGGCGGGCGGCCTCCTCCACCGCCCGGCGCTCCACCTCGGTGATGGCCGAGGGCACGCAGATCAGGACGCGGGGGCGGTTGAACCGGGTGACCCCGGCCCGCTTGAGCAGCAGGCGGATCATGCGCTGGGTGATGTCGAAGTCCGTGATGGCGCCCTTGCGCAGCGGGCGGACGGCGACGATGTAGCCCGGCGTCCGGCCGATCATCTGCCAGGCGTCGTGGCCCATGGCCAGCACTTCCTGGGTCTTCTCGTTGAGGGCGATGACGGTCGGCTCGTTGAGCACGATGCCGCGGTCCCGCGCGTACACCAGCGTGTTCGCGGTGCCGAGGTCGATGGCGAGGTCCCGGGCCACCTACGTGCCGTCGTCGTGGGCGCCGCGGCCCCACGGCCGGAGCCCCACCGCCCGCCTCCTAGTCACCCTCACGCCGTTCCGGCGCCAGCGCCCGCAGCTCGCGCTGGAACGCGTCGACCCCGTGCTCGAGCCGGCGCGGCCTGCGATGGCGGTACCAGAGCGCCAGCGAACCGAGCACGCTGAGGCCGACGGCGAGGAGCAGGTACAGCAGGTTGCTCACCGGACGGCCGCCTCCTCCACGTCGGAGATCTCCGTCGAACACGTCGCCCAGTCGGTGCCGCCGTCCCAGGTCTCCCGCTTCCAGACGGGCACGGTGGCCTTGAGCGTGTCGATGCACCAGCGCGCCGCCTCGAACGCCTCGGGCCGGTGCGGCGCCGAGGCCGCCACCACGACGGAGACGTCGGTCACCTCCAGCGGGCCGACCCGGTGCAGCAGCGCCACCCGGCCCAGGGCCGGCCACCGCCGGCGGGCCTCGGCGGCGATGCCCGCCAGCCGCGGGCCCACCTGCTCCTCGTACGCCTCGTACTCCAGGCGGGTGACGCCGCTGCGCGCCTCGGCGTGGTCGCGCACCGTCCCCGCGAAGGTCACGACGGCGCCGCACTCCGGGACCACGGCCCAGGTCGTGGCCTCGGCCAGGGGCAGAGGATCGGACGTCAGGCCTGTCCAGTCGGCGTCGCCAGGGCGGGGAAGTGCCGCGACTTGCACGACCGTATGGTAGTGAACCAGGGCCTTCCCGCCCCGCGGCCCTTCGCGGAGGGCCCCTCGTTATCCTCGACCGCATGGAGCCGGACGACCCGCTCGGCGACGACGAGCGTGGGGCTCCCCTGCTGCCGCCCGACGACCGACTGTGGCGGCACCCCTCCGAGGTGTCGGCGTTCGGGCTGCCCTTCGAGCCGGACGGCGGCCGCCGCCGGCGCACCCACCTGTGGGCCGTGGCCGGCGTCGCCGCCGCCTGCGGCGCCGTCCTCGGCGTCGGCATCTTGGCGCTGGCCGGCGCTTTCGAGGAGCGGACCCGGACCGTCCCCGTCGTGGAGCGGGTGGCGCTGCCGGCGGGCGTGCTGTCGACCTCGGACGGCGGGACGGCGCCCGGGGCGGCGGGCATCGCCGAGGGCCTGCGGCCCGCCGTCGTCGCACTCACCGTCGAGCGGGCCGGAGGGCCGCGGCAGGGCTCGGGGGTGCTGTTCCGCAGCGACGGCCACGTCCTCACCAACGCCCACGTGGTGGACGGGGCCGAGCGCATCACCGTCACCCTGGCGGGCGGGGCCCGTGGGGGTGGCCGGCTCCTCGGCACCGACCCGGCCACCGACCTGGCCGTGGTGAAGGTGGAGGAGTGGACGAGCGTCACCACCGCGCCGCTCGGCTCGGCGGCGACCCTCGCCGTCGGCCAGGACGTCATGGCGGTCGGCGCCTCCGGTGGCGGCGTGGTCGGGATGGTCAGCGCGGTGGGCCGCCAGGTCGACCGCGACGGTGCCAGCGCCCTGGTGGACCTCATCCAGACGGACACGCCGGTGATCGACGGGTGGTCGGGTGGTGCCCTCGTCGACGAGCGCGGCGCCGTCGTCGGCATCCTCACCGCCGTGACGACTCCCGATGCCGGCGTGGCCGGGCTCGGGTTCGCCACCCCCATCGACATCGCCCGCGCCGTGGCCGACCAGCTGGCCGCCGGAGCCGCCGTCGCCCGGGCGTGGATCGGCATCGAGGGCGGCGACCTCGACGCGTCGGCGGCCGCCGCCCTCGGCATGGGAGGCGGCGCCCTCGTCACCCACGTCCGCGACGACGGCCCGGCGGCGGAAGCGGGGCTGGCGGCCGGCGACGTGATCGCCTCCATCGACGGCATGCCGGTGGCGTCGATGGGCGCCCTGCGCATCCTCGTGCGCTCCCACCGGCCCGGTCACGTCGTGCGCCTGGCCGTGGTGCGCCAGTCCGTCCGCCGGGTCGTGAGCGTGACGCTCGGCGAGCGCCCGCCCGCCGGTCCCTGAGCCACGGGGGCCCTACCGGCGGCGGCGACCCTACGATGGCCGGGTGAGCACTCCCGGCCCGTTCGGAGGTTCCGGCAACCCCTTCGAGGGGCTCTTCGGCGAGCTGGCCAAGCTGCTGTCGAACCAGGGCACCGTCAACTTCGAGGTCGCCCGCCAACTCGCCCTCTGGATGGCGACCGAGGGCCAACCCGAGCCCAACGCCGACCCCGTCGAGCGCATCCGCCTGGAGGAGCTGGTCCGGGTCGCCGACCTGCACGTGTCGGACGCCACCGGGCTGCCCACGTCGGTCACCGGGCGCCCGCTGAGCGTCGCCGCCGTGGGCCGGGCCGAGTGGGCGCGCCGCACGCTGGAGTCCTACCGGCCGCTGTTCGAGGGGCTCGCCACCTCGGTCGGCCCGTCGTCGCCGGACGACGAGGACACGGCGCCCGACCCGGGCGCCGAGCTGCTGGGGGGCATCACCGAGGTGGTCGGTCCCCTGCTGCTGGGGATGCAGGCCGGCACGATGGTCGGGCACCTGGCCCGGCGGGCGCTGAGCCAGTACGAGCTGCCGGTGCCGCGGCCGCCGTCGGACGAGCTGGTCCTCGTGCCCGCCAACCTCAGGGACTTCGCCACCGACTGGAGCCTGCCGCTCGACGACGTGCGGCTGTGGCTGTGCCTCAGCGAGGTGACCCACCACGCCGTCCTGGGCCGGCCCCACGTGCGGGCCCGCCTGGACGGCCTGCTGCGCTCGTACGTGGCCGGGTTCCGGCCCGACCCCACGACCCTCCAGGACCGCTTCACCGCCATCGACCCCACCGACCCCCTGTCCTTCCAGGCGGCGCTGGGCGACCCCGGCGAGCTCCTGGGGGCCATGGAGACCCCCGAGCAGCGGGTCGTCCTGACCCGCATCGAGGCGCTGGTCGCCGCCATCGAGGGCTACACCGACCACGTGCTGGACGGTGCCGGCCAGCGGCTGGTGGGCGGCTACGGCGCCCTGGTGGAGGCGCTGCGCCGGCGGCGGGCCGAGCGGGGCGAGGGCGAGCGGTTCGCCGCCCGCCTGTTCGGCCTCGACGCCGCCCCCGCCCTGTACGAACGGGGGCGCGCCTTCGTGACGGGCGTGGTCGAGCGGGCGGGTGAGGAGGGGCTGGCACGGCTGTGGAGGTCGGAGCGGGAGCTGCCGACGCCCGCCGAGGTGGACGCCCCCGGCCTGTGGCTGGAGCGCATCGACCTCCCCGGCTGATCCGGCGCCCTGTGGGGGGCGACGTCTTCGCCGTTCGCGGCGTCAAGGTCCGTGGCCGCCCTCGCCGCCGCAGGCGGCCTCTCCGGCTTCGGACACCGCAGAAGAGGACAGAGCGGAGGCGGGCGAGCTGCGGCTCGCCCGCCGGAGCACTCCAACTCGACCGAACGGAGTGAGCGAAGCGAACGAGTGAGGTCGAAGAGCTACACGACGACGATCTCGGACCCGAGCACCCGCCCGGCGTCGAGACGGAGCAGGCCGAAGGTGTGGTGGGGCTGGGCCCGGCGCTCGGTGGGCGACCCGGGGTTGAACAGGAGCTGGCCGTCGAGCCCGGGCTGGTTCCACGGGATGTGGCTGTGGCCGAACACGACCACGTCGGCGTCGGGGAAGCGGCGGCGCAGCCGGGCCTCCCGGCCCGCCCGGGGCCCGCTGTCGTGGACCATCGCCACCCGCACGCCGTCGACCACGTCGAGGCGCGTCTCCGGCAGGATCGACAGGGCCGGGTCGGAGTCGTTGTTGCCGAGCACGGCGTGGACCGGCGCGAAACCCGACAGCTCGTGCACCAGGTCGGCGGTCACGATGTCGCCGGCGTGGAGGACGACGTCGGCCTCGCCCAGCGCCCGGTACACGGCGTCGGGCAGCCGGCGCCTCCCGCCGGGCCGGAGGTGGGTGTCGGACAGGACGAGGGCGCGCGTGGCCATCCGTCAGGCCACCCGGCGCGGCGCGGCGCCGGCCGTGCGCCGGCGGTGGTGGGTCGCCAGGCCGGCGAGGTAGAGGGCGGCGCCGACGGCGGCGGCGACGGCCAGGAGGACGTAGCCGGCGCGGCTCGGCACGGTGATGGCGACGGGGATGAGCGCGCCGAAGACCCAGGACAGCTGGAAGGCCGCCTCGAAGCGGGCGAACGAGCGGCCCTGGGCGGCGGCCGGCGCGTCGCGCTGCACGAGCGAGTCGAAGGCGAGCTTGCCCGACCCGGCGGCCAGCCCCACCACACCGGCCGCCATGACGGGCGCCGGGCGACCGCCGGTGCGGGCCGCCACCAGCATCACGACCAGCACCAGGCCGAGCGACCCGGCCAGCAGGTGCTCCTCCACCACCCGCCGTCGCAGTGCCGGTGCGATCAACGAGCCGAGCAGCCCTCCCGCCACGCTGGCGGCGATGACGAGGCCGAACAGCCACGCCGGCTGCCCCCCGCGGCGGAGGGCGAAGGCGAGCAGGAAGGTGAGGAACCCCACCGAGGCCCGCAGGATCCCCATGGCCGTCGCCGCCAGTCGCACGCCGGCGTGGCGGAGCTCCTCGGAGGCGACGGACCGCGCCGCCGGGTCGTCGGGGTGGACCTGGACGATGCGGAGGGCGGCGATCCCGCCGGCCGCGAAGACCACGGCGGCGAGCCGCATCACCCACTCGGCGCCGAAGACCTGCATGACGAGCACGCCCGGGGCGGCGGCCAGCGAGCCGATCACGGCGCCGGCCAGTGTGAGGCGGGCGTTGGCGCCCACCAGGCCGTCCGGCGAGTCGACGACGGTGGGGACGAGGGAGCTCTTGGCCACGGCGTGGGTCTTGGAGAGGACCAGGAGCGCGAACGCCGTCGGGAACAGCAGGAGGCCGTCCAGGACCGCCGCCGCGTAGAGGGCGGCCAGCGCCCGCCCGAGCGCGGCGGTCACCACCATGAGGCGGCGGCCACCGGCCAGGCGGTCGATGGCCGGCCCGAGGAACGGGGCCACGACGCCGAAGGGCAGGATCGTCAGCACCAGCGAGAGGGCCACCCGCCCGCGGGCGGCGTCGGGGGAGATGTCGAAGAAGAGCGACCCGGCCAGGGCGACGGTGACCAGGGCGTCGCCGGCGACCGACAGGACGTGCGCCACGGCCAGCCGCCGGAACGGGGGCGTGGTGATCTCGGCCGGGTGGACGGGGTGGCGGAGCGGCCGCCACCCGGTATCGGCCTCCATCACCCCGCCTCGAGGCGGGCGGCCGGGGCGCCGCTCCCGCCGTCGGCGGCGGCCGGGAGGCGGAGGGTGAAGGTCGACCCCCGGCCCACCTCGGACGAGGCGAGCACCTCGCCGCCGGCGGCCGCCGCCACCCGGGAGGCGATGGCGAGGCCGAGCCCCGTGCCGGCGGCCGACCGCTCGCGGGCGTCCCCCGTGCGGTAGAACGCCTCGAAGACCCGGCCCAGCTCGGCGGCGGGGATGCCGGGGCCGTCGTCGGCCACCGCCACGTCCACCCATTCGGCACCCCCCGTCACCTTCACCCGGACGGTCCCTTCGTCGCCCGCCGCCACCACCGCGTTCTCCACCAGGTGGCCCAGGGCGGACACGAGCTGGCGCCGGTCGCCCGCCACGGCGAGGCCGGACGGGGCGGGCGCGGCGTCCACCGACACGGCCCGCCCCGGGGCGGCGGCAAGGGCGCGCTCCACCGCCTGTGCCACCACCAGGTGCACGGACACCGGCTCGCGGGCGGGCAGGGCGCCCGACTCCAGACGGCTCAGCTCGGCGAGGTCGTCGACCATGCGCCCCACCCGCAGCGCGTCGGCCTCGAGCCGGGCGGCCAGGCGACGGGTGAGCGCCGGGTCGTCCTCGGCCACGATGGTGCCGGCCAGCAGCCCGAGCGCGCCCAGGGGCGCCTTCAGCTCGGCCGTGAGGTTCGCCAGGAAGTCCCGCCGGACGACGTCGAACCGCCGGCGTTCCGTCACGTCGTCGACGACCGCCACGCCGCCGACGACCCGCCGCCCGTCGTCGACGGGCCGGCCGGTGACCCGCAGCGACCGGGGCGGCGGGCCGGCCAGGTCCACCGTGCGCTCGGCCGCCCGGCCGTCGACGGCCTTGGCCAGGACGGCGCGCACGGCGTCGGCCACGGCGCCTCCGGCGGCCACCTCGCCGGCGCCGTCGTGGATCACGTCGCCCGTCTCGTCGCAGACCACCACGCCGACCCCGACGGCACTCAGCGCCCCGGCCAGGCGCTCGGCCCGCGCATCGGCGTCGCTCAGCCGCAGGACGGCGCCCTGGGCCAGCCGCTCGACGCGGCCGACCACGTCACGATCCTCCGACGGTGGCGCGCCGGGCGCCTCCAGGCGCGAGGCGACGGCGGTCAGCCGGCGGGATGCGGCGCGCCACTGGCGGACCGAGCGGACGAGCAGCGCGGCCAGCAGGACCACGAGGGCGCCGCCACCGGCGGCGACGGCGAGCGCCGTGCCCGTGGAGAGCTCCAACATGGCTTCCCACTGTACGGGCAGGGGCCCGCCCGGCGGCCGGACCCCGGGGGCGCCGGCGCCGGCTATTCCTCCTCAGGGACGCCCAGGTCCCACTCGAGGATGAGGTTCTCCCGCTCGGCGTCGCGGGCCACCCGCTCCCGGTTGCGGCGGAACTGGGGGTCGTGCGGCGGCAGGAGGACGAGGCGCGCCATGGCCCGCTGGCGGAACTCCTCGATGAGCACCCGTTCGCCGTAGGCCGACTCCAGGTCCCAGTGGGGCGCCACGGGGCCGAGGTACACGATGCGGACGTGGCCGCGGGGCGGCTGCTGCGGCGCCGACTGGTCGGGCCCGCTGGCGACGGTTGACATGGGACGCTCCTCGCTGGGCGGAGGCCGGGCAGCCTACCGGCTTCGACCTCATTCGCTCGCTGGGGGCAAGGTCCGTGGCCGCACTCGCCCGCCATAGGCGGCCTCTACGGCTGCGGACACCGAGAAAGGACAGAGCGGAGGCGGGCGGGCTCCGCTCGCCCGCCGGAGCACGATCCGACTCGACCGAATGGAGTGAGCGAAGCGAACGAATGAGGTCGAACCTACGGGCGGGAGCCGAGGACGACGGTGGCCCGCAACTCCTGCTCGCCGCGCATCCAGACGACCTCGACCCGGTCGCCCGGCTTGTGGGCCCGCACCGCCGTCTGCACGTTGGCGTTGGTGTCGATGCTCTGGTCGCCGATCCGGGTGATCACGTCGTTGGCCTCGAGACCGGCCTGGGCCGCCGGCGAGCCGGCCACGACCTCCACCACGATCGCTCCGGCCTGCGGCCCGAAGTCCAGCCGCTCGCGGATCTCGGGCGTGAGGGTGACGGTGCTCACGCCGAGGAACCCCTGGGCGGGCGCCGCCTCGCCCGACTGGAGGCGCTCGATCAGCGGCTTGACGGTGTCGATGGCGATGGCGAAGCCGATGTTCTGGGCCCGCTGGCCGAGCACGGCGGTGTTGATGCCAATGACCTCGCCGTCGCTGTTGACGAGCGGCCCGCCCGAGTTGCCGGGGTTGATGGCGGCGTCGGTCTGGATGAGGTTCGACAGCCGGCCGAGGGAGCGCTCCAGGGCAGACACGATGCCGACGGTGACGGTGGGACCGCCGGGAAGGGCCAGGGCGTTGCCGATGGCGACCACGTCGTCGCCCACCTTCACCTTGCCCGACTCGCCCAGCTGCACGGGCCGGCCCTCGAGCCCCGAGGTGTCACGCAGCCGGAGGACGGCGACGTCGGCGTCGGCGTCGGCGCCCACCACCGTGGCGTCGCGCGGCTCGCGCTCGCCGAACAGGGTGACCTGGATGGCGGTGGCGCCCTCGATGACGTGGGCGTTGGTGAGTATGTCGCCCTCGGTCGACAGGATCATGCCCGTGCCCGCGCCCTGGACGGGATCGGGGTTGAGGTCGAAGCCCCCGCCGCCCTGGAAGGTGGCGCTGCGGACCGCCACGACCCCGGGCTGGACCCGGGCCAGCACCTCCTGGATGTCCCGGGGCGGGGCCAGGTTGCTGGTGTTGTTGCCGAACGACGGGATGGTGGTGGTGCCGCCCGCCGACTCCACCCGGCCGCCCTCGTCGTCCGCCAGCATGGCGGCGCCCGCTCCGACCAGGGCGCCGATGACCGCCGCGACCAGGGCGATCACGATCCACGGGCCGGCCGGCGAGCCCGGGGACCGGGCCGGAGGCGGGGCAGCCGCCCACGGCGGCACCGCCTGCCCGCCCGGCGCGGTGGGGGGCTCGTCGACCTTGGTGTCGAGCGGCGCGGTGTCGTCGGGCCGGTCGTCCTCCGGGGGTCCCCAGGACCAGCTTCCCCGTCCGCTGTCGTCGCTCACGCGCATAGCTCCTTGGTCGTCTCTCCGCCCGACGTCCCTGCTCCCGCCGCCCGACGGGGACGGGTGGGAAGGGCCGCGGCCGCAGGCCGCCCATTCTTCCATCCGGGAACGCAGCCCCCTCCGAACATGTTCCCGGGAACTGATCGACACACGCGTGCCGTTGACTCGGGAACGGAGGTGCCATGGAAACGGAATGGATGGCTCAGGGCAAGTGCAGGGACGTCCCGCCGGCCACGTTCTTCCCGAGCGACGGGGTCGGCGTCGAGATCGCGCGCCGCATCTGCGCCGAGTGCCCGATGCAGTCCCCCTGCCTGGAGTACGCGCTCCGCAACCGCATCGACCACGGCGTGTGGGGCGGAGCGTCGGAGCGGGAGCGGCGCCGCATCGCCCGCCGCCGGCGCCTGGAGCGCCAGACGGGGCCGGCGACCGTCAGCGACCTCCGCTGATCAGCTCGGCGACCGTTCGCGACGTCGCCCGGACCCGGTCGAGGACCGACGGGCGGCCCGGCGGGGGCACGGAGGCGGCCGCCGCCAGCAGGTCGGCGGTGGTCCCGTCGCCGACGAGGGTGTGGACCATGCGGCCCGACTCCCACGTGATCACCTCGCCGCCCGGCCACGTGTAGTGGACGGCGGCCGTGCGCCCGACCCAGACCGGCTCGCCGCCGCCCGGAAGGGCCCCGGGGGCCAGTGGCCCGGGCTCGGTGAAGAGCGAGAGCCCGTGGAGCCCGTCGCTGTAGAGCAGCTGGACCCCCCGGGAGTGGCGGTAGGCGCCGACCCGCCGGTAGCCGCCGTCCAGCGACGCCGGTGCCGGGTAGCGCGACGAGAGCCGTGACACGCTCAGGAAGCGAGGCTGGTCGCTCCTGGTGGCGGCGCCCGCCGCCGGCTGCGCCACCGGGGCCGTCTCCAGCTCCAGCACCCGGACGATGCGGACGGGCTTCCCCTCGGAGCCGTAGACCTCGCGCAGGAGCACGAGCCCGGTCGCCTCGTCGATGGCCAGCCGCTCCCGGAGCTCGCCGTCGCGGCGGAGCAACAACAGCTCGGTGGGCCGGCCGGCGACCGTCGGGCCGTCCTGGCGCACCAGCTCGTAGGTCCGCTCGAGCGCCGGCGCCAGCAGGCCGCCGACCTCCCCGTCGTCCTCGATCACCCTCGGCCCGCCGCCGTCGCCGTCCTCCGCCGCCGGCCCCTGGACCCGGATGCGACCGCCCACCGCCCGTATGCCCAGCTCGGCCGTGTGCAGCCCCTCGCGGTCGACCCACGACACCTCGACCCGAGCCGAGAACGGCACCCGCCGGGCCGCCTCCCGGGCCTCCTCCACCGGGCCCTCGGCCGACGCCACACCGCCCGGGCCGGGAAGCAGCACGACCACGAGCCCCGCCACGACGACGCCGACGCCCACCGCCCTGCGGGCACCCCAGCGAGAGTCGGCGGCCGCCGGACGCCGCCGGAGGCGGCCCGGCCGGCTGCCGACAGAGGACCATCGGCGCAGGCCGGCCGGCATCGCCGGACGGCCGGAGCTCCGTCGGCCCGCCGAGCAAGCTCCGCTTGCGAGGCGGGAGGCCCGCCGCCTCCGGCGGCGGGCCGCAGCACGATCAACTCGCCGAGCAACCCCCGGTTGCGAGGCGGAACGCCGGGCAACCTCCGGTTGCGAGGCGGGACCGCTCACCGTTCGAGCGACACCGGGATGGCCGCCGGGGCGATCTGGCTCATCGGGTCGGCGTTGACCGGCGAGGTGGCGTGCACCTGCACCAGGCTCGCCACCTGGGGCGCCCGCCCCACGTCCGGCTCGACGCCGGACAGGGCCAGCAGGGCGGCGGCGGCGGCGGCCACGGCGGCCACCCCGGCCAGCCGGCTGGTGCGGCCCACCTGCGGTACGGCGGCCACCAGGGGCCGGCGGGGCTCGACCGGGCCCAGCCCCCGCACGAGGGCGCGCACCTGCTCGACGGCGAGCAGCTCGGCGGCGCAGGTCGCGCACGCCGCCACGTGGGCCCGGGCGGCGTCGGCGTCGTCGGCCGGCAGCTGGCCGTCGGCCAGCGCGCTCAGGGCGTCGCCCAGGTGGGCCGTGGCGTCGAGGTCGTCGGTCATCGGGTCAAGGCCTCCCGCAGCAGGGCCCGGCCGCGGTGGATGCGGCTGCGCACGGTCCCGAGGGGCACGCCCAGGGCGTCGGAGATCTCCTGGTAGGACCGCCCGGCCACGTCGCAGAGGACGACGGCCACCCGGAACTCGTCGGGCAGGGACGCCAGGGCGCCCTGGACGTCCTCGGGCAGGGCCTGCTCGGCGAGGACGACGTCGGCGGCCGGCGCCGGCGGCACGACCCGGTCGGGATCGGAGGGCAGGACGCCCTGGGGCCGGCGGCGGCGGCGGCGGACCTCATCGAGGAACACGTTCGTCGTGATACGGCTCAACCATCCTTCCATCGACCCCGGTTTGTACGTCTCGAGCCCTCGCCGGACCCGGAGTAGGACGTCTTGAGCCAGGTCCTGCGCGTCCTCGTGGTTCCCGGAGAGCCGGAAGGCGACCGTGTACAGGAAGCGCCCGTACTCGCGCGCCACCTGCTCCCAGTCGGGGACCGGCTGCTCCTCCGCGTCCGTCATTCCGAACGACGGGCACGCCGGACAAGTTCCCGGCCGGTGTCAGGCGCCGGGCTTGCCGCCAGGCTTGCCGGGCTCGCCGACCTCCTCGTCCTTCGACCCCTCGGCGATCCCCTGCTTGAACTCCTTGGACGCCTGGCCGAGCGACCGGGCGAGCTTGGGGAGGCGGGTGGAGCCGAAGAGGAGCAGGACGACCACCAGGATGATGATGAGCTCGGTGGCTCCCAGGCTTCCCATGGCACTCCTAACGTGGTCCCGAGGCGGACGCCACCAGAGCGAGGTCGTCCAGGCCCGTCACCGTGAACGGTAGCGCGCCCAGGCTGACGACGACGGTCGACACGCCCGCCCCTTCCCACGCCGCCAGCTGCTCGGCGACCTGGTCGACGGTGCCCACCAGCCGGCCCCGGCGGTAGTCGTCGAGCGACATCCCCCGGAGGGCGCCGGAGGGCGACGTCTCGCCCAGCGCCTCCCAACGGCGGCGGACGTCGGCCTCGTCCTCGCCCACCAGGCACAGGCGGTTGACCGAGCGGGCCACCGAGGACGGGTCCCGGCCGGCCGCCTCGCAGGCGGCGTCGAGGACGGCGGAGCGCTCCCGGTAGTCGGCCACGGTGCCCACCCACCC
>Ga0247717_1000199_pt1 | contig 19305 bp, 16 predicted proteins | sample 24E_NmetaG_FD_189047 | JGI IMG/M metagenome (GOLD analysis project Ga0247717, IMG submission 189047) | Soil microbial communities from hillslope of Landscape Evolution Observatory, University of Arizona, Oracle, AZ, United States - 2-4-E_N | ecosystem: Engineered > Artificial ecosystem >... | reverse complement strand
GGCAGCAGCGCAGGACCCGAGGACGAGCGAACCGGGCGCGGTACGCTGAGGCGCCGGCCGCCCGGCGCCTCAGCGTACCGCGCCCGGTTCGCTCGTCCTCGGGTCCTGCGCTGCTGCCCGTTATCGTGGCGGCCGTGCTGTCGGCCGGGATCGCATGGATCGTCGCGACGCGCCGGCGCCGCCGCGTTGAACGCGCCGCTGCAGAAGCCTCGCTCGAAGCCTCGCGCGTCAAGGATGCCCTCACCAACGTCAAGCACGAGATCGGCACGCCGGTCACCTCGATCCTGCTCGCGGCGCGCATCCTGTCGTCTCGCAAGATCTCGGCCGCCGAGCGCGGCAAGATCGTCGGCAAGCTCACCGACTCGGCACTGCGCCTCGAACGCACCGTCGATCTGCTCGTGACCTACGCGGCGCTGCGCGGCGGTGCGCGCGCCGTGTCGAAGGCGCATCTCGATCCGGCTTCGCTCGCGCAAGCGTCGGCCAGGCGGCTGGGCGAACTGCATCCTGGCCGGCGAATCGTAGTGCGGGCCGGCGAGTCCGTGCCCGCGGTCGCAGGGGACGCGAGCCTGGTGCGCGCCGCGCTCGATCAGCTCGTGGACAATGCGCTGAAGTTTTCGCGCAGCGGCGAAGCCGTCGAGATCGCCGTGCGAGCCGCCCCGTCGTCACCCGGATCCTGCGAGATCGCCGTGCGCGACCGGGGCATCGGCATCGCGCCGGCCGACCAGGCGCGCATCTTCGACGAATACGACCAGCTCGACGGCTCGGCGACCCGCGAGTTCGGCGGCGTCGGGCTGGGTCTTGCGTTCGTGCGCGAGGTCGCGGGGCTGCACGGCGGACACGTAGAGGTCCGCTCGGTGCCCGGGGCCGGCAGCACGTTCGTCCTGCGCTTCCCTCCGGCGTCGAGCAGGCCGGTCGTGGTGCGGATGCGCAAGCGTCGCGTCGCGTAGTGCGCTGCTAGGCTGCCGCGGCAATGCCCTGGCCGATCGAACCGCCCCTCAAACCGATGCTTTCCAAGGCCGCGTCCGAGATTCCGCGCGGCGAAGGCTGGCGCTACGAGCCGAAGTGGGACGGCTTCCGTGCGATCGTGTTCCGCGACGGCGACCGCGTCAAGATCGATTCACGCAACGCGCGGCCGCTCGACCGCTATTTTCCGGAACTGCTCTCCCCGCTCCGCGAGGCGCTGCCGGATCCGTGCGTGGCCGACGGCGAGATCGTGCTGCAAGGCGAAAGGGCGCTGGACTTCGGCACGCTGCAGATGCGGCTTCATCCCGCCGCCTCACGCATCAACATGCTCGCGGAGCGCACGCCCGCATCGTTCGTCGCCTTCGATCTGCTCCACGACGGTGAGCGGGACCTGCGCGGCGAGCCGCTGTCGCTGCGGCGAGCGCGTCTGACCGAGCGCGTCACGGTCAACGACACCGTGCTGCTCACCCCGCACACCGAGGATCCCGACGAAGCCGCCGACTGGTTCACGCGCTTCGAAGGCGCCGGCCTGGACGGTGTGATCGCCAAACACGAAACGATTCGCTACGTCGAGGGCGAACGCGTGATGGTCAAGATCAAGCATGAACGCACTGCCGACGTCGTGGTCGGTGGCTACCGGATCGGCAAGGACGGCACGAGCCTCGGTTCGCTGCTGCTCGGCCTCTACGACGTGCACGGGACGCTCCATCACGTCGGCTTCACCTCGTCGTTCAATGCCAAGCAGAAGCGCGAGATCCTCGAGCTGCTGCAGCCGCTCCGCGGCGAAGGCGGCTTCGGGGACGGCCGCACGCCGGGCGAGCCGAGCCGCTGGAGCGGCGGCAAAGACATGGAGTGGGTCTCGCTTCAGCCGAAGCTGGTCTGCGAGGTCGCGTTCGACAAACTCGAAGGTGATCGGTTCCGTCACGGCGCGCGCTTCCTGCGCTGGCGCCCCGACAAAGATCCGTCCGACTGCACCTACGATCAGCTCGATCCGCCGCACCCGTTCTCGCTCGAGGAGATCCGCGCGATCACCTAGCGCGCTTCTTCTTCGCGGACGCATGTTTCTTCGCATGCGCAGTCTGTTTCTTGGCGCGCGACGGCGCTACGCGCGTCGGCTCACCGGGTGCCTTCGGAAAGTTCGGCGGCCACGGCGCATCGCCGAGCCCGCCCGCCTCGTCCCGGGCCGCGAGCTCGAGCAGCGGCTCCAGCACGTACGCGCGCTCGTCGATCCCCGCCCCCGGATCGCCGATGCCGGCGAAGCGCTCCGGCATCGTCAGGATGGTGTGGTCGTCCGGCTCGACGGTCGCGACCTCGTCCCAGCGCAGCGGTGCCGACACGCGCCCGTCGGGCGTGGGGCGGACCGAATAGGCCGACGCAACCGTGCGGTCGCGCGCGTTCTGGTTGTAGTCGATGAACACGCCGTGCCGCTCCTCCTTCCACCACGCGGTCGTCACCAGCATCGGATCCCGCCGCTCCACCTCGCGGCCGAGCGCGAGCGCGGCTCGGCGCACCTCGGTGAACGGCCAGCGCGGCTCGATGCGAACGTTGACGTGGATGCCGCGTTTGCCGGACGTCTTGGGGAATCCTTCGAGCCCGTGCTCCTGCAACACCTCGCGCACCAGCAGCGCGGTCTGCCGGACGTGATCCCATGTCGCCTCCGGCGTGGGATCGACATCGATGCGAAGCTCGTCGGGATGGTCGGTGTCGGAGGCGCGCACGGGCCACGGATGAAGCTCGAGGCAGCCCAGGTTGATTGCCCACGCGAGATGCGCGGCGTCGCGCATGACCAGGAAGTCGGCGGTGCGCATGCTGGGAAACGTCACTTGGACGGTGTCGATCCACTCGGGCCGGCTCGTCGGCGCGCGCTTCTGGTAGAAGAAGTCGCCGTCCACGCCGTTCGGGTGCCGTTTGAGCAGCGTCGGCCGGTCCCGGCAGCCGGCCAGTGCGCCCGGCGCGACCGCCATCCAGTAGCGGACCAGGTCCATCTTCGTCACGCCGATCTCGGGAAAGAACATCTTGTCCGGATTGCTGATCCGAACCTCACGTCCTTCGACCGTGATCATCTCGGCGGCGGCCATCGCGATTCGAGGATACCCGGGCCGGTGATTGGCGAGCCCGCCCGGCTGCACCGCTCAGTCGAGCTCTTCGCGGGTGAGCTTGTCAGTCGAGCTCTTCGCGGGTGAGCTTGCGATACTCCTGCTCGTTGCTCAACGGTGTCCTTCGGGACGGGGTCCGGTTCGGTGAGGGCGATCGGCCACCACGGCGCGAACCTGTTTGGCGATCGAGACACGTTGTCCCGCGGGGCCGCCGATGTTGGCGACGATCACCGCGTGAAGATCCGCAACGAGATCGCTGCCTCTCTCGCGCCGGCGGATGCGTTTCCGGTGGACTCGCCGAACGTTCATTGCGGCATCGATTTCCCTCGCGAACCAAGGGGCAAACCGCTCAAGCAAGGCTTTCCTCACCGGGTGGACCACATTCGGCACGCGCCTGGGTCCTGCCGGTTCGCCTACAATCGGCGGTGCCGACATCGGGGACGTAGCTCAGTTGGTAGAGCACCGGCTTTGCAAGCCGGGGGTCGTGGGTTCGAATCCCATCGTCTCCACACGCGGGCACCGAACCTCGACAGACCGTCCGACAGGCCGCCTGGTGGCCGGGATCTTTCTAGGGGCGGGCGAGATCCTTCTTGGCTTCCGGCTCGAGGCCGCGCATGGGTTCGACCGGCTTGCGGCCTCGCTCCTCGCGCCAGACGCTGAATGCGACCGTCATCGCGGTCAGCCACACGAACCCCAGCAGATACCCGCCGACGATGTCGGTGATGTAGTGCACGCCGAGCGCGAGCCGTGTCACGCCGATCGCGAGCACGAGCACCACGGCGCCCGCGACGACCCAGGGCCGTCGCTTCTTCGGGATCACGGGCATGAACGTCAGCAGCAGCGCACCGTAGACGAACGTGGACGACATCGCATGGCCGCTGGGAAAGCTCTTGCCGTGCAGCGGGATCAGCGGGTTCTCGAGGTTCGGCCGGTCCCGGTCCACCACGATCTTGACGATCGAGTCCACGATGCCGCCGCCGAGCGATGTCGAGACCAGGAAGACCGCGAGCCGGAGCCGGTGGCGCCACAGCAGATAGCCCGCGGCGATCGAGACGATGAGGAAAAAGAACAGCGGCGTGCCGAGGAAGGTGATGACCTTGAGGATAACGATCAACGCGCCCTTGCCCGAGACCCATTCGTGCAGGTTGCGGGCCGCGGCAGTATCCACACGAACGAGCGGGCCGTTGTGGACGACCTGGCTCACCAGGTAACCGAACCCGATGCCGCCGGCGGCCACCGCAATGCCGAGCAGCGTGGCGCGAAGCCCGAAGCGCTGGGCCGGATCGAGGCGTCGTCGAATGAACGCACGGATCGTGGTCACACGCTTGGTTTGCCCGTGGCCAACGCGTGGGAAACCTAGCGGCATGTCCTCGCTCGCGGCGGTTGTTCGCGGGAGCCGCAGGAAGTCCGACATCAAACCGCTTCGGCGGTTTCTGCTCGGCCTCGCCGGCTTTCGCATCGTGATCGGCCTTCTCGCCATTCCGATGGCGGCGTTCCTATACCGCGAGCATTTCCTGGTGCTCGTGCTGATGCGTCCGACGAAAGAGGTGCTGCTGTTCGGCGGATTCCTGGCGCGCCAGCACAAGATTCACCTTCTGCAAATCCTGATCGCGGCCGTGCCGCTGGCGATCCTAGGAGTGTGGCACGCGTACGCGCTCGGCCGCATGTATTCCAAGGAGATCCACGACGCGAAGCTCCCCGGCATCGCGGGCCGCATCCTGCCCGCGGAACGGATCAAAGCGATGACCAAGGCACTCAAGAAGCACGGCGCGAAGGTCATCGTGATCGGCCGTGTCGCGGTCTTTCCGTCCTCGATCCTGGGCATGGCGGCCGGCTCGTCGAAGATGAAAGCCAAGACGTTCCTGCCGGCCGACGCCCTCGGCGGGCTGCTGTCGATCGCCGAGGCGGCCGGCGCCGGTTATCTGCTGGGCGCTGCCTACAAGAACGGCAAGCCGTGGCTCACCGCGATCGGTCTGGCGGCGCTGGTCGGGTTCGGGATCGTGATCGGCCGGGCGATCCGGCGAACGTAACGGCGCACCACAGCAACGCGCACCGCCCCCACGCACGTCGGGGAGGCGCTCGGTACCGGCTTAGCCGTGCGGAACGAAGACAGTCAGGCGCTTCGGCGCCTTCTCGACGAAGAACTCGCGCGACGCGTCGCAGGTCTCTCCGTCGCGCGCCAGGCGCAGCGACTCGCTGCGCGCGCGGATGCGCATCCGTTCGACCGAGCATTCCTCGTAGGCGAACGAACGACGAAGGTCGCCGGTGAGCGCGGCGGCGATCAGCGAGATGCGCGACCACGGCTTCTCCGCGAGCAGCATGCGCACGTCGAAGCGGCCATCGTCGAGCCGGCGCCGCCGCGACGGGGCGAACCCGGCCGGCTCGTAGCGGCAGTTGCCGATAAAGATCGCCCACAGCCGTCGCGGCCGCCCGTCGATCTCGACCTCGGTGGGCGTGGCGCGGCCCAGCTCGCGGCCGAGCGCGATCGCCGCGGCCGGCCACTTGCCGAGCCGGTCTTCCAGTCGCTCACGCAGATCGACGATGCGCGAGTAGACACCGAAGCTGGCCGTGTTCAGGAACGGCCGTCCGTCGATCAGGCCGACGTCGATGCGCGCCGCGCATCCGCGATCGACCGCGGAGATGGTCTGCTCGGGATCGCTCAGCCCCAGATCGCGCGCAAGATGGTTGAGCGTCCCCGCCGGGATGATCGCGAGCGGCACGTCATGCTCGAGCGCGACGCTCGCGGCCGCGTTGATCGAGCCGTCACCGCCGGCGATGCCGAGCGCGCGCGGATTGGTCTCGCAGGCCTGCTCGAGCTGCGGCAGCAACTCGCCCGGCTCGATCGAGCGCACCTTTGCGTCGGGGAGCTCCTCGGCGATCTGCGTGGCGATGCCTTTCGCCGAGCCGGCGGCGTCGTTGGCGAGAAACACAACCTCTTTGCCGCCGGGCGCCGCGCCGATCTCGACGCGCACCAGCTCCGGCTCGATGTCGAGCACCTCGCCGTTGCCCGGCCAGATCTTCTTCGACGCGACCGCAATCCCTGCTCCGACGATCGCGCCGGCCACGACGTCGCTGGGATAATGCGCGCCGTTGTAGACGCGCGAGAAAGCGACGCCGGCCGCCAGCGCGCCGAGCGGTGCGGCCAGCCGCGGCGACTCGAGCGCAGCGCCGGCCGCGAAGGCCGCGGCCGAGGCGGCATGCCCGGACGGGAACGACGAAGAGATCGGCGCCTTGGCCAGGCGACGCAGCACCGGCGTGCGGTCCTCTTCGGGGCGATGACGCCGGGCCGCGAGCTTGATCACGCCGTTGACGACTGCGGAGGTAAGCGACAGCGAGGCCATGCCGCGGAGCGCGGCTTTGCGTTCGCGCGGGCCGGTGAAGGCGAGTGCGGCCGCGATGCCCATCCAGAGCCGGCCGCCGTTCGCAGAGCGAGAAAGCGCGGGCAGCAGGCGATCCAGGGACGAGGCGGGCATGGCCGCGACCCGCGCGATGCCCGCCTCGTCGAGCCGGTGTGCCCACTCGGGGAGGAACGGCCGGTCGTGGCGGGCGAGTATCAGCCGAATGATCGCATCGCGCATCGCATCCCGAATGTTCCTTGCTCTGACGGATGACAAACCTTGCTCGCGGGTACAGTGGAGTCGATGCCTAGACGATCTCCGGAGCAGCGCATGATGAAATGGATGACCGCGGGCGCCTACACGATGCGCCACTGGCGGGGCATCCTGCTCAGCATCTGGCTGGGAACCGTGGCGACATTCGGCCTGCTGGCCTGGTGGGGCTTCGGCAATCGCGACAGCGGTTTCGGCGCTTTCGTGTTCACGGTCTTCACGCTGCTCGTCATCGCGATGGTGTTTCGATATCCGCGACGGCTCCTTCGGTCGTGGCGTACGTCACGGCGGGGGCCTCCCGCTGTGGGACGACCCGGCGGCGTGATCGATGCCGAGGCCGATGTCCGCGACCGCCCGCGGCGCGAGCCGCCACCGCTCGGACCGCGGCGTCCTTGACCGCAACGGGCCGCAGCGCGGCTTCTCCGGACGCGCGGAGGCCCGCCGGCCGTTCCCGACATCGAGAGCAGCAGGCGGGCCTCGGCGAGAGTCGTCCGGCCTAGGCGGAGCCTCCCGGCGTCGCCTCTTCCCAGCCGGTCTCTTCGCCGTTCCGACGCTTCTTCTTCAAGAAGAAGAACACGGCGCCCACGGCCGCAAGCAACACGGCGAAGATTCCCTTCTTCGAGCGCTTCTTCTCTTCCTCGGCCATCAGCCGCCCCCTCCTCTCGCCGCGCCGGAGCGCGCTGGTTTTTTTTGGATGATATCCCCGACTTTGCCGCCGCAACAAGAGCGACAGTTGCAAGCGATCCTACGCGCGGCGCCTCGTCGGCTTGTCCGGCTTCCGCGCTTTCCAGATGCATGTGCCGGGCACCATGCTGGTTCGCTCCCACCGGAAATTTCCCCACTCCATGTGGGGGGCGCCGCGCGGCGCCTGCGGCTCGACGAGATCTTCGAGCATCAATCCCGCGCGAGCGAAGGCACGAACCCAGTCGCCGTAGGTGCGCTTGAACTCGAAGGTCGCGTCCCGCCCGCCGTCCACCCACGGTGTGCGGTCGAAGTAGGAGTACTTGAATGCGAGCAGCGGCGGCTCGCCCGCGCCGGTCATGCAATCAAGAATCGGCGAGGTCCACGCAAGCGCCACGAAGCCGCCCGGCCGCAGAACCGCCGCGATCTCGGGCAGCAGCAGATCCAGATCCATGAATCCGGCCGCGAAATCGCTGACGACCGCGTCGAAGGTGCCTTCGCCGAATCGCGCGCGCAGCTTTTCGGCGTTGCCGGTGATCAGCCGCATCTTCACGCCGGCGGCCTTGACGTTGGCGCGTCCGTGAAGGATCTGCTCGCCCGACAGGTCGATCCCCGTCATGCGCGCGCCCCGTCGCGCGAGCTCGATGCCGAACTGCGCGGCGCCGCATCCGATCTCGAGGACTTCGAGGCCGGCGACGTCGCCGATCACGCCCAGATGCTCGTCGTCGAACTTGTTCGGCCCCCAGTGAATACGTCCGGCATACATGTCCCGGCCGCCGACGGCTTGCTGATAGCGGGCCGCCCGGTCGTCCCAGCCGCGCCGGTTCGCGGCGATACGGTCGGCGCGCACCCTGCGAACACGATCCGACTGCGTGGACCGGGCCCGGATCCCATCCGAGTCGCTCATGGCGGCCATCATAGGTCGAGTCCGAAATCTCTCGGCGCCCACCGGCCGTTTCGAACGCGACCCGCGAGACTCGGATAAAGTTCCACCCGATGCCCAGGGTGGGCCGGAAGAGGTGACGCTGGTGTCGGACACGCCCCATACGGACCGGCTCATGGCCGAGCTTCGCGGAAAGCTCGACTCCATCTCCAACTCCGCCGAGCAATCACGCGCCTTCAAAGCCGCCGACGACGCCTACGCCACCTGGCTGGCCCGTCATGCCGACACCGGCTACATCCTTCACCGCAAGACCGCGGCCACCAAGACCGCCACGCTCCACCAAGCCGCATGCGAGCGCATCGCCCCCTCCGAGGAGGCCGAGCTGTTCAAAGGCCCCCGCGTCGGCTGCCCCACCAAACCCGTCGCCCTCGCCATCGCCCTGAGCAAAAAGTGGAAGGTCCGGGACGACTGCCCATCCTGCGTCGCCGCCGAAACCCCCGAGATGTAGCCTCGCAACAAGGGCCAATCGCTCGAGTCCCCGGACGAGTCGCTGCTGAACGGTCCCGCCTGTCCGAGTGAAAGCGCGGCGTTATCGACCCCTCGTAAGAATCGGCCAACGCTCCGACCGCGGACGCGATCTTTTCGCGGGGGTTTGGGGGCAGAGGGCGCCGAGCGAAGCGAGGGGCCCGGAGCCCCTAATACATGCAAGTGGGCCTGGCTGGACTCGAACCAGCGACCTCAGCTTTATCAGAGCTGCGCTCTAGCCACCTGAGCTACAGGCCCGTGCGAATGCAGAAGGGTACCAGGATCCGCGCTCGGCGTCGCAGGGGTGACGGGCGAGGCTAGTCGCGCTGGCTGACGCTGATCTCGACGCCCCCAACGACGTCGGCGATCAGGTTGTACAGGAAGGCCAGGAACACGGTCACGACGGTGGACACAATGGTCCCGAGCAGGCCGAACAGGAACACCCAGCGGAAGATCGCTCCGCCCGAGATGGTCACGTCCGCGAAGAACGTGCCGAGCAGCTCTTCGATCCGGCCGATCACGCCGAAGGCCTTGAGCAGAGCGAACACGATGGCGCTGCCGAGCAGCATGATCAGCAGCAGGCAGAAGTAGAACAGCACCGAGAACTTCAAGGCCGACCAGGGGTCGACCTTGCGGATGACCAGGCGGGCCTTACGCCACTGCCGCGAATACTGCACGGGCCCGGCCGTTGCGGGCACGACGTCCCGGCTGGCCGTCTCGCTACGTGCGGTAGGCGCGGTGGCGCCCGTCTCGTGCTTGTCGATCGTGTCCCCTCGGAATGCTTGCGGCCCGTGCATGGGCCTTGATGTTCCCCGGCTCGCTTGTTCTTACACGGCCGAGCCGGGATCCGCCAATAGCCCGCGCTAGGGGCCCTCCTCCTCGTCAGCGATCACCGGCGCCATCGCGGCAACCGTTTCGCCCGACCCCAGGCGCATCACTCGCACGCCCTGGGCGTCACGCCCGGTGCGGCGAATCTCCTTGGCTTGGATCCGGATCACCTGGCCGTTGGACGAGATCAGGAACAGCTCGTGGCCCGGCCTCACGACCATCGCGCCGGCGACGAAACCCTTGCGCGCGGTCAGCTGGACCGTGCGCACTCCCGAGCCGCCGCGGTGCTGGCGCGGATAGTTCGTCATCAGCGTCCGCTTGCCGTAGCCGTTGTCGGTCACGATCAGGAACTCGCCGTTGGGATCGACGACCTCGAAGGCCATGACCGTGTCTTCGGCCTTGATCTTCATGCCGATCACGCCACTGGCGGTGCGGCCCATGGCGCGGACCTCAGATTCGGGGAAGACGATCGACTGGCCCTTGCGGGTGGCCATGACCAGCTCGTCTTCGCCCGACGTGGCACGCACCTGCACGACCTGATCGCCTTCGCGCAGCTTGAGCGCGATGATGCCGTCTCGCCGCGACGAATCGTAGGCCGAGAACTCGGTGCGCTTGACGATGCCCTTGGCGGTGGCGATCACCAGATATTTGTGGGTCTCGTAGTCGCGGGTGTCGATAACGGCTGCGATCGCGTCCTCGCCCGACAGCGGCAGCAGGTTGCGGATCGAGATCCCGCGCGCGGTGCGATCCTTTTCGGGGATCTCGTGCGCCTTGATCCGGTAGACCTTGCCCAGCGACGAGAAGAACAGCACGTAGGCGTGCGCCGTCGTGGTGAGCAGATGCTCGACGATGTCGCCTTCCTTCGGCTTGGCGCCGCGCACGCCCTTGCCGCCACGGCCTTGCGTCCGGTACACGCTCAGGTTGACGCGCTTGATGTAGCCGGAGCGTGTGATGGTGATCACGCATTCCTCGTCGGGGATCAGGTCCTCGAGGTCCATGTCGCCCTCGTCGGCCTGGACCGCGGTGCGGCGATCATTGGCGAACTTGGCGCGGATCTCGCTCATCTCATCCTTGATGATCGTGCGGACACGCTCGGGCTTGCCGAGGATGTCCTTGTAGTCGGCGATCTGCGCCTGCAGCTCGGTGTGCTCGTCGATGATCTTCTGCCGTTCCAGCGCGGCGAGCCGGCGAAGCTGCATGTCCAGGATCGCGTTCGCCTGGATCTCGCTCAGGTCGAAGCGTTCCATCAGGCCGGTGCGCGCGGCCTCGACGTCGTCCGAGGCGCGAATGAGCGCGATCACGTCGTCGAGGTGGTTGAGCGCGACCAGCAGACCTTCCAAGATGTGCGCGCGCTCTTCGGCCTTGCGCAGGCGGTAGCGGGTGCGCCGCGTGACGACCTCGACCTGATGGCCGACGTAGGCGGTGAGCACGTCCACCAGCGACAGCGTGCGCGGCACGCCGTCCACCAGCGCGAGCATGTTCACGCCGAACGAGTCCTGCAGCTGCGTGTGCTTGTAGAGGTTGTTGAGCACGACCTGGGGGATCGCGTCGCGCTTGAGCTCGACGACCAGTCGCAGGCCGTGACGGTTCGACTCGTTCTTGAGCGAGTCGCGCGTGGTCGCGATGCCGGTGATGACTTTCTTCTCGACCATCTCGGCGATCTTGGCCAGCACCCGGTCGCCCGAGACCATGTAGGGAAGCTCGGTGATGATGATGCGCTGACGGCCGTTCTTGCCTTCTTCGATCTCTGCTTTGCCGCGCACCTTGACCGAGCCGCGGCCGGTCTCGAGCGCCTGCCGCGCGCCGGCGCGGCCCATGATGATGCCGCCCGTCGGGAAGTCGGGGCCTTTGACGAACTTCATCAGGTCTTCGACGGTCGCGTCGGGATTGTCGATCAGATGGATCGTCGCGTCGATGACCTCGCCCAGGTTGTGCGGGGGTATGTTGGTGGCCATGCCGACCGCAATGCCGGTCGAGCCGTTGACGAGCAGGTTCGGGAAGCGCGCCGGCAGGACCGACGGCTCGGATTCCTCGCCGTCGTAGTTGGGCACGAAGTCAACGGTCTCTTCGTTGATGTCGCGCAGGATCTCCATCGCGAGCGGCGCGAGCCGGCACTCGGTGTTGTGGCTGACGAAGCCGTTCGTGATGAACGCGTGGTCTTCGGAGTCCACTCGGACGGAGTAGACCTCCGCAAGCCCTGCGGACGAGATCTCGGCGACCTCCGCGAAGTAGTAACCGCTCTCGACGATCGGCTCGACGACCGAGCGCACTTCGGCGTTGGTGATGTGCGACCAGATCTCGTCTGCGTCGCGCTCCCACCGCTCGATGCGGTCGATGTTGTGCTTGGCGAGCCATTCGCGATCGACCCATCGGCCGGACTTCTCGCCACGGATGTAGGCGGCGATGTACGGGAAGTGGTCCGAGCTGAGCGAATGGCTCTGCTCGGGGATCTCGACGAACTGCGCAAGCAGGCGGTGCTGCTTGTGCTCCAAGAATCCAACGCGTGTCGCGAACAACCACGCATCACGCCGGTTCGAGATGTAGACGCGATGCTCGCCGCGCGCGACCGTGCAGGTCAGCCGGGAAATGATCCCGAACTCGAGCAGAAGCTGCTGGACTTCCTGTGCCAGCAGCCGGCTGCGCGTCGTATAGGAGATCCCGATCGACGACCGGTTACCAACCGACGACGAGCCGTCCCCTTCGAACAGCGCACGGAGGAACGCAGCCTTGAACGCGGGCCCTGCGCTCCACACAAAGGACGGCACGTGTTTCGAGGCGCTCCGGTCACCCATCAGCTCGCCGAGCGGACTTGCCGCGAAGTGATCCATCTTCTGCACGTCGAGTTCATACAGAAGGTTGCCGGACTTGATCACCCGCGACGACACGTAGCGCGAACCGCCCACGATCTCGTCGAAGGCGGCCACGACCTGACTGAAGAAGTCCTTGTCGAGGTTATTGAACCCGGCGCGCGTGTCGGACGCGAAGCCTTCCGAGACCATCGCGCCCGCCAAGATCGCCAGATGCCAGTCGTGTTGCGAAAGCACCTCGGACTCGCCCGGCTCGCGGCGAAGCATCGCCACGCGATCGCCGGCGACGATCTCGTGCAGTTCCTTCCACTGGAACATCGGAACGCCGGCGACCGGCACCAGACACAGCACCGGATGGTTGCCGGTGCCTTCCAGTGTGAACCCTTCTCGCGTCTTCAACCGCAGGATCGGATGCGTACCCGAATGGAAGAACATCGAGGCGCGCACCGGATCCCCATTCCGGTTTATCAGCTTCTCGACGATCGGCGTGTCGCTGTTCGGCTTTGCGTCGGGAACCAGATCGCGGATGCGCACCGTTCCGCTGACCGTGCGGACCAGCGTGTCGCCGGTGACGCAATAACGCTGTGCGGCCGGCGGGTCGCCGTCCACGCTGCCGAAGTTGCCGTGACCTTGGATCAGCGGCGCGCGCATCGCGAAGTCCTGCGCCATGCGTGCCAGCGCGTCATAGATCGCTTGATCGCCGTGAGGATGAAATTTGCCCATTGTCTCGCCGACGACCCTGGCGCTCTTCTTGAACGCCGTTCCGGGGCGCACGCCCATCTCGTTCATGGCGTGCAGGATCCGGCGGTGCACCGGCTTGAGACCGTCGCGCACGTCGGGCAGCGCGCGGCCGACGATGACCGACATCGCGTAGTCGAGGTAGGACTTCTTTACCTCTTCCTCGATGTCGATCGCTTCGATGCGTGGTTTCAGCGGAGTATCGGTCATCGTTTTCCTTACACGTCCACGAACGCGTCTTTGGCGTTCTTCTGGATGAATGCGCGGCGCGACTCGACGTCTTCGCCCATCAAGATGGTGAAGATCTGATCGGCGAGCGCGGCGTCTTCCATCGTGACCTGCAGCAGCGTGCGCGTCTCGGGGTTGAGCGTGGTGTCCCACAGCTCATCGGCGTTCATCTCACCCAGACCTTTGAAACGCTGCACGTTGATCTTCTTGTTCGGGTACTGCTTCACGATCTCGTCGCGCTCTTTGTCGTTGAACGCGTAGAACTTGGTCTTGGCGTCCACGGTGACCCGGTACAGCGGCGGCTGCGCGATGTAGACGTGACCGCCCTCGATCATGATCTTCATATGGCGGAAGATGAACGTCAGCAGCAGCGTGCGGATGTGCGCGCCGTCCACGTCGGCGTCGGCCATCATCACGATCTTGCCGTAGCGCCGCTTCGACAGGTCGGCCTCGTCGCCGATACCGGTGCCGATCGCCTGGATCAGCGCGGTGATCTCGGCGTTCTCCAGGATCTTGTGCAGCCGCGCCTTCTCGACGTTGAGGATCTTTCCGCGGATCGGAAGGATCGCCTGAAACTCGCGGTTGCGCGCCGCTTTGGACGAGCCACCGGCCGAGTCACCCTCGACGATGAACAGCTCGGTGTTGTTCGGGTCGCTGGAGGAGCAGTCGGCGAGCTTTCCGGGAAGACCGCCGGCGTCGAAGACGCTCTTGCGCGCGATGTCGCGGGCCTTCTTGGCGGCCAGCCGCGCCCGCTGCGCGCTGAGCGCCTTGGCGACGATGCGCTTGGCATCGGCCGGGTGCTCTTCGAACCAGTCGCCGAACTTGTCGTTCATGACCTTCTCGACGAACGAGCGGATCTCGGTGTTGCCCAGCTTGGTCTTGGTCTGGCCCTCGAACTGCGGCTCGCGCAGCTTGACCGAGATGATCGCCACGATGCCTTCGCGGATGTCCTCGCCCTGGAGGTTCTCTTCCTTCTCCTTCAACAGACCCTTCGCGCGGGCGTACTTGTTGACGATGTTGGTCAGGGACTTCTTGAAGCCCTCTTCGTGCATGCCGCCTTCGGCGGTGTTGATGGTGTTGGCGAAGGTATGGATCGAGTCGGTGAAGCCCGCGTTCCACTGGATCGCGATCTCGACCTCGCGCTCTTCCTCGCCGGCCTCGAAGTGGATGATCTTGTTCAGGCCCTCGCGTCCGGCGTTGAGCGCCTTGACCATGTCGGCGATGCCGCCCGAGGCGACGAACCTCTCTTCCTCGACCGTCTCGCCCCGCTCGTCGCGCAGCGTGATCGTGACGCCCTTGGTCAGGTAGCTGAGCTCGCGGAGCCGCTGGGCCAAGATGTCGAACTTGAACTCGATCTCGGGGAACAGCTGCGGGTCGGGCCAGAACCGGACCGTGGTCCCGGTGTCCTTGGCCGTGCCGGTCTTCTCGAGCTTGCGAGTGCTCTTGCCGCGCGCGAAGGCGGTCTCCCAAATCGCCCCGTCGCGGTGCACCTCGACCTCGCACTTCTCCGACAGCGCGTTGACGACCGACACGCCGACGCCGTGCAGACCACCCGAGACGGCATAGCCCTTGCCGCCGAACTTGCCGCCGGCGTGCAGCACGGTGAGCACGACCTCGACCGCGGGCCGCTTGTCCTTGGCGCCGGGGATCGGCTGCACGGGGATCCCGGCGCCGTTGTCGGTGACGCTCACGCCGCCGTCGCCGCGCAGGACGACCTCGATCAGGTCGCAGCGGCCGGCGAGCGCCTCGTCGATCGCGTTGTCGACGACCTCGTAGACCAGGTGGTGGAGGCCTCGCTGGTTGGTGCCTCCGATGTACATGCCGGGCCGGCGGCGAACCGCCTCCAGCCCTTCGAGTACTTGGATGTCGCTCGAGCCGTATTCGGACGAGGCGCGGGCCACTCGATCACTCCTTCATCCCCGGCTGCGGCCCGGCCCCGCAGGGCCCGCCGCGCGCGAGGCAAGCATGGGTATGACAGCAAAAACGCCCCCACCGGCAGGTCCCACGACCCGATCCGGACACCCGGGGCGAGCTCCGGCGGGAAGGATGCCGGAGGCACACGTTTATTATAGCGCCCGAGGGCGGGAAAAGCCGCTTCGGCGGCCTCGATTCCGGGGTCTGCGAACACTTTCCGGATCGATCCGAAAAACCCGTTCTGACCTGCGGTTTTATCCCCGCTTCGAGGCCCGTCCGCCGCCGCGGGCGACCACCTTGACCTCCCGCACCAGACCCCCGCCCAAAAAGGCATCCGCCTTGACCGCCAAACGGCCCGCGAGCAAGGCAAGCTCTGTGGCCCAGGCGCCCGATTCGGCGAAGATGAGCAGGACCCCGTCCGAGAGCTTTCCGGGATAGGAGTTGGCCCCGATCTGAGGCCCGACGATCTCGCTCCAGCTCGCCCGCAGCCGGCCGAGCGCGAGGCGGGGACGCCATCCCTCGCGATGGATCATCTGGCCGAGCACCGATCCGATGCGCACCGGGTCGCGTTCGCTCATCGCGGGCTCCGATACCGGTCCACGTCGATCACGCGCGCTTCGAGCCCGGCCGGCACCTCGGCCGGATCCGCGGCGCTGATCAGGATCTGGGTGCCGTCGGGCAGCGCGCCGGCGAGCCGTTGCCGCCGCGCCGGGTCGAGGGGGTTGAACGCATCGTCGAGCAGCAGCACCGGCGCCTCACCCAGGTGCGCGCCGATCGCGTCGTGGGATCCCAGGACGATGCCCACCGCCGCCATCCACGCCTCGCCTTGCGAGGCATGGGTGCGAGCGGGAAGGCCCCCGATCGTGATGGTCAGGTCGTCGCGGTGCGGCCCGGCGAGCGTGGTGCCGCGAACCATCTCGTCCGTGCGTCGCTCGGCGAGCGCGACACGGATCGCGTCGGTCCATTCCGCGGAAGCGGGCTCGGTCGCCCCCGGCTCGAATCCGGCCGGCGCCGTCCGCGGCGTGTAGGAGACCACGAGCGCCTCGCCCTCGCCGACGGCGGCGTAGGCCTTCCCCGCGAACGGCGCGAGCGCGGCGACGGCCTTCGCGCGTCCCGCCGCGAGCTCGCCTCCCGGCTTGGCGAGCGCCTCATCCCAGGCCTCGATTCCCTGCGGCCGGGCCCGGCCGGCGGCCACGTCGCGCAGCAGGGCGTTACGTTGCCGCAGCGCCCGCTCGTACTCCTTGATCACCGCGTGGTAGCGCGGATGGAGCTGCACGAGCAGATCGTCGGCGAAGCGGCGCCGGTCGCCCGGATCACCGCGCACGACCGAGACACGCTCGGGCGCGAAAATGGCGGCGCGCATGATGCCGAGCACGTCGCGCCGGCGCGGCACGTTGGCGCCGCCCAGCTTCGTGCGCGCACGTCCGCCCGTGCGTACCTCGAGCTCGATCTTCTCGATCCGCTCGCCGCCCCCGACCACCGCCCGGGCCACGTCGGCCCGCACGAACCCGGAGACCTCGCCCCGGCGCACGAGCACCTCGTCGCTGCTGGTGCGGTGCGAGCCGAGGGCCGCGGCATACCAGGCGGCCTCCAGAACAGTGGTCTTTCCGGACCCGTTCGGCCCTCGAATCACCGTGACGCCGTCCTCGAAGGTCAGCGCCAGGGACTCCCACGAACGGAAGTGCTCCAGCGAGATCGCGGCGAGCCGCACACGCGCCCCGCTAGATGCGCACGGGCATCAGCAAGTACGTGAACCCGTCCTGCTCCGTCGAGGTCACCAGCGCCGGCTTGAGCCCGTCCCGCAGCGACAGCTTGATCTCGGCGCCGCCCGCGGCCGCGATCCCGTCGTTGAGGTAGACCGGGTTGAACGCGACCGTGATCGCCTCGCCTTCGAACGTTCCGCCCGCGGCCTCGTTGGCCTCCCCCAGGTCCTGGGTTCCGGCCAGGAGCTTCACGCCGTCGGCGTTGAGCTCGAGCCGCACCGGCGCGCCCTGCTGGGCGAGGATGCCGACGCGGCGGACCGAGTCGGCGAACGCGTCCCGCGCGATGGTCAGGTGGCTCGGGATGTCGGTCGGGATGAGCTGGCGCCAGTTCGGGAACTCGCCTTCGATCAGCCGCGACACCAGCGTCCGTCCGCCGGCCTCGACCGAGACCTGCGACTCGCCGAGCGTGATCTTGATCTCACTCTCGCCCTCGGCCGCCTTGACCGCCTCGACGAGCGCGCGGGCCGGCACGACCCGCTTGCCTTCGATGCCCGGCGCGGTCCAGTCGATCTCGCGAACCGCGAGGCGGTAGGAATCGGTGGCGACCAGCGTGAGCGTCTTGGCGCCGGCCTCGAGCAGCACGCCGGTCAGGATCGGACGGGCCTCGTCGTGTGATGCGGCCTTGGTCACCTGCGCGACCGCGGACGCGAAGAGCTTGCCGTCGATCGTGGCGGCGTCGGCGTCGGGCAACGCGATCTGGGGGAAGTCCTCGACCGGCAGCGTGCGCAGCGTGAACTCGGCGGCGCCGCAAACGATCTTGCCCATCGACTGATCGGCGGTCAGCTCGACCGTTCCTTCCGGCAGCGACCGCGCGATGTCGCCGAGCACGCGCCCGGGCAGCAGGACCTTGCCTTCCCGTGCGACCGCGGCCTGGACCTTGGCTTCGCTCGAGACCTCGAGGTCGGTTCCGGTGAACGTGATCGTGTCGCCGTCGGCCTCGATCAGCACGCCGCCCAGAACCGGCAGCGTGGCGCGCGATCCGACGGAACGCAGCACCCAGGCGACCGCATCCGCGAACACGTCCCGCTCGATCTTGATCTTCATCGAAGAGCCCTCCTCCACAACCTTAGCGCTGCGCTACGACAGTGATCTTTTTCTTCACAAAAACTAGAAGCAACAGTAGGGGCTGGGGATTCGGTGGATGAACCCCCGTTCGTGCAGGCCGAAGCACACGAAACCGTTCACATTCGGGTGTGGGAAACCGGTCATGCCGAAAGCCCCGTGGCGCCCCGCTGGCGGATTCTGGCCGTCAGCTCCTGAACCTGTGAGTACACGGGACGCTTTTCCCCAAGCCACTTGCGGATCTTGGAGTCGGCGTGCATGACCGTGGTGTGGTCGCGTCCGCCGAAGGCTTCGCCGATCTTGGGAAGGGACAGCGGGGTGAGCTCGCGGCACAAGTACATCGCGATCTGCCGGGCGTGCACCAGATGCCGCGACCGCGACGGGCCCAGCAGCTCGTCGCGGGTGAGACCGAAGTAGGACAGCGTCTCGGCGATGATGGCGTCCACGGCGATGTCGTTGGCCGAGTCGGGCGGCAGCAGCGGCCGCAACACCTCTTGGGCGAGATCCATGGTGACCGGCTGGTTCGACAGCGACGCGTAGGAGACGATGCGGATCAAGCGTCCCTCCAGTTCGCGGATGTTGTTCTGCACGCGGCCGGCAAGGAACTCGAGCACGTCGTCAGGAACGATGAATCCCTCGGCGTTGGCCTTCTTCTGAAGGATGGCCATGCGGGTCTCGAGGTCGGGCGCCTGCATGTCGGTGATCAGGCCCCATTCGAACCGGGTGCGCAGCCGGTCCTCGAGCGGCGCGATCTGGTTCGGGGGACGGTCTGAGGTGATCACGATCTGACGGCCGTCGTTGTGCAGCGCGTTGAAGGTGTGGAAGAACTCCTCTTGGGTCTGCTCGCCGCGAGCGAGGAACTGGATGTCATCGACGAGCAGCACGTCGGCTTCGCGGTAGCGGCGCCGAAAGGCGGGCATCTTCTCTTCGCGCACGCCGAGGATGAACTCGTTCATGAACTGCTCGCTGGAGACGTAGCGCACCGCGGCGGTCGGATACAGGCTGCGGACGTGGTGGCCGATCGCGTGCAGAAGATGCGTCTTCCCCAGCCCGGGTGGCGCGTAGATGAACAGCGGGTTGTAGGAGCGGGCGGGTTGCTCGGCGACCGCGAGGGCGGCCGCGTGGGCGAACCGGTTCGACGGGCCGATCACGAACGTGTCGAACACGTACTTGGGGTTGAGCACGCTCTTGTCCGGCTGCTCCTTGGGC
>Ga0247717_1000198_pt1 | contig 19404 bp, 20 predicted proteins | sample 24E_NmetaG_FD_189047 | JGI IMG/M metagenome (GOLD analysis project Ga0247717, IMG submission 189047) | Soil microbial communities from hillslope of Landscape Evolution Observatory, University of Arizona, Oracle, AZ, United States - 2-4-E_N | ecosystem: Engineered > Artificial ecosystem >... | reverse complement strand
GTTACGTCTGGTAAAGCTTCAGTAAGCGGCGCTAATGGGCAGGAAGGCGGTCGATGTCGCTACCCGACGGTCGTGTAAGCAGCGGTGTCGCCGACCTCGACACCGTGCTGGGCGGCGTCATCCCCGGCGACAACGTCGTGTGGGTGGCCGACGACCCGGTCGTCGCCACCCGCCTGGAGGACTCCTTCCTGGCATCGGCCGGGAGGGCGGGCCTTCCCAGGGCGTACGTGACGACGTCGACCCGCCCCGACCTCGTGGCCGGGCGGGTCGGTCCCGGCGTCCTCGTCCTCGACGCCCGGCCGCGGCAGTCGCATGCGGCGGCGGACGTGCTGGAGCAGGCGCTGATGGAGGTGTGCGCAGCCCCGGTACCGGCGTGCGTCGTCATCGACGGGCTGGACGCCCTGGCCCGCCGCTGGGGGCCGCAGCGGGGGCTGGCGTTCTTCAGCCGGGTGTGCCCCCGGATGTTCGACGCCGGGGCGATCGCCTACTGGCGCGCGCCGAGGCGTGATCTGGGCGCCCCCTTCGTCGACCAGGTCCAGAAGGTCACGCAGTGCGTGCTCGAGGTGGGCCGGGGGTGGCTGCGCATCGTGAAGGCGGAGGGCCGTCCCTCCACCGTCCAGGGCCTCCAGCTCGGCCTGTCGGTGGACGACGAAGGCGTACACCTCGACCACGAGCGGGCCGTCGGGCGGCTGGGCCGGGGGCTGGAGCTGGTGCGCAGGCAGCGCAGCCTGAGCCAGGCCGATCTCGCCCGGCTGGCCGGCGTGACGGCCAGCGCCATCTCGCAGGCCGAGGCGGGCCGCCGCGGCCTGTCGCTCGACACCCTGCTCACGCTCTCCGAGCGGCTCGGGGTCACGATCGACGAGCTGCTGGGCGGCGTCGGCGGCCCCGGGTACATGCTGGCGCGGCGGGACCGGACGAGGAGCGGCGGACCGCACGCCGCCCTGCTGGACGACCCGGGCACCGGCCTGCGTGCGTACCTGGTGACGCTCGCCGCCGGGGAGTCGGGCACGCCCCACGTCAGGCACCGCGGGGCCGAGATGGTCCTGGTGGCCGGCGGGCTCGTGCAGGTGCGGGTGGCGGACGACACGCCGGTGATGCGGGCGGGCGACGCCCTGGTCGCGACCGACGCGGCGATCGGCGGGTGGCGGAACCTCACCATGGAGCCGGCCCGCCTGTTCTGGGTGCTGCGGGACTGACGTCGGCACCGGTGGTGTGCTCCGACCGCCGTAACACCCGGTTGTGGTCGGGGAAACACGATGGAAACAGCACGTCGTTAGCTTCCGTTCGTCTGCGGCCCCATCCGGGTGCCGCTCCGCGGAAGGAGGCACGCGCCGGTGAGGCTCACGCCGACCGACGTCGACAAGCTGCTCGTGTCGGTGGCGGCCATGGTCGCCCGCGAGCGGCGGGGTCGCGGGCTGAAGCTCAACGTCCCGGAGGCGACGGCCGTTCTCTCCTCGTTCGTCCTGGAGGGCGCCCGCGATGGTCGGTCCGTGGCGGACCTCATGGCGGAGGGCCGCCACGTGCTCGGCCCCGACGACGTGATGGAGGGCGTGGGCGAGATGCTCCACGAGGTGCAGGTCGAGGCCACGTTCCCCGACGGCACCAAGCTGGTGACCATCCACCGGCCCATCTCCTGATGGTCCCGGGCGAGCTGGCGGCTGCCGGTGGGGAGGTCGAGGTCAACCCCGGCCGGGAGCGGCGGGCGCTGGTCGTCGAGAACACCGGCGACCGGCCCGTGCAGGTGGGGTCGCACTTCCACTTCGCCGACGTGAACGCCGCCCTGGCGTTCGACCGCGAGGCGGCGTTCGGCTTCCGGCTGGACGTCCCCGCCGGCACGGGCGTGCGGTTCGAGCCGGGCGTGTCGCGCGACGTCGCCCTCGTCGCCCTGGGAGGGACGGCCACCGTTCCCGGGCTCCAGCTCCGTGCCGGTGGGACCGGCGCCGGCGGGGACGGCTGAGCGTGCGCATCTCGCGGCAGCGCTACGCCGAGCTGTACGGCCCCACCGTGGGCGACCGGGTGCGCCTGGCCGACACCGACGTGTGGATCAGCCCCACCGAGGACCGCTGCACGCCGGCCGGCCCCGGCGACGAGACGGTGTTCGGCGGCGGCAAGGTCGTGCGGGAGTCGATGGGCCAGGCGCTGGCGTCCGCCGTCGACCTGGTGATCACCAGCGTGGTCGTCCTCGACCACTGGGGCGTCGTCAAGGCCGACGTGGGGGTCAAGGACGGCCGCATCGTCGCCCTCGGCAAGGCCGGGAACCCCGACGTGATGGACGGGGTGACGCCCGAGCTGGTGGTCGGGCCCGAGACCGAGGTGCTGGCGGGGGAGGGCCGCATCCTCACCGCCGGGACCGTCGACTGCCACGTCCACCTCATCTGCCCGCAGGTGGTCGAGGTGGCGCTGGCCGCCGGCACGACCACGGTGGTCGGCGGGGGCACGGGCCCGGCCGAGGGGACCAAGGCGACCACCGTCACGCCCGGTGCGTGGTACCTGGCGCGCATGCTCGAGGCCCTCGACGCCTATCCGGTCAACGTGGCCCTGCTGGGCAAGGGCAACACCGTGTCGCAGGATGCGCTCACCTCGCAGGCCCGGGCGGGGGCGGCCGGCTTCAAGCTGCACGAGGACTGGGGAACGACGCCGGCCGCCATCGATGCGTGCCTGACGGCAGCCGACCGTCTCGGCGTGCAGGTCGCCATCCACACCGACACCCTCAACGAGGCGGGGTTCGTGGGCGACACCCTCGCCGCCATCGGCGGTCGGGGCATCCACGCCTACCACACCGAGGGTGCGGGAGGCGGTCACGCGCCCGACATCATCACGGTGGCGTCGCACCCCAACGTGCTGCCGTCGTCGACCAACCCCACCCGGCCGCACACGGTCAACACCATCGACGAGCACCTCGACATGCTCATGGTCTGCCACCACCTCAACCCCAGGGTCGCCGAGGACATCGCCTTCGCCGAGAGCCGCATCCGACCGTCCACCATCGCCGCCGAGGACGTGCTCCACGACCTGGGCGCCATCTCCATGATCGGCTCCGACTCCCAGGCCATGGGCCGCGTCGGCGAGGTGGTCATGCGTACCTGGCAGACGGCCCACGTCATGAAGGCCCGGCGCGGCCCGCTCGCCGGTGAGCCGGTGGCGGGCGCCGACAACCTGCGGGCCCGGCGCTACGTGGCCAAGTACACGATGTGCCCGGCGGTGGCCCACGGCCTGGACGGCGAGGTCGGCTCGGTGGAGCCGGGCAAGCTGGCCGACCTCGTGCTCTGGGACCCCGCCTGGTTCGGCGTGCGCCCCCATGCGGTCGTGAAGGGCGGCATGATCGCGTGGGCGGCCATGGGCGACGCCAACGCGTCCATCCCCACGCCCCAACCGGTCATGGCCCGGCCCATGTTCGGAGCGACGGTGGCGGGGGCGCTGTCGGTGTCGTGGGTGGCGCCCGCCGCCCTCGACGACGGCCTTCCCGACCGCCTCCGGGTCACCCGCCGCCTGCTGCCGGTCGGCGACACACGCCGTCGTGGCAAGGCCGACCTGCCCGAGAACACCGCCATTCCGCACATCGAGGTCGACCCGTCGACCTTCACCGTCCGCGTCGACGGCGAGGTGGTCGAGCCCCACCCCGCTGAGGTGCTGCCGCTGGCGCAGCGCTACGCCCTGTTCTGAGCCGTGACGACCGCCACCCTCCTCCTGCTCGGCGACGGCCGCTTCCCGGGCGGCGGCTCGGCGCACTCGGGCGGCCTGGAGGCCGCCGTGGCTTCTGGCCGGGTGACGGATCTCGACGGTGTCGAGCGGTTCCTGGCGGGCCGCCTGGCCACCACCGGTCTGACCGACGCCTGGCTGGCGGCGTCGACGTGCGCCGGCGGCGACCCCGAGGTGCTGGAGGCCGAGTGCGAGGCCCGCTGCCCGTCGCCCGCTCTCCGGGCCGCCGGTCGCGTGCTCGGGCGCGGGCTGCGGCGCGCCGCAGCGGCGTCGTGGCCCGCCCTGGCCGCCGTGCGCGTCGAGCAGCACCCGGTCGTCCTCGGGCTGGTCGCCCGGGAGGCGGGCCTGTCTCCGCCCGACGCCGCCGCCCTCGCCGTGCACGGACTGGTCGCCGGCGCGGTGTCCGCCGCCGTGCGCCTCCTCCCGGTCGACATGGCGGATGCCGCAGCGGTGGCCGCCCGCCTGGCGCCCCTGGCCGACGCCGTGGCGGCCGAGGCCTCCGCAGTGTCGGTCGGTGGCGCCGCCGCCGCCGGCCCGGCGTGGTCGGCGCCCGTCCTCGAGCAGCGGGCCGAGGAGCACGCGGCCTGGGAGGTGCGCCTCTTTGCATCGTGACCACGACCACGACGACGATGTGGCTGCGGGCGGCGGCCCCCCTCCGCGGGCCGGCGGTGCGCCAAACTCGCGCCGGCCGCTGCGCGTCGGCGTCGGCGGTCCGGTGGGTTCGGGCAAGACGGCGCTGGTCGCCGCCCTGTGCCGTGCGATGTCAGGGCGGCGCCAGGTCGCCGTCGTCACCAACGACATCTACACGCGCGAGGACGCCGAGTTCCTCCTGCAAGCCGGCGTCCTCCCGCCCGATCGCATCACCGCCGTGGAGACGGGCTGCTGCCCGCACACCGCCATCCGCGACGACGTGTCCGCCAACCTGGACGCCGTCGAGCGCCTGGCGTCCGACCATCCGCGCCTTGACCTCGTTCTGATCGAGTCGGGCGGCGACAACCTGACCGCCACGTTCAGCCCGGCCCTGGCCGACGTGCAGCTGTTCGTCATCGACGTGGCCGGGGGTGACAAGGTCCCGCGCAAGGGCGGCCCCGGCGTGAGCCGCTCGGACCTGCTGGTGGTGAACAAGACCGACCTGGCGCCGCTGGTCGGGGCCGACCTCGGGGTGATGGCCCGGGACGCGGCCCGCCAGCGGGGAGACCGCCCGACCGTCTTCCTCTCCCTGGTCGACGACCCGGCGGCGACCGAGGTCGTGGCCTTCCTCGAGTCGCGGCTTTGCTCGCCCGTCTCGACGTAGCCGTCGACGGCGACCGCGTCGTCGGGCTGTCGGCCTCGCCACCGCTGGCCGCCAAGGTGCTGGCCGGGATCCACGGTCCCGAACTGCTGCTGGTGGGGGCGGCGGCCAGCCTGGTCGAGGGCGACGAGCTCGCGGTGTCCCTGCGCCTGGGGCCGGGCGCCCGCCTCACCGTGCGCACGGCTGCCGCCACCCTGGCCCACCCCTGCCCCGGGGCCGGCTCCACCACGTTCGACGTCCACGCCGACCTCGGCCCCGGCGCATCCCTGGCCTGGTTGCCCGAGCCCCTGGTGGCGTGCGCCGGGTGTCGCCACGGGGGGAGGGCCCGTGTCCGCCTCGCCGCCGGAGCGGCCGCCGTGTGGTCGGAGACGCTCGTGCTCGGGCGGTGGGGCGAACGCCCCGGCGACGTCGCCGTCCGGCTCGACGTCGACCTCGCCGGCACCCCCCTGCTGCGGGACGGGCTCCGGGCCGGCCCGTCCGCCCCCGCCTGGGACGGCCCCGCCGTCCTCGACGGCACCCGCCACCTCGGGTCGGTCGCGCTGCTCGGGCTGCGGCCCCGGGCCGGACCCGTGCAGCGTCGGACCGTGCTTGCCCTGGCCGGTGAGGGCGCGCTCGTGCGCGCCGCCGGCTCCGACGCGGCGTCGGTGGAGCGCCGGCTCGCCCCGTGGAGGTCGGCCTTCGTGGCCGATCTGGCGACCGTCGTGCCCGCGGGAGGGGACGGCTTTGCCGACGGAAGGAACGGGTCAGGCAATGGTCACCGACCCGCCACACCGGCGTCATGTGAGGGCAATGCGCCGTCTCTACGTTTCGGCGCGTCGCCAAAGGGCTGACGGCACACAGCACCGAAAGACAGGGGAGCGCATTGGGACGACGAGGCATCGCGGCGCGGGCGGGGTGGAGGAGGCTGGCGTGCACGCTGGTCGTCGGGACGCTGGCGCTGGCGGCGTGCGGCGGAAGTGGCGACGACGAGACGGCGACCGGCGGCGGCACCGGGGAGGCGTCCGGAGAGAGCGTGAAGGCCGGGGTGCTGCACTCGCTGAGCGGCACGATGTCGATCAGCGAGGTGGCGGTCAAGAACGCCTCGCTGCTGGCCATCAAGGAGATCAACGCCGCCGGCGGCGTGCTCGGCAGGCAGATCGAGCCCATCGTCGAGGACGGCGAGTCCAAGCCCGAGGTCTTCGCCCAGAAGGTGGAGAAGCTGCTCACCACCGACGACGTCGCCGTGGTGTTCGGCGGGTGGACGTCGGCCAGCCGCAAGGCCATGAAGCCGGTGGTCGAGGGCGCCGAGGGCCTGCTGTTCTACCCGGTCCAGTACGAGGGGCTCGAGGTGTCGCCCAACATCTTCTACACCGGAGCCACGACGAACCAGCAGATCATCCCCGCCCTCGACTACATGAAGGAGCAGGGCCTCATCAACGTCTACCTCGTCGGCTCGGACTACGTGTTCCCGCGTACCGCCAACAAGGAGATCAAGGCGTACGCGGCCGCCAACGGCCTGAACATCCTCGGTGAGGACTACCTCCAGCTGGGCGACACCAACGTCCAGGGCATCGTGCAGAAGGTGCTGGACGCCAAGCCCCAGGTCGTGTTCAACACCCTGAACGGCGACAGCAACGTGTCGTTCTTCAAGGAGCTCAAGGCCAAGGGGAACACGCCGGAGAAGATCCAGACCATCTCGGTGTCGATCGCCGAGGAGGAGGTCGGCGGCGTCGGCGTCGACAACCTGGTCGGCCACCTGGTGGCTTGGAACTACTACCAGACGACCGACGAGCCGATGAACGCCAGGTTCGTCGAGGCGTTCAAGAAGGAGTACGGCGCCGACAAGAACACGGCGGACCCGATCGAGGCCGGGTACAACTCGGTGTACATCTGGAAGGCCGCCGTCGAGAAGGCCCAGACCTTCGACAAGGCGAAGGTCATCGCGGCGGCGGGCGGCATCGAGCTCGACACGCCGGAGGGCAAGCTCACGGTCCACCCGACCAACCACCACGTCTTCAAGACGGCCCGCATCGGCAGGATCAACGCCGAGGGCCTCATCGACGAGGTGTGGAACTCCGGGAAGCCGGTCGAGCCGGACCCGTGCCTCGACACCTACGCCTGGGCGGACGGTCTCGCCACCGGCGAGGCCCGCGCGGAGTGCGACGCCGCCAAGTAGGGAGCGCCGGGGGTCGCCCGCCCACCCGGGCGACGCCCCCGGCCCCTTGCACGAGAGGCCGCCATGGAGACCTTCGTCGGGAACCTCTACATCGGGATGACGCTCGCCTCGATCCTCCTGCTGGTCGGGCTCGGCCTCACCTTCACGTTCGGGCAGATGGGCGTGATCAACATGGCCCACGGCGAGATGATCATGGCCGGCGCCTACGTGCCGTACGTCCTGCAGACGTCGGTGCTCGCGGGGGCGAAGGGCGCCGCCGTGCTCATCGCCTTCCCGATGGCCTTCGTGGCCGGCGGCCTGATGGGCGTGGCGATGGACCGGCTGCTGCTGCGCCGGATGTACGGGCGGCCACTCGACACCCTGCTGGTGACGTTCGGCATGAGCCTCGTCCTCCAGCAGGCGGCCCGGGACCTGTTCGGCGCCAACAACAAGGACGTCGTGACGCCGACGTGGCTCCGCGGCCAGTGGCACGTGTTCGGCGTCACCCTCACCCACACCCGCCTGTTCGTGCTCCTCACCGTCGTCGTGACCATGGCCGCCGTGTGGGTGTTCATGTCCCGCCTGGCCGCCGGGCGCCGGATGCGGGCGGTCATGCAGAACCGCGACCTGGCCGCGGTCAGCGGCCTGCGCACCTCCCGGGTCGACGCCACCACGTTCTTCCTCGGGTCGGGGCTGGCCGGCATCGCGGGCGTGGCGGTGTCGCTCATCGGTCCGATCGGGACCAGCACGGGCACGGCCTACATCCTGAGCGCCTTCCTCGTCGTCATCGTGGGCGGCTTCGGGAAGCTGCGGGGCGCCGTGCTCGCCGCCCTCATGCTGGGGACCCTGAACGCCTTCGTGGAGCGTTCCACCTCGTCCACCATCGGACGCGCCGCCGTCTTCGCGTTCGTGATCCTGTTCCTCCAGTTGCGGCCCAACGGCATCGTGTCGTTCCGGACGAGGGGCCTGGCGACATGAGCGAGATCGCCGAAGCCCCGGCCGAGGTGGTCGAGGCGGCCGAGGACCAGCTGGCCGGAGCCGCACCCGCTCCACCCCGCCGCACGCCCCTGTCCGCGCTCGCGCCGCGGGCCTCGAGCCCGTGGGCGGGCCGCCTCGCCTTCCTCGCCTTCGCCGGCGTCCTCTTCGCCCTCCCGGGGATGCTGGGCGGCCCCACCGACGTGAGGACGTGGGCGGAGTGGCTCTGCTACGCCATGGTCGCCGTCGGCCTCGACGTGGCGTGGGGCTACGGCGGGATGCTCGTCCTCGGCCAGGGCCTGTTCTTCGGCCTCGGTGCGTACGCCATGGGCATGCACCTGTCGCTCGAGCAGGTCCCGGACGGTTCCCTCCCGTCGTTCATGAGCCTCTACAGCGACTACACCGAGCTGCCCGCGCTGTGGCGCCCGTTCCGGAGCTTCTGGGTCTCGGCGGCCGTGGCCGTCCTCGTCCCGGTGCTGATCGCGGCCCTGCTCGGTCTCCTCGTCTTCAAGCGGCGGATCCGCGGACCGTTCTTCGCCCTGCTCACCCAGGCCACGGCGGTGATCTTCGCCCTCGTCCTCGTCGGCAACCTGGAGCTGACGGCGGGGTTCAACGGGCTCACCGGGTTCACCACCGTGTTCGGCCGCAACAAGTACGCGCCGTCCACGAGCACGTGGTTGTTCCAGGTCGCTGCCGGCGGGCTCCTCGTGGTGCTGGCCGTCGCCATGAAGGTGGTCCGCAGCCGCTACGGCAAGCTGCTCCAGGCCACCCGCGACAGCGAGGACCGGGTGCGCTTCCTCGGATACGACCCCGCCCTGGTGAAGACCTTCGGGTTCGCGGTGGCGGCCGGCATGGCCGGCCTGGCCGGCGCCGTGGCCGCGCCCGTCTTCGGCATCGTGTCGCCCGGGCAGTTCGACGCCGTGCCCTCCATCCTCATGGTCTGCTGGGTGGCGGTCGGCGGGCGGGGGACGCTGTGGGGAGCGGTCCTCGGCGCCCTCGTCGTGAACTGGACGCGGGTCGAGGTGAGCACGGCCCGCCCGGACGACTGGCAGTACCTCCAGGGCCTGCTCTTCGTCGGGGTCCTGGCCTTCGCACCGGGCGGCCTGGCGGGCATCGCCAGGTCGGCCTGGGGCTGGCTGGCGGCGGTCGCGACCGGGTCCCGGCGACGGCATGCGGGCGAAGGGCCGGTGCTGGGGCTGGAGCCGGCGGTGGAGGCGTGACCGCGGAGCTCGATGTCCGCGGCCTCACGGTGGAGTTCGACGGGTTCCGGGCGCTCGACGGAATCGACTTCGCCGTCGAACGGGGCGAGCTGCGGTTCCTCATCGGCCCGAACGGTGCGGGCAAGACCACGCTGGTGGACTGCATCTCCGGGCTCACCAGGCCGTCGGCGGGCGACGTCTCGTTCGAGGGCCGACGGCTGAACGGCATGCCCGAGCACCGGCGGGTGCGGCTCGGGATCGGGCGCAGCTTCCAGACGCCCACCGTCTTCGACACCCTCAGCGTCGTCGAGAACCTCGACCTGGCCGAGTCGTTCCGCCGGTCGGCGCTCGGGATGCTGCGCCGGCGACGCTCGGTCACCGAGGGGGTGGCCGCGACCTTGGAGCGCGTGGGCCTGGTCGCCGCCGCCGACCGGCCCGCCGCCGCCCTCAGCCACGGCCAGAAGCAGTGGCTCGAGATCGGCATGCTGCTGGTGCAGGGGCCCAAGCTGCTGCTGCTCGACGAGCCGGTGGCGGGGATGAGCCCCCAGGAGCGTCTCGACACCGGCGCCCTGCTGAGCGAGCTGGCCGGCGACCACACCGTGGTGGTCATCGAGCACGACATGGCGTTCCTGCGCCGGTTCGCCCGGCGGGTGACGGTCATGCACGAGGGCCGCGTCGTGTCGGAGGGCACCGTCGACGAGGTGCAGGCGGACCCCGTCGTGCGGGAGGTCTACCTCGGAAGGTCGCGCGACGAGCGGTCGGGCGCCCTGGCATCGCCGGTGGCCGACCCCGTCCTGGAGGCCGTGACGCTGGCGAGCGGGACGGACGAGCGGTGAACCTCGAGCTCCAGGACGTCCGCATCGCCTACGGCCGGGCCGAGGTGGTGTCCGGGGTGAGCCTGGAAGTCCCCCGCGGTCGGGTGACGTGCCTCATGGGCCGCAACGGCGTGGGGAAGACCACCCTCCTCAACGGGGTCATGGGCCTCCTGCCCCTGCGGTCCGGGCACGTCAGGGTCGACGGCCGGGACGTGACCCGCCTCTCCACGCCCCAGCGGGCCCGGGCCGGCATCGGGTACGTTCCCCAGGGTCACCAGGTGTTCCCCCATCTCACCGCCAGGGAGAACCTGGTCGTCGTGCTGGAGCGGGACCGCGGCGCGGACCCGGCGGCGGTCGACGAGGCGCTGGACGTCTTCCCCGCCCTGCGCACGCTGCTCGACCGCCCGGCCGGCCTGCTCTCGGGCGGCCAGGCCCAGCAGCTCGCCATCGCCCGCGCGTTGGTCGGCCGGCCGGCGCTGCTGATCCTCGACGAGCCGACCGAAGGCATCCAGCCGTCGATCATCCTCGAGATCGAGGACGCCATCGCCCGCCTCCACGCCGCCGGGATGACGATCCTGCTGGTGGAGCAGTACGTGGAGTTCGCCCTCCGCCTGGCCCAGCGCTACGCCGTCATGGAGGGCGGGCTGGTCGTGCACGCGGGCGACGTGTCGGCCGTGGATCCCACCGCCTTCGCCGACCTGCTCACGGTGTGAGCGACGTTTCACCGGACGGACACCCGCGCCGAACCCGCGTGTAACCCTCGGTCCGTAGGGTCCGGCGCATGATCTCCGTCGCAGCCGGTCCCCACCTTGACCACCTGGAGGCGTGCCTGCTGCTCTCGCTCGCCGAGCGGCCCGCCTACGGCTACCAGCTGAAGCGGTCGCTCGCCGAGCTCGACCTCGACGTCCCCGACCTCGGGCGGATCTACCGGACGCTGCGCTCGATGGAGGAGCGCGGCCTCGTGGAGTCCAGGTGGGACACGGGGGGGAGCGGGCCCGCCCGCCGCACCTACGAGCTGACCGCCGCCGGGGGCGACCAGCTCCAGGCCCAGGCGGCCGCCGTCCGCCGGTCCAGACGGGCGCTCACCCGGTTCCTCGGGCGCTACGAGCGGCTGGCCCTGCCCCACTCCGGCGCGGTGGCGTGACCGTCACCCGGCCCGGTCCGCACAGCCACCGCTGACGTCGCGGAGCCCAGCGGTCACAGCCGGGCGAGCACGGCCCCCACGAAGGCATCCAGGTCGTCGGGCTTGCGGGAGGTGATGACGTTCCCGTCCTCCACGACCTCCTGGTCGACCCAGGTGGCGCCGGCGTTCACCAGGTCGGTCCGGATCGACGGCCACGACGTGAGCGTCCGGCCCCGGACGGCGTCCGCCTCCACGAGGAGGCTGCCGGCGTGGCAGATGGCGGCGACGGGCTTGTCGCCGTCGAACATGCCCTGCACGAACTTGACGATGCCCGGCGACGTCCGCAGCTTGTCCGGCGAGTACCCGCCGGGGATGACCAGAGCGTCGAAGTCGGACGCGTTCACCTCGTCGGCCGTCGCCTCGATCGTGAACGCCGCCTTCCCCTTCTTGCCCCTGACCTCGCGGCCCGCCTCGGGGCCGATGACGGTCACCTGGTGACCGGCCTCTCGGATGCGGTCGTAGGGGACCTGGAACTCCGAGTCCTCGAAGTCGTCCGCCAGCACGAATGCGACCTTGGCCACGTTGCCTCCTTCGTTCGGCGTGCGAACGGGTTCCTACCCGGTGACCCCGGTCGCCTACGCCCCGGGTCGACCCAGCGGCCTCCGGGTCGTCGCCCCCAGGCAGCTGCGCAGGGCCGCCTCGCCGGTCCAGTCGATGTCATCCGGGAGGTCCGGGGCGCTCCCCGGGTGCTGTGTTCGACGGTCCATCCTCCTCCCGGCTTCCCGGCGGCGGCGAACGGCGACGAGATTCACACCTGGCGCCGCCCGTTCCGTGCGTCTCAGCGCCGTCGCTCCGCCCATCCGTCGGGGTTAGGGTGGGCCGACTTGGCCACAGCCTCCGGAGACGCCACCGTGTCGCACGGTGCCGACCCGTCCTCCGACGGGGGCGCCGCCCGGGGACGGAACTCGGCCTCGGGCCACGACCTCTTCCGGCGCGGCCCCGGTCCGGTGACGGCCGGGCCCGACATCGGCGACGTGGTCGACCGGTTCCGGGCCGTCGTGGACGCGAACGTGTCCGGCACCGTCGACCTGCTCTCCCGCGTGGAGGCGTTGGTGCGCCGGGCCGTGGCCCAGCGCCCGGCGTCGGCGCCGCCCGCCGCCGACGTCCTGGCCCGGCTCGTCGACGCCGGCCTGTCGTCGTGCGCCGAGGTCAGCCGACACCTCCTGGCCCTGCTCGACGGGCTGGTGTCGGTGGCCGAGCGGGCGATGCTGCCCGCCACCGGCGAGGGCGGGAACGCCGCGGCCGACGCTGCCGCCGGCTCGGCGGTGGACCTGCGGGGGGACGGCCGCCCCGGCGAGCGGGTGCCGCCCGCGCCGGTCGCCGCCGAGGCCGACCCGCGGGCCGGCCCGGTGAGCGGGACGGGCGACGAGGAGCCCGGGGAGGAGGTCGTGCTGGTCGACGAGGAAGGCCGCGAGGTGGGCCGGTCCCCGAAGCTGGCCGCCCACACCGATCCCGGGCAGCTGCACCGGGCCGTGTCCGTCTTCGTCTTCTCGACCGCCGGCGACCTGCTGCTCCAGCGCCGGGCGCCGGCGAAGTACCACTTCGCCGGGCGGTGGTCGAACACGTGCTGCGGCCACCCGCGGCCGGGCGAGCCGGTGGTCGCCGCCGGCCGCCGCCGGCTGGTCGACGAGCTCGGCATGGACTGCGAGCTGGTCGAGGTGGCCACCTTCGGGTACGAGGCCCGCGACGACGCGAGCGGGCTGGTGGAGCGGGAGCTGGACCACCTCCTGGTGGGCGTCGCCGGGACGGCGCCCGACCCCCGCCCCGGCGAGGTGGACGCGGTGCGCTGGGTCGAACCGGGCGCCCTCGCCGCCGACATCGCCGCCGGCCCGAGCGCCTACACCCCGTGGCTGCCGGGGGCGCTGGCCCGGGTGATGGACGCCCGCCGCGCGCAGAGCTGACCGCGGCGTCCGGGTCTTTGGTCCCATTCCGGACGTGGGGCAGGAGCACCCGGACGGGGCGTCGAATCGTCTTTCCCGATGCCGAGCGGCGGCGGGGACGGGGGGCGCGCGACGGGACGGCGCGCGCGGCGGGCGGCGTGGTCGGCGATCGTCGCCGCGCTGTGCGGCGCCCTCGTGGCCGCCGCGTCGCCGGCCCGAGCCCAGGTCCCCGACGTCGAGGCCGCGTTCGTGGCCCGCATCGGGGCCGAACGGGCGGCCGCCGGCCGGAGCCCCCTGTCGGTGGCGGACGACCTGGTGGCGGTCGCCCGGCGCCACTCGGCGACCATGGCCGCCGAGAAGCGGCTGTACCACAACCCGGCGCTGGGGAGCCAGGTCGTCAACTGGGTCAAGGTGGGCGAGAACGTGGGCACGGGAGGGACGGTCGACAACATCCACGCCGCCCTCATGGCGTCGTCCACGCACCGCGACGAGATCCTCGGTGCCGCGTTCACCGAGGTCGGGGTGGGCGTCGCCACCGCCGACGGTGCCCTGTGGGTGACGCAGGTCTTCCGGCTCCCGGAGACCGCCGCCGCGGCGGCGCCCCCGACTCCGTCGCCCGCCCCCGCCGCCGTGCCGCCGCCTCCTCCGCCGCCGCCCACCACGGTGGCCCGGCCGGCGACGCCAGCCCGGGCGGCGGCGACCCCGGCGGCGGCCGCCGCCCGGACGGCCGCCTCCCGCTCGGCGCCGGCCGCGGCGGCGGTGACGGTCCCGCCGTCGACCGCTCCGCCCACCTCGGCCCCTGCTGCCGCGGTCGCGCCGACGCTCGCACCGCCGCCCGGCCTGGCATCGCCGCCCTCGATCGCCCTGGCGCCGGTGCCGGTGTCCGCCTCCGCCGCGGTGCCGCTGCAGTCCGGGGTGGCTGGGGCGGGGATGGTCGCCGCGACCCTGCTGTGGGCGGTCACCGCCGGGCTGGTGCGGTCCGCCGTGCTGCGCCCGGGCCGCCGCCGCTGACCGTCGCCGGCGCCCGGTGATCCGGCTCTCGGCGCCGGAGGCGCGCCGGGTGGCGCTGGCCGCCCAGGGGTTCGCCGACCGGAGGCCGGCGGGCCGGGTCGACGCCCGCCACGTGCGCCGGGTCCTGGGGCGGGTCGGGCTGCTCCAGATCGACTCGGTCAACGTGCTGGTGCGGTCCCACTACCTGCCGCTGTTCTCCCGGCTCGGCCCCTACCCGAGGGACGTGCTGGAACGGCTTGCCTACGAGCAGGGCGCCCTGTTCGAGTACTGGTCGCACGAGCAGTCGCTCCTCCCGGTGGAGGCCCACCCGCTGGTGCGCTGGCGAATGGCCCGGGCGGCAGCCGGGCACACGTGGGCGGGGCTGGCCCGCTTCGCCGCCGAGCAGCCGGCGTTCGTCGAGTCCATCCTGGCCGAGGTGGCCGAGCGGGGCGGCCTCACCGCGTCGGCGCTGCGCCAGCCCGGCGAGCGCAGCGGCCCGTGGTGGGGGTGGGGCAAGGGCAAGCTGGCCCTCGAGTGGCTCCACCGGGCGGGGCGCCTGGCCGCCGTCCGCCGGCCCAGCTTCGAGCGGGTCTACGACCTTCCCGAGCGGGTCCTGCCCGCCGACGTCCTGGCCCGGCCGACCGTCCCCGAGACCGAGGCCCGCAAGGCGCTGCTCGTGCAGGCGGCCCGGTCCCTCGGCGTGGCGACCGCCGCCGACCTCGCCGATTATCACCGCCAGCGGGTCGGCGCCGTGAGGCCACTCCTGGCCGAGCTGGTCGAGGAGGGCTCGCTGGCGCCGGCCCGGGTGGAGGGCTGGGACGCCCCGGCGTACGCCGACCCGGCGGCCCGTGCCCCCCGGCGGGTGGAGGCGGCCGCCCTGGTCTCGCCCTTCGACTCGCTGGTGTGGGACCGCCGGCGCACCGAGCGCCTCTTCGGCTTCCACCTCCGCCTCGAGATCTACACGCCGGCCGCCGAGCGCCGATGGGGCTACTACGTGCTGCCGTTCCTCCTCGGCGACCGCCTCGTCGGCCGGGTGGACCTCAAGGCCGACCGCCGGGGCGGCGCCCTGCTGGTCCACGCCGCCCACGGCGAGGCGGGAGCGGACCCGGCGACGGTGTGCGGCCCCCTGGCCGCCGACCTGGCCTCGATGGCCTCCTGGCTCGGCCTCGGGACGATCGCCGTGGGCGACCGCGGCGAGCTGGCTCCGTCCCTCGCCCGGGCCGTGCGGAGCAGGGCCCGGTAGGCGCTCGTCGCTCGTCGCTCGTCGCTCGTCGCTCAGCGGTCGTCGTCGTCCACGTAGCCGGGGTCCGGTGCGAACGACATGCCGAGCGCCTCGGGCTCGTCCTCCACGTGGAGGGCGGCCTCCTCGGCGCTCAGGGCGCCGGCGACGCCGGTGCCGGCCTCCTCGTCGGCCTCCAGCTCGTCCAGCACGTCCAGGACGTCCGGCTCCTCCCGGGCAGCGCGCCGGCGGACCGACTCGCCCATGCGCTCCTCCGCCTTGGTGGTGCCCCACTCGTCCACCCCCTGGGGGAAGTCGAGCGGCGCCGGCTCACCCTCGACGGCCTCGGTCGACAGGTGGGGCGGGTCGTCGACGGTGGCGGGGATCCCGTCCTCCACCAGGTCGGGCGCGGGACGCAGGTCGTGGCGTTCGGTCGACATGCCCCTTCAGCTACCCGCCTCGGCGCCGGGCCAAGCGGCACGTTGCCGCCGCCCGCCGGCGGGGTAGACACTCGGCGACCGTGCCGGACTCCCACCAAGCCGCTCCCGCCGGCGCCCCGGCCACCCCCGGCACCGCCGGGCCCTCGCCCCGGGGCGTGCGCGTCGTGGTCACCGGCGCCACCGGCAACGTCGGGACCAGCGTGCTCGAAGCGCTCGGCGCCGACGACCGGGTGGCATCCGTCCTCGGCCTGGCCCGGCGCCGGCCCACCTGGCACCTGCCCAAGGTGACGTGGGCGGAGGCCGACGTGGTCTCGTCCGACCTGGTCGGGCTGTTCCGGGGGGCCGACGTGGTGATCCACCTGGCGTGGGCGATCCAGCCTTCGCACCGCCCCGAGGTGCTGCGGGCGATCAACGTCGTCGGGTCGGCCCGGGTGTTCGACGCCGTGGGCGACGCCGGTGTCCCGTCGCTGGTCTACGCCTCGTCCATCGGGGCCTACTCGCCGGGGCCGAAGGACCGGGCCGTGGACGAGACCTGGCCCACCGAGGGCCTGGTGTCGAGCTTCTACGCCCGCCACAAGGCGGCCGTCGAGCGCCGCCTCGACCTGTTCGAGCACCAGCACCCGCACGTGCGGGTCGTGCGCCTGCGCAAGGCCTTGATCTTCAAGCGGGAGGCGGCGTCGGGCGTGCGGCGGCTGTTCGCCGGCCCCTTCGTGCCCCGGTGGCTGCTGCGGCCCGACCGGATCCCGGCCGTGCCCGACACGCCCGGGCTGGTCTTCCAGGCGGTCCACACGTCCGACGTGGCCGACGCGTACCGGCGGGCGGCGCTGGGCGACGCCCGCGGGCCGTTCAACATCGCCGCCGAGCCGGTCCTGGACGGCCGCCGCCTGGCCGAGGCCCTGGACGCCCGCCCGGTTCGGGTGCCCCGAAGGGCCCTGCGGGCCGCCGCCTCGGCCTCGTGGCGGCTCCACCTCCAGCCCACGCCCCCCGGATGGGTCGACCTGGCTTTCGCCGTGCCGGTCATGGACACCGCCCGGGCCCGGACCGAGCTCGGGTGGGCACCTCTCGTCGGTGCCGACGAGGCCCTTCGCCAGCTCCTCGACGGCATGGCGGACGGCGCCGGCCTGCCCACCCCGGCGCTGCGCCCCGGGCGTTCCCTGTCGCCGCTGCGGCGGTCGCCACCCCGCCCCCGCCCGGTCGGCACCGCCGGCTGACGGGCTGCCGCCCGGCTCGTGCACGCGACCCGGGCGCCGGAGTGGGGAAAGGGGGATGCTCCGGCGCCCGAGACGCGTTCGCCGGCTCTGGCGCCCGGGAAGGCGGTCCGGCAGGCACCACCGACGGTCGTCGTGCGGTGCGTTTTCCGGCCCCCTGATACCCACGGCGGTATCGGGACAAACCGGGGCGGCGAGGGAACGAGGGCGGCTCCCCAGGCGTTGTGCTAATCCCCACCTCGACGAACCAGGAGTCCGTTGGCCGAGCGCATCGAATCCGAGTCCCACGAGGATCTCGTCCGCCTCTACCTGAACGAGATCGGGCGCTACCCCCTGCTCACCAAGGCCGACGAGGAGCGCCTCGGTCGCGCCGTCGAGGAGGGCCAGGCGGCGGCGGCCGAGCTGGCCGCCGCCGCGGCCGAGGGTGGCGCCGGGCGCCTGACCGCCGCTCGGCGGCGCGAGCTCCGGGCGCTGGTCGCCGCCGGTGAGCGCGCCACGACGGAGTTCTGCCAGGCCAACCTGCGCCTGGTGGTGTCGATCGCCAAGCGGTACCAGGCCTCGGGCCTGCCCCTCCTCGACCTGGTCCAGGAGGGCAACCTCGGGCTGCTCCACGCCGTCGAGAAGTTCGACCACAAGAAGGGCTTCAAGTTCTCCACGTACGCCACCTGGTGGATCCGCCAGGCCATCACCCGGGGTATCGCCAACTCGGGCCGTACGATCCGGCTGCCCGTCCACGCCGGCGACCTCGTCAACCGGGTCCACCGGGCCCAGGCCCGCCTGGAGGCGCACCTCAGCCGCCGTCCGACGCTCGACGAGCTGGGCGCCGACGTCGGGCTGGCGCCCGAGCGGGTCGCCGAGGTGCTGTCCATCGCCAACGAGCCGATCTCGATCTCGGCGCCCCTCTCCGACGAAGGAGAGGGGGAGCTGGGCGACGTCATCGAGGACGCCTCGGCGGCGTCCCCCCTCGACCAGGTGATGGCCGACTCGGTCCCCGGCGAGCTGGCCCGGCTGCTCGCCGTGCTCGACGAGCGGGAGCGGGAGATCCTCCGGCTGCGGTACGGCCTCGACCAGGGCGAGCCCCGCACCCTGGAGGAGGTCGGCGAGCGGATGCACCTGACCCGCGAGCGGATCCGCCAGATCGAGTCTCGGGCGCTGTGCAAGCTGCGCCACCCGTCCCTCGACACCGGGGCACGCGAGCTCCTGTTCGGCTGAGGACGAGCCCGTCGAACGGGTCTTTGCGCCCCGAGGCGGCGGGAACTAGCGTCACCGCCCGGGTGAGCCGCTACCCCTCCGAGACAACCCGCCGTCGGGCAGAGCGAGGCCATCGGGCCACGGCGTCGGGGGCGAGCCAGTCCGCGCCCCCGCAGGCCCGCGGGACTACGGTCACGCCCGAACGTCGCCACGGGAAGGACTCTTCGTCATGACCGCACCTCTCCACCCGCCCGGCGGTGGTACGACTCGCCGCACCCGGGCGGCGAACGCACGGGCCGCCCTGGTGGCCGCGCTCGTCGCCACCACGGTCGGCACCTTCGGATGGGCCCCCACGGCCGGCGCCGACGGCACCGAGACGCTGGGGCCGCCGTCGGTCACTCTCGCCAAGGGCAGCGGCGTCGCCACCGGTGGTACGGGGATGCACACCCAGCCGGCGGCCATGACGGTCAACGTCCCGGCCGGGGCCACCGTCAAGCAGGTGCTCCTCTACTGGGAGGGCCACTACAACACCGGTGAGCCCGACTCGACGATCGTGGTGGAGGGCACCACGGTCGAGGGCACGCTGATCGGCGGGCCCCGGCTGTTCTTCGAGGACAAGTTCGCCGCCACCTACCGGGCCGACATCACTTCGCTGAACCTGGTCTCGGCGGGCACCAACACCCTCGACGTGTCCGGCCTCGAGTTCTCGTTCCGCAACAACGGCGCCGGCGTCCTCGTCATCTACGACGACGGCACCGAGACCATCATCGACGTCCGCGACGGCCAGGACCTCGCCTACTTCGAGTTCGACCCACCGCTCGACACGACCGTGGCGCAGACGTTCGACTTCACGGCATCCCCCACGGCGCGCCAGGCGACGCTCGACCTGTTCGCCGCCAGCGTGGCCGACGGCGGCTTCCGCCCGAACGCCCTGGACGTCACCATCGCCGGCGACACGACGCGCTTCGTCGACATCTTCTCCAGCAACGCCGGGCCGGAGTTCGACGTCGTCCGGCGGACGATCACCGTTCCGCCCGGCGTCACCCAGATGACGGTCCAGGCCCTGTCGGTGGGCGACGGCAGCCCGAACAAGCCGGCGTCGTTCGACTGGATCGGCATCGCCCTGAGCCTGCGGCCCCCGCCCACCGGGCCCACGCCCGGCGCCACGGCCGGGCAGGCC
>Ga0247717_1000197_pt1 | contig 19425 bp, 19 predicted proteins | sample 24E_NmetaG_FD_189047 | JGI IMG/M metagenome (GOLD analysis project Ga0247717, IMG submission 189047) | Soil microbial communities from hillslope of Landscape Evolution Observatory, University of Arizona, Oracle, AZ, United States - 2-4-E_N | ecosystem: Engineered > Artificial ecosystem >... | reverse complement strand
TACACAGCGTCCTGACGTCGCCGGCGCGGACCAGGTAGGAGCCGTCGGCCGCGGGTCCCATCACCTCGACATCGAGCCGGGCCCGCAACGGCTCCAGATAGGCCGCCGCCGGCGAGCCCGACACGTGGGCGAGGCTTGCCGCCGGCGGGAACCCCAGCACCGCTCGCCGCTCGCGCTCGACGGCCGCGGCCCGGTCGGGATCGGCCAGGAGCACGGCTTGCACCACCTCGTGCTTGGGCTGCCGTGTCTGCAGCAGCAGGCGCCCACCGCCCGCCTTGCCCCCGACCAGGCGAGCGGCGCGGGCGAGCAGGCTCATGGTCTCCTCGGCGGCGCGGTAGCGGGGGGCGAGGAGCTCGGCGTCGAGATCGAGGAACGCCACCGCATCGGCGCGGTCCACACGCCGCAGGAGCGCTTCGGTGCCGACCAGCACCGGTGTCGCCGGCACCTCGGTCGAGTCGCCGGTGACCTCCCCGACCGGCACGCGCGCCAATCGCTCGAGATCCTCGCGGGCCCGGGCCACACCGATCCGACGCTGCTTCAGCCGCCCTGCGCCGCACGCCTGGCACACCACCGGGCGGGTGGCGGCGCAGCGCCGGCAGGCGACGACCCCCTCCCCCATCGACACCGCCGCGTCGCAGCGCTCGCAGCGCGCCAGCTCGGCGCACGCAGCGCAGACGAGCAGCGCGGCGCGCCCTTTCCGGTTGAGCACGCACACGACCCGCTGGCCCGAGCGGACGAGCTCGACCAGCCGCTCGGAGTACAGGTCCGAGCGCAACGGGTCCTCGCGCCGCCGGTCCACGACGTCGACGACGGGCCAGCCCGCCCGCTCCGCGGTGCGCGACGGCGAGACGACCGGCCCCCACGCCAGCGCCGCCAACGACGGGCATGGCGAGCTGACGACGCACGGCACCCCGGCCCGGGCCGCCCGCTCCGCGGCGACGTCGCGGGCATGCCAGGTGGGTGCCGCCTCCTCCTGGTGGACCTCTTCGTGCTCGTCGAGCACGACGACGGCGGCGAGATCGGGAACCGGCGCCCACGCCGCGGCGCGGGCCCCGATCACGACGTGCGCCCCGCCCCGCGCCCGCGCCCAGTCGCGCGGGTGCGCGGCGACGGTGAGCCCGGCCCGCTGCAGCCGCGCCGCCAGGTGCCGCTCCTGGGCGTGGGAGGAGCACACCACCAGCGAGGGCCCGAGGCGGGCGGCCTGCACCAGCAACGGGAACAGGTCGGCGCTCGGCGGAAGCCGGAGCACCGTCCGGCCCCGCGCCAGCGCGTCGGCGGCCAACGGGTCCTCGACGGTCTGTGCTCGGGCCGGGGACGGCGGTGGCGGCAGCCCTCGCACCGCGTTCGGAGCGGACGCCGTGCGAAGGAAGTGCGGGACCTGTCCGGCCCAGCGCCACGATGCCCACGCGGCGAGGTCGACGATGTCCGCGGGCGGGCCCCACCCCGTGACCTTGGCGATGGGCTTGAGCGCCACGCCCGGTGGCGGCTGGGCGTCGACCTCCACGACCCAGCCGGCGACGCGTCGGCCGTGCAGCTCGACGCGTACGAGGTCGCCGAGCCGGATGTCGTCGGGCGCCGAGTAGTCGAACGGCTTGCCGAGCGCGGGCTCGTCGATCCGAACCCGGACGACCCTCGTCACCCGAGAGACAAAGCCGACTTCAGGTCGTCCACGCGGGGGGTCGCCTCCCAGGTGAAGTCCTTCTCGCCCCGGCCGAAGTGCCCGTAGGCGGCGGTCTTCCGGTAGATCGGACGGCGGAGGTCGAGGTCGCGCACGATCGCCGCCGGCCGGAGGTCGAAGAGCTCGCGCACCGCCTCCTCGATCTCGAGCTCGTCGACGGTGTTGGTGCCGAAGGTCTCCACGAGCAGGGACACGGGCTGGGCCACGCCGATGGCGTAGGCCACCTGGACCTCGCACCGGGTGGCCGCCCCCGCCGCCACCACGTGCTTGGCGACCCACCGGGCGGCGTACGCGGCCGACCGGTCGACCTTCGAGGGATCCTTGCCGGAGAAGGCGCCGCCCCCGTGGCGCGCCATGCCGCCGTAGGTGTCGACGATGATCTTTCGCCCCGTGAGCCCGGTGTCGGCGTGCGGGCCGCCGAGCTCGAAGGTGCCGGTCGGGTTGACGAGCACCCGGAAGTCGCTGGTGTCGATGTTGGGCGGTAACAGCGGCTGGATCACGTGCTCGGTCAGATCGGGCTTGATGAGCGTCTCGGGGTCGAGTCCGGGCTGGTGCTGGGTCGAGATCAGCACCGTCTCGAGCTTCACCGGACGACCGTCCTCGTAGTCGACGGTCACCTGCGTCTTCCCGTCGGGTCGCAGGTACGGGAGGATGCCGGCCTTGCGCACCTCGCTCAAGCGGTGGGCGAGGCGGTGGGCGAACCAGATCGGCAGTGGCATGAGATCGTCGGTCTCGTCGCACGCGTAGCCGAACATCATCCCCTGGTCGCCGGCGCCCTGGCTGTTGAGGATGTCCTCGCCCGACTGGCCGCTCCTGGTCTCGTAGGCGGCGTCGACGCCCTGGGCGATGTCGGACGACTGCTCGTCGATCGACACCATGACGCCGCAGGTGTTGCCGTCGAACCCGTAGGACTCCCGGTCGTAGCCGATGTTGCAGATCGTCTCCCGGACGATCTTCGGAAGGTCGACGTAGGCCTCGGTGGTGATCTCGCCGGCGATCACCGCGAGACCGGTCGTGAGCAGCGTCTCGCACGCCACGCGCCCCGCCGGGTCCTCGGCGAGGATGGCGTCGAGGACGGCATCGGAGATCTGGTCGGCCATCTTGTCGGGGTGGCCCTCGGTGACCGACTCCGAGGTGAAGGTGTAGCGCTTGCTCACTGGTTGGTCTCCCTGTGTCCCGATCGGGCCCGGTGGGCCGCGACGGCGTCGAGGACGGCGCGGGCCACAGCCCGCTTGTCCGTGAGTGGTACATCCTGGCGCGCTCCGGTGGCGGTGAGGATCGACACGGCGTTGGTGTCGTGCTCGAAGCCGGCACCGGGGGCGCCCACGTCGTTGGCCACGATGAGATCGAGGTTCTTGCTGCGGATCTTGCGCTCGGCGTTGGCGAGGAGGTCGTCGGTCTCGGCCGCGAACCCGACGAGCGTCTGACCCGGTCGCTTCGCCCGGCCGAGGTCGACGCTGAAGTCGTGGGTGGGCTCGAGGATGATCTCCGGTGGGCCTTCGTCCTTCTTCAGCTTGCGGTTCGCGGGCGCCTTCGGCCGGAAGTCGGACATCGCCGCCGCCTGGACGATCACGTCGAAGTCGGCCTGGCGGGGGACGACGGCGGCCTCGAAGTCGGCGACCGTGGCCACCGGCACCACCTCGATCCCCGGTGAGACGTCGAGGCCGGCGGCGGTGACCAGGGTGACCGTCGCTCCCCGCGCCCGTGCCTCCTCGGCGATGGCGTGACCTTGCTTGCCCGAGCTGCGGTTGGTGATGACCCGCACGGCATCGATCGGCTCCCGGGTGCCGCCGGCGGTCACGAGGATGCGCAGCCCCGCCAGGTCACCCGCCGAAGGGAGCCCGCCCGCGAGGATCCGCTCGCACTCGGCCACGATCTCGGCCGGCTCGCGCAGCCGACCGATCCCGGTGTCACCGCCGGCGAGAGGGCCGCTCGCGGGATCCAGCACGTGGACGCCCCGCTCCCGCAGAAGTCGAAGGTTCGCCTGGACGGCCGGCTGCTCCCACATCTCGGTGTGCATCGCCGGGCACACGAGCACCGGGGCGCGGGTGGCGAGGAGGGTCGCGATCAGGAGGTCGTCGGACAGCCCGATGGCGTACGCGGCGATCACGCGGGCGGTGGCCGGCGCCACGACGATCAGATCGGCGCCCTGCCCGAGCACCGTGTGGGGACTCGGCTCGGGGCTGTCCCACAGCGACGTGCGCGCCGGCTCGGAGGCGAGGGCGCTGAAGGTGGTGGTGGTGACGAAGTGCAGGGAGTCGGGCGTGAGGACGGGGCTCACGGTGGCACCGGCATCGACGAGCCGGCGGCACACCTCGATGGCCTTGTAGGCGGCGATGCCGCCTGAGACGCCGAGGACGATGCGGGTCCCGGCGAGCGCGGCCAGGGTTACTCCTCGGTTCCGGCGTCCGCCTCCGCAGCCGCGAGCGCCGCTGCCTCTTCGGCCGCGACCTCCTCCGGATCGCGCCACACGCCGGTGATCTTGTCGGCGGCGATCTCCTCGAAGGCGATCGAGAGCGGCTTGCGGGCCGTGGAGCTGACCTGGGGCGGGACAAGGGCGCCGAGCCCCTCGCCGAGCTGGTTGAAGTAGGAGTTGACCTGCCGCGCCCGGCGCGCGGCCAGCGTGACCAGGGAGAACTTGGAGTCGACCCGCCCGAGGAGCTCCTCGATGGGCGGGCTGATCATCGTGTCGTCACGCCAGGACATGGCTGGCGATCCTACCGTGCCCGGTGCGATTCGATGAGATCGTGCACCTGGCGGACGGCCAGGTCGAGATCGTCGTTCACGACCATCACCGCCCCCAGCTCCCGCGCGGCGTCGGTCTCCTCGGCCGCCTTGGCCAGCCGGTTGGCCACGATGTGGTCGAGATCACCCCTTCCCCGCAGCCGGCGCTCCTGCTCCTCGGCCGACGGCGGCAGGACGAAGATGAACAGCGCGTCGGGGTCGAGGTCCTTCACCTGGCGGGCGCCCTGCACGTCGATCTCGAGGACGACGTCGCTGCCGGTCGGGGCCACCGGCTTCGGGGTGCCGTAGAGGTTGCCGAGGAACTCGGCGTACTCGAGGAAGCCTCCCTCCTCGATCGCCGTCTCGAACTCCATCCTCGTCACGAACACGTAGGCGTCGTCGGGCTCGCCGGGGCGCTGCGGCCGTGTCGTCCACGACCGGCTGAGCCAGAGCCGGGGGTCGGCCGCGAGGAGGCGGTCGACGATGGTCCCCTTGCCGACGCCTCCGGGCCCGGCGATGACGACGATCAACGGAGCGGTCTCAGGACGTGGCGATGCTGTCGAGGAGCTTCTTGCGCTGGTTGGCGCCGAGGCCCTGGATGCGCCGCGTCTCGCTGATCTCGCAGTCCTCCATCAGCCGCCGGGCCTTGACCTTGCCGAGGCCGGGCAGGGACTCGAGGACCGCCAGCACCTTCATCTTCCCGATCGTGTCGTTGCCCGTCGCCTGCTCGAACAGCTCGGGCAGGGTGATGCTGCCCATCTTCAGGCGTTCCTTGATCTCGGCGCGCGCCTTGCGAGCGGCGGCGGCCTTCTCGAGCGCGGCGGCGCGCTGTTCATCCGAGAGCTGGGGCGGCAAGGGCATGGCGCGGACGGTAGCGCGACTACCCCGCCAAGCCGGCGACCAGGGCCGCCGCGGCGGCCACCGGATCATCGGCGCCGGTGACGGCGCGGCCGATCACGAGGATGTCGGCGCCGGCGGCCAGGGCCTCCTCGGGGGTGGTCACCCGGGCCTGGTCGTGGCTCGACACGCCCGCCGGCCGGGTGCCGGGCACGACGAGCGTGAAGCGGGGCACGACCTCGCGGATGAACCGCACGTCGGTGCCGGCGCAGACCAACCCCTTTGCGCCGCACTCGACGGCCAGCTCGACGCGTGCCGGGAGGATGTGGGGCGGCGCGTCGCCGTCGCTCGTGAGCACCGTCACCGCCAGCGGCACCGGCGCCGGGAGCCCCGCAGCCGCGGCACCACCGAGGAACCCCTCGACGCCGGCCCGCAGGACCACCGGCCCGGCCATGGCGTGGATCGTCAGGTAGGAGACCCCGCTGGCCCCCGCCACCCGTGCCGCCCTCTCCACCGTGGTCGGGATGTCGTGCAGCTTGAGATCCAGGAACACGTCGTAGCCGAGGTCGAGCATCACCGCGATGGCTTCGGGGCCGGCGGCGGTGAAGAGCTCGAGACCGACCTTGGCCACGCCGAAGTAGGGCCGCACGTCGCGGGCCAACCGTTCGGCCGCCACCAGGTCGTCGAGATCGAGGGCGAGCGCCAGGTGGTCCCGGACGTCGATGGCGGTGCTGGGGCTCATGCCTGCAACCCCGCCAGCACCCGGCGCAGCGTGCGGGGATCGGCGAACGTCGCCGTTCCCACCTGGATTGCCGTCGCTCCGACCATGAGCAGCTCCTTTGCCGTAGCAGCATCGCGCACGCCGCCGACACCGATGATGGGGAGATCGGGGTGGGCGGTGTGCACGTCGTGCACCGCCCGGACCGCGATCGGATGGATGGCGGGGCCGGAGAGACCGCCGCCGGTCGCGCCGCTGCCGAGCCGGTACTCGCCACGCGCGTCGAGGGCGAGGGCCATCACGGTGTTGATGAGCGTGACGGCCTCCGCGCCGCCCCGGCGGGCGGCGGCGGCGATGTCGACGAGCCGGTCGGTGTTGGGGCTGAGCTTGGCCCACCGAGGCACCCCCGCCGCCGAGGTGGCGTCCATGACCTCCTCCGTGGCCCGCTCGTCATGGGCGAAGAGCGCCCGACCGCCACCGCCGGTCCGCACGCCGTGGTCGGTGTTCGGACAGCTGAGGTTGACCTCCACCGCGACCACGCCGGCGCCCTCCAGCATCGCCGCGCCCTTCGCGTACTCCTCGACCGTCCGCCCCCAGATGCTGGCGACGACGCGGGCGCCTACCCGCCGCAGGCGGGGCAGGTCGTGCTCGAGCCACGCCTCGATCCCGGGACCCTGCAAGCCGACGCTGTTGATCATGCCGCCGTCGGTGGCGTGGACCCGAGGTGCCGGGTTGCCGGGCCACGGCTCGGGCAGGAGCGACTTCACCACCACCGCGCCCAACGACGCCAGGTCGACGTAGCGTCCCAGCTCGTCGGCGTGCCCCGCCGTCCCCGAAGCCGTCATCACCGGGTTCGGCAGCGTCACCGACCCGATCGAGACGTTCCTGCGTGGCTGGGTGTCGGGGGCCGGCACGGATCTGCGCAAGAACCGCACGATCAGACTCCGAGCCCGAGCTGCTCGCCGCCGGCGGGATCGAGGTACTCCTGGAGCGAGCGCACCCGCATCGTGGTGGCGCCCCAGTCGCGCATGCCCTCGGCGGCGGCCAGCGCCGCCGACACCGTCGTCAGGCACGGGATGCGGTGCACGCCGGCGGCCGTGCGGATGTACTTGCCGTCGGCCCGCGGCCCCCGGCCCCGGGGGGTGTTCACGACGAGGTCGACCTTGCCGGCCTCGATCAGATCGAGCGCCGTCTGGCCGTGCACCGGTGGTTCGCCCACCTTGTCGACGATCGTCTCCACCGCCACGCCGGCGTCCTGCAGCACCGCGGCGGTGCCGGGCGTGGCCGCGATGGCGAAGCCGAGGGCGGCGAAGGCGCGTGCGGCGCGCACGCCGCCCTCCTTGTCGCGATCCGAGACCGACAGGAACACCGCTCCGGCCTCCGGCAGCCGGTCGCCGGCCGCGATCTGGCTCTTGGCGAACGCGAGGCCGAAGGTGGCGTCGATGCCCATCACCTCGCCGGTCGAGCGCATCTCGGGACCGAGCAGGGTGTCGACATCGGGGAACCGATCGAAGGGAAGCACCGCTTCCTTGACCGAGACGTGGCCCCGGTTCACCGGCGGCCGGAGCAGGCCTTCGTCGCGCAGCTCGGCGAGCGTGGCGCCGGCCATGATCCGGGCCGCGATCTTCGCCAAGGGCACCGCGGTGGCCTTGGCCACGAACGGCACGGTCCGACTGGCCCGGGGGTTGGCCTCGATGACGAACACCTGGTGCTGCTTCACCGCGTACTGGACGTTCAGCAGGCCCCGCACGTCGAGCGCGTGGGCGATCGCTCGCGTGTGGTGCTCGATCGTCTCGACCACGTCGGCCGGCAGCGTGGGCGGCGGGATGGCGCACGCGCTGTCGCCGGAGTGCACGCCGGCTTCCTCGACGTGCTCCATCACCGCGCCGATGACCACCTCGCCGGCCGCGTCGCGGAGCGCGTCGACGTCGACCTCGATGGCGTCCTCGAGGAACCGGTCGATCAGGACCGGGCGGGACGCCGACAGCCCGCCCTCCTTCCCGAGCGAACCGAAGCCGGCGAGCTCGGCCATCGCCTCCCGCAGCCCGTCGTCGTCGTAGACGATCGACATCGCCCGGCCGCCGAGCACGTAGCTGGGCCGGATCAGCGCCGGGTAGCCGATGCGACCGACGATGGCGAGGGCCTCGTCGACGGTGACCGCGGTGCCGCCCGCCGGCTGGGGGATCTCGAGACGGCCGCACAGCGCGTTCCAGTGCTCTCGGTCCTCGGCGAGATCGATCGACGCCGGCGACGTGCCGAGCACGAGCTCGGGCGGGAGGTCGTGGCTGAGCTTGAGCGGCGTCTGGCCTCCCAGGCTCACGATGATCCCCCGCACGGGACCGGCGGCCTGCTCGGCCTCCAGGACGTTGAGCACGTCCTCGGTGGTGAGGGGCTCGAAGTAGAGCCGGTCGGACGTGTCGTAGTCGGTCGAGACGGTCTCGGGGTTGCAGTTCACCATCACCGTCTCGAAACCGGCGTCGCGCAGCGCGAACGAGGCGTGCACGCAGCAGTAGTCGAACTCGATCCCCTGGCCGATCCGGTTGGGACCCGAGCCGAGGATGATGATCTTCTCCCGGGTGCCGGGCCGCACCTCGTCCTCGTCCTCGTAGGTCGAGTAGTGGTACGGGGTCGCCGCCTCGAACTCGGCGCCGCAGGTGTCGACGGTCTTGAAGGTGGCCCGAACGCCGGCCGCCAGCCGGCTCGCCCGCACCTCGGCCTCGGTCACCGACCAGAGGTGGGCGAGCTGGGCGTCGGCGAAGCCGAGCCGCTTCGCCCGCCGCCAGTCCCGAGCCGTCATCGCCGCCAGCCCGACCGTCGCGAGGTGCGTCCGCTCCTCGATGATCATCGTGATCTGGTCGAGGAACCACGGGTCGACCCCGGTCGCCTGGTGCAGCCGCTCGATCGAGATGCCGCGGCGCAGCGCCGCCTCGAGCTGGAAGGGGCGGTCGGGCGTGGCGATCGCCGCCCGCCGCACCAGCTCGTCGTCGTCGAGTGCGTCGTAGGCCGCTTCGCCAGCGTCGCAGTTGAGCCCGGCCCGGCCGTGCTCGAGGGAGCGCAGACCCTTCTGGAGGGACTCCGGGAAGGTGCGGCCGATGGCCATGGCCTCCCCCACCGACTGCATCGACGTGCCGAGCACCCCCAGCGAGCCGGGGAACTTCTCGAAGGCCCACCGGGGGATCTTCGTGACCACGTAGTCGATCGTCGGCTCGAAGCTGGCCGGTGTCTTCCTCGTGATGTCGTTGGGGATCTCATCGAGCGTGTAGCCGACGGCCAAGCGGGCGGCGATCTTGGCGATGGGGAACCCGGTCGCCTTCGACGCCAGCGCGCTCGACCGGGACACGCGGGGGTTCATCTCGATGATGACCATGTCGCCGGTCTCGGGGTTCAGCGCGAACTGCACGTTGCTTCCGCCGGTCTCCACGCCGACTCGGCGCAGGCAGGCGAACGCCGCGTCGCGCATCCGCTGGTACTCGACGTCGCTCAGCGTCTGGGCGGGGGCGACGGTGATCGAGTCGCCGGTGTGCACGCCCATCGGGTCGAGGTTCTCGATCGAGCAGACGATCACTTGGTTGTCGGCCCGGTCCCGCATGACCTCGAGCTCGTACTCCTTCCACCCGAGGATCGACTGCTCGATCAGGATCTCGGTGATCGGGCTGGCGTCGAGCCCGATGCGCGCCATCCGCTCGAGCTCCTCGTCGGTGGTGGCGATGCCGGTCCCCCGCCCACCGAGGATGTACGCGGGCCGGATGATCACCGGCAGGCCGATCTCGGCCACCACCCGCCGGGCCTCGTCCATGGAGTGGGCGATCCCGGACGTGGGGACGTCGAGGCCGATCTCCTGCATCGCGTCCTTGAACCGCGAGCGGTCTTCGGCGGTGGCGATGGCCTCGGCGTTGGCCCCGATGAGCTCGACGCCGAAGCGCTCCAGCACGCCCCGCTCCACCAGCTGCATGGCGAGGTTGAGCGCCGTCTGCCCACCGAGGGTGGGGAGCAGGGCGTCGGGCCGCTCCCGCTCGATGATGGCGGTGAGCACGTCGACGTCGAGGGGCTCGACGTAGGTGCGGTCGGCGAACTCGGGATCGGTCATGATCGTCGCCGGGTTCGAGTTGGCGAGGACGACCCGGTAGCCCTCCTCCTTGAGGACCCGGCACGCCTGGGTCCCCGAGTAGTCGAACTCCGACGCCTGTCCGATCACGATCGGGCCCGAGCCGATGAGCAGGATGGTCTCGATGTCGTCGCGGCGCGGCACTACGCCTGCCCCCCGGTGCCGCGCATCAGCCGGTCGAAGTCGTCGAACAGGTACGCCGCGTCGTGGGGGCCGGGGCCGGCCTCGGGGTGGTACTGCACGCTGAAGGCCCGCTCGCCGCGCACCCGGATCCCCTCGATCACGCCGTCGTTGAGGTTCACGTGCGTCACGTCGGCACCGCTCAGGGTGCCGTCTGCCACCGCGTAGTTGTGGTTCTGGGAGGTGATCTCCACGTGACCGGTGCTGAGCTGCTGCACGGGGTGGTTGCCGCCGTGGTGGCCGAAGCGCAGCTTGTAGGTCTCGGCGCCGAGCGCGGACGCGAGCAGCTGATGGCCGAGGCAGATCCCGAACACCGGGACGTTGCCGAGCAGAGCCCGGACGTTGTCGATGGCGTAGCCGACCGCCGCCGGGTCGCCGGGGCCGTTGGAGAGGAAGACGCCGTCGGGCTCCCGAGCGAGCACGTCGGCGGCGGGGGTCGACGCCGGGACCACTTCCACAGTGGCGATGCGGGACAGGTGGCGCAGGATCGTGGCCTTGATGCCGAAGTCGTAGGCCACGACCCGGAGGGGGCCCGAGCCCACGGTGTGCGGTGCGGTGCACGTCACCTCGGCGACGAGGTCCTTGCCGTCGGTGCCGGGCTCGGCCAGCGCGGCCTCCTTGAGCGTCACCTCGTCGGCGGTCCCGAACGCGCCGGGAATGGCACCGACGTCGCGGAGGTGGCGGGTGAGCCGGCGGGTGTCGATCCCGGCGATGCCCGAGAGGCCGTGCCCGGCGAGCCACGACCCGAGGTCGCCGTCGCTGCGCCACGAGCTGCGACGGCGGGCGAGGTCGCGCACGATCACGCCCCGGCACGCCGGCCGCGGCGCCTCGTCGTCGAGCACGGAGACCCCGTAGTTGCCGATGTGCGGGTAGGTGAAGGTGACGACCTGGCCGGCATAGGAGGGATCGGTGAGCACCTCCTGATAGCCGGTGAGTACGGTGTTGAAGACGATCTCGCCGGTGGCGACGGGCACATCGGCGCCGACGGCCTCGCCCTCGAACACCGAGCCGTCGGCCAGCACCAGGTGGGCTTCGCGAACGGTCATCGGGTCGGTTCGAACTCGACGACGACCGGCTCGCCCCGCAGGACGGTGTGGCGGGCCCGGCCGGTGAGCGCCCAACCGGCGTAGGGCGTGTTGCGGCTGCGGCTGGCGAGCCGCTCGGGTTCGACGGTCCAGGCGTGCCCGAGGTCGAGGACCGTCACGTTCGCCGGCCGGCCCTCGGCGATCGGTCCCCCGTGCTCGGCGGTGAGCCCGGCGATCCGCGCGGGGTTCCAGGACAGCAGCGCGAGCACCCGCTCGATCGGCAGGCCGAGGCGCAGCGCCAGCGGGAGCGCGGTCTCGAGACCGAGCATGCCCGGCGGCGCCTCGTCGAAGGCGGCCTCCTTGACCTCTTGCGCGTGGGGGGCGTGATCGGTGGCGATGGCGTCGATCGTGCCGTCGGCGAGCCCCGTTCGCACCGCGGCCACGTCGCCGTCGGTCCGCAGCGGGGGGTTCACCTTGAACACGGTGTCGTAGCGCTCGACGGCGGCGTGGGTGAGCGTGAAGTGGTGCGGCGCCGCCTCGGCGGTCACCGGCAGGCCCTCGGCCTTGGCCGCCCGGATCATCTCGACCGACCGGGCCGTGCTCAGGTGCAGGAAGTGCACCGGCGCTCCGGTGAGCCGGCACAGGGCGATGTCGCGGGCCACCATGAGCTCCTCGGCCTCCGCCGGGATCCCGGGCACGCCGAGCCGACTCGACCACTCGCCCTCGTGCATGTGCCCGCCGCTCGCCAGGCCCTCGTCCTCGCAGTGCTGCGCGAGCGTGACCCCGAGGGCGGAGGCGTACTCGAGCGCTCGCCGCATCAACCGGCTGTCCTGCACCCCGCTGCCGTCGTCGGTGAAGAGCCGAACGCCGAGCTCGGCCATCTCGGCCATCGGGGCCAGCTCGGTGCCGGCCCGCCCCTTGGTGATCGCTCCCGCCGGCCGCACATCGCACAGCGCCTTGGCGGCCCAGTCGAGGACCTCGCGGACGACGCCCGCCGAGTCGATGGCGGGCTCGGTGTTGGGCATCGCCACCACCGCGGTGAACCCGCCGAGCGCGGCGGCCCGGGAACCGGTCTCGACGGTCTCCGCCTCTTCCCGGCCCGGCTGACGGAGGTGGGTGTGGAGGTCGACGAAGCCGGCGCTCACCACGCAACCCGTCGCGTCCAGCACCGTTCGGCCGTCGAGGCCGTCGCCCACGGCAATGACGACACCCCCGTCGACGGCGACGTCGGCGCGCCGCGACCCGGACTCGTCGATGACCGTCCCGCCCCTGATCACGAGCTCAGGCATCGCTGCCGCCATCCGGCTCGCTCAGCAGCTTGAACAGCACGGCACTGCGGACCGCAACCCCGTTGGCGACCTGCCGGGTGATGACGGCCCGGGGCAGGTCGGCCACCTCGGCGGCGATCTCGACCCCGCGGTTCATCGGCCCCGGGTGCATGACGAGGGTGTCCTCGCCGAGGAGGCGTGCCCGCTCGCGGGTCAGCCCGTACTGCGCCGTGTACTCCCGCAGCGACGGGAGCAGCGCCTCGGACTGGCGCTCCTTCTGCATCCGCAGGAGGTAGACGACGTCGACCGTCTTGAGCACCGAGTCGAGATCGTGGCTCACGGCCACCGGCCATCCCTCGAGGCTCGGCGGGAGCAGCGTCGGGGGGGCCACCAGGGTCACGTGGGCACCGAGTGCCGTGAACGCGAACACGTCGGAGCGGGCGACCCGGCTGTGCTTGATGTCGCCCACGATCGCGATGTGCCGGTCGGTGAGCGAACCGAGCCGCTCCCGGATCGTGTAGCTGTCGAGCAACGCCTGCGTCGGGTGCTCGTGCCAGCCGTCGCCCGCATTGATCACGCTCGCGTCCACCCACGACGCGATCTGCCACGGAACCCCGGCCGAGGGGTGCCGCACGACGATGGCATCGACTCCCATCGCCTCGATGGTGAGCACGGTGTCGCGCAGCGACTCCCCCTTCTTGACCGACGACGTCGACACGCTGAAGTTCATCGTGTCGGCCGACAGCCGCTTCGCCGCCGTCTCGAAGCTGAGGCGGGTGCGAGTGGAGTCCTCGTAGAACAGCGAGACCACCGTCTTCCCTCGCAGGGCAGGGACCTTGGGGATGCGCCGCTCGGCGACCTCGATCATGGAGTCGGTGAGATCGAGCAGCTCCTCGAGCCCGTCGCGCCCGAGCTCGGCGATGGACAGCAAGTGCTTCATGGCCGAGGCTTCCGGTCGTTGATCATGTCCCCAAGATCGACGCCGTCCGAGTGGACGTCGACCGCCTCGTCCCGGCGGGTCGGCAGGTTCTTGCCGACATAGTCGGGCCTGATCGGCAGCTCGCGGTGGCCGCGGTCGATCATGACGGCCAGCTGCACGGCCTTCGGGCGGCCGTAGTCGGTCAGGGCGTCGAGCGCGGCCCGGATCGTCCGGCCGGTGAACAGGACGTCGTCGACGAGGACGACGACCTTGCCGGTGAGGTCGACGGCGATCGACGTCACCGCTTCGGGCATCACCGGCCGCAGGCCGATGTCGTCGCGGTAGAAGGCGACGTCGAGCGAGCCGCACGGCACCTCGACCCCGTTGCCCTCGATGCGCTCCAGCGTCTCGGCCAGCGACCGGGCCAGCGGGACGCCGCCGGTCTGCAGTCCGATGATCACCACGTCGGTGAGCCCGGCGTTGCGCTCGATCACCTCGTGGGCGATGCGGGTGACGGCCCGCCGCACCGCCTCGGCGTCCATGACCCGCTTCCGGGCAACGAAAACGCCCCCGTACGGGGGCGTGATCCTGCGTTCGCGTTCTGCCACAAGCGCTCCTGTCCGTACGGGCCTCACGGGACCCGCTTCACGGTCAGACATGCATGCTACTGGTCAGCGGCCGAGGCGGGCGCGCACCTCGGGACGGCGCAGCGGCGGCAACTTCGTCGGAGGCTGACGGCGATCCGGCACCGCGGCGAGGAGGCGACGGGTGGCGCCCGCCACCTCGGCCACCGCGGCCGCATACGCCTCGGCGGCGGCTGCCGGCGGCTGGCGGAGGCCGCTCACCTTGCGCACGTACTGGAGGGCAGCGGCGTCGATCTCCTCGTCGGTGGCGGGTGGCTCGAGGCCGCGGAGCTCGGTGATGTTCCGGCACATGGTCGTTGACCGTACGCGTCAGCGCCGGTGCCGGACGACGGTCCAGCGGTTCTCGCCGCCCACCCGTTCGTACCGCAGCTCGTCGACGGCGTCGCGGGCGACCACGAGCCCCCGGCCCGACTCGGCAAGCGGATCGTCGGGCAGGGTGGCTGCCTCGACGACGTCGGCTGCCAGCGCCGCCCCGTCGTCGCGCACCTCGGCTCGGATCACCGTCGGCTTCACCTCGACGGACAGCGTCGCCCACGACGCCTCCCGGCCGTGCGCCACGATGTTGGCGACCAGCTCGGCGACGGCGGTGGCGACCATGGCCCGGTCGAGCTGGTCCACGTCGGCGTGGGCGTCCCACACGCCGGCGAGCATCACCCCGGCGTCGTCGAGGAGCGACGGGACGGCACGATGTCGCAGCTCGTGCACGACCGGTGGGTCAGCCGGGGCCATGGAGTCCACGGATGATCGCGTGCCGGGGCGGCGCGCACGGTGATTCTCACCGCGATCTCGCCACCGGGCGGGCTCGGTCGTATGCTCGCCCGGTCAACCGAGTGGGCCAGGAAGTCCGGTGCGATCCCGGCGCTGTCCCGCAACTGTGGTCCTTCCAGCTCGTGCGCGAGGTGGGGGGCGAGCCAGGTCAGGTGCTCGCTCGGGAGACGAACTCAGTCCTCGAGGTAAGGGCAGTTCGTCATCCGACAGATCTCCTGTCGAGACGAGACCCGGATCTCGATCAACAGGAGGTGCTGTGAAGACCACGTTCCGGCGGGCGCTGCTCGCCCTCTCCGTCGTCCTGTTCGCCGCGGCATGCGGCGACGACGCCGACCCCGCAGTCCAGGCCACCACGACCACCGCGGCCGCTGATGTCCCCACGGCCATCGTCTCGCTGTCGCCGACGTCGACAGAGGTCCTGTTCGCCATCGGCGCCGGCGACCAGGTCGTGGCCGTCGACGACCAGTCCAACCACCCCGAGGATGCTCCGATCACCGACCTCTCGGGGTATCAGCCCAACCTCGAGGCCATCGTCTCCTACGAGCCCGATCTCGTGGTCGTGTCGTCATCGGACCCCGCGATCGTCGACGGCCTCGAATCGCTCGGCATCGACGTCGTGATCCACGAAGCGGCGGTCGAGCTCGACGACGTGTACGACCAGATCGAGGAGCTCGGTGAGCTCACCGGGCATCTTCCCGAGGCGACCGCCCTGGTCGAGGACATGCGGGTGTCGATCGAGGCGATCGCCGCCGGCGCCGGGGATCGATCGCTGACCGCCTACTGGGAGCTCGACCCCACGTACTACTCGGTGACCGGCAACACCTTCATCGGCACGCTCCTCTCGATCGTGGGGATCAACTCGATCGCCGATGACGCGCAGGACAGCAGCGACTACCCCCAGCTCTCGGCCGAGTTCATCGTCGCCGCCGACCCCGACCTCATCCTCCTCGCCGACACGAAGTGCTGCGGCCAGACCCTGGAGACGGTCGCCGCTCGTGACGGGTGGGGCCGGATGAAGGCGGTCACCGACGGTCACGTCATCGCGCTCGACGACGACGTCGCCTCGCGGTGGGGACCCCGCGTCGTCGAGCTCCTGCAGGTGCTCGACGAGGCGGCGGCAAAGGCCGCGGCCTGATGCTCGAGCCGCCCGCGATCCGGGCTGCGGGGCTGCGCCCGAGCTGGATCGCGGGCGGCGGCGTCGCCCTGCTCGTCGCCGGCGTGGCCGGGCTCTCGATGGGGGCGGTGCCGATCGCGGCACCGCGCATCCTGCTCGAGCTGCTCGACCACGTGCCGGGCATCGACGTGCGCTCGGGGCTCTCACCGCGCGAGGCCGACATCGTCTGGGAGCTGCGCGCCCCGCGCGTGGCCCTCGGCTTCCTCGTCGGCGCCATGCTCGCCGTCGCCGGCGCGTCCTTTCAGGGCGTGTTCCGCAACCCCCTCGCCGATCCCTACCTCCTCGGCGCGGCCGCCGGCGCCGGTCTCGGCGCCACGATCGCCATCGGCGGTCATCTCGATTGGGAGGTCGGCCCCTTCGACACCATCCCGCTGGCGGCGTTCGTCGGGACGTTGGTCGCCGTCTTCCTCGCCTACGCCGTGTCGACCGTCGGCGGCCGCGACCCGTCCCCGGCGGTGCTGCTCCTGGCCGGCGTGGCCGTGATGACGTTCCTCACCGCCGTGCAGACGTTCCTGCTCCAGCGCCAAGCCGACACGATCCGCGAGGTCTACACCTTCATCCTCGGCCGGCTGCTCACCGCAGGGTGGGGTGAGGTCGTGCTCGTCCTCCCCTACGCCGGGTTGTCGATCACCGTCCTGCTCCTCCACCGCCGGCGCCTCGACGTCCTCGCCGTCGGCGACGACGAGGCGACCTCCCTCGGCGTCGACGTCACCCGCACCCGGCTGGTGATCGTGGTGTTCGCCTCGCTGGCCACCGCCGCGGCGGTGTCGGTCAGTGGCCTCATCGGCTTCGTCGGCCTGGTGGTCCCGCACATCGTCCGGCTCCTCGCCGGCTCGAGCTTTCGCGTGGTGCTCCCGCTCTCGGTGCTCTTCGGCGCCGCGTTCCTCGTCCTCGCCGACCTCGTGGCCCGCACCGCGCTGTCGCCGTCGGAGATCCCGATCGGGGTCGTGACCGCGTTCTTCGGTGCGCCCTTCTTCGTGCTCGTCCTCCGGGCCCGGGGCCGGCTCGTCTGATGGCGGGCATCTCCATCGCCGGCGTGTCGGTCGCCTTCGACGGCCGCCGCGTGGTCGACGACGTCACCCTCGACGTGGGCGCCGGCGAGTGGCTCAACATCGTCGGTCCCAACGGCGCCGGCAAGACCACGCTCCTCCGGGTCCTGGCCGGCCTCACCGCCTTCGACGGCACGGTGACCATCGACGGTCGCGACGCGGGGACCATGAGGCGCCGGGACCTTGCCCGCCTCGTCGCCCTCGTGCCCCAGATCCCCCAGATCCCCCCCGGCATGTCGGTCGCCCACTACGTGCTCCTCGGCCGCACCCCGCACCTCCGACCGCTCGGCGCCGAGGGGCGCTCGGATCTCGAGGCCGCCCGCGTCGCGCTGGAGCGCCTCGACCTGCTCGACGTCGCCGAGCGACCGGTGACCACCCTGTCCGGAGGCGAGCGGCAGCGGGTCCTGGTCGCGAGGTTGCTCGCGCAGGACGCGCCCATCGCCCTCCTCGACGAGCCCACCACCGCCCTCGACGTCGGCCACCAGCAACAGGTGCTCGACCTCGTCGACGAGCTGCGCCACGATCACCGGCTCACCGTCATCGCCACCATGCACGATCTGACCCTCGCCGCCCAGTACGGCGACCGTGTCGCCCTCCTCGACGCCGGGCGCCTGGCGGCCACCGGCACGGCCGCCGCCGTCCTGACCGAGGACGGCCTGGCGACGCTCTACGGCGCCCGGGTGAGAGTCCTGCGCGACGGTGACAGCCTGGTCGTCGTGCCGGTGCGGAGGTCGGGCTCGTGACGCGGGCGGGATCGGTCGTGATCGTCAACACGGGCGACGGCAAGGGCAAGTCGACGGCGGCGTTCGGCGTGATGGTCCGCGCGATCGCCCGCGGCTGGCGCGTTGCGGTGATCCAGTCGATCAAATCGGGTCAGTGGAACGTCGGCGAGGAGAAGGTCGGGCGCCAGCTGGGCGTCGACTGGTGGACGATCGGGGACGGCTTCACCTGGGAGAGCGACGACCTCACGCGCGACGAGGCGATGGCACGGGAGGCGTGGCGCCAGGCGAAGGCGACGATCGAGGCCGGCGAGCACCAGCTCGTGATCCTCGACGAGATCACCTACCCGATGACCTGGGGCTGGATCGACACCGACGAGGTCGTCGCCACCATGGCTGGCCGTCCGCCCCACGTCAACGTGATCGCCACCGGACGCAACGCCCCCGAGGCGCTTGTTGGCGTCGCCGACACCGTGACCGAGATGCGCATGGTGAAGCACGCCTTCCAGCGAGGCATCACGGCCAAGAAGGGCATCGAGTACTGATGGGACGGCGCTGATGGACCCGAGGCCGTGAGGTCATCCTCATGAGGTCGCGGCTGCAGACGCACACCACGACGGACCGCGTGCGACCGGCGCTCGTGTGGCGGTCGCCAGCGCCGTTCCTCGCCGCCTCGTCGGCCCCGTTCGGCGGGGGCATGGCCCGCCGGACATGGATCGTGAACGCCGAGGTGCCCAGCAGCTACGACCGCGTCGACCTGGCGCAGCATGCGGCCGAGCTGCAGACCGAGCTCGGGCTCCGTGGCGACGGGATCGTGCTGCTCACGGCCGCCTCGGTCGAGAAGCACACGGTCGCGACCGACGGCGAGGTGGTGGCCACCGCCACCGTCGGCCTGACCGCGCCGACGTGGGCGGCGGCCCCCGACGGCGACGCGGGCGCTTGGCGTCCGGGCACGATCAACATCGTGTGCTGGGTCCCGGTTCGGCTCGCCCTCAGCGCGCTCGTCGGCGCCGTCGCGACCGTCACCGAGGCGAAGGTCCAGGCGCTGCTCGGTTCGGGCGTCGACGGCACCGGCACGCCCAGCGACGCGGTGTGCATCGCCTGCCCCGCCGACGGGCCCGTGGAGGCGTTTGCCGGCGTGCGCGCCCGGTGGGGCGCGCCGCTGGCCCGGGCCGCACACGACGCCGTCGCCGCCGGCGTGCCGGAGGGCCGATGACCTCACTGACCCTCGTCCTCGGCGGCGCCGCGTCGGGCAAGTCATCGATCGCCGAGCGGTTGGTGGCCGAGGCGGGCGCCGAGGTGGTCTATGTCGCCACCGGCGTGGCGACCGACCCCGACATGGCCGCCCGGATCGCCGCTCACCGGGACCGGCGCCCCTCGACGTGGTCCACCGTCGAGACCACCGACCTCCCCGCCGCGGTCGCGACCCTCCCCGACCGCCCCGCCCTCGTCGACTCCCTCGGTACCTGGGTCGCCCACGCCGCCGACCTACGCGTCGACGTCGACGCGCTCGTCGCCGCCCTCAGGGCGCGCACCGCGCCGACGGTCGTCGTGTCCGAGGAGGTCGGGCTCGGTGTCCACCCCGAGACGCCGGTCGGTCGCCGCTTCCGGGACGTG
>Ga0247717_1000196_pt1 | contig 19427 bp, 15 predicted proteins | sample 24E_NmetaG_FD_189047 | JGI IMG/M metagenome (GOLD analysis project Ga0247717, IMG submission 189047) | Soil microbial communities from hillslope of Landscape Evolution Observatory, University of Arizona, Oracle, AZ, United States - 2-4-E_N | ecosystem: Engineered > Artificial ecosystem >... | reverse complement strand
TCTACTGGAGGAGGTGATGGCGCCCGAGGAGTGATCTGCCTACCATCACCAACGACCCGCTCCGGGCCTCGGGACCACCGACACTTTCGGTGATCGCGGACCTACATTTTCAGCGATCCGCGACACGCCTCCCGCTCACCCCACGCCAGGTCGTACCCTGGCCCGCTGATGTCGGTGTTCGGAGACTTCGTCAAGCTGCGCCGGGAGGAGCTCAACCTGGACCAGAACGATCTGGCCCGTCTGCTCGGCGTGCACCAGCAGACGGTGTCCAAGTGGGAGCAGGCGAAGACCGTTCCGAGGCCGCAGCGGATTCGACAGCTGGCCAGTGCGCTCCGAGTCGACCTGGCGGACCTGATGAGGTATGCCGGCTACCTGGGCGATGGCGAGCAGGCGGAGGCGCAGGCCAAAGAGCCGTTCCACCAGCTCTTGGCGCAGGTCGCCAGTTTGGCCAACGACCAGCTCATCGTTCTCATCGACCAGGCCTGGGAGGAGTACCGGTACCGGATGGGCTTCAGCCTCGAACACCCACGTAGACGCCGGAAGGTCGGGCCTGGCCGCTGATATCGGTATTATTTCCGAGGGTTGAGGACACGCCCCAGGGGGGTACACTTAGCCTGACGATCCGGAGGAGTGGTCAAAACCCGCCACGGCCTCCGGCGCCATCCCGCGAGGACGTCATGCCGAGTACTCCTCCGTCCCCCCAGGATCTGGTGCCGGTGCTGTTGGTCGAAGACGACGAGGTGCACGCCCGCATCATCGAGGCAACCCTGGCCAAGGCCAGGCTGTCCAACCCGGTGGTTCGGGCCCGCACCGGTGACGAAGCCATCGCCTACCTCGAAGAAGTCGAGGACGGGAGGACGCGCGCCCTTCCGGTCCTAGTGTTGTTGGACCTTGAACTGCCGGGGCGGTCGGGCTTGGCCGTCCTCGCGAAGCTCAGGGCACTGGGCCGGGAAGCCGAAGACTGTCCGGTGATCATGATGAGTGGGTCCTCCAACGACGCCACCATCGCCAGGGCGCGCGAACTCGGCGTGCGCGGGTACCTCGTCAAGCCGGTCGCCTTCGATGCCTTGATCGACGTCATCCACCGGCTGGGCCTGCGTTGGGCCCTTCTCCCGGGCTGCGGTCAATGAAGCTTTCGGGCCGCGGCCTCGGTCGAAGCGAGGTGGGTATCCTCGTTCTCGGCGCGCTGGTGGTGGGTGTGGTAGGCGCGGCCGCCTACCACAGCTCCTCCGCCTTCTCCCGCGACGTTCCCCTTGCCGGGGTGACCCAGGACATCGAGTTGCACCTCAGCCTGTCGCACCTGTGGCTGGAGGAGGCGCTGGCAGGCGACGAGGGCGTCGACGTCGACGACCAGATCTACGGGAGGATCGACACAGCCAGCGCCCTGTGCCAGGCCATGGTGGACGGGGGACCGTCGCAATTCGGCTGGATCGATCCCGTGAGCGGTGATGGCAGCCGGGCCAGGCTCACCCAGCTGTGCCACGGCATCGAGGACTTCCGCCACCTCGCCGCCTCCCGGCTGGCCGCTGGTGCCGACAGCGGAGCGGGGAGCAGCGACGACCACGCCTATGACTCGGCTTTCGACGGCCTCCTGGCTCTGGCCGATGCCGACATCGCCACGATGGAGCGCAAGATCGGCCGTGACCGCGACCAGGTCAACCGGCTGTCGGTAGCCACGGTGCTTCTCCTCACCGGCCTCTTCGCCGCCGTGATCGTCCTGATCAGGCGCAAGCGCAGAGTCAGTGAGGCCCGGGCACAGGAGGTGGCCCTGCGGGAGGACAGGGAGGCGCACCTGGCCACCATCGTCGAGGGCTCCGGCGACGCCGTCATCAGCGCCACCTTGGAGGGAGAGATCCTCAGCTGGAACGCCGGGGCGCAGGAGATGTTCGGCTACACGGCCGAGGAGATCGTGGGCCAGTCCATCAGGCAGATCGTCACGCCCGCAGATGCCGAACGCCAGGGCCAGTTGGCGAGGCTGGTTCGCCAGGGGCGCTCGGCCAAGAACGTCGACGGCACCCGGGTCCGCAAGGACGGCGGCACCCTGGCCGTGTCGGTCACCGTGTCGCCCATCCGACAGAACGGCACCGTCGTCGCCATGTCCGGCATCCTGCGCGACACCACCGCGGCCAAGGCGTTGGAGGAGGCGTTGGAGCGGCGCGCCTTCTACGACGGGCTCACCGAGCTGCCCAACCGCAACCTCCTGCACGACCGGCTCACCCACGGCCTGGACCGTGCCGCCCGCTCCGGACGGCCTCCGGCGGCGATCGTGGTGGACCTGGACAACTTCAAGGCCATCAACGACAGCCTGGGCCACGGTATCGGTGACGAGGTGCTCAAGGAGGTGGCAGCCCGTCTGCAGGCAGCTGTGCGCCCGATGGACACGGTCGCCCGTCTGGGCGCCGACGAGTTCGCGGTCGTGGTCGAGGACCCGGAGCCGGGTGCGGCCATCCCGGCCGCCCAACGGGTCTTGGACTCCCTGAACGCCCCCGTCGTAGCGGCGGGTCACGCCGTGGTGCTGCGCGCCAGTGCCGGCATCGCGCTTGGTCGGGTGGGACAGGGCGCCGACGAGCTGTTGGCCAATGCCGACGCGGCCATGTACGCCGCCAAGGCCGCCGGTAAGGGCCACTGCCAGGTCTTCGAGCCAGAGATGCACCAGGCGGTCCTCCACCGCCTCCAGCTCACCACCGAGCTGGCCGGCGCCATCGACCGAGACGAGCTGTTCGTGATCTACCAGCCGATCATCGAACTGGCCAGCCGCCGGATACTCGGCGCTGAGGCTCTCGTCCGCTGGCGCCATCCCACCCGCGGTCTCGTGCCACCGCTCGATTTCGTCCCCATCGCCGAGGAGAGTGGGCAGATCATCGGCCTAGGTACCTTCGTCCTGCGCCATGCGCTCCAGCAGCTGCGTCGGTGCCAACGCCACGACCCCACCTTCTACATGACGGTCAACGTCTCCCCCGTCCAGTTCCGCCGGCCCGACTTCGTGCAGCTGGTGGCCACAGGTCTCGACGAAGCGGGTGTGGACCCGCACCGCCTCGTCCTCGAGATCACCGAGACCGGCCTGATGACCGACGTGGAGGCGAACGTCACCACCCTCGCCGAGCTACGAAACACCGGCGTCAGGATCGCCATCGACGATTTCGGCACCGGATACTCATCGATCTCGTATCTCAAGCGCCTCCCCGTCGACCTCGTCAAGATCGACAAGTCACTGGTGGACGGAGTGGCCACCGAGCCCGGCGTGTGGGCCCTGGTCCAGGCCATTCTCGGGCTCATCTCCGCGGTTGGGCTGGAGACGGTGGCCGAGGGCATCGAGGTGTCGGCCCAGGTCGCCCACCTGGAGGCCCTCGGGTGTACTCGCGGGCAGGGATACTACTTCGCCCGACCTCTGCCGGGCCTGGAGCTGGAGGAGCTGGTCGCCGGGCTCCAGACGTTGCCGCGCCCGGTGTCACCGGCGACCGAGGAGCTGCCGCCGGCGCCGGAATGGGCGCGGGCCGAGTGACACCGCCACAGCACGCCGGAGCGGCTCCAACTGCCGCAAACCCTCGCCGCCTTCGACGTCTCGTGGCCTGCTTCGTGCTGGTGAGCCTCGTGCCCGTCGGCCTGCTGGCCTACGCCAGCACCGCCCTTTCCGACAGGGCGGTGCGCGAGGAGGTGCGGGCTCGGTTGCGCAGCACCGCCGCGGTCAGCTCGGCCTTCCTCGAAAAGGACCTCCAGAGCCTGGCCGAGCTCGTCCACTCCTACGCCGGGCGCCCCTACCTGGTCGCAGCGCTGGGCGACGGTGACCCGGCCAGCTACGACCACGATGCCGTCAACCTGCAGCTGGCGCAGTTGACCGAGGCCCGCAGCGGTCTCGCCGGCGCCTTCGTCACCCACGTCGACGGCCGCCTCACCAACGTGGTGCCGCCCACGCCGGAGATCGTGGGCAAGGACTTCAGCTTCCGCGACTGGTACCGGGGGGTGACGGCAACGGGGCGCCCCTACGTCTCGGAGGCCTACCGGACGGCCATAGTGGGCAGCCCGCTGGTGGTGGCGGCGGCCTCCTATGTTCGGGCGGGATCTAGTGACGGTGTGCAGGGGCGTCCGCTCGCCATCCTCGCCGTCACCTACCGGCTCGACGCCATCAAGGCGCTGGCGCAGAGCGTCGCCGGACCTCGAGGCCTCCAGCTGAATGTCACCGACCAGCACGGCCTCGTGGTGAGCGGGCGCGGACCAGGCCAGACAACGGTGATCTCGCGTCGTGACGATCCCCTGGTGGCGGCGGCCCTCCTCGGCCGCTCCGGGGTGACCACACGGCGTGACAGCGGCCGCGAGGTGCTCGCCGCCTATGCGCCGGTGCCAACAGTGGGCTGGACGGTGACCGCCTCGATCCCCGCCGGCACGGCCTTCGCCGGCGTACAGCGGTTGCGGACCACGGTGTTCACCGTCACCGCCGTGCTCGTGGTGGTGATGCTCGCCGGCCTGGCCCTCCTCATTCGTTTCCAACGCCGGCAGTGGCGAACCGAGGACGACCTGGCTTTGGCCCGGGACCAGGCCGTGGAGGCCTCCCGCATGAAGTCGGAGTTCCTGGCCAACATGAGCCACGAGATACGCACGCCGATGAACGGGGTGCTGGGCATGACCGCCCTGTTGCTCGACACCGACCTTGACGTCAACCAGCGTGAGTATGCCGAGACGGTGCAGCACTCAGGAGAGGCCCTTCTCACCGTCATCAACGACATCCTCGACTTCTCCAAGGTGGAGGCCGGCAGGCTCGAGTTCGAGTGCATCGACTTCGACCTGCGGGGCGTCATCGAGGACGTCGCCCAGCTACTGGCCGACTCGGCCCAGGAGAAGGGCCTGGAACTGGTGTGCCTGGTCCCACCGGACCTGCCGGCCGCCCTGCGAGGAGATCCAGGTCGTGTCCGCCAGGTACTCACCAACCTGGTCGGCAACGCCGTCAAGTTCACCGAGCAGGGCGAGATCGTGGTGCGGGTGGAGGTGGTCGACGACGACGGCGCCGCGGTCACGGTGCGCGCCGAGGTGACCGACACCGGCATCGGCCTGGCCCCCGAGCACCGGGAACGCCTCTTCGACGCCTTCTCCCAGGCCGACGCCTCCACCACCCGCCGCTACGGCGGGACCGGACTGGGCCTGGCCATCTGCGCCCACTTGGTGGAGCTGATGGGCGGCACCATCGGTGTCGACAGCGACGAGGGCACCGGCAGCACGTTCTGGTTCACGGCCCGGCTGGCCAGGGGTTCCGAGGACCCCAACCGGCTCCCGAGACCCAGAAGCGACCTGGCCGGAGTACGGGTGCTGGTGGTGGACGACAACGCCACCAATCGCGATGTGCTCGAGCAGATGCTGGCGGCGTGGGGTACCACCGTCGTCACTGCCCAAGGCGGTGGGATGGCGCTTCGGCTCTTGCGCGACGCGGCCGGCCGCCGAGAGCCGTTCGACCTCACCGTGCTCGACCTGAACATGCCCGACATGGACGGCGTGGCGGTGGCCCGCGCCATCACCGACGACCCGGTGATCGCCGGCGTCCGCACCGTGTTGCTCACCTCCTCGGCCCAGCGGGGCGAGGCCCGAGAGGCGGGCGACGCTGGTGTGGACGGCTTCCTGGCCAAGCCCGTGCGCCAGTCCTACCTCTATGACTGCCTGGCTACCGTCATGGGTGACCGCGAGCGGGTGACGCCGCTGGTGACGCGCAACCGCCTGGTCGAGGAGCGGGGGCGGAAGCGACGACGCGTCCTGGTGGTGGAGGACAACCAGGTGAACCAGAGGCTCGCCACCGTGCTCTTGGAGAAGATGGGTTACCGCGTCGACGTCGTCGGCGATGGCATCGAGGCGGTGCGTGCGGTCGCCCGCGTTCCCTACGCCGCGGTGCTCATGGACTGCCACATGCCGAAGCTCGACGGCTACGAGGCAACGGCGCAGATCCGACGCCTGGAGGCGGGCCGCGAGCACACGCCGATCATCGCCATGACCGCATCGGCCATGGAAGGAGACCGACAACGCTGCCTGGCCGCCGGCATGGATGACTACGTGTCCAAACCTGTGAATGAGAGCGATCTGGCCGCCGTCCTTGATCTCCACCGCCGAGAGACGGTCGACGGCCCTCAACTGACTCGTAATGCGAGCAACGATATCGACGCCGATGTCGTGGCGAAGCTACACGTTCTCGCCGGCGAGGGAGAGCTGCTCGCCGATCTGGGGCGCCTCTTCGATGGCGAGGCGGTCAAGCGCATCTCGACCATGCGTGAGGCCGTCTCCAAGGGGGAATCCGCCAGCTTGGCGGCGGCCGCCCATGCGCTCAAGAGCAGCGCGGCCAGTCTCGGAGCTCTCCAGGTGGCCGCCAGCTGTGGGTATCTCGAAACGCTCGGCCGCGCCGGCGACCTGTCCGCGGTCGAGGAGCTCGTCGCGGAGCTCGTGGAGCAGCTCCTGCGCTTCAACCAGGCCTTCGGGGCAGTGAGCGCCCGTGGGACCAGCTGACGGGGAATCCAGGCGTAATGCGCATGTGAGGAGACTCCGGGCGAGACAAGCCTCTGATCGTCGGTTGCGCGCGCGGCGAAGCGCAGCGGAGCGGTCTGAGTGCATCAGTACCGGTCGACTTCGGCATCGTTGCTATTCACGTCAACGACGAGCGTCAGACGCCGGCGTCCCGAAGGGGAGCGCCCCCGGGAACTGGCGCCTAGCCCCTGCCCGCGGGCAGGCAACGGCGATGATCCTGTGGCCGCGCCCGCGAGGTCCTTCTCTTCGCTTGGCACTCGTGGACCACCAACCCTGACGAACGATTAGCTGATCGTCTCAACGACAATACGGGTCCGCGTTCTGGTTCGTCTGGGGTCGAAGGACGCCCAGGAAGTGTGCTCGAAGAGCACACTTCCGTCGACCGGTGGGGATACGCCGGCATTGATCTTTCGACTTCCTTACCCAGAAAGGGTACGGTACACCCTTACTAAGTGTAGACCTATGAGATATTGGGCAGGACCGGATCACTTGAACCGCCGACAAGGCGCCAACTCCAGAAGGTGGGGAGCCCGATGCCGGGGCAGTGGATCGTGCTGGTGGAAGCAACAGGCGCCGGCCTGTCCGGCCGCGTGGATCGCGACGACGTGTTGCGACTGCTGGCAGCTCTGGGTCGCGACTGCGGGGGCGGCGGGTGCGGCGCCCTCCACAGCTCCGACCGTTATGCGTTGCAAGTGACAGCGACCGCCTCCGGGCCTGTCGAAGCCTTGTTCGGCGTCCTTTCCAGCTGGTCCGATGCTCTCCTCGAGCTTGCCCTTCCGACCTGGGAGGTCGTCAGGACTGAGGTGTTGACACCCGAGGAATTGGAGCGAGACGAGCGGAACCGTCTCCGCGGCGACATGCCAATCCTGGGTTCAGGGGCAGGAGCGAGGCCACGACCGCGAAGGTGCCGTCGGTGACGACTCCCCTCCGCCGCGCGTCCTTCAGGCCGCCCGGCGGCGCCGGCATCGGCTCGCGCAGGCCGCCCGTTTACCGATACGCGATGTCCGCCCGGCCAGAACTCGCCAGAGTGCGTGCCGCCGACACCACCGTTGGGGATATCGAGCGGCCGGCCGCCGCGCGCACCGTGGCATCCACTGGGAGGGCGAGGTCGACCATGACGGGGCGATCCCGGACGGTCACCGCGGCTTGGCCGAGCATCTTCCGTCCCGGCGTTACCGGGCGGCCGGGTCACTGCACCCCGCCGGAAGTCGTGCGGTCTGCACGCAGCCCTCAGCGGCCTTCGCCGGGGCTCCGGCAGACGTTAGTGCGGCCTCGCCCCACGAGGGACCAGTGTGCCCTTCCCGAGTCCGTGCCCCGCGCTGGAGGACCGAGCGCCGGCTATGTGCGGCCGGCCGAATGCGGAGGCGGTCTAATCTGCGTCGTTAGGGGCGCTTCCAAATCCGTTCCACTCGCCGATATTTCGACCGCGCTGGCGTCTGAGCACTGACCTTTGCGGCCGCCGGTCTCACGCGCGTATTTCATGGCGACCACCCGACACTTCCGACTCTTGCGTCAACTGGGCTGTCAGCGACTGAACCGCCTGTGCGTGGTCCTTGCACGCCACGCGCCTTACCTTCCGCCAAGCGTCAGTCTGCTTGCCGGGGAGGTAGGGGTGTCGAGGCGTTTGAGGACGACTCCTTCCATGCGGAGGAAACCGAGCAGGCTGGGCACGCAACACACCCGAACCTCACCCCCGACGTTCATCTCACCAGCTGGACCTCGCGGCGAGCATCTCCGTGACAGCGGGAGCGGGCAGCGGCCGACCGAAATAGTAGCCTTGGGCCAGCTCGCAGTCGAGCACGCGTAGCAGCTCGAGGTGCCGGGGCGTCTCCACGCCCTCTGCGACGGTGACCAGCCCGAGTGCCTTCCCAAGGCTGATGACGGCCTTGACGATCGCTGTGTCACCCGGGTCACTGCCGAGGCCGTGGACGAAGGTCCGGTCGATCTTGATGAAGTCGATTGGGAAGCGTCGCAGGTAGGTGAGCGACGAGTAGCCCGTTCCGAAGTCGTCGATGCCGAGTCGTGCCCCGGCGTCTCTTAGTCGCCGGAGGATCGTCGGGTTCGAGAGGGCTCCCTCCATCAGCGCGCTCTCGGTGAGTTCGAGGGCGAGTGTGCCGACCGCAAGGTCCTGCTGGGCGAGTATCTCCTCGAGTATGTCGAGGCTGGTCCCGGCCAGTTGGCGGGCGGAGAGGTTCACCGAGATCTGAAAGCCGTGATCACCGACGGTGCCCTGCCATTGCCGGGCCTGTCGGCACGCCTCGCGCAGGACCCACGCCCCGAGTGGCACGATGAGACCTGACTCTTCGGCCACGTCCAGGAACTCGTCCGGGCCGATCAGGCCCCGGACCGGGTCCTCGTTCCGCGCGAGCGCCTCCGCCCCCAAGACCCGGCCCGATCGAAGGTCGATGATTGGCTGGTAGTGGACGCGGAGTTGGCCCCGGTCGATCGCACGACGGAGGTCGTTCTCGATCTGGAGGCGCCCCACGGCTTGGGCTCGGAAGGCTTCGTCGAAGATCTCATGGCGGGCGCGGCCCCGCTGCTTGGCCGCGTACATGGCCGTGTCTGCGTCACGGAGTAGGTCGTCGGGCCGGATGTGGCTGTCGTTGGCAATCACGATCCCCACGGAGGTGGACATGACGACCTCGTTGTTCTGGTCGCCGAGGAGGCACGGGGCGGCTACCGCCGCCTGGATCCGGTCAGACAGGGCGATGACATCCCGCCGCTCCGCGCCGTCGTCGCAGAGGACGACGAATTCGTCGCCGCCGAGCCGGGCGACGGTGTCGCTGGGACGGACGACCGAGCGCAAGCGCCGGGCGATGGTAACGAGGAGCTCGTCCCCGACGTTGTGGCCCAAGCTGTCGTTGATCACCTTGAACCGATCAAGGTCGAGGAACAGCGTTGCCACCGACCCGGGCCGCCGCTCGATGCGCGACAGAGCCTGATCCATCCGGTCCAGCAGGAGGAGCCGGTTGGGCAGGGCGGTGAGTGGGTCGTGTAGCGCCAGGTGGGTCAGCGCCGCTTCGGCCCGCTTGCTCGCGGTGGCGTCGCGCATGACGACGACCGCACCGAAGCGGTGTCCGTGGGCGTCGACGATGGCCTGCCCGTTGTTGAGGAGAATTCGGCGTTCGCCGTCAGGCTGGACGGCGACGATCTCGACGTCCTGTACCTCCACCCCGTCCAGCGCCCGCTGCAGCGGCAGGTCGTTGGCGGTGATGGGCCGGTTCGCCCCGGGTTCGAGGAGCGCCAAGTTCTCGGTCCAGCCGGCCGGCGCCAGCCCTTCCACCGGGATTCCCGGCAGCCCTCTGGCGGCAGCGTTGGAGAAGACGAGCCGACCCTCGGTGTCACAGGCCACCACGCCATCGGCGATGTTGTGCAGCACTGCTTTCAAGAACTCGGTCGCATGGCGCCGTTCCGTCACGTCGACCACCTGGCTGAGAAAGTAGAGCGGGCGCCCAGCGACATCGCGCACGAGGACGGCACTGGTCTGTGCCCAGACGTACTGGCCGTCGGCATGGCGGTAGCGCTCGTCCACCTGACGCGCCCACGCCTCGCCGGCGACGGCGCGCCGCAGGTTCGCAGATCGCTCACCGCGCTCGCCGGGATGGCTGAGCCCGAGGACGCACACGCCGTGGAGTGCGTCCTGGTCGTAACCGACCATGCGGCAGAAGGCGGGGTTGGCCTGCAGGATCCGGCCGTCGAGGTCGTGGGTCACCATGCCGACCACGGCATCGTCGAAGGTGAGGGCCCAGTGCTGCGCGGCGATGCGCACCTGCTCCTCGGAGCGCTCCAGGCGAAGCATTGCCCGCACCGTCGCCACCAGCTCATCCGGCTCGATCGGGTGGGTGAGGTAGGCGTCGGCGCCGCCCTCAAGACCGGCCACCCGGTTGGCCACCCCGACAGCTACCGCGGAGAGGTGGACGACGGGGATGTGCCGGGTGAGGGGGTTGCGCTTGATCCGGTCCCGCACCTCGAAGCCGTGCACGTCAGGGAGGGCGACATCGAGCAGCACGAGGTCTGGTTCGGCGGTGGCCACCATCTCCAGGGCGGCCTCCCCGGTCGCGGCCTCGAGCACTGCCAGCCCCGCCTCCTTCAACGCGTGGCACACGACGTAGCGCGTCGCTGCACTGTCGTCGACGACGAGGACCCGACCTCCCTGGTGGACCACCGCCTACGCCACCCCGCCGGGCGATGGCCCGACGAGCGCCAGAACCCGCTCGGCCAATGACCCGTCCTTGCTGATCACGGCGGTGACCTCACGCTCGAGGGCTCGGCGCCGGCTCGCATCGAGGTCCAACGAGGTGCAGATGAACACTGACGCGTCAGTCAGGTGGCCGTCGTGCCTGAGTCGCGCCAGCATCTCCTCCCCCCTCCCGTCAGGCATGACGAGATCGACGAACACCACATCCGGCTGATGTCCGGTCACGGCGAGGATCCCCTCCCGCACCCCGGACGCCTCGACGACGGACGGCACGAGGGGCTTGAGTAGCTGGGCGAGCACATATCGGAACCGGGCGTCGTCGTCGATGACCAGCGCTTTCGCGAAGCGCTGGGTGTCCCGCCCGGCCACCGTCGCGCTGCCGTGCTCATTGGGGACGGCCGGGGCAATAGGGACTGTCACGCTGAACGTGCTCCCGACTCCGGGGATGCTGTCCAGGACGAGCTGCCCGCCCAGCACGCTGGCCAAGTCGCGGGATACGGCCAGCCCGAGCCCGCTACCCCTGACCTTTGCTTGCAACGGCCCGGCCAGCTGCGTGAGCTCCTCGAAGACCCGCCGCTGGTCGGTGGGGTCGATGCCGATGCCCGTGTCGGCGACGGTCATGGTCACGGTGGCGCCCCCGGGGTCAAGCATGGCACGCACCCGCACTTCTCCGTGCTCTGTGAACTTGAGAGCGTTCGTCACGAGGTTGCGCAGAATCTGGGCGAGCTTGGCCCCGTCGGTGTGCACGACCGGCAGCCCGTCGGCGTCCTCCACCACGAGCTCGACCTCTTCGCGTGTGGCCAGGGGCCGGAGCATGCCCCGCAGCGTGCCGAGGAGCTCGGCGAGGTCCACGGGGGTGACGTGCACCTCGACCTTGCCGGCCCGGCTTCGAGCGAGGTCGAGCAGGTCGTCCACCAATCTGGAGAGGTCCTCACCGGCGCTGAGGATGAACTCCGCCTGGCGCGCGTGCTCAACCGACAGGTCGTCACGTCCGGTCAGCATGAGTCGGGCCAGCGCGACCACCGAGTTGATGGGTGTGCGCAGCTCATGGCCGACACTAGAGAAGAACCGGGTTCGGTCCTCGTCGGATCGGCGGGTCTCCTCGGCCCGGTCTTCCAGCTCGCCGTACAGGGCGACGATGCCGCGATTCGTCTCACGCAGCTCCTCGTTCAGCCGCGCCACCTGCTTGTGCCGGGAGCGCAGGGCGTCCAGCGCCTCCAGCAGCTCGCGATTCTGGCGTCGCACCTCGTGAAAGGCATCCGGAGGCTGGCGGCGAAGGAGCTCGGCGGCGACTTGGGCGGCCGTCGTGGCCACGTCGCCACCTGGGGGGATCCGCTTTGCCAGCGTCACCCGGGTTCCCTCTCCGGGCCCGGTCTGGATGTCAAGACGGTCCATGAGCCGTCGGCTGCCGACGATGCCGAGCCCCATCCCCGTCGCCGAACGGTAGGCGCCGGCGAGGATCCGGTCGAGATGGGCGATCCCCGGTCCCTCGTCGGTGACGGTGATCAAGAGCCAGGTGTTGTTCTCTGCTCGCTCCAGGGCAAAGGTGGCGAACCCCGAGCCGGCATAGGTGAAGGCGTTGCGGGCGATCTCCGACACCGCGGTGGCCGTGCGGGTCTGGTCCTGGCGGTCCAGTCCCAACAGGCCGGCGATCTGGCCCGCCCGCTGCCGGCATACCACGACATCCTGCTCGAGCTCGAGTGGGAGGGTGATGATGAGCTCGCTCACGACGCCTCCCCTCGAGGCGCGACGACCACGACCGTGGCGTCGTCGCTACGTCGACGGTGGTCGCGGTACAAGACGCCGGCGACGAGGAGGGGGTCGCGACACGACAGGGCCGGGTGGTCGCAGAGGTCCCATCGCCCGCTGAGCCCGTCGGAGTGGAGGATCACGAGCGCGCCAGGCTCCCAGGCGTACTGGAAAGACCGAATCTTCCTGGCCTGGTGCCCTGCGGTGCCGTGGTCCCCAACCATCTCCTGGCGGCCGATTCCGGTGCTCAGCACGCCCGACACGTTGCCCAGCCCGCAGAACCGGACCCTGCTGTCGGGAAGGACCTCGGCGACCGACACGGCCGCCCCACGCGTCGTCCTGAGCTCGCGGTGGATGGCGGTGACGACCTCCTCGGCGGCGAGGTGGGACTGCTCGCGGAACACCTCTACGGCCAGGGAGCTGGCCGCGGCAGCACCGGGGCCATGGCCCAGCCCGTCGGCCACGAGCACCATGAGACGGCCGTCGTCCTCCTCGACCGCCCACGCGTCCCCGCACACCGTCTCGCTCGGATGCGGTCGGCACACCGCCCCGATCGTCGACGCGGCCCGCCCCCCGGGGGACGACGCCTCTCTCGTGAACCGGGCCATCACGACGGTGCCACCGGGCCGTTCCGAGTGGATGGCGAAGGCGTCGGACATCCTTGCCATAGCCCCCAGCCCACCTCCGAGCGAGCCACCGGTGGACGAGCCGTCGGCCAGGTAGCTCTCGGCGTCACCCATCCCCGGTCCAGAGTCCAGCGAGAGCAGATCGAGGGCCGGTTCGCCGCGGTGGCTCCCAACGCTGACCAGCAGCCGGCCCTCGATGGCGTACTTCACCAGGTTCGTGGCCATCTCGGTCACCACCAGCTCGACCTGGTGCTCTCGAAGCTGTGGGAAACCCTGCTGGCGGGCCCATGAGGCCGCCAGTCGCTTGGCAGCCGCGACGTCCGCCGGCTCCGCCACACGAACCTCGGCGGTGGCTGCGGCCGCCGGCTCCACGCCGGTCACGACGCCCAGCCGACGATGGTCACGCATGAGCCGACGCCCACCTCGCTCCACAGCTCGAACTCGTCCACCAGCCGTCTTGCACCGGCCAGGCCCAGGCCCATCCCGCCGCCGGTGCTGTAGCCATCCGTGAGGGCGAGACCGACATCGACGATCCCGGGACCGTCGTCCTCGACGATGAGCCGCACGCCACAGCGCGGGCCGTGGCGCAGCACCTGCAGCTCAGCCTTGCCGCCGCCGCCGTAGTCGAGCGCGTTGCGGGACAGCTCGCTGGCCGCCGTCACCAGCTTCGTCTGCTCGACCAGCCGCATGCCAATGGCTACGGCTGCCGCTCGGACGCTCTGGCGCACGCGGACCACATCCTCATCCGTTCGGATCTCGACGGTGACGGTGGAGCTAAGCGTCGTGTCCACTGCCGCTGCCGTCGGCGCGCTCTGAGCGGCCACCAAGCGCCGCCCGCAGCGCCGCCATGCCGCGCTCAGCGTTGAGCGCGGTGCGGATGCCCGGCATGGACAGGCCAAGCTCGACCAGGGTGATCGCCACCGCAGGCTGCATCCCGGTCACTACCGTCTCGGCCCCCAGGACCTGAGCTGTGCTGGCGATGGTCGAGAGCGTGCGTCCGATGAAGGAGTCCACCACGTCCAGCGCCGAGATGTCGATGAGGACGCCATGGATGCCGTGGGCTGAGATCGCCTCGGTCAAGTCTTCCAGGAGCGTGCGGGCCAGCCGATCGTGCATGTCGACCTGGATGGTCACCATGAGCAACTCGCCCATCTTGAGGACGGGTATGCGTTCCACAGCCTCGACCCGGCTCAGCGGGACGAGTCAGCGCGCTGAACCGTGTGCCCCAGCCGCTGCAGGGCGACCTGGAGGGCGGCCGCCATCGATGGCTTGGTGGTCACCTCGCCCAGCTCCACCCCAAGGCTCACGATCGTCTGCGCGATCTGCGGCCGGATCCCGCTGATGATGCAGTCGGCGCCCATCAGTCGCGTCGCCGCCACCGTCTTCAGCAGGTGCTGAGCGACGAGCGTGTCCACCGTCGGCACCCCGGTGATGTCAAGGATGGCGATCGAGGCCTCATGCTCAACGATGCTGGCAAGGAGGTTCTCCATCACCATCTGCGTGCGCTGACTGTCCAGCGTGCCCACGAGGGGAAGGGCGAGGACGCCGTCCCAGAGTTTGACCACGGGAGTGGACAGCTCCAGTAGCTCCGTGTGCTGGCTCCGGATCACCTGCTCACGGCTCTGAACGTAAGAGTCGAAGGTCACGAGCCCCAGGGCATCGATCATGCGGTTGACCTCGTACAGGCCGCCCTCGACAGCGTCGTCTCCGCCCTCCTCGCCGCGCAGGACCCGCAAGAGGGCATCCTTCAGGCTGAAAATGACGGTGGCGGTCTGAGAAGGGCTGTAGCCTTGACGGGCTTGTGCGCCCGAGAGGTCGGCCAGCAGTCGACGCAGCTCGAGATAACCCGCCCCGGTCGTGGCAAGTCCGTCAGCCTCCACCGCAACGCTGAGGGCGCCGAGGATCTCGCTCGACTGACGTACGAGGTCATCGTTGTTGGCGGTGCTTCGCTGGAACCCCGGCGCAGACTCCTGACCACTCACCCAGGCGTCGAGAAGCTCGCGGTGCCGATGCTTCAGCACGTCGAGTACCAGGTGCTCGCCGGCATTTCGCGTCCCGCGAGCGTTGTCGGTGGGGCCGTGGTCGACGGGAAAGTCCTCGAGAACGGGAGGTCTAGCCACGGCTGCACCCGGACCGTCCGAGATGGTCGGGGCGTCGCATCATGTGTCGGGTCACTTGGTGAGCGTAACAGCTCTATCCCCCCTCGAAATACGACGGAGCTGCACATTCGCTAGTATGTGCATTCAACCGGCATATCAGGCGAACCGTCTGCGTCGACCTTCGATGAGATGGGTGCGGCTCTTCTGGAGTGACGCTCAAGCTGCCTGAGGGATGAGTCCGTCGGCGTAGCGGGACTCGTGTGTGCGGCGGCGTTCCTGGTCCAGGTGCCACGCCCAGTAGGCGTCGAAGTCGCCGTTGCAACGGACGGCCCGCAGCTTGAGGACGGCCTCCGCCCCGGCAACGCTCCAACGGGCGCCGGTGATGTCCATGCGGTCCTTGACCAAGTGGCGACAGGCACCCTCGATCACGCCGGTGGCGACAGGCCAGCCGGCAGCCAGGGCCGTCGGGTAGTCCAGGTAGGGCGCCTTGTTGTTGAGGTAGCGGGCGGCCTCGTCGGCCTTCTTGCGCTTCTGGGTGACGAGGCCGGCCGCCGTGGCCCGCCTCCTGATGCCGGCGGCGACCTCGCGGGCCTTGCCTTCGAGCACGGCCATGGCGCGGTCGCGCACCCAGGCCTCGGCGGCGGGGTCGGCCTCGGTGAAGAAGCACCACGCCGCCCCCCACAGGTACTCCAGCACGTGGATCAGGTCGACTTATGCCGATGTCGGGATAGGTCGATCTATGCCGAGCGCGGGACTATGCCGACAGCGTCGGGCCGCGCCTCGGGGGAACCTTGCAGGACGGCCCTCTCGAGCGGGCGGCCCGACCCGGACGTCGGCATAGTTGCTACAGGCTTTCGAGGAAGGTCAGGACCCGGTCCGGGGGCTTGTAGCGCCCCGGGTTGACATCGGGCGGGGTCGTGAGAGCGAGAGCGCGCTCTTTGATGCTGAGGTCGGCGTGGATGTAGGCGTCGGTCGAACGCATGTCGGCGTGACCGAGCCAGAGTGCGATCACGGCCACGTCGACCCTCGCTTGCAGCAAGGACATGGCGCAGCTGTGGCGCAGGACGTGAGGGTGCAGATTCTTGGCCTTGAGCGATGGGCAGCGCTTGGCCGCGCTGGCTGCGTGGAGGGTGACGCGCCGCTCGATGGCGTCGGGACTGAGGCGCCGGCCTGTTCTGGTCGCGAACAGTGGGTCGCCTGCCCGACCCGCTCGTTCGGCCATCCAGACGCACAGCACTTGTTGGGCTGAACTGGTGAGGGGGACGGCCCGCTGGCGACGGCCCTTGCCCTCGCATCGAACGTGGCCCCCCGTGCCGAGGACCACATCTGCGCAATCGAGCCCGATCAGCTCCGATACTCGCAGGCCGGTCTGGAGAGCGAGCACCAGCAGGGCTCGATCCCGTCTGCCTTCCCAGCGTCGCAGGTCCGGGGCGTCGACGAGCGCGGCGGCCTCGGCGGCGGTGAGGAAGCTCACGGTCGCCTTGTCGAAGCGCTTGGTCGGTATGGCCAGCACCCGTTGGATCACCCCGGCGTGCTCGGGGTGCCGAAGAGCGGCGTAGCGGAACAGGGACCGGATGGCGGTGAGACGCAGGTTGCGGGTCCTGGGGCCGTTGTGCCGTTCGGTCTCGAGGTGGTCTAAGAAGGCCGAGATCGCCTTGTCGTCGAGGTCGTCCCAGTCGAGGTCGGAGGGGGCCGTTCCCGTGGTCGCCTGCATGAAACCCACCAGCAGCCGGAGCGTGTCCCGGTAGGAAGCGATGGTGCGGGGACTGGCTTGGCGCTGACGACCGAGGCGGTCGACGAACCAGGACTCCAGCGTGGGGGCGACCGCCGTCATCGGGTCACCCCCTGGGCCGCCTCCAGGCGGGCGGCGGCCTGTCCGAGCAGCTCCGGGGTGGCGGCGAGGTAGCGGTAGGTGAAGCGCGGCTCGCGATGCCCGAGATATGTGGACAGGCGGGGCAGCAAGGCCTCGACGTCGAGCCCGGCCCGATACCAGCCGAGCAGCGTCCGGACGGCAAAAGAGTGCCTGAGGTCGTGTGCACGCGGCCGCGTCGGCCCGTCGGCTCCCACACCTGACGCCAGCACAGCGTGGTGGAAGGTGCGGGCGAAGGTGCTGTAGATGACGGGAGTGCCGGCCAGCGACACGAACAGCCGTGGCGTCGCCGGCCGCCGCTCGTCCCGGCTGCACCGATAGGCAGCGAGCGCGTCGACGGTCGAAGCCGACACGACTACGTCTCGGCTCTTCCCGAACTTGGTGTCGCGCACCTTGATGACGGCGTGCTCCCATTCGATGTCGGAGCAGTCGAGCCCGAGCGCCTCACCCACCCGGAGGCCGGTGACGGCGAGCAACACGATGAGGCACACCAGCGTCTCGGCTCGGAAGGCGAACGGCGTCGAGGCCGCCGCCGACGACGCCACGGCGGTCACGTCCTCGTCGGAGAACAGGTAAGGGACCCGGGAGCTTGGCCGATAGGAGACCAGCCCGGTGGGCGGGACCTCGGTGCGGCGGTCGATCGCCGACAAGTAGCGGGTGAACCCCCGCACGGCCATCAGGCGCTTGGCCGGAGTGCTGGTCGCCGGGTCGAGATCGGCGTCGAGCACGAAGGCCAGGGTGTCCGCCATGGCGACGAAGGTGGCGCCGTCGTCATCGAGCCTGGCCACGAAGCGGGTGAGCTGGCGCTCGTGCTCCGCGAGCTTGTGCCCGAGCGCTCGGCGCAGCCGGAGGTAGTCGTCGAGGGCGGTCCGCAGGGCGCTCATCGGACCACCAGCCACGGACGGGCCAGCTCGCGAAGCGCCGAGTGGTCGACCTTGGCGTAGATCGCCGTGGTCGCCAAATCGCGCTGGCGGAGCACCTGCGCGATCTCGGGCAGCCGCACACCCCGTGAGAGCAACTCGGTGGCCAGGGCGTGACGGAGGCGGTGGGCCCGCACCGGCTCCAGGCCAGCGATCCGGCACTGCCGCCACACCATCTGGCTGACCGCCGTATGACCCATCGGCCGCGGCGGGGCGACAAGGGTCAGGAACACCGAGCGGCACTCGACCCGGGGGCGAGCCTCCCGCAGGTAGGCGACGACCGCCTCACCCACCTCGAACGGCAACGGCATCCGGTCGCAGCGCCTCGCCTTGCCGTGCACGACCAGCTCGCCGGCGCGCCAGTCGAAGTCATCCAGTTCGAGCCCACCAACCTCCGAGGCACGCAGGCCCATCCGGGCGAGCAACAGCAGGATCGCCAGGTCCCGCTTCCCGCTCGCCGTTGCCCCGTCGCAGCTGGCCAGCAGCGACTGCACGTCGCGCGCCGCTATCGGGTGGGGTACGCCGGTTTCCTTCCAGCCCGGCACCGGCGGAACGCCCTCGCCGAGCGGGCTCGCGATCATGGCCTGCAGATACAAGTAGCGAAGCAGCGACCGCAGCTCGGCGACCCGACCCTGCAGGGACTTCGGCGACAGGCCCCGCGCCACCTCCGCCAGCAGGAACTCGCTCACATCGCTGCCGGTGAGCGCTGCGATGCCGCCGGGCCGCTCAGCCCGCCCATCAAGGAACGCCCCGGCGCCCTGCACGTAACGTCCGATCGTGCGCGGCGCCAACCGCCGCTCGTTCTCCATCCATCGGCGGTAGCGCGCGATCAGCTCGTCGAGCGGCCCAGGAGCCGGGAGCGGATCCGTCCCGATGAGACCGTGTTGGTCCAGCCACTTCAGCAGGGGCCGCATCGCCACAAGGGTCGGGGCACGCCGCGGCCCAGCCGCCAGGCCAGCCAGGAACTGCTCGACCAGCGCCGAGCAAAGATCCCCGACACCGAGCCCTCGGCCTCCCAGCCAGGCGCTCAGCCGGGCGACCTCCGCCAGCTTGTACTCCCTCGATGACGGCGTATAGCCGAGCCGCTTCAACTCGTCCCGGAACCCGTCGGCCAGCGGCGCCAACGGCCCCAGGACCTTCGTGTGGCCAATCATCTCCCTCTCCCTTCGCCGGACGACTTGTCCGCTCCAAGGACCAGGAGAACCGGCTGCAACTATGCCGACAACTCAGCGCGGCTAGGGAACGAAAAGACCCTTATCCACAAGGCGTTGCGAATCGCCGGCCCGAGCCTGTCGGCATAGTCCCGCGCTCGGCATAGGTCGACTTATGCCGATGTCGGGATAGGTCGATCTGATCCACGTGCTGGAGTACCTGTGGGGGGCGGCGTGGTGCTTCTTCACCGAGGCCGACCCCGCCGCCGAGGCCTGGGTGCGCGACCGCGCCATGGCCGTGCTCGAAGGCAAGGCCCGC